>JAESGF010000055.1_pt1 | contig 120052 bp, 86 predicted proteins | sample 9269621 | NCBI WGS metagenome assembly JAESGF01 (sample SAMN14515066, study PRJNA621663) | algae metagenome | isolation source: Tolypothrix carrinoi HA7290-LM1 and co-occurring heterotrophs from dry rock... | place: USA: Makauwahi cave, Kauai, Hawaii | collected 2011-01-06
ACGCCGACAAGGCCTACGACACGAATGCGATCCGCCGCGCGGTCGAGGCTCGCGGCGCCCTTCCGAACATTCCGCCGAAGTCCAACCGGCGCTGGAAGAGCTGCTTCTCGCCCTTCCTCTACCGCGACCGCAACGCCATCGAGCGCATGTTCGGACGGCTCAAGGACTTCCGACGCATCGCCACCCGATACGACCGCCTCGCAGCCAACTTCCTCGCAGCAGTCTGCCTCGCCGCGACCGTCAGCTACTGGATATGAGTCCCGACCCTAAGTCGATGTGTCACGAGGTGGAGAAAGTTTGCACCCAGTCCCGTCCCTTCCGCCAATTGCCTCGCTAAAGAGCTGTTGCTTCGCCAGCAATATTCAGAAATGACGCGCTTCAAGCGGCGTTGCACCAGTTGGCTGCGGCTTCGCCGGAGACAATCGCTCGTCGTTCTCCCCGTGACGCGTGTCTCAAGCTGCCGGCCGCGCCGCTTCAGTCACAGCGTCAATCGCCGCACGTGGCCCGAACTTGTCGCGAGCCGCATCACTGCCGACACGCGCGCATGTTGACAGGTTCGTCAGCCCGTCCGTCCCGGCGGGGGCGGCGAATTCACTCCGCGTTCCGCGAAGACCCGGCCCTCTCGACGCGCGCCGGCACCCCCTTCGATGCCGGGGTGAGCGACAGCGCATCGCGATGGCCAACCGGCACGACCGCGTTGCATTCGGGGTAGTACGCCGCGATCGTGCCGCGCGGGAGGTCGAACGTCACCGCCCTCAGCCCCTCGAGGCGCCGCTCGATCCCGTCGTCGGCGTCGCCCACGATCGCCACGGCGTCGCCGTGCGAGAGGCCGCGCTCGGCCATGTCCGCCCCGTTCATCAGGACGACGTCGCGCGTGCCCTCGATGCCCCGGAAACGGTCGGAGTAGCCGTAGACCGTGGTGTTGAACTGGTCGTTCGAGCGCAAGGTGATCAGCCGCAGCCGGCCGGGCGCATCGTCGAAGCCGACGGCACTGAGGCTTTCCGGTGCGGTGAACTCCGCCTTCCCGCTCGCCGTCTTCCAGACGCGGTCGTGGGCCGCGTTGCCGCGCCAGAAGCCGCCGGGCTCGTGAAGGCGTGCGTTGTAGTCGCGGAAATCGTCCGGATAGGTCGCCTCGATGAGGTCGCGCACCCTCGCATAGTCCGCGACCCAGTCGTCCCAGCGGAACGCCGGGCCCGGCTCGGTCGCCGCCTTCGCGATGCCGGCGGTGATCGCGAGCTCCGATCGCAGCTTCGGCGAGGCGGGCGGCCTCTCGCCGATGGAGCCGTGGATCATCGAGAAGCTGTCCTCGACCGAGATCGTCTGCGGACCACTCGCCTGGACGTCCGTCTCGCTGCGGCCGAGACACGGGAGGATGTAGGCCGCCTTGCCGGGAAAGAGGTGCGAGCGGTTGAGCTTGGTCGAGATCGTGACGGTGAGGTCGAGGTCGCGCCAGCGTGCCTCGAGGCGCTCCCGGTCCGGCAGGGCGCGCACGAGGTTGCCGCCCAGCATCAGCATTGCCTTCACGCTGCCGTCGAGGATGCCTTCCGCCGCCTCCACCACGTGGAGTCCGTCCGCGCCCGGCGGGTCGAAGCCGAACAGTGCGCGCAGCTTGTCCGCCGGTACGAGCTCGGCCTTCTCCGCAATGCCGACCGTGCGCTGGCCCTGAACGTTGGAGTGGCCGCGGACCGGACAGAGCCCGGCGCCGAGCCGGCCGATGTTGCCGCGCAGCATCAGGAAGTTGACGAGCATCGCCGCGTTGTCGGAGCCGCGCACCTGCTGCGTCAGCCCCATGCCGTAGACGCCGATGACGCGCTCGGCCCGCATGTAGGCGTCTGCGGCCGACCTGAGCGCGTGCTCGGCGAGCCCTGTCTCGGTGACGATCGCCTCCCACGAGGTGGCGCGGACGCGCGCCTCGAAGGCCTCGAAGCCGATCGTATGCTCGGCGATGAAGGCCCGATCGACAACGCTCGCTCCGCCGCCCGCAACCGCGCGGTCGTCCGCCTCCAGCACGGCCTTCGAGAGGCCGAGGAGCGCCGCGATGTCGGATCCGGCGCGGAGCTGAAGGTACTGGTCGGAGATGATCGTCTCGCGCCCAGTCGCCATGTCGAAGAGGTTCTGCGGGTCGACGAACGACACGAGCCCCTGCTCGCGGACCGGGTTGAAGGTGACGACCGTCGCGCCGCGGTATTTTGCGGCCTTGAGGGGATGCAGAAAGCGCGGGCTGTTGGTGCCGGGGTTCTGGCCGAACACGAAGAAGCAGTCCGTCGCCTCGAGATCCTCCCAGAGGATCGTGCCGACCGGCGAGCCGATCACCTTCTTGAGGCCGACCGATGTCGTCTCGTGGCACATGTTGGAGCTCTGCGGCAGGTTATTGTTGCCGTAGCGCCGCGCCATCAGCGCCCAGAGGTAGGCGGCCTCCAGACCGGCGTGGCCGGACGAGTAGAAGACGACCGCCTCGCGCGGCAGCCCTTTCAGGACGGCGCCAATGGCGGCGAACGCCTCGTCCCATTCGACCTCGACATAGCGGTCGCTCGCCGCGTCGTAGCGGAGCGGGGCGGTGAGGCGGCCGGTCTTCTCGAGGTCGTGGTCCGTCCAGTCGAGGAGGTCCGAGACGGTGTGGCCGGCCCAGAACTCGGGCGTGCAGCGGGTGGACGTCAGCTCCCACAGCGTCGCCTTGGCGCCGTTCTCGCAGAACTCGAAGGCGTGGTAGTTCGCCGGCTTCGGCCAGGCGCAGGAGGTGCACATCGTCCCGCCCGGCTTGTTGAGCCTGCGGAGCGAGGCAACCGCTTCGGGCGAGGCCCATGTCTCGCCATAGATGCTGGCGATGCCACGCATCGAGCCCCAGCCGCCGGCGGGGCCGCTCGGCTCGGGCAGATCGTTGATGTCGGTCACAAGGGGCCTCGCTGGCACTGGGCTCACGAGGGCATCTAGGGCGCAACACCAACGACGGTTCGCCGCCGCGACTCTGTTGCAGCGCCCGAGGTGGAACAGCGCCGGCTCCCTGTTGCGCCGCAGTGCTGCGGCCGTTCCGGCGCCCGGCCCATGGTCGCCGTCTTGCTGTCTGAAACGGTCCGCAGCAGAAGCGAACCGCCGCGCCCACGAGACAGCGGTCGACCCCGCCTGTCGGTTGACGCATCCAGTCGTACAACGTGTCGCAGTCCGGGCGCTAACACGACCTCGTAATCTGCACACGCCGCGCACCTGCACGGGCGGTGTCGTCGCTGAGAGGGGAACCACACCAGTGGTCTTCTCGGAAGGTCAGGCTCCTGGCGAGGTGCGTCGCGAGGCACGCGTCGCGCCTTCAAGCGCTTGCGGTCGCGATCATGAGCAGCCCAAAGCTGACATCGCTCAGTGGTCGATCAGATCGACACGTCGCTGGCCTCTGCCAGCGAAGTCGGTCCAAGGTGCCTGGATGAACACCGGCATTGCCGCACTGCGCAGATACGTTCTCGGCTGCCTCCTCGCCCTCCCTATGGTCTTGGTGCACCTTGGCGTCGCCGCGCAGACGCTTCCACCGGACACGCCGCGCCGGATCCTCGTGATCTACTCGGACACGAGCACGCTGACCGCCAATGTCGGTCTTGCTGCGGGGCTTCGCGACGCGCTGAACGGCGCGCTCACGCCGCACTTCGAGGTGAACACGGAGTTCAGGGCGATCCAGCAGTTTCCCGGCGCGGAGGAGGATGCGCGTTTCGTCGAGATGCTGACGCGCAGATACGCCGACCAGCCGGTCGACCTCGTGATCGCGATTGGGCCGGCAGCGCTCGAGATCACCTTGCAGGAGCGCGAGCGGTTCGCGCCCGGCGCGCCAGTCGTCGCCGGCGGGATAACCGAGCGGTCCCTTCCCGACCAGCCACCGGATGACCTTTTCGTGGCGCTCGGCTCGTTTGATCTTGCGAAGACCGTCGCGCTCGCGCGGCGCATGCAGCCCGACGCCCGGCGGATCGTCGTCTTCGCCGGATCGGCGGAGTTCGACGAGAGGTGGCTGGAGACGGCACAGCGCGTCCTCGCCGACGAGACCGGAATCGAGGTCGCCTTCGTCAGCAATCTCCCGGTCGCGGACTTCGAGGCGGACGCGGCGGCGCTCGGGTCAGACACAATCCTCCTGATCCTCACGATTTTCGAGGATGCCACAGGCGCCCGCTTCATCCCGGCCGAGGCGGCGGCACGCATTGCGTCGAGCTCCGGCGCGCCGAGCTGGGGTGTCTACAGCACGTTCATCGACAACGGCGTCGTCGGCGGGGTGGTCCAGACCTTCGAGACGATCGGACGAACCGTCGGTGAGCTCGCGCTCGACGTTCTAGACGGCGAGGGGACGGGCGCCCGGCTCGTGACCGTTCCGTCCGCGCCGGTCGTCGACTGGCTGGCCATGAGGCGATACGGGCTCGACGAGGAGCGCCTTCCTGCCGACACGGTGCTGCTGAACTACGATCCGCCTGTCTGGGAACGGTACCGGGCGGAGATCCTGATCGTCCTCGGCGTCGTCGTCGCCCAGACACTGACCATTGCAGCGCTCGTCCTGCAGGGACGGCGCAAACGCGCGGCAGAGATGGAGGTGGCCGCCCGCCGACTCGAACTCGCGCAGCTCGCCCGCATCGCCCAGCTCGGCGAACTGTCCGGTGCCATTACTCACGAGCTCAACCAGCCGCTGACCTCGATCATGGCCAATGCGGAAGCGGGTTCGATCCTGCTGCGGAAGTCGCCGATCGACGTCGAGGAGATCTCGAACATCCTGGCCGATATCGCGGCGGACGACCAGCGCGCATCGAAAATCATCACGAGCCTGCGCAAGCTAATGCATCGCAACGAGGTCGACCCCGTGCCGGTCGACCTCAATGTCGTTGTCCGCGCCGTCCAGAGCCTCACGAGGAGCGAGCTTCTTATGCGCAGTGTGCGACTTGTCGTCAATTCGGCGGCTGGCCCTCTTACAGTTCTCGGCGACATGGAGCAGTTTCAGCAGGTGCTGCTCAATCTGGTTCTGAACGGAGCGGATGCGATGGCAGGGCAAGCTCCCGACACCCGGCTCCTCCTGGTCGAGACCGGTGAACGAGGAGACGGCTGGCGTCAGATCGTGGTGCAGGATTTCGGGCCGGGTCTCTCGGACGACTTGAGGTGTGATCCCTTCCGCGCGTTCGTCACCACCAAGGACAAGGGGATGGGAATGGGTCTCGCCATCAGCCGGAGCATCGCCGAGGCGCACGGCGGGACACTCGCCTTCGTGGCGGCGGACCGGGGGGCGCGGGTCGTCTTCGCGCTGCCGCCGGCGTGACGGACGCTCGCGACGCGGCGACCGTCCACATCCTGGACGACGATCCTGCGATCCTGACCGCGCTCGGCCGCTTGCTCTCGGCAGCAGGCCATCAATCGCGGGCGCACCTCACCGCCGAGGCTTTCTTCGCCGCTCTGGAGCCGGAGGAGCCAGGCTGCCTCGTGCTTGACCTTCGCATGCCGGGCGCCGACGGCCATGCGGTGCAGTGCCGCCTGTCGGAGACGGGCGTTCGCCTACCCGTGATCTTCCTGTCCGGGCAGGGCGACATCCCCGCCAGCGTACGCGCCATGAAAGGCGGGGCGGTCGACTTCCTCACCAAACCGGTGCGGTCAGAGGTGCTGCTCGCGGCGATCGAAGACGCGATCTCTCGCGATGCCGAGGCCCGCCTTTTGCAGGCGCAGGCGGCCTCGGTGGAGGATCGCCTGGCCAACCTGACGCTGCGGGAGCGGGAGGTGCTTGGCGCAGTGGTCGCCGGACGCCTCAACAAGCAGATCGCCGACGACCTCGGGATCGTCGAAAAGACCGTCAAGGTCCACCGCGCCCGCGTCATGCGCAAGATGGGAGTGCGGACGCTCGCGGAACTCGTCAGCCTCGTGGTCTCGCACACCCGCGGCAGTGAGCGGCGGTCCGGGTAGGTCCTCGGTCCAACTGTCGGGACGGTCCGGTTCGGCCTACGCTGACTGCGTGAAACCGGATCACGCCACCGTTGCGATCGTCGATGATGACGCGGCCGTCTGCCGCGCGCTCCGGCGACTCCTCCTCTCGCTCGGCCATAGCGCCGAAATCTTCGAAAGCGGGGAGACCCTTCTCGAAGCGCTTGGCGGGGCCCCGCCAACGCACATCCTTCTCGACCTGCACATGCCGGGGCTGCACGGGCCGCCGCTGCTGCACCGCATCCGGGCACAGGCGAAAGGCGTGCAGCTGATCGTGATGACCGGCCTCGAGCTTGCGGGTGACCGGGAGGCGTGCCTCGCTGCGGGTGCGGACCTGTTCGTCCGCAAGCCGCTCAAACCCACCGACCTTCGGCGAATCCTCGGCGAGATCGCTCACGGTGAGTCACCGTAGGCCCTAGGTCCAACTATCGAGCGGGAACCTCCTCCTTCAGGCTCACCGGAGTTGCGGTCGGCGCACCATCAGTCACCGCGTGAGGTGTCCTGGTGCGACGCCGTCGACCTATCCCGCCTTCGGGCCAAAAGAACGAGGGAGATCTTCGCCCATGATCGGATTGCGATACGCCGCCGCGCTCGTCTTCGGATTTGGCGCAGCGGCCCATGCCCAGGAGGCGGAGCGGCCGAACATCCTCGTCATCTGGGGGGACGACATCGGCCAGACCAACCTCTCGACCTACAGCTTCGGCCTCATGGGGTACGAGACTCCGAACATCGACCGGATCGCGAGGGACGGCGTCAAGTTCACCGACTACTACGCCGAGCAGAGCTGCACGGCCGGCCGTTCGACCTTCATCACCGGTCAATCGACGCTGCGGACGGGCCTATCGAAGGTGGGCCTGCCCGGCGCCGACATCGGCCTCCAGGCGGACGACGTGACCATCGCCTCGGCGCTCAAGGACCTCGGCTACGCCACCGGTCAGTTCGGCAAGAACCACCTCGGCGACAAGGACGAGTTCCTGCCCACCAACCACGGCTTCGACGAGTTCTTCGGCAACCTCTACCACCTCAACGCCGAAGAGGAGCCGGAGAACCGCAACTACCCGCGAGACCCCGCCTTCCGTGAGCAGTTCGGCCCGCGCGGCGTGATCCGCGCCTCCGCCGACGGCGAGATCGAGGACACCGGTCCGCTTACGCGCCAGCGGATGGAGACCGTCGACGAGGAAACCTCGGCCGCGGCCATCGACTTCATGCGCCGGCAGGTCGAGCAGGACACGCCGTTCTTCATCTGGATGAACACCACACGGATGCACTTCCGCACCCACGTCAAGGAAGAGAACCGCAGCGAGCCCGGCCTGACCGCACTGACCGAGTATGCCGACGGCATGATCGAGCATGACGCGATCGTCGGACAGATCCTCGACGCCCTCGAGGAGACGGGCGTCGCCGACAACACCATCGTGATCTACTCGACCGACAACGGCCCGCACCAGAACTCCTGGCCCGACGCCGGGACCACCCCGTTCCGGAGCGAGAAGAACACCAATTGGGAAGGGGCTTTCCGCGTCCCGGCGATGATCCGCTGGCCCGGCCGCATCGAACCCGGCACCGTGAAGACCGGCATGTTTTCCGGCCTCGACTGGTTCCCGACGCTGCTCGCCGCCGCCGGCGACACCGACATCAAGGAGCGCCTCCTCGAAGGGGCGACCATCGACGGCAAGGAGTACAAGGTCCATCTCGACGGCTTCAACCAGCTCCCGTATCTGACCGGCGAGGCGGACGAGAGCGCACGCAACGAGTTCTTCTACTTCAACGACGACGGCGTGCTCGTCGCGATGCGGTACGAGAACTGGAAGATCGTCTTCCAGGAGCAGCGGGCGACCGGTACGCTCCTGGTCTGGGCAGAACCCTTCACACCGCTTCGCACGCCGAAGATCTTCGATCTTCGCGCCGATCCGTACGAGCGGGCCGACATCACGTCAAACACCTACTACGACTGGGTCCTCGACCATGCGTACCTGCTCGTTCCGGCACAGGCCGAGGTGGCGCAATTCCTGTCGACCTTCGAGGAGTATCCTCCGTCCCAGCGGGCTGCGAGCTTCTCGGTCGATCAGCTGCAGGAGGAGCTCGAGCGGACGATGAGCGGCATGCAGCGATAGGGTTGCAGTCGCCACCGGCCGGAGGCGGCTGCCGCCTCCGGCCTCCGCGGAACTCCTGCCGTCGAGGTCACCATGCGTCGCACGCTTCTCGCCGCCGCCCTGCTTGCCCTTCCTGTGCAGGCGCTCGCCGACCCGCTTCCGTCGTGGAGCGACACCGACGCGAAGAGGGAGATCGTCGCCTTCGTCGAAAGCGTCACCGACCCGGAGGCGCAGACGTACGTTACGCCGGCAGACCGGATCGCCGTCTTCGACAACGACGGAACGCTCTGGGCGGAGCAACCGGCCTACTTCCAGTTCCTCTTCGCGCTCGACCGGCTGAAGGAGATGGCCGCGGCCGAACCGTCGGTTCTATCCTCCGATCTCCTGAAGGCGGCTGCGGCGGGTGACATGGCGGCCGTCGCCGCGAGCGGGACGGAGGGCCTGCTCGAGATCGTGGCGGCCACGCACTCCGGAATGTCCGCCGACGCCTTCAAGGCCGAGGCCCGCGCCTGGCTCGACACGGCGCGTCACCCTGAAACCGGGATGGCCTACGACGCCATGATCTACCAGCCGATGCTGGAGCTCCTCTCCTACCTCCGCGACGAGGGCTTCCGCACGTTCATCGTCTCGGGCGGCGGCATCGACTTCATCCGCGCCCTCTCCGAGAGCGCCTACAACATCCCGCCGGAGCAGGTGATCGGCACGTCTGCCAACGCCCGCTACGAGGTCGTGGACGGGACACCGACGGTGATGAAGGACCCGGGCATCTTCTTTCTCGACGACAGGCAAGGAAAGCCCATCGCGATCGAGATGCGGCTCGGCAAGCGGCCGATCCTCGCCGCCGGCAACTCGGACGGCGACTTCGAGATGCTGGAGTGGACCACCGCCGGAGACGGCCCGCGCCTCGGCCTGATCGTGCACCACACCGACGCGGCGCGAGAGTTCGCCTACGACCGCGAGAGCGCCTTCGGCAAGCTTGACCGTGGCCTCGACGAGGCGGGGGAGCGGGGTTGGCTCCTCGTCGACATGGCGGAGGACTGGGAGAAGGTATGGCCGGAGGACTGACCCGCTCCGGTCCCGCGGCCCACCACACGGTCGTCGGCCACGAGGCGCTGGCCGCAGTCCCCCGCAGCGCCGTTTCAGCACGCGCGACGGCGGCGGCGTCCGAACATGGCCGCGCCGCAGACGTCGACGACGGCGAGGCGACGCCCGGGGCTCGGCGCGCGCCCGCACGCGAGCCAGGAGGATTCGGTGCCGATGCCCGACCCCGACCGAGCTGATCGGCCCGCACCGGAAGCCGGCGGCGCGGTCGGGACGGACACCCGCCCTGCGGCACAAGCGTCTGCCACATCCGCACGCGCTGCGATCGAGACGCTCCGCCAGCGGATGGGCGAATCCATCGTCGGCCAGCGGGACGTGGTCGAGCGGCTCATCATCGGCCTCCTCGCCAACGGCAACCTCCTTGTCGAGGGTCTGCCGGGGCTTGCGAAGACGCGGGCGATCAAGGCGCTCGCGAAGAACCTCGCGTGCGACTTCAGCCGCATCCAGTTCACGCCGGATCTCCTGCCGTCCGACGTGACCGGGACGGAGGTCTACCACCAGGGCGAGGCCGGCGCAGAGTTCCGCTTCGAACCGGGGCCGATCTTCGCCAACATCGTCCTCGCCGACGAGATCAACCGCGCGCCCGCCAAGGTGCAGGCCGCACTCCTCGAGGCAATGGAGGAGCGGCAGGTCACCGTCGCCGGGAAGACGCACACGATGCCGCCGCTCTTCATGGTGATGGCGACGCAGAACCCGATCGAGCAGGAGGGCACATATCCGCTGCCCGAGGCCCAGATGGACCGCTTCCTGATGCACGTTGCCATCACCTACCCGCCGGTGACGGACGAGGTGGAGGTGATCCGACTCGTCCGCGCCGAGGAGATCGCGGCGAGCGAGGCGGCGGGCGACGGCGCTCCGCGTCAGGAGCGCGAGCCGGTCTCTCAGGATTCGGTCTTCGCGGCGCGGCGCGAGATCGGCCGGGTCCACGTCGCCGATGCGATGGAGCGCTACATGGCCGACCTCGTGAACGCGACGCGCGCGCCGGCGGAGTTCGGCGACGACCTCAAGCGCTGGATCGAGGTCGGCGCGAGCCCGCGTGCGAGCCTCGCGCTCGACCGCTGCGGTCGCACCCATGCCTGGCTGGCGGGCCGCGACTATGTCGACCCGGAGGACGTGCGCGCGATTGCGCCGGACGTCCTGCGCCACCGCCTGAAGCTCACCTACGAGGCGCAGGGCGAGGGCGTGACACCTGACCGCGTGACGGCCGAGGTGATCCGGCAGGTGGCGCTGCCCTGAAGGGAGGAGAGCGGTGGACCGTGCCGCGCGGACGAGGACGGGGACGATGCCGCCGGCGCGGGCCGCGGGCAGCGACGATCCGCGCATCCGCGTCTCGCTCCAGCATCTCCGCGCGCTCGAACGGGATGCGCGGCAGCTCTCGTTCCTGCCGCGCCAGCCGGCCCGCTCGGTCCTCAACGGCCGCCACGCCTCGCGCCTCAGGGGCCGCGGCCTCAACTTCGAGGAGCTGCGCGCGTACCTCCCCGGTGACGACGTCCGCGCCATCGACTGGAAGGTGACCGCGCGCACCGGCGAGCCGCACGTCCGCGTCATGACGGAGGAGCGCGACCGTCCGGCGCTCGTCGTCGTCGACCAGCGCATGTCGATGTTCTTCGGCTCCGTCCACGCCATGAAGTCGGTGACGGCGGCGGAAGCGGCGGCGCTCGCGGCCTTCGCGATTCTCGGGCAAGGCGACCGGGTCGGCGGCATCGTCTTCGGCGACGACACGCTCGCGGAGATGCGGCCGCAGCGCACCCGCGCCGCGCTCGACCGCTTCCTTGCCGCGCTCGCCGAGGCGAACGGCTTTCTCGGGCCGGAAGCGCCCGCGGTGCCGCCAATGCCGATGAACGACATCCTGCGCGCCGTGAGCCGGATCGCCCTGCGCAACCACCTCGTGGTCGTCATCAGCGACTTCGACGAGATCGACGGGACGACGCACCGCCTCGTCGACGGCATCGCGCGGCGGAACGACCTCGTCCTCGTCCTCGTCTCGGACCCGTTCGCGGACGACGTCCCCGCGGGCCTCCGCCTCGTCGTCTCCGACGGCGAGCTGCAGGCGGAGGTCGATACCGGCGACCGGGCGACGCACCGCCGCCTCGCTGAGCTGGCGAGGGGGCGGCTCGCGGCGGTGATGACCTGGCAGCGGACGCTCGGCGTCCCGGTCCTGCCGCTTTCGGCCGAAGCGGAGACGCTGCCGCAGGTGCGCCGTCTCATGGGGCTCCTCCCCGTTCCGCGACGGAGCGGCGCGCGATGAACGGCGACGAGGCGGCGGCGCCTGTGACGCTTATCGACCTCATCGACCGGCTCGCGGAGCCCGCCGAGCCGGCGCCCGTCTCGATGATGCCGCAGACCGTGGGCTGGGCCGTGCTCGGCGCCCTCGCCGCGCTGGTGCTGACTTGGCTCGTCGTCCGCGCGGTGCGGCACTGGCGGGCGGACGCCTACCGCCGCGCCGCCCTCAAGGCGCTCGACGGGGCGGGCGACGACCCGGCCGCCGTCTCGGAGATCCTGCGGCGCGCGGCGCTCGTTGCTTACGGCCGTCCCCGTGTCGCGAGTCTCCACGGCGCCGAATGGCTCGCCTTCCTCGACCGCACCGGCGGCGGCTTCGCCTCCGGTCCCGGCACGGCGCTGGCCGTCGCGCCCTGGCGGTCGGACCCGGCGCCGGTGAAGGGACTCGGCGACGTCGCGGCACGCTGGGTCCGGCGGCACCGCAGGCCGGCCGAGGGAGCGGCGCCGTGATCGGCCTCGCTGCGCCGTGGGCGCTCCTCCTCCTGCCGCTGCCGCTCCTCGCATGGTGGCTCCTGCCGCCGCACCGGGAGCGCGTCCCGGCGGTGCGCTTCCCGTTCTTCCGCCGGATCGTGGCGGAGGCCGGCGTCGAGCCACGCGCGGGCGCCGTCGTCCTCGCCCGCTCGCGCCTCCAGATGGCGACGGCGGTCCTCGTCTGGTTGCTCGTCGTCCTCGCCCTCGCCCGGCCCGAGCGGATCGGCGCACCGGTGGAGGTGACGCGCGCCGCCCGCGACGTCGTCCTCGCCATCGACATCTCCGGCTCGATGGACACGCGCGACTTCGCCGGCGCGGACGGCGAGAACGTCCAGCGCCTCGCCGCCGTCCGCGACGTCGTCCGCGGCTTCGTCCAGCGCCGCGACGGCGACCGCATGGCGCTCATCGTGTTCGGCACCAAGGCGTACGTGCAGGCTCCGCTCACCGAGGACCTTGCGACGATCACCGCGCTCCTCGACCGGACGGAGGTCGGCATGGCGGGGCCGCACACGGCGCTCGGCGACGCGATCGGCCTCGCGATCCGCACCTTCGAGGCGAGCGACATCGACCAGCGCCTCCTGATCCTCCTCTCGGACGGGACCGACACGGGGAGCCGGATGGGCCCCGTCAACGCCGCCGAGATCGCGGCCGCGAACGGCGTCGAGATCTACACGGTGGCGGTCGGCGACCCGGACGCCACCGGCGAGGACCGCGTCGACACCGCGACGCTGGAGGCGATCGCCGCGCGCACCGGCGGCGCCGCCTTCTTCGCCGGCGACGAGGCGGCGCTGGAGAAGGTCTACTCGCGCATCGACGACCTCGCCCCGCGCGAGGTAGAGACGCTGTCCTACCGGCCGCGTCGGGCGCTCGCCTGGATACCCCTCCTCGCCGCGGCGCTCGTCGGCACCGGGACAGTCGCCGCGCTTCACCTTCTCGCGCGGCGTGCGGCCGTGCCCGCCTCGGCCCGGCAGGTAGCGCCGGTCGATGCCGCCTCTAGGGCGCGGAGGGCGGCATGAGCAGTCTTGGCGTCGCCCTCGACGCGTTCCACTTCATCCGGCCGCTCGTCCTCCTCCTCGTGCCGGCGATCCTCGTCCTTTGGTGGTCGGTTCGCCGCTCGCGCGTGCGACGGGACACCCCAACCGACGGTCTGGCGCCGCATCTCCGTGCGGCGCTCACCGTCGGCCGGTCGGCGGGCGCGCGTGTCCGGCCCATCGACGGCGTGGCGGTCGGGCTCGTCCTCCTCGCGGTCGGCGCGGCGGGGCCGACGTGGTCGCGCGTGCCGGACCCGTTCGTCGCACAGTCGGCGCCCGTCGTCGTCCTCCTCGAGGTGACGCCGTCGATGGCGGCGACCGACGTCGCCCCCTCGCGGCTCGAGCGCGGCAAGCAGAAGATCCGCGACCTTCTCGACCTCAGGGCGGGCGCCCGTACCGCGCTCGTCGCCTACGCCGGGACCGCCCACGGCGTCGTGCCGATGACGGAGGACCCGGCCGTCGTCGTCCCGTACCTCGAGGGCCTGTCGCCGGACGTGATGCCCCAGGAGGGCGCCAACGCCGCAATCGCCTTCGCCCTCGCGACAGAGCTCCTCGCGACCGAGAGTGCGCCGGGCGCCGTCCTCCTCGTCGCCGACGGGCTGGACCCCGCCGACGCCGGCGCGCTCACCGCGCCCGGCGCGCCGCCGCTCGCCGTGCTCGCGATGCTGCCCGACGGAACGCGCGACCGCGGCCTCGACATGGTCGCCGGCACCCCGGTCGTCCCCGTCACGCCGGATGACGGCGACGTCCGGGCCCTCGACCGGACGCTGAACGCCGCCTACCGGCAGGCGATGCTGGAGGACGGCGACCAGCCGTGGGACGACCGCGGGCACCTCCTCGCCTGGCCGGCGGCGCTCGCGACGCTCCTCTGGTTCCGCCGCGGCTGGACGATGCGCTGGGCCGCGCTCGCCGCCGTGGCCGTCCTTGCCGGCGGCGGCCCGGCCCGGGCGGACGGGCTCGCAGACCTCTTCTTCACCCCCGACCAGCAGGGTCGCCTCGCCTTCGAGGATCGAGACTTCGGACGCGCGGCGGATCGCTTCGTCGACCCGCTCTGGCGCGGCTACGCCCTCTACCGCGACGGCCAGTACGCCGCCGCGATCGAGGTCCTCGCGCGCGTCGAGACGGCCGAGGCGGCCTTCATCCAGGGCATGGCGGCGATCAGGAGCCGCGCGTATCGGGACGGCGTCCGCGCGTTCGAGACCGCCCTCGCCCGCGACCCCGACTACCCGCACGCGGCAGAGAACCTCGCGGTGGCGCGCGAGATCGTCGACTACGTGGAGGAGACCCGCGTCGCCGAGGATACCGGCGAGGACCGCGGCATCGGTGCCGACGACGTCGTCCTCGACAACGAGGAGAACCGCGGCGCAGAGACGGACATGGAGGTGCCTGAGGCGGATGGTGGCGAGGCCCTTCTCACCGCCGGCGAGTGGATGCGGACGGTCGACACCCGCACCGGCGACTTCCTGCGCCAGCGCTTCGCCATCGAGGCCGCGCGTGCCTCGTCGGCTGCGAGGGAGGGCGGCGAATGAGGCCCTTCCGTGCCTCGATCCTCGTCGCCCTCGCGATCGGTCTCATTGAACCGGCGCGCGGCGAGGGGAGCGCGGCGCCGTCCCGCCCGACGCTTTCGGTCGAGTTCGAGGAGACCGAGGCGGTCCCCGGCCAGCCGCTCAGCCTGCGCCTTACCGTGCTCGTCCCGACCTACATGCCGAAGCCGCCGGTGTGGCCGTCGCTCGAGGCGCCGAATGTCCTCGTGCGCCTCCCGGAGCGGTCGACGAACCCGACCAGCGCCCGCGTGGGCGGAGCGACCTGGTCGGGCGTCAGCCGGCACTACCGGATCACGCCGATGGTCCCCGGACCGGTGGCGCTCCCGCCGCAGGAGGTGGTCGTCACTTATGCCGATCCGGACACGAACGCGCCGGTGGAGGCGAGGCTTCTCACGGAAGCCATCGCGTTCGCCGGCGTCGTGCCCGAGGGCGCGGAGGATCTCGACCCGTTCCTGGCTGCGGCCGGGCTCACCCTGCAGCAGACCGTCGACGGCGAGCCCGGCGCGATGAAGCCCGGCGACAGCGTCACCCGGACGGTGACGGCACGGGTCGAGGGGACGCCCTCGATGTTCATTCCGGGCCTTCTCCCGCCCGCGGACATCTCCGGCGTCGCCGCCTATCCGGCGGAGCCGGTCACGGCCGACACGGAGGAGCGCGGGACGGTCACGGGAACGCGGACCGAGAGCGTCACCTACGTCGCCGAGGGCGGCGGCCGCGGGGAGGTGCCGCCCATCAGCCTCGGCTGGTACGATCTGGCGGCGGGGTCCGTCCGCACGGCGATGGCGGACGGTTTCGCCATTGCCGTCGACGGGCCGCCGGTGGCGACAGGCGCGGAACGCGACTGGCGCGCCGTCGCCGCCGGAGCCGTGGGGCTTGCCGTCGTCCTTAGCCTCCTCGCGCTTGCCGCTGTCCGTCTCGCACCCGCCGTCCGCCGACGCGCCGGAACGTGGCGCGCATCGCGTGTCGCCTCGGAGGCGTATGCATGGCGACGTCTTCGCGTCGTCATCGGCCGGCGCGACATCGGCTCGCTCCACGCCGCGCTCGACCTCTGGGCGGAGCGCATCCCCGGCACCGACCCCCGTCGGCGCGACGATATCGAGGCGGCACTCGTCGGCATCGGCGCGGCGCGGTACGGTGCCGGGGCGACGGAGGACCCGAGCTGGGCGGCGCTCGCCCGGGCGGTCGCGGACGCCCGGCACGATGCGCGCCGCCGCCCGGTCCGTTCCGCGCTGCCGCCCCTCAACCCCGCGCCGGCGTCGCCATGACGGGCCGCCGCTCACGCCACGATGCACCGCGCGGGCTCGCCCGCGTCCCGACGGAGGATCGCCGATGACGACACGACACCGCACCGCCCTCCTCGCCGCGCTCGGCGTCTCGGGCTTCGGCGCCGGTCTCGTCCTCGCCCTTCCCGACGCGCCGGGAACGCCCGTCGCGCGCGCGGCCGTCGCGGTGGACGCCTGCCCCGCCCGGGCCGACGCGGCGGGGGAGGTCTTCATCGAGGGCGGCCGCTTCACGATGGGCTCCGATACGGAGAGGCAGGAGGAGCGCACCGCCCACGCGGTCGCCGTCTCGTCCTTCTTCATCGACCGGACGGAGGTGACGAATGCCGCGTTCGCCGCCTTCGTCGAGGCGACCGGCTACGTTACGCTCGCCGAACGCGGGATCGGCGAGGCCGGGCGTGGGCGGCTGCCCGACGAATTTCTCCGTCCGGGCGGCATGGTGTTCGCGCCACCCTCGGAGCCGGTGGGCGACTTCACGGACGTCTCGCAATGGTGGAGCTGGGTCGAGGGAGCGAGCTGGCGCCACCCCGAGGGGCCCGGGAGCACCATCGAGGGCCGCGAGCATCACCCCGTCGTGCAGGTCTCGGTCGAGGACGCCTACGCCTACGCGAAGTGGGCCGGCCGGGCGCTGCCGACGGAAGCGGAATGGGAGTACGCCGCCCGCGGCGGGCTCGACGGCGCCACCTACACATGGGGCGACACCTACGATCCGGCCGACACCGCGAAGGCGAACACCTGGCAGGGTGCCTTTCCGACGACCGACGAGGCGACCGACGGCGCGCACGGCACGGCTCCGGCCGGGTGCTACGAGGCGAACGGCTACGGCCTCTACGACATGGCCGGCAACGTCTGGGAGTACGTCCAGAACTGGTGGGTGCCCGGCCACCCGGCGGCGAAGGCATCCGACCCTCTCGGTCCGACGCTGCGCGAGGCGCTGCCGCACGGCACAGCGATCGGGCCGCAGGTGACCGTGAAGGGCGGCTCATGGCTTTGCGCCCCCGTCTACTGCGCCCGATTCCGACCCTCGGCGCGGCAGCCCCAGGAGCTCGCACTCGGATCCAACCATATCGGCTTCCGCACGGTCCGGCGGACCGCTGACGCCGCCGGAGGGAGGACATGACAATCGCCGCAGGGCCCGGCGTCACGACAGTTCGTCATCCTCGTAGGCCCGTCGGGCTGCGGAACGTCCACACTGCTGCGGATCATCGCCGGGCTTGAGGACATGGCAGACGGATCGGGATCGGCGGGCGCTTGCGGATTTGCGGACGATCCCGTGACGCCCTACGTCGTGGAGGTGGTGCAGCATGTCGTCCACCTGTCCGGCGGTTCGACGAGTGGCCGGGGTCAAACCGCTGCATCCGGCTCGACGCGTCCGCGCATGGGGCCGACCCCGAGACCTTGGAGCGAACCATGACGACCATGCTCGACGGCTCAGGACCGATCCTCTTCGTGATGCCCGAGGCGAACACCCGGTGACCCGCGCGGCGAACAAGTCCGGCGTCGCCGGCCATGAGCCATCGGGCGGCGACGCGGCTGCGCGGAAAGCCAGCCACGCCGAGCGCGTTCTTGCCCTCCTGAAGGCGTGCGGGACGCCGCGGACGGCTTACCAGATCCTCGACGACTTGCGCGACGACGGCATCAACGCGCCCACCACCGTCTACCGCGCGCTCGACCGGCTCGTCGCGACCAAGGCCGTGCATCGCATCGAGACGACGAATGCCTATGTCGCGTGTCGCCGCGAGAGCTGCCGCGGCCCGTCCGTGCTCGCCGTCTGCGACGGTTGCGGCGCGGTGACGGAGCAGTCTAGCGAGGAGATGGGTTTCGACCTTGGCGCGCTCCTGCGCCGGGCCGACTTCGACCCGGCGACCGCCACCATCGAGATCCGCGGACGTTGCGGGGCGTGCCGCGCCGGCTGACGGCGTGGCAGCCCGTCAGGCGGCATCCGGCCTGGCTCCAGGACCGGCGGCGACCCGGACTCCGAGGCGCGGCGCGGCCGCCCGCGGTGCGACGTGCTGACCCCGGTGGAAACCGCAGCTCGCGCAGCCCGTTGCTAAGGCTCACGATGCTTCGGGAACGGGACACGGGTGTACAACATCGCTTCCGGGCCAAGCTGGCCAGACGCTCCGCTTCTCGTCCCGTTCAGGCAGCCGCCGACGTCCGAGCAGCCCTCAGCCGTCGTTCGTTGCCCCCGTATCGCCGGAGCGGTGGCGAGCCAGCCGTATGCACGACACCTCCGCTGGAACGCGCTCGAGACCTTCCGGCTCGACGAGTGTGCCGACGTCGCCGTCGCCGTTCCGGCACGCGACGAGGAGGAGCGTCTGCCCCGGTGCCTTGCCGCTCTGGAGGCCGCGCTGGCCATGAGCCCGATCCGGGGCGCCGTGGTCATCGTCGTCAACAACACGAGCGACCGCTCGATCGACGTCGCCCGCGCCTGGGCGGAGCGAGCCAGCGTCCCCGCTGTGCTGTGCGACGTTCGCCTCGGCCCCGATGCAGCCAACGCGGCTCATGCGCGTCGGGTCGCCATGGACGTTTGCGCGGAGGTGGCACGTCGCGACGCGATCATCCTGTCCACCGATGCGGATTCCGAGGTTTGCACCGGCTGGGTGAACGCCATGGTCGACCGCATACGCGGCGGCGCGACATTGGTCACCGGCGCGCTGGAAATAGAGCCGGCAGAGTTCGCGGCCTTGCCGGCGAAGGTCGAGAGCGTGGGTGTCGTGGAGCGGGAGCTCCTGAGCCTCCTCGGCGAGGTCTGGAGGCGCCTCTGTGGCGACGAGCCCTGTCCGTTCACCGCGACGGCCTCCGGCGCCAGCATGGGCCTCTCTGCGGAAGCGTACCGTGCCGTCGGCCGTCTTCCTCTCGACCACGTCAACGAGGACAGGGCACTCGCGACGGCGGTCCTCTCGTCAGGTGGAACGCTGGCGTTCGAGCCGGCCGCGCGGGCGATTACCTCCTGCCGTCTCGACGGGAGGGCCGCCAACGGCATGGCCGACGCTTTGCGCGAGCGGTGCATCCTCGCCGATCCGCCGATCGACGGGCGCTCGATCAGCGTCCGCCGCTTCGCGCTCGCAACGCTCACCGTCTACGCTGTCGGCCTCAGTGACGACGCGCCGGAGCGGGAGCACCTCCTCGGCTGGGCCGCCGCACGGCTCGGCGTCGCCCCGGAGGCGCTGGGCACCCGTGCCGACCGTGTCCGGACCGTCCACGGCCTCCTGTCGCGATGCGCGACACGGCTGACGGTCAGCGAAGGCGAGGTGGAGATCGTGCGCGCGCGCCGGCTCCTGCTGGCGCTGGACAATGCATTGACGAACGGAACAGCCGCACAACGGTTCGCCGACGCCCTGGACGCCATCGATGACTGAGACGCTCGCCCGTGTGCGGCGCGACACCCGCGACACCGCCATTATCCCGCCGAGCCTCCTTGCGGGGATCGAGCGACGGGCTGCAGCAGTGGACGAGGGGCGTGAGGATCTCTCGGCCGACGTCGAGGCGCTGCGGCAGGCCGGGATCCTCACCGCACCGCTCCCTGACGGTGGTGGTATCGGCGTCCTCCCGTCCGGCGCGCTCGCGTGCGTCGCGCTTCTTCGCGCGATCGGACGGGCGAACCTGTCGCTTGCGCGCCTGGTCGAAGGTCACGTGAATGCCGTCAAGCTCGCCGTGCTTTATGGAGCGCCGGCGACGCGCAAGCGGGTCGAGGCCGGCGTGCGCGCCGGCCGTCTCATGGGCGTCTGGGGTGCTGACGCCGGCGCTCCCGTCACGCTCTCCCGGCGCGGCGGCGCATTCGTCCTGGAGGGCACGAAGCGGTTCGCCTCCGGGCTCGGCGTCGTCGCCGACGCCGTGGTCACCGCGGCGACGGATGGCTGCACCCAGCTCGTGCTCGTCCCCGCCGACGATCCCTCGCGGGCCGATCCGGCTGCGTGGCGCATGTCCGGCATGCGGGCGACCCGGTCAGGGACTTACCGGCTCGACGGCCTCCTGGTCGACGAGTGGCAGCTGTTGGGCGAGCCCGGCGACTACGGGCGCGAGCCGCACTTCGAGGGCGGCGTGTGGCGATACTGCGCCGCTCATCTCGGCGGCGCGGAGGCGCTCTACGGGCACATGGTCGGTCAGCTGACCGCGGCAGGGCGGGCGGACGACCCGCTTCAGGCGCGCCGGATCGCCGAGGCGGCGGTGGCGTGCGAGACGGCGCGGCTCTGGGTCACGACGGCCGCGCTCCGCGCAGAGGCGGGCGGCGGCGACGCTGAGGGTGCGGCGGCCTATGCGCTGCTGGCGCGAGAGGCGACAGAGGCGGCTTGTCTCACCGTCATCGACACGGTCGAGCGCGCGCTCGGCACCGCTGCGCACGACACGGCCAATCCCGTCGAGCGGCTGCGGCGCGACCTTTCGCTCTTCCTGCGCCAGGCGGCCCCTGACGCGAAGCGGGCCCGGGCGGCGGCACGCCTCGTCTCATACGGCGTCCTTCCGGAGGCGCTGTGAGCGTCCCGACCGAGGCACGCGGCGAACTCATCGAGCGGGCGTCCCGCATGCCGGCGGCAGAGCTTCGCGACCTCCTTGCGCCGGTGGGCGGGGTTCTCGTCGTAGCCCCTCATCCTGACGACGAGACGCTCGGCTGCGGCGCTGCGCTCGCGGCGGCACTCGAGGCGGGACGGACCGTGGCCGTGGTGTTGCTGACGGACGGGGAGATGTCACACCCGCGCTCGAAAAGGTTCGCGATGGGCGCTCTCGTGGCGCTCCGGCGCGCTGAGCTCGAGGCTGCACTTGCGACCCTCGCGGGCTCCTCACCAGCCAACATGCCATCCGTTCGTGCGCTTAACCTCCCTGACGGAAGGGTGCCGGCATCCGGGCCGGAGGCGGAACGTGCAGCGGGCGAGATCGCCGCGGTGGCGCGATCGGTTGGGGCGCGCACAATCTGGTGCACGTGGCGCGGCGACCCCCACTGCGACCACGTCGCCGCCGCCTCGCTCTGCGACCTCGCGGCGGCAAAGCTTGCCGCCGATGGTCACGAGCCACTTCTAAGGCGCGACTATGCCGTCTGGGGCCGCTTCGGCGCAGCGCTGCCGGGTGGCGAGCGGCTTCACGCCTTCCACCCCGGCGATCACGCGGCAGCGAAGGCGGCCGCCATGGCCTCATACGCCTCGCAGCTGACGCCGCTCATCGACGATGATCCGGACGGCTTCGTCATGCCTCCGACGCTCGTTCGCCATTTTACGACCGCTCCCGAGATCTTCATCGAAGAGGACAGACGGTGACGGACTCCCGCGCCGACACCTTCGACACCCTCTACCGCCGCTCGCCGGATCCGTGGGCCTACGAGACGAGCCGCTACGAGCGCGAGAAGTACGCTGCAACGCTCCGCGCCCTGCCGTCGGCCCGCTATCACAGCGGGGTGGAGTTCGGGTGCTCCATCGGCGTCCTCACCGCCATGCTCGCCCGCCGGTGCGACGCGTTGGTCGCCGTCGACGTCTCCGCCGTTGCGCTCGAGGCGGCGCGGACCCGTCCCGGGAACACGGCTGTCCGCTTCAGCCGCTGCGAGATCCCGGCCGAATGGCCCGACGGCCGGTTCGACCTCCTCGTCTTCTCCGAGATCCTCTACTTCCTCAGCGCCTCGGAGGTGGAGGAGACAGCGCGACGCGCGGTGGAGTCCCTGGCTGCGGGCGGCCACATGGTCCTCGTCAATTGGCTGGGCCCGTGTGAGACCGCGCTCGACGGCGACGCGGCTGCCGAGGTGTTCCTCCGCACCGTACAGGCGGGCGGCCTCTCCTGCGCGACGGTGTGCCGGGAGCGCGAGTACAGGATCGACGTGGTCTCAGCGTAGCTGCCCTCATGCTGCAGGAGCGGACCGAAGGAGACTGGGCTCCGGCCCCTTCATTCGCGAAGGCGTTTTCCTGATTGGGCTGCGGCCGGTTCTCCTCTGCGCCGATCGCGCCCGTCTGCCCCGCGGTTTGTGACCGGCATCCGCCGCTCCTGCGACGGTGCCAGTTTCGACTCGCGTCGCAATGATTTCAGCGTTATACTGTTGTTCCTCTGAGAAGCGCGCATGTCTAGTGCGTACGGCGCAATACGCTGCCGTTTTTGGTGCCTATTTTAGGGTCGGCTTTTATTCAGTACTACATTTGTGCATCGAGCCCGTTCGATGCGCCTGACGTGCCTGATGTTGCTGAGAGATTTTAGCGAGAGCGCAGATGCGGTCTGCCCGGAACACGTCCCGATTTGTCGGGTGCGCGCTTCTCCTTGGGAGCGTTGCCCTCGCAGCCGCAGCGGCGGCACAGGTCGCCCCTCCCCTTGTCATGCTGAACCAGGGTCCGGACTGGACGCGATCGCTCGCGCAGGAATTCTACGCGACGGACCAGGGATCGCGGATCATGCCGCTCGCCTGGATGCGCGCCCTGCAGATGCCCGACGGCTCGGGCTTCCTCGACGATGGGCTCGCCCGGTACAACTACCTGCCCAATCCGCAGTCGGATGAGTCGCTGCCGATCGGGTTCACGCGGGCTCTCCTGGAGGGGCGCCCTAGCGTCGGGATGACCTGCGCCGCGTGCCACACCCGCGATCTCGTTGTGGCCGGCACGCGGTACCGCATCGACGGCGGCCCTGCGATGGCGGACTTCCAGTCGTTTCTCGCCGACCTCGAGGCGGCAATGGCGGCGACGCTCGCGTCCGACGCCGCGTTCGAGGCGTTCGCGGAGCGCGCCGGCGGGGCGGACGACATCGCCGCGCTGCGCGAAGAGGTGGAGGACTGGTACCGTCCCTTCGCCGCCATCGTGAGCGGATCGCTGCCCGACCCGGCTTGGGGCCCGGGACGGCTCGATGCCATCAGCATGATCTTCAACCGCGTCGCCGGGCTCGACATCGGCGAAGGCCCCGACAGGGTGATCGCGGAGAACATCGAGCGGGCCGACGCACCGACGCGCTATCCGTTTCTGTGGAATGCCGCGCGTCAGGACCAGACCCAGTGGCCGGGATTTGCCGACAACGGGAACGCGCTGCTCGGACTCGCGCGCAACCTCGGCCAAGTCTACGGCGTGTTTGCCGCGTTTCATCCGGTGCGTGCAGACGGCGTCCTGAGCCTCGACAGGAACTACCTCAAGCACAATTCGGCGGACTTCGACGGCTTGTCGCGGCTCGAGGAGCTTGTTTGGCAGATCGGCCCGCCGCATTGGCCCTGGCCCATAGACCAGGCGCTCGCGGACGAGGGTGAGGCGATCTTCAATCTTCCAGGCGCGGAAGGTGGCTGCGTCGAGTGCCACGGGATCCGCCGCGGGGCGGTTCGGTTCCCCAACTTCAGAACGTGGGCGACGCCGGTGATGGATGTCGGGACCGACACGCGTGAGTGCGCGGTGCTGGCGCGCACGGTGAAGACCGGGATCATGGAGGGAGCGAAGATCCCCCTCGTCGGCGACAGGCTCGGCGCCGAAGCCCCGGCGATCGCCGTCCTGTCCACGGCCGTCATCGGCGCGATCATCCAGAACACGGTGCCTTTCGGCGTTGAACAGGAAGGGCGGCCGGCGCTCACGGCATCGGCGACGGGCTCTGCCGAGCGCGAGGTGTTCGTGCGCCAGGTGAACGCGCTGATCGACGGCGCGGATCCCTTCGGCGGACCATCGGCCGCTGCCGCGAGGACAGCCGCCTCCGACGACACGCTGTCCGCCGACGAGAGGCTGCTGCGCGAGCTCGGAACATTGCGCGGAGCCTTCGGCGATCCCGTCCGTGCCCCGAGCGCATCCGCAGGGCTCTCCGAGCCGGGGTGCGCGTACGAGGCGCGAGTGCTCGAGGGCATCTGGGCCACAGCGCCCTACCTCCACAACGGCTCCGTCGCCTCGCTCGACGACCTTCTGAAACCGGCGAGCGAGCGCGCGGCCTCCTTCAAGCTCGGCCCGAACTACGACATCGAGACCGTCGGGCTCGCCGCCGAACAAAGCATGTTCGACTTCACGCTGGAGACGACCGGCTGTGACGACCTTGACAGCGGTCGCAGTCGCTGCGGCCACGAGTACGGCACCGGACTTTCCGCCGACGAGCGGCGGGCCCTTCTTGAGTACCTGAAGACCCTGTGAGGGACCGCCTCGCGCCATTGCGGCGGCGGCGGGCGGTTCACGCCATCGACGACAAGATCGACCACGATCGAAGAGAGGGAAGCGCTCTCATGCTCATTCATCCGCGTTCGCTCGTTGCGGCTGTCGGTGTGGCTCTGATGGGCCTGTCTCCGCACGCCGCCATCGCACAGCCGAGACCGGAATCCACGCTCCCCACCGCGGAGACGCGGATGGGGCTCGAGATCCTCGGACGCGCCGCCGCGGAGCCCTCCATCGGCGGGGCAGAGGCGCTGGACCCGAGCGCCTCTGTCCGCGATCTGAGGGTCACGACGGACGATCTTCCCCCCGAGGCGCCGATGCGCGCCGCGACGGCGGCAGGCGGCGGAGCGGTGGACGTGCCGTTCGTCGTCGAGGGGACGCTCGTTCTGCAGTTCGTGCCGGACGCGGATCCGGCGGCGATCACGGAGTTCCTGGACGAGCGGAACCTCACCGTCATCGAGACCCTGCCGAACCTCGGCGTCGTCCGCGTCCAAGGGGATTTCGCCGAGTACTTCGCGCCGGAAGTGACCGACAGCGGGCTGAACGATGCGACATTCCGCGGCATCGCCCGGCTGATCGAGGACTACCGGGAAGACCCCCTCATCCGCGCGGTCACGCCGGACACGTTCCTGCACGACAACGGGGCACCGCCTGTCGAGGAGGCCGACGCAGCGCCCGGAGACGCCGCGCCCGATGTGACGGCGAACCTCCTCACGCCGCACCGGGTCACGCTGTCGACACCGTCCGACGGCGACATCGACGACTGGGGCATCGGCGACATCGAGGCGGATCAGCTCTGGACGATGGACGGCGCTACGGACGGCGCCATCGTCGGCGTGATGGACGTCGGCTTCAACCGCCACGAGGACGTGACCTTCATCGGCTTCCCGACCATCAACGATCCCGACGACCACGGCAACCACGTCGCCGCGATCCTGTGCGCGCGGCACGACAACGGCCGCGGCGTGCGCGGGGTCCTCCCCCGCTGCATGGTGCGCGCCCGGATCGGCGACGTGTACTTCCGCAGCCGCTTCGGCGGGCCGGTGACCCAGTTCATGACGCTGTTCAGCCAGATCCTGTCATCGCTCGACCGCTTCGTCGATGGGCACGAGGACATCAAGACCTTCAACGTCAGCCTTGGCTACAACTGGAGGAGCAACTTCGGGATCAACCCGGATGATGCCTCCTCGGAACTCTGGCGCATCCTTGTCGAGAACCAGGGGCTCATCCTCGTGTCGGTGCTGGAAGCGGCGGATGCCGAGGGCAAGGTGATCTTCTCGGCCGCCGGCAACGACAGCAGCGGCCTCGCGACGCCCATCAACGCCAAGTTCGCGAGCCCCTTCAACTGGGCGGCGATCACGGCGCGGGAGGAGAACCGCGTGTCCAACGGCGTCGTGGTCGAGGCACACGACCGCAACGGCAACCGCGCCGGCTTCTCCAACGTCGGCGGTCACATCTCCTGTCCCGGCGTCGACATCTTCTCCGCGGCCGCATTCGGCCCGGGCGGGACGCTCGCCCCCAACGCCTACGCCGAGATGAGCGGCACGTCGATGGCCTCGCCCTACTGCGCCGGCGGCTTCCAGCTCCTTCAGCTCGTCCGCCCGGGCTACACGAGCGGGCAGCTCGTCGATTGCATGATCGCCTCGAATGCAATGAGTTCGTCCGGGACGCCAATGCTGAAGCTCACGCAGGCCGTGGAGAAGTGCCCGGCGCTGTGACAGCTTGGCCTGTCCGTCTGCGGCGACCGACGTTGCAGGCGGGCTCGTCCCCCCTCACCGGCCGCGTTCCCGTTGCCCGACCCGGAGTAAATCGTCCCGATGGCTGAGACCTCTGCACGACGATCCGCTTCTGAACGGCGACGGACACTCCTGGTCTGTGCCGCGCTCGCCGCCGCGATCTGCGCCCTCCCCCCGGACGGGCTCGCGCAATCCTCCGAGCCGCTGGGTCCGCGCGCGAAGATCGGCGCGCCGCGGCAGCCTGTGCAGACGGAGCCCGTTGTCGAGGAGCGTGAGCCCGCTGCCGCCGCAGCGCGCGCCGGGTCGGTTCCGGAGCCGGCGTCCCTCGAGCCGCTCACGATCTTCTTCGCCACGAACCGAACCCCCGTGCCCGACGGGCCGCGACCCGAGCGCTTCGAGAACGGCCGCGAGCCGTTCGCGGTGTTCGGCCGGGTGACGGTCGATCCGGCGGACGACTTCGCTGTGCTCCCGGGCAGCATCGAGGTCGACGAAGACGCCGGTGTCCGGCTCGACGCTCCCGAGACGCTCGCCGAGGACTCCCGCAGCGCCAGCTTCGCCGCCGGCGAGGAGGCCGGGACGCCGCTCGCCGCCTTCGCCGCAGCCGCGTCGCGGGGCGAGGCCGACGTGATCGTCTACATCCACGGCGCCGGCCACGACTTCGAGTCGGCCCTCGCCGAGGTGGCGCGCATCGCGCTCACCTACAAGCGCCCGGACGCCGCGGTCGTGCCGCTCCTGTTCTCCTACCCCACCAACGGCCGCGGAACGCCGGTGAACTACTTCCTCGACCGGAGCGACGCCCGGCAGAGCGGCGAGGCCATGGCCGCCGCCTTTCAGCGGCTGGTGCGCTTCCTCGCCGCGGTGCGCGAGGACACCGGCGGGCGCACCCTGCTGATGGGTCACAGCCTCGGCGTCTATACGATGCGCGTCGGCGTGCAGGCCGTGGCGGGGCTCGGGCCACCGCCCGAAGTGTTCGACGTCGCCTTCCTGATGGCGGGCGACGAGGACGCCGACACGCTGTCCGACCCCGAGAAGATGCGTCCGCTCCTCCGGCTCGCGAAGCGCGTCGAGGTCTACTTCGCTCCCAGCGACGTGCTGATGTGGGTGAGCCGGCTCGGCAATTTCCGCGCCCCGATCGGCCTTCGCGGGCCGCGCGAGGTGTCCGGTTCCGACGGCTTCGGCGGCCGTCCGCTTGCGGCGGTCAACGCGGACGACTTCGCGTTCGAGAACGACCGCCGGGGACACAACTACCACTGGAGCTCGCCGCGCGTCGTGGCCGACGGGAAGCAGGTCTTCGCGGGCGTCCCGGCGGCCGGCGTGACCGGGCGCGTCGCCGAGGCAACGCGGGTCTTCCGGATCGCGGCGCTGCCCGGAGCGTCCCTTGCCGCGGCCGCCCGAGCGCCGGACGAACCACGGCAGGATCTCTACGTGTTCCACCCCGGCACGTTCGCAACAGCGGCGGAGCAGACGGACGGAACGGACCTCCTCGACCCGGCACGGCCCGAACTCGGCGCGCTCACCGTCCTGACCGGCCTTGCGCCCGACGCCGCCGACGCCGCGCGCGAAGCTGCTGCCGCTCTCGGCACGGTGGAGGTTCTGCCGGGCCGCTACGATGGGATCCTGGTCGAAGCGGAGGGCTCCACTGCGCAGGACTTTCGCGTCCTGCTGCCGTCGGCGGCTTACCGCAACGCCGTTCTTCCCGGCGGCTTTTCGCAGGACGGCACACCGCGGCTTGCGCACGACGAACGAGGTCGCGTCAGCCTCGCGCTCGCCCCCGGATTGGTCGCGGTCGTCGAGCCACTGCCGACGGCAACGGCCGAACAATGGTCCGGGACAATCGTTCTCTCCGGTCCACCCGGAGGGCCTTACGAGGGCGCCATCGGAACCGCATCGATCACGTTCGACGCCACTGGCGCACCGACCGGCGACGCGGTTCTCGACGGCCGTCGCTACGCCATCGCGCCGGAGGGCGACGGAGCGACGGTCACGCCCGCCGAGTGACCCGCGCCTGGCGCCGCGGCCGGGCGAGCCGGGCCGGTCCTCGCGCCTCAGCAGCCGTCGCGTCGCTCCGGGTCAGGCTTGGGGACATACGCGAACTCGCCGGTATGGAGCGTGTAGCGCAGCCACTTCTTCTCGTTCGCAATCGCCTCCCAAAGGCCAGGCGGAGCATCGGGCTCCGGCCTGATCCCCGCGCTGATCGTTTCGGCCGGCAGCGCGTCGTCGCTGATGTCGCGCCGCGCGACGAGGGGGCAGTCGTCGGTGTCGACGACGATCTTGGCCGATGCGCCGAGGTCGATCCATTCGAGCGCGGCGAGGGGTTCCGGCGGGGAAGGCGTCCAGTCGTTGTTGAAGCGGCGGAACGAGAAGCAGTCCTCGATGTTGCTCGCCCTTACGGTCTTCCCGGGCGGCAGCACGCCTCCGTCGCGCAGCATGATGAGCGGGACGAAGAGGTACGTGATCGCGTCGTTCGGACCCGGAGTTGCGCCGGCGATAAGGCTCTCAACGGCCCTGTTGATACCGACTAGGTTACCATCCGCGTCGAGCACGGGCCCGCCGCTCATCCCCTTCTTCGTCTCCGCGCTCATGGCGACGCCGCGGCTGTCGGTGCCGAGGTTCTCGTTCACCTTGCCTGGAGACTCATAGTAGATCGTGGCCGACGACGATGTCCCCGGCTGGGTGAGCGCGTAGCCGTGCGCGGTCACCGCGAGCCCTCCCTCGACGTCCTCGAGTGCGCCATCCGCGAGGCAGAAGAACGCTGTGCCGGGCGGGCGCCGTATCGGATTTCCGTCGGCTGAAGCGATCCGCGTCGTGAAGCCGTCGACGGACGGATTGCGCGCCTCTTCCGCGCTGGCGAACGTTGGCCGCCGCTCGCCGGCGAGCTCGCGGTAGGAGACGACAGCGCCGTTGAAGTCGCGCTCGAACGTGAGCTCCACATCGTCCGGCTCGCACACCCGCACGAACGACACCAGCGGATCAGTTGGATCGCCTGCCGTCCCATACGATCCGGTGAGGCGCGGGGGGACGACACTGAAAAGCTGATCGAAGATGTGAGCCGTTCCGACCACGAACCCGTCCGGCGAGATCAGCGTGACAGTTCCGTAGACCTCGTGCCTGGCCGGCGGCACCGCCGCCTCCGCGCTCGCTCTGTCGTCGACGCCGGTGCCATCCGCATTGACGTAGCGAAACTTGCACCGCGCCGTGACCCGCAGCATCCGCTGGGTGACGTAGTCGCCGAACGCGGTGGTACCGGCGGAGTGATCCGTCTGCGCCGCCGCCTGCGGGATCCCGGCCGGGAGCAACGCGAGGAGAAGCTTCGGGAGGGAACGCCACACCGGCTTCATGGCGCCGGCCTCGGACCGTACATCGTGATCACCGTCGCTTCGTCGATCGGAGTCAGCATCGCCCTCTCGGCGTAGATGTCGAAGCAGTAGTTCATCGGCGAGCGGGCGTCGTAGACGGTGGCTGTCGTCCCGGCCGCTTCCGCCGCGCTCATGCTGGGTCTGGTGACGAAGTTCCTGATGCACTGCCTCATGGCGTCGCGAAGCGCAGCCGCGTCCAGGGCATGACGTTCCGGGCTGAAGAACAGGCGGTCGTGCTCGTGCTCGAAGCCGAGCGCATGACCGAATTCGTGGACGGCGAGCGAGTATACGCAGACGTCCCACTCCCGACGGCCAGAGCCGGGCTGGCACGCCGTGCTCCAGGAGCGGAAGTCGAAGTTCAGGAGCATCGTGACCGGCTGTCCCACCGCCGCGGTGCCGACGAGCGATCGCGGACCGCGGTCGCCGACCCTGATCCGCACGCCTTCGATCGCCTGGGGATCGCAAGCGCCCCAGCCGGTGAAGGCGATCGCGGCGACGCGCTCCCAGGTGTCGCGCACCGCGTCGCGGGTGATCTGCCGGCCCATGCGGTGCCGCCCCTCCGGCTCGAGCCAGCAGACCGGAATTTCAAGAATGCCGTCGCGAACGACCGCGCCACCGACCCCTGCCGTCCAGAGCGCCGCGTTGCGGAACACCCCGGTCGGATCCCGCTCGCCGACGCCGAGGCGGCGAGCCGCGGGGACGGCGGGCGCTTCGGGCTGCACCTCGCCCGCGATGTCGGCCGACGCCGTGCCCGCCTCCTCGAGGTCCAGGAACTGTTCGGCTTCGGGCAGATCGTCGGCGATGTCGAGCTGCAGCCCGGCGGCGACCGCCGCACCGACCACAAGCACAGCAAGCGCTGCAAGCAATCCGGTTAAGCGACGTCTCACTGGCTGCATCTTGTGCAATTCCACTCAAGGACGATGCTGTCGTACTGACTGGTTGTCTCTGCAGGCGCTTCGCATGACTTCTTCGTGACCTGCGGTGATAATCTTGTCCAATAAATCGGCGCTTGCCAAGCGACATAACGAGCGGTACATTTTCAAGATATTTGATAACGGCGCGTAATGTGCTGCTGTGCCATCCTCGAATGGGGGTCAACGTACAGCAGGATTTGTACCATAAAAGTGTTTGGCAGCTTGGAGCGACGGCGCTCCTCGCGGGGAAGGTCATGCCTCTTGTCTGGCGATTGGCGGCTGCAGCGCTTCTGCTGATCGGCTTCGGGCAGCAGGCGCTGGCGCAGAGCACCACTTTCCTGCGAACGATCCAGCGCGACGCTGCGGCCTACCAGGAAGAACTCGCGGGCCGCCAGTGGACCGACGCAGCGACGCCGCCGGACCTCCTCCGCCGGTACAAGGCCGCCCTGGAAGCCGGCGATGCGAAGGCGGCTATTCCCTCGCTGGAGCAGCTCGTCTCGCCGCCGGATGCGCCCGCATCGGCGTGGCTGGAGCTGTCGAGGGCGTGGACCCTCGCCTCGCCCCACGCACCCAAGGCGCTGGCCGCGGCCATGAACGCCTACCTTCAAGCAAGCGATGATGGCGCGCGGATCGACGCACTGCTGCGCTTCGTGGAGATCCTGCAGGGCCGCTGGAACGACTATCGACGCTCCTTTGCGGCCGCCAACCAGCGGATCGCCCGCATCGACGCGCTCTTCCTCCGCCGCGACACGATCCCCGCCAGTCATCGATCAGGACTGAACCTCGAGGCCGACCTCGCGATCAACACTGCCGCCAGGGAGGAGGCGACCGCCGAGAGCCTCACGGCGGCGAACGAGATCTACCGGCTTTCCGAACAGCTGAACCAGGTCTTCGAGGAGATCCAGAGACTCAGCCGGGAAGAGATCCCGCCGCATCTTCTCGCGGAGGCACGTGAGCCGACCGAGTTCACGCTCGTCGCCGGGACAGCGCCCGGTGACGGCTACGTGTCGACACGGATCGACAACGGCCGTGTTGTCGCCTGTCTCGAGTTCACGCTGCCGCTCGACCCGGAGGTCGACTACGCGCGTCGCCTGACGATCACGGACGTGACGGACGGGAGCGAGCCCGTCGAGGTCGACGCCGAGCTGACGGAGGTCGACGGTACAGAGCTTTGTGTCATCGGACTGCCGCCGGGCCGGACGTACGATATCGCCCCCGAGCCTGAACTCCCGTCCTACGCTCCGGATGTCTACCTGTCGGACCGTGCGCTCGCGGAACTCGCACTGCGGACCGCGCAGCGGACGTTCGCTGCCCGCTTCGAGGCGCCAAGGGTTCCGGGGACGGTCGGCTTCCGCAGCAGGGCGTACCTGTTGCCGAGCGGCGGGCAAGGGCTGGTGCCGCTCTACACGATGAACGTCCGCAAGGTGCAGCTCGAGCTGGTCCGCGTGGTCGACCGCGCCCTGCACCGCAACATCGCCCTCGATCACATCGGCAATACGATCTCGACGGCCGAGTTCGAGACGCTGCGCGGCTCGTTCTCGGAACGGCTCTGGACAGGAGAGGTGACGCTTCCGGACCGGGGCGATGTGTGGATCACCTCCCCGCTGCCGATGTTCGACCTCATCGCCGCACGGGATCGCTCCGGCGTCATCGCGGAGGCGAGGGCGAGCGGGCGCGAGGCCGAGCGGGTCATGGAGATGCGTGCCGGAGAGGCGTTGCTCAGGGGGCAGTTCCTTGCCGACCCCGCCGTCGTCGCGACCGCCGAGCCGGCCATTTACGCCCTTCTTGCGCACGACATCGACGGCGCGGTCGTCCGCGACATCGATGCGGCGGAAGACGACGACGCGGACGCCTGCGGGAGCGGCTGCTCGCGCGTTCACGTGCAGTGGTTCGCGCCGACTCGCAACGGCGTGACCCTGTACGAGACCGACACAAAGCTTCACGCGGTGGTGCGTGACCTCGGCACCGGTGCGGCCGTGCAGGGAGCGAGCGTGGAGCTCGTCGCCACCAACGATCGGGTTCTCGCGAGAGGGTCGACGAACGACCTCGGCATCGTCTCCTTCGACGCCGCGATCGCGCGAGGCCGGGAGGGCAACGCGCTCAAGGCCGTCTTCGCGACCGCCGGCAGCGACCTCAGCTTCCTCCTCTACGACAGCGGTGTCGATGCGTTGGACCTGTCGCACCTCGGCATCGACGGCAAGGAGCAGAGGTCGGACCTCGGCCTGGACGCGCTCCTGATCGTCGATCGCGGGATCGCGAGGCCCGGCGAGACGATCCACGTCACCACGCTGCTGCGCAATCTTGAGGGGCGCGTGCCGAGCGTCCCGCCGCAGCTCGCCTTGCAGCTCACCCTCGAGGGTCGGCCGGTCGGCGAGGCGGTGGTGATCGCGGGGAGCGACTTCGAACTGGGCGGCGCCTTGAGGAGCATGACCGTCCCCCGGACGGCCGCGCTCGGCACCTACGACCTGAAGGCGACGGTCAGCAACGGCAGGGAGGATGTCGAGATCGCCTCGGCGGTCCTGCAGGTGAGCCGTTATCGTCCCGATCGCGCAAGGCTCGACTTCGGCGAGCCCACGAGCTGGACAGCTCGCAGCGAGGGCGAAGCGGTTATCCTCTCGGGGCGCCTCTTTGCGCAGGAGCTGTTCGTCAGCAGGGCGGCCGTCGGGGGAGCGGGCGGCATCGCCGGAGCCCGGGCAGACGCCGAGATCCGCCTGACCGAGGCTCCCTCCCCCGTCGACGGGTGTTACGCCGACTACGGCTTCGCACCGTTCGATGCACCGGTCAGTCCAAATCTGCAGCGCGCCTTCCTCGGCTACACGGACGGGAACGGGACGCTTGAGTTCGCCGTGAGCGGCGGGCTTCGCGCACCGGAGGCGCAGCATCCGCTTGCGGCCTCGTTCAGCGTCACGCTCAGCGACGACGCGGGGGCGATGGCGCAGAACAGGATCACCCGCCCGCTCGCCGCGGAACGTGACTGGATCGGGCTCGCCGGGTCGCCCCGCATCCGTGCGGTGCCCGGCATCGAGGGTGCGCAAAACACCTTTGCGGTAAGCGTCGATCTCGTCGCCTTCGACCGCAACAACGCGCCCCTACCCTCGCGCAACGTGAGCTGGACGCTCCTGCGCGAGGTGAACATTCTCGACCGCGAGCACGACGGAACGGGTTGGGTTTACAGGTCCCGGCCGACGCGCGAGCCGGTCGGGCCGGAACGGACCTTCACCGTGCGGCAGGAGGAGAACCGAACGTCCGGGCAGCCGTGCCTGTCACCTACCGCCAGGAATTCGATCGAGCTTGCAGATCTTCCGCTGGGCGGTCGCTACGTGCTCGAGATCGCCTACGAGGACACAGGGTCCGGCACACCGGTCGAGCGGCGGGCCTCCATCCGCTTCGCCGCCGGCGCCGAGACGGCCGATGCGGGACGGCGACAGCCGACGGCGGCGACGGTGACTTCGGACCGGGCAGTCTACGGCGAGGACGACAGCCTCGCGCTGAACGTCGCCGCACCGTTCGACGGTTCGGTGCTCGTCGCTCTCGCCGACCGCGACGTGCGTTTCTGGACGAGCGCGGAGACCGTCGGGCGCAGCGCCGCCGTCCGTGTCGAGGACCTTGCCGCCACCCTCCCCGCCGACCGCGCCGCACGGGGTCTCTACGCGATCGCGACGGTGTTCCGTCGCAACCCCGACGGGATCGCCGCAGACGGACCCAACCGGGCGATCGGTGCGACGCACGTCCTCGTGGCGGGCCGCGAGGGCAAGTCGCAACTGCGCATCGAGGCGCCGAGCCGGATTGACCCCGGCGAGGTGCTGGAGGCGGAAATCTGCCTTGCCGATGCGGACGGATGCCGCGACGACGTGTCGGGTGATGGGTTCGCAGTCGTCTACGCCGTCGATGAAGGGCTGATCAATCTCACGAGCCACCCGGTGCCCGATCCGGGCGAGCACTTCTTCGGCCCGCTGGCCTCGCCGATCCGCATCTCCGACAACTACAGCCGCATAATGTTCTCCGAAGGCGGTGATCGGCCGTCCTGGCTTCAGCTCACGAACTACACGTCGGATGTGATCGTGTCGGAGGCCCGTTATATTCGGCTGCGCAACGGCCGGGCGCGGCTCAGCTTCGCGGACCTCCGGCTCGCGGCCGGCACGCTCCGCCTCGTGGGCGTCGCCTGGACGGCCGATCATGTCGCCGGCGGAACGACCGACGTGCAGGTCCGGCCGCCGGTGATCGCCGAACTTGCCCTGCCGCCGTTCGTCACCCCCGGCGACGCTCCCGCCGTCGCCCTCCACCTCACCAACCGCAGCCTGCCTGAGGACGGCCCGGCCCGGATCACGGTCCGCACGGACCGGGGCGTGACCCTGACGGGCGTCACAGGCGAGAACGGAGATGAGCTGCCGCTCGACCGGAGCGGCGATGGCCCATCCTTCACGCTTTCCCTTCCGCTCCTCGAAACGCAGCGGCCCCGGCTCAACTTCGCGGTCGCGGGGGGTGTCGCCGGCGACCGCACCACGATCGCGCTCGCGATTGAAGTCGGCGGCGCGGACGTTCGCCCGCCGCCGCGGGAGGTGCCGATCCGGCCGGCCTTGCCCGCGACGTACGCAGCGTTCGTGCAGACCGTCGAGGGCGGCGGGAGCGTGGACGTGCGCCAGGAAATCCTCCATCGCCTCGGCCGAGATGCAGTTCCGCCGGACCTTGCGGCACAGCTCTACGTCTCGACGCATTCGCCGACCCTGTTCGGGGCGGGCGGCGATGACGACGGCGGCGGGACGCAACGCTTCGAGGATATCGTCGGCGCCGGCTTCCTTGCCCTCCAGGACGCCGCTGCCGGTGCCGACCGCGCCGAGACCGTGTCCGCCATCATCGGCGAGGTCGACGGGATGCTCGACGAGTTCGACGGGCGGTTCGCCCCGCTCCTCGTCGCCGACGCAAGCGGCAATGCCGTCCTTGGAAACCTGCAGAAGATCGCCTTCGACGGCCGCGAGATCCAGGAGGACGACGTCGCGGACCTCTATCGCACGGCTCTCGGACTGGACCTCCTGAACGCGGCGCGAACGGCCGGGCACGCCGTCTCCGACACGCGGTTCAGGCGGGCACGCCGCAACCTTCGCGACCAGATAGAGGCGCTTCCATACACCGTCAGGTGCGCCCCCGAGTTCCTCTACGCGTTCACCGTCCTGCTGCAGCTCCCGTCGGAAACGCTCGACCGCGACGAGCTCGAGGATCTCTGGGACTGCGTCGGCGAGGCCCGGAACCCGGAGACGCTCATCGCGGTTGCCGCGGTGGGTGCCCAGTTCGGCGACGAGGAGATCCTCGCCGCGGCGTTCCGCGCGCTGACCCAACTCGCCTCCACCGGTGACCTGGTCCTGAACGAGTCCAGCCTCGCCCGGTCGAACTACCTCCTCAGTCTTGCACACGTGGAGGACCTCTCGGGCGGCAGGGAGCTCATCCTCGCGCTGCGCCAGCGCCATCTCGGCCCGACCCTGCGCCGGATCTCCACGGAGGAGCGCGCCTGGCTCGGCCGCACAACGCTCGAGCAAGGTCCGATCTTCGTCGAAGGAGAGGCACCGGATGTCCTCCTGCGCCCTGCCGTTGTCGTGCAGCAACTCGAAACGGTGGGCTCCTCCGTCCGCACCCCGTTCCTCGCCCTCGGGAGGGAGGCGAGAGGCATCGCCGCGGGCCGGACCGTCCCCGTCGGCGACGGCGAGCCGTTGACCGTCCGCAACGAGAGCAACGACCCGCTTGTTCTCACGGTGGTGCTGCATGGCTCGGACCTCATGCCGACCCCCGTACCGGAGGAGACCGGGCTCAGCATCGAGCAGCGGCTCTACGACGCTGAGGGCCGCGAGCTCGGCCCCGACCACACTCTGCGTCTCGGCGACGTCATCTCGGTGGTTCTCGTCGGCCGCCTCGACAGCATCGGCTTCGTGGGCGACGAGAACAAGGACGGTGCGGACGGTCCGCTGAGGATCGCGGTCGCCGATCTGCTGCCGGCCGCGTTCAGCATCGTCGATGCAGGCGCGGCATCCGGCGCCGCGCCGACGGCCGAGCCGGCGGCAACGCCCTCCGCGAACGTCGACGCGGTGGTGGCGGGGGACGACCGCGTCACGGCGATCGTCGACCTCAAGGGCGACACAGCGCTTGGCTTCGAGTTCGGCTATACGGCGCGGGTCGTGAGCGTCGGGACCTTCGTCGATCCGCCCATCCTCGTGCAGCCGATGTTCGGCGTGGCGGAGACGTTCGCGACCGCGCCGTCCACGATCACCGTCCTGCCTCCCCTTCCCGCGCCATGACGGGGAGAGCGCGAGCGAGCGCAGCGCTGACGGGGCTGACGCTCGCGTCGATGCTGTTTCTGTTCACCGTCGAGGCGGCGATCCGGTGGACGCCGGTGCCGTCCCTCGGTCGCTTCGAGACCGACGCGCGACTCCTCCTCGATGCGCAGGACCGGCCGCTGTGGGCGTTCCTCTCCCCCGACGAGCGCTGGCGGTGGACGACGGAGGCGTCCGACCTGTCGCCGCAGCATCTCGCCATGCTCATCGCCTACGAGGACCGTCGCTTCTGGCATCACCGAGGCGTCGATCCCGGCGCCCTCGCCCGCGCCGCATGGCAGGCGGTGCGGCACGGGAAGGTCGTCTCCGGCGGCTCGACGCTGACCATGCAGACCGTGCGGCTGCTGCAGCCCGCGCCCCGGACGCTGGGGACAAGCTCCGCGAGATCCTCGCCGCACTGAGGCTCGAACGGGAGCTGACGAAGGACGAGATCCTGAGCGTCTACCTGACATTGGCGCCGTTCGGCGGCAACATCGAGGGCGTGCGTGCTGCGGCGCTCGGCTACTTCGGCAAGCGGCCCGCTCAATTGACGGACGCGGAGGCGGCACTGCTCGTCGCGCTGCCGCAGGCTCCCGAGGCGCGGCGGCCCGATCACCACCCGCGCACCGCCGCCGCAGCGGCGGCCTTCGTGCTCGACGCGCTGGAGAAGCGCGGGATCACCACGCGCCGGTCGCTCCGGGCGACGGCGGACGGGCCGAACTTCACGAGGCTAGCGCCTCACTTCAGCGCCCGTGCGGCGGCGGGCGGGGCCGGAACCACCCGCACCACCGTCGACGGGCGGCTGCAACGGCGCGTCGAGGATCTCGTCCGTGCCACGGTCCAGGCCTGGCCGCCGCCGACCAGCATGGCCGTCGTGATCCTGCGCAATCGCGACGCCTCGGTGGCAGCCTATGTCGGCGGCGCTGATCCCTTCGACGCGAGCCGCGACGGCGCCGTCGACCTCGCCGCCGCGCTCCGCTCACCCGGGTCGACGCTGAAGCCGTTCATCTATGCGATGGCGATCGAGCGCCGGATCGTCCATCCGGAGACGGTGGTCACCGATGCCCCTGTCGACTTCGACGGCTACACGCCAGAGAATTTCGACGGCACCTATGCCGGCGACCTCACCGTCCGCTCCGCCCTCGCGCGGTCGGTCAACACGGTCGCGGTGGCGCTGCTCGATGAGATCGGTCCGGAGGTCTTCCTTGCTCACCTGCGCGGCCTTGGCCTGCCGCTCGAGACGCCACTGGGCGACAAGGGCGCGGGTCTGCCGGTCGGGCTCGGCGGCGCAGGCATCTCGCTTCTCGACCTCACCCGCATGTTCTCGGCGCTCGCTGCCGGGGGCGAGGTCAGGGCGATGCGCACGCGTGCGGACGATCCGGCGGAGGTGAACGGCCGGCTCGTTTCGGCGAGCGCGGCGGCGAGCGTGCTCGATATCCTCGCCGATGTCGGCGCGCCGGAAGGATTTGCGAACCGCCTCGCCGCGGACGGCGGAAGGCGCATCGCCTACAAGACGGGCACGTCCTACGGCTTCCGCGATGCATGGGCCGTCGGCGTCGACGCCGATCACACGGTTGGCGTCTGGGTCGGCCGGCCTGACGGCAAGCCCAACCTCGGCGGGTACGGCGTGAGCGTCGCGGCGCCCGTCCTGATGCGGGTGTTCGACATGCTGCCTACCCCCACCCACGCTGTCGCCGGCGGCGAGGGCGCGGGCGGGCAGCGGCCCGTGCGGGTCGGCGGGTACCTCCCGCCGCGGCTGCGCCGGTTCGTCTCACGCGGGACGGTCGGCGGCGCGGACCGTCGCCTCACCATCGCGTTCCCGCGCGACGGAGCCACAGTCACGAGCGACACACCGGGCGACAAGCTGGTCGTCGAGACGACAGGAGGTACGCCGCCGTTCCGCTGGTTGCTCAACCGACGCACCATTGCGGGCGAGGACGGCCCCCGCCTCGCTATCTCCCCGCCCGGCACCGGTCAGGCGGAAATCCAAGTGACCGACTCGGCCGGGACGATTGCAACCGCCTCGTTCTGGTACGAGGCGCGCGAGCCGGGCGGCTGACGATGCCTGCGCGCACCATCCGCCAGCCGGGAGGCGATGACGCGGCGCCGGACAGGCGCGGGCCGCAGCGTCTCGCGCGGTCTCGCGCCCGCCCCTTGCTGACGATCCCCACGCGAATGGGGGTGCGTGCGCAGACCCGCATCGCTGTCGTGTCCGCGATCAGGCTGGCTCTCGCCGCCGTCGCATTGGCGTTGTCGCCCGGCGCCGTTCTGGCATGCGAAAGCGGGCCCGGGACGTGCATCGGTTCGATGACGGAGCTGTCGCGGGTCGCCGCTGATCCGCGCGGCGGTTTCGTCGCGCTCGGCTCCGTGCCGGCTGCCGATGGGCCGGATGAGCGCGACGCCATCGTCCTGCTCGGGCCCGACCTCTCGGTCGTGGGCGATCCTGTCCCGATCGTCGCGGACCTCACCGGGATCGATACCGAAACGGTCGGTGCGCGCGACCTCGCAGTGCTGCCCGATGGACGGATCGTGGTGGTCGGGTCGGCGTTCGGCCGCGGGACGGAGGGCGCGACGTGGCAGGGCTGGTTCGCGCTGCTGTCGCGGCAAGGTCAGATGCTGGCGTTCCGGCCGCTCCCCAATCCGTCCCGGTCGCAGCAGATCCTCTACCGCGTGCGCGTCCTGTCGGACGGGCGCGTCATCGCCGTGGGGCGCTCGCAGGCCGGCCCCCACGATCCAGGCTGCCACGCGCCGTCTGTCGGTCTGCTCGGGTGGTTCGACCTCGACACGCTCACGGTGCGCTCCGAGACGCTCGGCGTCACGCCGCGCGCGGGGCGGATGGCCATCTACGACGTCGCGGAGGTGGCGCGCGATGGCACGCTGCTGCTGACCGGCTTCGAGTCCCGCTGGGACGACGAGGACCAGACCCGATGCAGCGACGATGGCATCGTCATCGCGACCGACCTGAACGGGACCGTCCGGCAGGACGGCGTCGTCCGCTTCGGTGACGGGTTTGCGGGCGACGTGGCCTTCGGCATCGCGGCGGGGCCGACGCTCGACAGCGGAGCCGTGGCCGTCGGACGCACCTACGCGCCGGTCAACCAGCCGCTCGCCGCCCGTCTCGCCGCGACGGAGGCGGGCGCTCTCTCAGTCGCGGACATCGGCACCCTCGTCACCGGCGGCACGGAGGACCGATACGCTGCGGTGGTTCCGCTGCTGGAGTCCGGAGCCCTGGCGGTCGGGTTTCGCGACGGACCGGATGGGCGGGAGGCGCTATGGACGGCCCTCACCGGCAACGGGCTCGAGGGGCAGTCGACAACAGGGCCGGTCGGGTCAGAGCTCAGCGATGTCGCCGCCGTCAGCGACGGGACGGTGCTCGCCGTGGGTGCACGAACCGCGCCCGACTTGCGCCGGACTGGATGGGTGATCCGTCTGTCGCCGGGCGACCTTGGCGGCTCGCCGGCGATCGCGAGCAGCGACACGGCTCCCCCTCTTCCCGCCCTCTCCGAGGCCCTCGCGGCGGGAGCGATAATCGCCCGGCCCGAGCCGCAGCGCTTACTGGCCGAGGCGTTGCGCAAGGCCGAGCGCCTGACGGTCCCGATCGAGCTCTCGGAGGGGACCGGGGTCGAGATCGCGGCGATCCCGATCGGCGGGGATATCGACCTCAGCCTGCTCGACCCGGAAGGACGGCTCGTCGACTTCTCCATCAACGCGGGGACCGCCGCCGAGCTCGTCGTTTCCCGACTTGCGCCGGGCCGGTACCAGGCCGTGATCGATGCCGGGACGGACGTCGCGCACGTGCTGATCTCGGTGAGGTCGACAGGGGAGGACGGTCCCGATGTGTCAGCCGCCCGGGACGCCCGCCCGGCTGCGGACGCTTTCCGGGCGGTCGGGTACAACGTACCGGGCCACGCGGAAGCCGCCGCCGGCCTGGCGCTCCGGCGCGCTTTCGACGCGAGCGAACTCGCCTCCCGGATCACCGGGCGCCCGCGCGTCGTCGTGCCGGACGACGAGCGCCCGACGGACGCGGCCGTGCCGCTCGACACCCTCCTGCGCCAGCCGTTCGGCCGCGGTCTCCTCAACATCCTGCGGCCCGTGGACCAGCGACCGTTCCTCGTCGAGCCGGGGATCCTGCGGGACGCCGAATTCTTCGCGGTTGCTGACCCGGAAAGGTCGCGCCAGGAGGCTCATGCGCTTGCGGCGGAGCTGCTCGCCGGAGACGCGGGGGAACCGGCCGCCACCGCCGGTCGCAACGAGACGGTTGCGACGAGATTGATGGACGCAGCAATCGAGACCTACATCCGGGCCCACGCGGGAGCGCGCGCGAGCGCAGGCAACGTGATCGCACCGCCTCCCCTCGACGCGATCATCCGACGAGACCACCGTGACAGGCCCGCAGCGGCGGCCTGCCTGCGGGACGACACGTTCCTCCGCCTCGCGGTCACCCAGGCGGAGGGCGTCGTCGCCTACCTGTCGCTCCTGCAGCGGGCGTACGGTAGCGCTGAGATGTTCACCGATCCGGATCTCTTCGCGCTTGGCTGGGACTGGCGCGACGGGGGCGAAGGAGAGGGTGTCGCCTCCCCTCCCTCGCTCCGCCTCGACGGTCTGTTGCGGAGCCCGCTGTTTCCGGTCGTCGAGGACAGGCTTGTTGCCCTCTTCAAGAGGTTCGAGCCGGCGTGGCAGGCGCGCCTCGCCGAAGGAGCGCGGGCTTATCTCGCCTATCTCGTGCTGATGCGGGACCGCGCAGCGTCGACCGCTGCCGGCCGCGGCGGCGATGATCATGACGGCGGCATTCCTCCCAACCCGTTCGGCTGCCCCGGGCTGCCGCACCAGTTCGAGGTCGTCTTCGACTGCGGAAGCCGGTCCTGCCGTGTTCCCCTCCGCGACCTCGACTGGGCGGTCTCGCGCTTTTGGGAACGCCGGATGGCAGCCGGGACGGCTCAGGCCGTCGAGACCTTCCTGATCCGGCTCGCGGCCGAGCTCGCGCCGGCCCCCCTCGAAGCCGCGCCGTTTCGCGCTGCCGTGGAGCGTGGTGCGGAGAGGCCGTGAGCGCGGGCGGATTGCCCTGAGAGCGCGGCCGCGAGCGCCCACCTGCGCCTTCCCTTTCAGCAGAGACGCGCCGTCTCCCTCGCCATCGGCGAAGAGCAGACTTGATCTCGATCAAGCAAGGACCCAGCCCGGGGACGGTATGCAAGTCGGAGATGTGGCGTTCGATCGGAGGACGCGATGACTGCCATGGCCACCGGCTTTGTGCTTCACGGGATCGACCTCAATTCCGCGGCCGGCATCTCGGTCGGGGGCGCCGGGGACGTGAATGGAGACGGCTTCGACGAGGTCATCGTTGGCGCCTATAACGCCGCTTACCGAGGCTCTGGTGCTGGCGAAAGCTTCGTCGTCTTCGGCTCGCCGCACCATGTCGCTCCGCACCTGCGGCTCCAACTCCTCGACGGTTCGAACGGCTTCCGCATCATGGGAGCGGACCAGGGTGACGCAAGCGGCATCTCGGTCGCGGGAGCGGGCGACGTAAACGGCGACGGCTTCGACGACGTCATCGTCGGCGCGTTCAACGCCGACCCCTACGGGACGAACGCCGGCGCGGCCTACGTCGTTTTCGGCACCGGCTCGGGGTTTGCGCGGCTCGTCGATCTTGCCGGCCTCGACGGATCGAACGGCTTCCGTATGGCGGCAACAGGAGCGGCGTTCGGCAACATCGGCTACGCCGTGAGCGGTGCGGGGGACGTGAACGGCGATGGCCTCGCCGACGTCGTCGTCGGAGCGCGCGCGTCCGGAGGGACCGCGGGTGCGACGTTCGTCGTCTTCGGCTCGACAGCCGGTTTCGACGCGGCTCTCGACGTTTCCACTCTCGACGGGTCCAACGGGTTCCTGATCAACGGGGCGGCTCGGGGCAGCTGGAGCGGCTTTTCGGTCTCGTCCGCCGGCGACATCAATGGCGACGGGGTCGGCGATCTGATCATCGGGGCGCCCTATGCAGCCGCTGACGGCGTCGCGGAGGCCGGTCAGACCTTTGTCGTCTTCGGCTCCGCGACCGGCTTCCCCGCAAGCCTCGACCTGTCCTCCCTCGACGGCTCGAAGGGTTTTCGAATCGACGGTGCCGCCGCTGGAGACGAGAGCGGAAGCTGCGTCTCCGCCGCAGGCGACGTGAACGGCGACGGGATCGATGATCTCGTCATCGGTGTCCGTGACGCTGACCCGAACGGCATCGAGGCTGCCGGCACGGCTTGCGTCGTGTTCGGCTCGCGAGAGCCGTTCCCGGCGGACATCGACCTCGCCGACCTGGATGGCACGAACGGGTTCCGCATCGATGGCGTCTTTGGCCAATCATTCTGGGGACACATGGCCGTAGCGGGCGCGGGTGACGTCAACGGCGACGGGTTCGACGACGTGATCCTCGGAACGATGAACGCGAACGGGCATGGCGAAGCCTATCTGGTGTTTGGATCCGACACCGCGTTCCCAGCCAGCCTGACCGGGTTCGACCTCGACGGATCGAACGGCTACCGTTTCAGGGGAGCCGCCCTTGGCGAACGGGCAGGCAGTGCGGTGGCCGCGGCCGGCGACGTGAACGGGGACGGATACGACGACGTCGTCATCGGCGCCTGGGGCCTGAAGTGGCGCGAGAACTACAACGTCGGCGGGAGCTTCATCGTCTTCGGCGGCGAAGCTCGCCTTGCGACCCTCGACCGGCTCGACGGCACGGATGGGATCATCGACCTCGCAGATGTCGGTGCGTTCGTCGGGGATGACGATGACGACGAGATCGTGGGGCCCGCCGCCGCCACCAGCATCTACGGTTTCGGCGGCAGCGATCTCCTGAGTGGCCGGGGCCATGCCGACACGGTCCGGGGAGGCGATGGCGACGACACGGTCTACGGCCGCGGCGGTGCGGACCTCGTGTCCGGTGACGAGGGCGACGATCTCCTGCGCGGCGGCAGGGCAGACGACGTGCTGGACGGCGGCACAGGGAACGACTTCCTGCTCGGTGGCGACGGCGACGACACCGTGTCTTCAGGAAGGGGGAACGACGAGCTCCGTGGCGGGACCGGTGCCGACCGGCTCGACGGCGGCAAGGGCTCCGACGTCCTTCGCGGCCAGTTCGGATCGGATACGATGGCAGGCGGTTACGGCAACGACCGGCTCGTCGGCGGCCTGGGCGACGATGATCTTCAGGGCGATGCCGGACGGGATCTCCTCGTCGGCGGCGACGGCGACGACGCCCTCCTTGGCGGGAGCGCCGACGACATTCTCAACGGCGGAGAGGGCAACGACACGCTCGATGGCGGCGACGGCAGCGACCGCTACGTCGGCGGGACGGGTGCGGACACGTTCGTCCTGCGTTCCAACGAGGTTTCGGGTGACCGCATCGCGTTCTTCTCAGCGGCCGATGGCGACCGGATCGAGGTTCACGTCGCCCCTGGCGGGAGCGTGACCGAGATCGTTTCGGGCGGTGTGCCAACGGGATGGTTCGAGATCACCGACGGATCCTTCGTGGCTGCATTCAGCGCGATGGGCGCGACGCCGGAGGCCATCGATCTCGTCTTCGTCTGAACCTGTCCCGCTCGTCTTGTCTCACCGGACGGCAAGTCGCCGCGCAGCGCCCGGGCCCACGGGCGGGCTGGGGCGCGAGCCGCAGGCGTCTTGCCGTTTGTCGCGGCGGGCGCGCCGCCATCCCCCTGCGCCCGACGCGGATCGCTAGCGGCACTCTCGCTCCAGCGCATCCTCGACCGATCGAGGCAGGCGGCCGGTCAGTTCCGTGATCCGGATCGCCTCGCGGGACAATCCGATGTCGACGAGCTGTTCGTCGCTGAGATCGGCCAGTTCCAGGATCGTCTTGCGGCGGCGGACAGACCACCGGAACCGCTCGATCCAGTCGACGAAGGCCTGCGTGATCAGTCCTGCCGCGGTGTCGAGGATCCGCTGGGAGCGGGGTTGGTGGTGTGAGGTGCCAGGCATGGGTAGGGTCTCCTCCGTCAGGCCGCGATGACGCGGTGGAGACATACGCCTGTGCTCCTGACAGCCTGCCGACAGGAGACATCTTCACTCCTGACAACCTGCTGTCAGCAGCATCATGATAGAGGTGCGTCCCTCGCAGAGGGGGACGGGGCAGCATGCGACGCGCCGACCGGCTTTTCGAGATCATTCAGCACCTTCGGCGTCGCAGCACCCGCAGCGCCGCGGCCGCCCCGGTGCGGGCGCGCGATATCGGCGAGGCGCTCGGCGTGTCCGAGCGCACCATCTACCGGGACATCCGCGACCTCATGGCGAGCGGCGTTCCGATCCAGGGAGAGGCAGGCGTCGGCTATGTGCTTCGCGCCGGTTTCGACCTTCCTCCCCTGATGTTCAAGGAAGCCGAACTCGAGGCGCTCGTGCTCGGTGCGCGCATCGTGCGGTCATGGGCTGACCCGGAGCTTGCCGATGCAGCGGCCAACGTGATCGCGAAGGTGGAGGCGGTCATCCCCGAACGCCTGCGCGAGTTCATGGCCGACACCGCCCTCGTGGCACCGTCCGGGCACTGGTCGGAGCCGGTGGACCTCGACATCACCGAGGTCCGCCGCGCGATCCGCACCCGCTCCAAGGTCAGCTTCACCTACATCGACGAGGAGGGCCGCCGGACCGAGCGGACCGTCCGCCCGCTGTGCCTCGCCTTCTTCGGGCAGATCTGGCTCCTCGCCGCGTGGTGCGAGCTCCGCCTGGACTTCCGCAGCTTCCGGCTCGATCGCATGCAGTCGTTCACTGTCGCCGACGAGCGGTTCGCCAACGACGCCGGACGGACCTTGCGCGACTTCCTGAAGATCACTCCCGACTGGTGGGATATCGACAGGCGCAACAGCGGATAACCGCACGCACCGACCGTCGTTCATGCATCAGCGGCCGGAATGGCGGGAGCGGCGGCGAAGCTGCTGTCGCAGTGGCGACGATTCACCCGGTGAAGGCCTGTACCTTGGGCAGGATCGCGTAGACGGACGGGTGGACCAGGAGGTGGCCACCGGCGCTCACGCCGCGGTGGGGGGCAGCAGCGGGACGATCCGTCCGGCCCTGATCTCGCGGTGGAGGAGGCCGACGCCGAGTTGGCGCTCCAGCGCTGTAAGCTGGCGGCATACGGCGGACGCGGTGGTGTTGAGCTCCTGCGCTGCCGCGGAAACGCCGAGGTGGCGCCCAGTCACCTCGACCGGCTGGAGCGCGCGCAGCCGGGGTGATCGCATGCTGGGCTGAGCTCGCCTCGCGTGAAGACTGAAAACCACTCGTTTGCCATCCGGTCGCTCAACCGGTCATTCTCGCGCCAGACCTGCAGAAGCAGGCGATGGGCCGCTGCGCTGATCGCCCCGGCCAACGGTGATGCGGGAGGAACGGGATGACCGACCTTTCAGCGGACGCGCGAAGCCGTGTCCTTGCGCGGGTGAGGCACCTCGAATCGGTGCGTGACCGCATGGTGATCGACGGTGACACCCACCGTTCGAACCCCGACCTTTTCCCGCCGGCGGTCCGCGCGAGGCTTGCGGAGGGTCCGGATTACTATCACGGCCGCCCGATCACGGGAGAACAGCTTCTTGCCGAGATGGACGCGGCCGGCGTCGACATGGCGCTCTCGTGGCAGAACCCGGCGGTGCTCGAATACGGAGACGATCCGGCGACCAACCACGAGCGGCTCTCGGCGGCGAACCGCTACATCCTCGACCTTGCAACGCGATATCCGGACCGGATCATCCCCGCGGGATGGACGGATCCGAAGGCCCTCGGTGTCGAGGGCGCCATCGTGCTGGCGCGCCGGTGCGTGCGGGAGTGGGGCTTTCCCGTCGTGAAGATGAACCCCGCGCAGAACGGCTTTCCGATCGACAGCCCCGTCGTCCTCGAGGTGGTCGACGCGGTCGTCGCCGAAGGAGCCGTGCCCGCCTTTCACTTCGGCGGCGATACGGAGTTCACGCCTGCGGAGGGGCTGGAGCGTGTCGCGGAGCGGCATCCGGAGCATCCGGTGATCGCGGTGCACATGGGCGGTGGTGGCTCGCACTATGTCCACGGAGAGCCGCTCTACCTCGCCTCCCGCGCGCTGGGCCTCAGACGCCCGAACATCTTCTACATCCTGAGCGCGAAGCGCGACACGCACATTGAGAGCGACGTCGTCAGCTATCGGCTGGCCGGCCCGCCCTTCTCTCGCAACCTCGCGGTGGCGAGCGACGCCCCCTACGGCAAGGTCGCCTGGAATTTCGGCGGCTACCGCGGAATGTTCGCGGCGATGCGCGACGGGGCCCGGCACACCGACCCACGGCTCCGCGACCGGCCGGGCCTCCTCGACGACGAGGCGGTGCAGGACCTGATGGGCCGCAACCTGGCGGACCTCGTGATCGCGACGGACCGGCGCCTCCTCGGCGCGCCCGCACAGGCGGGCGATTGATCGCGGCTCTCGACCGCGTCGGCGCCCCATGCCAGCCGGTCAGTCGCGACCGGAGACGTCCCAATCGCGGTAGAACGCGCGGACCGTGGGCAGCAGGGCGGCCGCGAGGCGGCGCCGGCCCGCCTCCGGCGGTGTGTCCGGGCGGTCGAGCGTGCCGGCAATCTCCGCGAGCACGGCCTCTCGATCAACTCGCGTGAAGCGGCCGTCGCTGAAGATCACCTCGCCGCCGACGAGCACGGTCTCCACCGCGCCCGCCTTCGCGCGCCGCACGAGGATGTCGACGAGCGGCATTTCGCGGTCCTGCCAGGGCCATGTCACCCGCTTCCAGTCGAGGAGGACGATGTCGGCGGCGAACCCCGCCGCGAGCCGGCCGATGCGTCCGGCGAAGGGAGTTGTCGCGGCGCCGTGCTCCGTCGCCATGCGCAGGATCTGCGACGCCGTCGGGCAGGGTGCATCGTGCCCGGCCGGGCGATGGAGGGTCAGCGCGAGGCGCATCTCCTGCAGCATGTCGCGATCGTCGTTGATGCCGGCCTCGTCGATGCCGAGCGCAACGGGCACCCCCTTCGCGAGGAAGGCGTTGAGGTCGGCCGTGCCGCTCTTGAGCCGGAGGTTGGACGAACAGTTGTGGCAGAGGCACCCGCCCCGCTCGGCGAGGCGGTCGATGTCGTCCGCCGTCATCCAGACGCCATGCCCGATGGTGAGTTGCGGTCCGACAAGCCCGAAGCGGTCAAGATAGGCGAGAGCGGAGCCGCCGGTCCGCCGCCGTGCATACTCCAGCTGGTACGGCGTCTCGAGGAGGTGGACGTGCATGGGCGCGCCGGTCTCCTCCGCCATCCGGGCGGCGCTCTCCAGCGCGCCGTCGGACAGCCAGTGCAAATTCGACGGTGCGATCTGGATCGCGAGCAGCGGGTGACCGGCCCAGCGCGAGCGGAGCGCGTGAAAGACTCCCACCTGCTCGGCGAGCGGCATCGCGAACTGCGCGAAGTAGGCGGCCGTGGGCGCTCGGAGGTCCGCCGGAAGCAACGCGAGGAAGTCCTCGTCTGCCGCGTAGATCATGCGATTCTGGTCGCGCAGCGCGAACGAGTAGGAGGCGCGCATCCCGATCTCGGCATAGGCACCGAGCACGGCGGCGGCACGGGCGAGGACCGCCTCAGCATCGCCGGGCGCGCGGCTGTGGAGATGCTGCACGGTCGTCACCCCTGAGGCCACCATCTCGCAGGCTGAGAAGAGCGTGTCGAGGCGCGGGTCGACGTCGCGCATCACGAGCCGCTCGGGGAACCAGAGCTCGAGCGGCTGGTCGCGGGCACCCATCTGGAACGGCGTCAGCCCGACGTGGTGGTGGGCGTTGACGAGGCCCGGGATCGCAACGCGGCCGCGGCCACCGACCTCGCGGGCCGCGGGATGCGCACGGCGCAGCGCATCGGCCGGACCGACGGCGGCGATGGTGTCGCCGGTGACGAGGATGGCGGCGTCGGCGAGGATCTCTGCCGTGCCGTCGGCGGAGAAGCCGGAGATGACGTGGTCGGCGACGACGAGGGTGTCTGTCATGGCGTCTCGATCAGGTGAGCTTCCCGAGGCGGGCGACGGTAAGGCGGACGGCGGCGGGCACGGGTTCAATCAGCGGAACGGGAAGTGTCCGCGCGAGGGCGCGGGCCGCCCGGGCGAGCGGGCCGCCGCCGATGACGACCGCCTCAGCACCGCCCTCCCCGATCGCCGCGCGGGAGGCGGCGCCAAGGGCAGCAACGAGGGCCTCCGCGTCTGCCGTGAGCGTTGCCGGGTCGCCCGGCGTTGCCCAGGTGCCGGCGAAGCGTCTGTGGCCGTACCGGGCGGCGGTCGCGGCGATGTGGTCGCACAGGTCAGGCGTCGTGGTCGCGACCGCGAAGCGCCGGTCGCCCGCCGCGGCCTCGGCCATGCCAGCCTCGGCGATGCCCGTCACCGGCACCGCGAGAAGGCTGCGCAGCGCATCGAGCCCCGGGTCGCCGAAGGCGGCCACGATCACGGCGTCGGCGTGGCGGAGCGCGGGGGCGAGGGCGGCGACGGCATCCGCCGCGACGGCGAGCGCACCGGGCTCGGTGATGAGCGGCGCTCCGAACGGGGCGGTGAAGCCCTCGACGGTGGCGGACCCGGCCACCGCGGATGCGATCTCCACGATCGCCGCCGTGGTGACAACCGAGGTGTTAGGGTTGACGACGGCGATCCTCACGGCACCGCCGCCGCCCACGCCTCTGCGATGTCGATCCGCCGCGCAACCCACAGGCGGTCGCGCCGACGGGCGAGTTCGGCGAGGACACCCTCGAACGCCTTGAAGCGGCCCGGTCGGCCAACGATCCTGAGGTGGAAGCCGATGTTGAGGAGCCGCGGCAGCCCAAGCGCCGCCTCGGCCTCCAGGACGTCGAGCGCGTCGGCGACGTACTCCACCATCTCCGCCGCCCGCACGAAGCCGTTTGGGTGAAAGAACTTCATGTCGTTGGCGTCGAGGGCATAGGGGACGACGAGGAGGCCCGACGCGTCGCGGTAGGGAACGTCGTCGTCGAACCCGTTCGACGTGTAGAGGTAGCCGCGCTCGGCGAGGAGCTGGCGCGTCCACGGGCTCTCGGCGCCGCGGCAGAAGAAGCCGCGCGGGGCGGTGCCTGTCGCGGTTCGGATCGCCGCTGCGGTGCGGTCGAGGTCGGCCGCCTCGGCCTCCGGCGTGTCGTAGTCGGCGTGGGGGCGCCAGAGCCAGCCATGGGAGGCGGTCTCGTGCCCGTCCGCCGCCAGCATCGCGAGGACGGGCGCGGCGCGATCGGCGGCGCGGCCACAGGCGAACAGCGTCGCCGGGACGGCATGGCGGCGCAGCGCGTCCGCCATGCGCCATGCGCCGGCCCGCGTGCCATAGGCGAAGATCTGCGCCTGCCCCGGGTCCGGCCGGCCCTCCGGAACGACCGAGATCACCTCGCCGACCCGCTCGCTCGACGGGTCGCCGTCGAGAACCTGCAATTCGGCCCCCTCCTCGAAGTTGACCACCACGGATACCGCGAGTCGCGAGCCGTTCGGCCACGTCACATGAGGCCAGCGCCCGCCGTAGCCGACGAGGTCGCGGGTCATGCGGCGGCGTCCGCGAAGCTTGGCGGCGTCGGCCGCGGCGTCCACTCCGGCAGGCCGAGGCCGGCGCGCCATGCGCAGGCGATCTCCGCCCGGGTCGCGAACCAGACGCCGTCCCGCGAAAGGGCATGGTCGAGGAAGGCCTCGAGCCCGCCGATCCGCGCCGGCCGGCCGATGATGCGCGTGTGGAGGCCGATGGAGAGCATCCGCGGCACGCGGGCGCTTTCGGCGTGGAGGCGGTCGAACGCGTCGATGCAATAGCCGGAGAAATCCGACCCGAACACGAAGCCGCCGCCGTTCAGGAAGCGCATGTCGTTGGTGTCGAACGAGTAAGGGAGCACGACGTGCAAGCCGGCCGCGGTCTCCACCACGAACGGGAGGTCGTCGTTGTAAGCGTTGCTGTCGTAGAGAAAGCCGCCATGCTCCGCGAGGAGATCCCGCGTGCGGAGGGACGTCGCCGACCGCGTGTGCCAGCCGACGGGCGGGGTCCCGGCCGCCCGCGCGATCGCCTCGACCGTCCGGGCGATCGCCTGCCGCTCCGTCCTCTCGTCGAGGTGGACGTGCCGCTCCCAGCGCCAGCCGTGGGCGGAGACCTCGTGCCCGTCCGCGACGGCTTCCATGGCGAGCCACGGCGTCCGGGCGACGGCGCGGCCGCAGGCGCTGAGCGTCGCCCGGATGCCGCGCGAGCGGAGCGCGTCGCGGATGCGCGGCCACCCCGCGCGCGGGCCGTACTCGAAGTGGCTCTCCATGCAGAGATCCGGCACGTCCTCGACGCGCTCGACCGCTTCGTAGATGAACTCGTTGCGCTCGTCGCCGTCGCCGATCGAGAGCTCCGCCCCCTCCTCCACGTTGACGACCACCGACACCGCGAGGCGCACCCCGCCGGCCCAGCGGACGTCCGGGACGGCGCTGCCGTGGCCGGCGAAGTCCCGGCGATCCCGAAGGTCGCGGGTGGCGTCGCTCAAGTGCCCCTCGCGGCGTCCATGAAGCGACGGCAGCCGTCGCGGTCCCAGCGGACAATGTCGTCCTCTCCGGCGTTCCGGCGCATGAGGGCCGTGCTGACGACCACGCCGTCGCTCGCCCGTAGCGCCTCGCCGACGTTCGCCTCCGTAACCCCGCCGCCGATGAGGAGCGGCCGACCGAGCCGCGCGGCGCGCACCGCGGCGATCCGCTCCAGCGTGTCGGGGAAGCCCGACCCCGTGATGATGAGACCGTCGGCACCGGTCTTCGCGGCCCATTCTGCCGCGAACGGCTGGCTCTCGCCGGAGAGCGGCACAGCGGTGCGGTCGTGGACGTCGGCGAGGATCGCGATATCGGGCCGGCCGAGCTCGGCGCGGTGCGCGACCGCCTGCGCGCCGAGCCCGTAACGTGGGCCCTGCGCCGTCATCGCGCCGCCGACGAAGACCTTGAGGCGCACGAAGTCGGCCCCCGCCGCGTGGGCGACGGAGATCGCCGCCGCCGGATCGTGCGCCTCGACGATGATCCCGAGCCCGACCGTGGGCACCTCCGCACGCAGGACCCGCGCGATCGCCGCCGTCATCGCGAGCGTGTCGGGCGCGGCGGGGCCGTCCGTCCGGGTCTGATCCTGGAGCTTCAGCCACGGGATGCCGGCCTCGGCGAACACGCGGGCGTTCGCGACGGCATAGTCCTCCAGCCACGCCATCGAAAGGTGGCGGCCGAGCGCGAAGTCCGGCAGGTGCAGCGCCGCGATGACGAGCGGGCCGCCTTGGAAGACCTTCAGCACCATGCGGCGAACTCCGTCTCGAGGGCGGCGCGGGAGGCGGGGCGGTCGGCCGGGAGGGCACCGTCGGCGCCGAGGCGGGTGACGATGCGGCTCGCCGACACGGCGCCGTAGCGGGCGGCAGCGACAGGGTCCGAGGTCTCGACGAGGCCGGCGAGGAAGCCGCCGCAGAACCCGTCACCGGCGCCGGTCGGGTCGACCGCGTGGACCTTCAGGGCGGCGACCTCGATCCCCGCGTCGGCGGCACGGTCCCAGACGAGCGCTCCCTTCGGGCCGAGCTTCACCGCGACCGCGCCGCGGCAGCGGGCGGCGAGCACCCGCAGCGCGTCGGCAAGCCCGGCGCCCGGAATGTGGGCGGCGAGCTCCACCTCGCTCGGCACGAAGGCGTCCACCCTGCCTAGGATCGGCGCGATCTCGTCGAGCGGACGGGAGGTGAGCTGCCACCCGCTGTCGGCCGTGATCACCGCGCCGCCGGCGCCAAAACGGTCGAGCATCGCGAGCATCACCTCGGGCTGGCTCGGTGCGAGGTGAACGCCGCGTGTGCCGAGCCAGGCATCGGGCACCTGATCGGCCCGCAGCGGATGGTGGACGCGGAACTCCGAGTAGCTCACCTCGCCCGGTACCCTGCGCTTTCCGAGGTGCGCCCGCCATGCGGCGACCTCCTCGGGCCGCAGGCGGTCGGTCGGGAAGCCCGCCTCGCCAAGCGCGCCGGGAGGACTGGCGAGCCCCTCGTCGCGGCGGCCCTCGCCGTCGTAGATGAACCAGTTGCCGGAGGTGAGCTCCGTCTCCGACCAGCGGACGCCGGAAAGGTCGATGCCGCCCGCCTCGAGCCGCGCGAGCACCGGGCGCGGATAGGTGGCGACGGCGTGGCTGACCAGGCCGACCCGCTCGACCCACTGGAGTGCGCCGACCGCCGAATAGGCGCCGTTGCCGCCCGCCTGGTTGAGGGCGACGATGCCGTCGGCGGAGATGACGTGGTCGACCGTCAGCCCGCCGACCGTGACGAGCTCCGGCACCATGTCAGCCGCCGAGCCGGGGCGCCCCGAGGCCGAGCGCGTCGCGCGCAACCGCGACGTGGTAGCCGAAGAGGTGGAGCGGCACGCTGTAGACGATCGGCGCCGTCTCGTCCGGCACCGGCGGAACGTGCCAGGCAACGTCGGCGATCTCGGCAATCTCCCGCTCGCCCTCCGGCACGAGCGCGATGCAGACGCCCTCCGAGCCGCGGCTCATGATCGCCGTCTCGAGCGCGCGGGCGTGGCTCGCGACGTCCGGCACGACCATGAACATCGGGTCGCCGGCCTTCTGGGTGCGGTAGTGATGGTACTCTTCGAGCGGGAAGGCGTAGGCGTGGATCGGGGCGAGCTCCTTCAGCTTCGCCGCGCCGAACGCCGCCGGGGCGTAGGCCGGACCCGCGCCGCAGAGGAGGATGAGGTCGGCCCGGGCGAGCCGTTCGCCGAGTTCGCGGGCGGGCTCGTAGAAGGCCTCCGCGACGCGGTCGACGGTGTCCGGCAGTGCCTCGAGCGCCACGGAGAGGGCCGACACGTCCCGCCCCTTCGCCTCGGCGATAGCGACGCCGAGGGCGAGCTTCAGCGCCATTGCCGCCGTGCTCGACTGGGTCGGCCAGCCGCCGCGCGTGGCGCGGATGTGGAGGGCGCCGGGGAACTCCACCATCAGCGGCGAGCCGAGCGTGTTGGAGAGGCCGATCGTGTAGGCGCCGCGGGCCGCCGCACCCTTGAGGCCCTCGATGACGGGCTCGGTCTTCCCGCTGGAGGAGAGGCCGATCACCACCGTCTCGTCGTCGACGACGTCGAGCCCGTAGGCGGCGAAGTCGAACGCCTCGCAGGGCTCGCAGACCGCGCCGAGCGTGCGCTCCAGCGCCGGGCGGACGCCGAAGCCGGAGATCCAGGAGTCGCCGCAGCCCACCATCGCGACGCGGCGGATGGTGCGGTCGGCGAGGTCGCGGGCGATCGCGGCGAGCGGCTCACGGTTGGCGCCAAGCGTCGCGCGGATCGCGTCGCCCTGCGCCATCATCTCGGTGTTCGTGAGGGCGACGCGGCGGAAGCGCTCCGGGTCGCCGGGCGCGTCGGACGACGATTCGCGCCGGATCTCCTTCAGCCGCTCGTGGATCGTCATGCCATTCTCCCGGATATCGCCCGCGTCGGCGGTGTCGCGCAGCGGGTGTGGCGCGCGACGTTCATTTTCGATAATTGTCATTCCTGCACGAAACGCAAGTCGCGAAAGTCGCTCGATGAGCTCCGCCGAACTCGCGGCCGCGCCGCCGCTCAACCGCCGCCACGAGCGCATCCTCGAGATGCTGAGACGGCACCGCGTCGTAGAGGTGGCCCAGCTGTCAGAGGCGCTCGGCGTCTCCGCGGTGACTATCCGGTCCGACCTCGATACGCTGGAGCGCCGCCTTCTGCTGCGGCGCATCCGCGGCGGCGCGATGGCGGTCCAGCCGGCCCGCTTCGAGCGCCCGCTCGACCTGCCGAGCCAGAATTTCGGCGAGGAGAAGCAGCGGATCGGCGCCATGGCGGCGCGCATGGTGCGCGACGGTGAGACCGTGATTCTCGACGCCGGCACGACCGCCCTTGCGATGGCGCTCGCGCTGCCCGTCGACCTTCGCGACGTGGTGGTGATCACCTCCAGCCTCGACATCGCAATCGCTCTGGAGACGCACCCCGGGCTCACGCTGATGGTGACCGGCGGCACGCTCAAGAAGACTGGACGCGACCCGCGCGCCCGCTCCCTGATCCCGCCATTCGGGACGTTCCTCCTCGGCCAGATCAACGCCGACTGCGCGTACCTGTGCTGCGCCGGCATCGACGCAGAGCGCGGCTTCACGAACGCTCATTTCGAGGAGGCGGAGATGAAGCGGGCGATGCTCGCCTCCGCGCGACGGGCGGTGATGCTGGGCGACCATGGAAAGATCGGCCATGTCGCCGGCGCCCGCATCGCCGGCGTGGCGGAGGTCTCGATCCTCGTCACCGACAGCGGCGCCGCGCCGGCCGACGTTCAGGCCCTGGAGTCGGCAGGGCTGCAGGTGCTCCTCGCCTGAGACCGCGCTCGCGCGAACGATGCGAGATTGTGCACGACGTGCCGCGACTTTCTGCTTGCGAAATCTTTCGATCGGCCGTTCGATGGCAAATCGAGGCGAGGAAGCGGGCATCCGGCAGAGAGCGTCCGCACCACAGGGCAAGGGAGATCGACGATGAGGCTGACCCGAAGGACCGTGGTTGTTGGCGGCGTCGCAGCGGCCGCGACGTTGGCCGCCCCGGCGATCGTCCGCGCGCAGGGCCGCGAGCTCGTCATGGTGGGCTACGGCAACGAGCAGGACCAGCCGTTCATCCGCGCGGGCGAGGAGCTCGGCCGGCGCCACCCCGGCGTGTCGCTGCGGGTGATCGGCGGCCTGTCGACCGAGGCGCTGGCGCAGATCAAGGCGGCGCGCGGCAACTCGCCCTATGACCTCGCGGTGATGGGGACGCCCGCCATCGTGAACGCCCTCGCCGAGGACGTCCTCGTCCCGGTCGAGGCATCGAAGGTCCCGAACGCGGCGAACATCGAGCCCCTGTTCCTGCCCTACGGCCTCGATGTCGGCATTCCGGTGGTGTTCGAGGGCATCGGCATCGCCTACGACACGACGAGGGTCGAGACGCCGCCGGCGACGTGGGAGGACCTCTGGAAGGAGGAGTTTCATGGCCGCGTCGGCATGTGCCGGCCGCAGTCGAACCTCGGCCTCGGTGCCCTCGCCGCCACCAGCGAGGCGTTCGGACGGCCGCAGGACGACATGGCCTTCGCACTCGAGAAGTGGAAGGAGCTCGAGCCGCTGGTCGGCCGCAACCCGCCCCTCCTGCAGCAGATGATCGAGCGCGGCGAAGTGGACCTTGCCCCGCTCTGGCATCCGAACGCCGCGCTCGCGGCCGCGGCGGGTCTGCCGATCGGCTACGTGAAGGTCACCGGGCCGGGACCGCTGATGCTGCCGACCAACATCGTCCACTTCATCAACACCGCCGAGGGCACCGGCGACCTCGTGGCCGAGTTCGCCGACATCGTCCTCTCCGCCGAGATCCAGGAGATGGCCGGCCGGGCGCCGATCTACTTCGGCACGGTCGTGAAGGGGATCACGCCGCCGGCGGAGGCGGCGCCCTACGTGCCCTCGACGCCGGAGGAGATGGCGAGCACCACCTCGCTGGAATGGCAGGCGATCGCACCGAAGCGCGGTGAGACGGTGGAGACCTTCGACCGCATGTTCGCGGCATGATGGCAGCAGCCGCGGACCTTTCCGCGGATGCGGCGATGCCGCCGGTGCTTCGCATCGGCGGCGTCACGAAGCGGTTCGGCCCGCTCACGGTTCTGGACCGCTGCTCGCTCGACGTCGCGGAGGGGGAGATCGTCACCCTGCTCGGCGCGTCCGGTTGCGGGAAAACGACGCTGCTGCGCTGCATCGCCGGCTTCCTCACCCCCGACGGCGGCACGATCCTGATCGACGGCCACGACATGGTGCCGGCGCCGGTCAACCGCCGGCCGGTCGGCGTCGTCTTCCAGAGCTATGCGTTGTTCCCCCACCTCACCGTCGCCCGCAACGTCGGCTACGGCCTCAAGATGCGCGGAATGGCGCGGGGCGAGATCGCGCGCCGCGTCCGCGCCGCGCTCGAGACAGTCTCCCTCGACGACCTCGCGGACCGCTACCCCGCGCAGCTCTCCGGCGGGCAGCAGCAGCGCGTCGCGATCGCGCGCGTCCTCGTGCTCGAACCCCGCGTCCTCCTCCTCGACGAGCCGTTCAACGCCCTCGACGCGAAGCTCCGCGGGACGATGCAGGTTGAGCTCCGCCGTCTCATCAAGCGGCTCGGGACGACGGCGATCTTCGTGACCCACGACCAGGAGGAGGCGCTCACGATGAGCGACCGGATCGCCGTCATGCGCGCGGGCCGGATCGAGCAGGTGGCACCGCCCGAGGACGTGTTCGACCGCCCGGCGAGCGCCTATGTCGCCGACTTCATCGGCTCCTCGAACTTCCTCGAGGGCCGCGCCGACGGCGGGCGCGTCGCGCTGCCGGACGGTCAGGCCATTGCCACCGATCTCCACGGGCCGGTGCGGATCATGGCGCGACCGCACAACCTCAGCCTCGCGCCGGGGAAAGACGGACCATGGCGCGGCGCCGTGGTGTTCCACCGCACCGTCGGCCCGATGATCGAGTACCAGGTCGAGACGGAGGGCGGTGCGGAACTCCGGGTCGTCGCCATGCGCCGGCAGGAGGCGCGACCGATCCCGGACGGGGCGCCTGTCTCCCTCGCCGTCCTCGACCCCGGCCTCTGCGCGGTCTATCGCGCGTGATGCGCGACGCCGCCCTCCGCGCCCCGCCGGCGCCGCCCTCGATCGGCGAGGTGATCCTCGAGAAGCTGACGTCCGGGCGCGGGATCTGGCCCGCCGTCCCGGCGATCGTCGTCCTTGTGGTGGTGGCGGTGATCCCGTTCGCGATGCTGCTGTCGCTCGGCTTCTCCACCATCGTGGTCGAGCAGGGCAACATCGTCTCGCAGACGTTCTCGCTCGAGTACCTGTCCGCCGCCCTCTCGGACCCGCTCTACTGGATCACCTTTCAGCGCTCGCTGACGCTCGGCCTCTCGACGATGGTCCTTTGCCTCGTCCTCGGCTACCCGGTGGCGTACCTCTTCCTGATCGGCGGGCCATGGACGCGGCGGCTGATCCTCATCCTCACCATCGCGCCGCTGCTGACGAGCGGCATCGTGCGCACCTACGCATGGATCGTGATCCTCGGCGGGCGGGGGGTGCTGAACGCGGCGCTGTTGGAACTCGGTTTCATCAGCCGGCCGCTCCGCATCATCAACACCGAGTGGGCGGTCCTCGTCGGCATGGCACAGATCCACCTGCCGGTGATGATCCTGCCGCTCATCGCCGTCATGAGCCGGCACGACCGGCGGCTCGAGGAGGCATCGGCGAACCTCGGCGCCTCGCGGATCGGCACCTTGAAGAACGTCATCCTGCCGCTCAGCGCGCCGGGGATCGGCGCCGGCTGCGCGCTCGTCTTCACGCTGTCCTACACGACCTTCGTCGTCCCGCAGCTCCTCGGCGGCGGCAACTATCTCAACGCGGCGACGATGGTCTACGAGCAGGTCGTCTACTCGCTCGAATGGAGCAAGGGCGCCGTCACCTCGATCATCCTGATGGTGACGTGCCTCATCGTCATCGTCGCGATCGCGCTCGTCACCAACCTCTTCACACGGTGGACGCGGGGGCGCAGCGCATGACGGGCCGCAGCCGGAGCATCGCCGACGCGCTCGGCATCGGCCTCATCATCGCGGTCGCGGTCTTCACGCTCGTCCTCCTCGTGGCGCCATCGATCATCGTCGTCCTCATCTCGTTCGACACGCGCGCGTTCGTGAGCTTCCCGCCGGAGGGCTTCACGTTCCGATGGTACGAGGAGCTCTTCGGCAGGACAGAGCTCGTCGAGGCGATGTGGAACAGCCTAAAGGTCGGCCTGACGGTGACCGCCCTCTGCATCGTGCTCGGCGTGCCGACCGCGCTCGCGTGCGTCCGCGGTCGCTTCCCGGGCACGACGGCGCTCTCCGTCTTCGTGCTCGCGCCGCACATGGTGCCGGGCATCGTGCTCGGCGTCGCGGTGCTGTTCGCCGGCGCGCTCGTCGGCGTGTCGCCGTCGATCTATCTCCAGTCGGTCGCAATCACGGTGTTCATCCTCGCGGTCATGGTCCGCACCGTGTCGAGCCGGCTCCAGCGGCTGGATCCTTCGCTGGAGGAGGCGGCGGCGAACCTCGGCGCGACGTCGTTCCAGACGCTGCGGACGATCACCTTTCCCCTCCTCCTCCCGGCGATCCTTGCCGGCGCGGTGTTCACCTTCGTCGAGGGCTTCGACAACCTCTCGGTCGCGATCTTCACCCACGGGTTCGACAACAGGCCGCTTCCGGTCGAACTCCTGACCCTGGTGCAGCACACGAGCTCGCCCCTCGTCGCGGCGGTATCGGGCTTCCAGATCGTGCTCGCGATCGTCGCGCTCGTGATCGTCTCGATGAGCATCGGGCTCGACGAGGTGAACCAGTGAGCCTGTCATGACGCACGGCCGCTATGCCTATCGGCCGGTCAGCGAGCCGGTTCCGTACCGCTGGCCGCAGGGCGAGGGCCTCGCCGTCTACGTGGCGGTCAACCTCGAGACGTATGCGTTCGATGCCGCCTTGTTCGACGAGCTCGTGCAGAACCCCGCCCGGCCGGACGTGATCAACTACGGCTGGCTCGACTGGGGCAACCGTGTCGGCGCCTGGCGGCTCCTCGAGGCGATGAGCGAGACCGGCGTGCCGGCAACGGCGCTCGTGAACAGCCGACTCTACGACGCCGCGCCCGGGTTGGTGGAGGCGTGGCGAGACGCGGGTGCCGAGATCGCCGCGCACGGGCGCACCAACGGCGAGACGCAGGCGCGGCTCTCCGAAGATGCCGAGCGGTCGCTCATCGCGGAGGCGACGGCGGAGATCGCGCGGCGCGAGGGTCGGCCGCCGGCAGGCTGGCTCGGACCGTGGATCGCCGAGACCGACGTGACCCCCGACCTCCTCGCCGAGGCGGGCTACCGCTATCTCCTCGACTGGTGCGCCGACGACCGGCCGATCCAGATGACGACGCGCGCCGGGCCGATCCTCGCGGTGCCCTATCCGCAGGAGGCGAACGACGCGAATGCGATCGTGGTCCGCCGCATGACGGCGCCCGACTTCCGCGACCTGTGCCTCGCGCAGGTCGAGGAGATGCTGCGGCAGGCGGAGACGGGGCCGCTCGTCTGCGCGATCTCGCTGCACCCGCACGTCACGGGCCAAGCGCACCGCCTGCACGCCTTCCGCGCCGTCCTCGACCGGCTCAACGCGCTGCGTGACCGCGTCTGGCTGACGACGGCCGGCGAGATCGCCCGCGTCGCCGCCGCCGGGCACGGCATCGCGCGCGTCTAGCCGCCGAAGCGCGGCACCCAGCGCGACATCCCGACGTCGACGGCGAGGGCCTTCTCCATCATGCGCCGGTAGTGCGGTTCGAGCCGCGCGGCGTGCGCCTCTATGGCGGCGAGGCGCGGCGCCCACTCGGCGAAGGCGGCGGCGATCTCCTCGGAGAGGGCGTCCTCGTCGATGCGCGTGAGGCGGCCGTCCTGCACCACCACCTCGCCGTCGACGACGACATGGCGGACCGATGAGCCGTCCTCGCAGAAGACGAGCTGGCGGCGCATATCGACGAGGGGAAGGAAGGACAGCGCGCGCAGGTCGAGGAGGGCGATGTCGGCGCGGGCGCCGGGCGCGATGCGGCCGACGTCGTCACGGCGGAGCGAGCGGGCGCCGCCGTCCAGCGCGCATTCGAGGAGCTCGGCGGCGGCCGGCCAGCGCGTCCACTCGGGGTCGGCGATCTTCTGGAGGAGTGCGCCCGTCTTCAGGGCCCCCCAGAGGTTAGCGGTGTCGTCGCACGGCGCCTCGTCCGTGCCGAGACAGATCGGCACGCCCGCGTCCCTGAGCGCGCGGAACGGCATCACGCCGGAGCCGAGCTTGAGGTTCGAGATCGGGTTGTGCGCGACGACGCAGCCCGAACGGGCGAGCGCCTCGATGTCGGCCTCGTCGATCCAGATGGCGTGGATGACCTGCTTGCGCGCGTCGAGGCAGCCGAGATCGTCGAGATAGCGCACCAGCGACTTGCCCCAGCGCTCCTGCCCCAGAACGCGCTGGAGCCGTGTCTCGAGGACGTGGACGTTGAAGGGGAGGTCGTGGGCGGCCGAGAGCGCCGTCAGCGCCTCGAGGTACTCCGGCGTCACCCGTTGCGGCGCGGAGCAGGAGACGGCGCAGCGGAGGCGATCGCCGGCGGCGCCGTGCCAGCGGGCGATGAAGGCGCTGTAGAGGTCGAGGAGGTCGGCGCCGGTCATTCGCGGGCGGCGCGAGAGTTCGTCCCGCAGGTCCGGCGGCAGGAGTTCGGCGAGGAAGGGATACTTCTCCACCTCCGCGAGCTCGGGCTGGTCGAGCGCCACCATCGCGCGGATCCCGATGTCGCTGTAGGCGCCCATGATGGCGTCGATCGCGTCCATGTCCGGCTCGGGGTTGAAGAAGGCGTCGTCGTGGACGGCGGTGATGCCGCGCTTCAGCATCTCGGCCGCCGACAGGAGAGCCCGCGCGCGGCAGACGGCAGGGCTCTCGGTGCCGCCCAGCGTCGGCGGCGTCTCGCGCAGCATGAAGATCTCGAGCGGCGCACCCTCGAGCGCGCCTTTCAGGAACGCGGCGGGAGAGTGGAGGTGCGCGTTGACGAGCCCGGGCATGGCGAGGAGGCCCGTCGCGTCGAGCTCCTGAACGCCGGGCGCGTCAATGTCCGGGCCGATGGCCGCCACGGCACCGCCCCGGATCAGGATGTCGGCGGGCGCGCCGAGGGCGGACTGCCGCGCGTCGGCGAGGACGTGGCAGCGGCGGATGACGAGGTCTGCGCCTCCCGGCGTATCACCCACGGCAACGCCCCCTGGCGCAACGCGCTCAGAGTCGGGCACAGTCATCGACCGGATCATCGTGCGGCGGCGGCGCGGAACTGCGCGATCGCAAGGTGGTACGCGAAGAGTTGCACCGGGATGCTGGTGACCAGCGGCGACAGCGGCTCGGGCATGGCGGGCAGGCGGAGAACCGCGTCGGCAAGGCCGTCGAGCGCCGCCTCGTCCTCCGTCACGACGCCGTAGACGACCCCGCCCCAGCGCTTCCCCTCGGCCGCGGTGTCACGGGCGCGGGCGATCGACGGCCCACGCGGCGCGATGACGAACAGCGGGTCGCCCGCCTTCTGGGAGTTGTAGTGGTGGAACTCCTCCAGCGGGATCGCGATGGCGTGGTCCGGCGTGCACTCCTTCACCTTGGCAGCGCCGAACATCGCCGTCGCAAATGACGGCCCGCCGCCGGCAAACAGGAAGACCGGCTTGTCGGTCTCCCGCTCGGCGAGCGCCGCGACGCGGTCCTCGTGTTGCGCGACGACCGCCGCGATGGTGTCGGGCGCCGCATCGAGCGCCGCCTGCAGCGCCTCGACGCCGGGGCGTCCGCGGTGCCGGCCGATGTGGAGGGCGAGCTGGGCGAGGAGCGCGAAGGCGGCGGTGGACGCCTGCGTCGGCCATCCCTTCCGTTCGGCGTGGATCAGGATGGAGTGGTCCGACTCCACCATCAGCGCCGAGCCTCTGGTGTTGGTGAGGGCGAGGGACCGCGCCCCGCGCGCCTTTGCGATGATCAGCGCCTCAACCGTGCGCACGGTGACGCCGCTCGACGACAGCGTCACCACAAGCGTCCGCGGGCCGACGGTCGCGCCGGTGTAGTAGGCGAAGTCGAGCGCCTGAACGGGCTCGCAGGGGACGCCCGTCATCGCCTCGAGGAGCGCGCGGACGCCGACCATCACGGCGAGTGAATCGCCGCAGCCGGTGAGGACGATCCGGTCGATGTCCGCCGCGGCGAGTTCCCGCGCGGCGGCTTCGATCGGACCCGCCTCCGCCGTGAGCGTCCGGCGGATGCAGTCCGGCTGCTCGAGGATCTCGGGCCGCGTGAACTCGACGCGTTTCATGCGCTTCGGGTCGAGCGGATCGTCGGTCGGGAGCGCCAGCGCCTTCGCCTGCTCGCGGTCGTAGAGGTCCTGAATGAGCGCGCGCGCCCGTGCGTCGAGCGGCGAGTCGGGGGCGAGCAGCGGTGTCGAGGCGGACAAGGTCGGGGCTCCTTCGGGGATCAGGCGAGCGCGCCGGCGCGAGCGCCGATGCGGTGGATGAAGCGGGCGCCGGACGGGGAGCCTGTCGGGCGGCCATCCCGTGCGACGACACGGCCGTGGACCACCGTCATCGTCACGCGGCCTCCGACCTCCATGCCCTCGTACGGCGTCCAGCCGCTCCTGCCAACGAGGCAGCCTGCCGGTGGTCCAGCGTTCGCCGGGGTTGACGACGGTGAAGTCGTCGCCCTGGCGAGCCGCAGCATCCAACATCGCGGGGCGGCAGCCCCCATCGGCGGCGACACTGCTCGTCATGCGCACTCGAAGCCATCGTCGCGCGGCGCCGGAGCGAAGATCGTCGGCACCTCGACGATGTCCTTCTCCGATGGCGCTCCAAATGGCGACGCAGCTGCCGGGCACGTCCAGGACCGCAGGCACAGCTGGCACGGCCGTTGCATTCCATATTGCATGCAATCCGGGAGGCGCCTGTGCAGTCCGCACTCATCATGGGCCAGAACCTCAGCAAGGTTTACGCAACGGCCACCGGGCCTCTCGTCGCGCTGGAGAATGTCTCGTTCGCCATCGAGGAGGGTGAGTTCATCTCGCTGATCGGACCGTCCGGATGCGGCAAGTCCACCTTGCTCTCCATCCTGGGCGGCCTCGAGGAGAAGTCCGACGGGTCACTCGTCCTCGCCGGAAAGCATCACGACGCACCGCGGCCCGATCTCGGGATGATGTTCCAGACCTCCGTCCTCTTCCCCTGGCGCACCGTCCGCGAGAACGTGCGGCTCCCCGGGATCATCCTCGGTCTCGACCCGGCCCAGCAGGCGAAACGGTGCGACGAGCTGATCGAGATGGTCGGCCTGCACGGGTTCGAGGACCGCCATCCGTCCGAGCTGTCCGGCGGGATGCGTCAGCGCGTGGCGCTTGCGCGCCTCCTCGCCCACGATCCGCGCGTGCTCCTCATGGACGAGCCGTTCGGCGCGCTCGACGAGTTCACGCGCGAGACGATGAACCTCGAGCTTCTCCGCATCTGGGAGAAGACCGGGAAGACCGTGGTCTTCGTGACCCACAACACTGGCGAGGCGGTGTTCCTCTCGGACCGCATCTTCGTGATGACGCCGCGGCCCGGCAGGCTCGAGGGGATCGTGACGGTCGACCTGCCCCGGCCTCGCAAGCCTGCCGTGATGCGGGACCCCCGCTTCAGCGAACTCGTCTTCGACATCCGCCGAATGCTCGGCGTCGACCACTGACCCGCAGCGGAGGAGGACACCGGTGACCCTCGAAGCAACCGCCGAGTTCATCCCGCCCGCCGCCGGCCGCACCCAGGCGGAACGCATCGAGCGCTTCATCGCTGAGGAGCGGCGGCGCGAGCGCCAGCGGCGGTGGCGCAACCGCTTCCTCGCGGCGGGCTTCGGCCTCTTCGTCCTCGCGGTCTGGCACATCGCGACCACGTTCGGCTTCGTCCACGCGCTCATCATCCCGTCGCCGGCCGACACCTTCTGGGCGACGCTGCGGGTGACGAGCGCCGACTATTTCTGGCCCAATACATGGGTCACCCTGCAGGAGATCTTCTGGGGCTTCCTGATCGGGCTTGCGAGCGGCGTGGTGCTCGGAGTCGGCGTCGCGATGTTCGACGTGGTGCGCGCCACCATCTACCCCTACCTCGTCGCGCTGCAGGCGCCGCCGAAAATCGTCCTCGCGCCCATCTTCATCACTTGGTTCGGCTTCGACCAGGCGTCGAAGATCGCAATCGCGGTCGTGATGAGCTTCTTCCCGATGTTCCTCAACACCTTGACCGGGCTCTCCTCGGTGGACCCGAATGCGGTCAAGCTAATGCGCTCGCTCACCGCCGGGCGCTGGAAGACGTTCCGTTACCTCCTCCTCCCCAACGCGCTGCCGATCATGATGGCGGGCGTGAAGCTGTGCTGGACCCTCGCGGTGCTCGGCGTGATCGTGGGCGAGTTCGTCGGGGCGTCGGCGGGCATCGGTTACCTCATCTACGCGATGAACTTCCAGCTCGATATTGCGGGCGTGTTCTCGCTCATCATCCTGCTCTCGCTGTTCACCCTCGTTGTCTACCAGCTCATCGAGTGGCTGGAGGCCCGGATCATCTTCTGGAAGCAGCTCTAGCGGGCGCCCTGCCGGCGGGGCTCGCCGGCGCTCACCACACAAGGAGAACCGAAGGATGGATCTGACAGCAACGTTCAAGCGGGGCGTGGCGGCCGTTGCCGTCATCCTCGCGACGACCCTTGGTGCCGCGGCGCAAGACCTCGTCGAATTCAACGGCGTCACCGCGCAGGGCGGGCCGACCGCTCAGGTGTTCCCATCTTCATCGCCATCGAGAAGGGTTTTTACGCGGAGGAAGGGCTCGATGTGACGCTGAACTACTCCAAGGGTTCCTCCGATGCCGCGCGCCAGCTTGCGGCGGGGAACGTCGACTGGGGCATCTTCTCGTCGGCGGCCACCATGCAGACCGTGCAGCGCGGCTTTCCGCTGAAGGCGATCATGCAGGTCTACTACCCCGACACCTTCGACATCGTCGTCCCCGCCGACAGTGACATCACCACGATGGCGGACATGAAGGGCAAGGTGCTCGGGCTGTCGGACCTTGCCGGCGGCGAGGTGCCGATGGCGCGCGCCTCCGTCATCGATGCGGGCCTCGAACCCGCCGACGTGCGCATGGTCGTCGCCGGCGAGGGCGACCCGACGACCGTCCGCTCCTTCACGGAGGACCGCATCCAGGCCTACGCCGGGGCGAAGCGCGACCTCCTCCTGATCCCCGCCCAGGGCATCGAGACGCGGTCCATCACGCCCGAGGCGATCGCCGCTTTCCCGGGCGACGCGCTCTCGGTCCGGGCGGAGACCTTCGAGGAGGACCCCGAGCTCCTCGTGAAGTTCGTCCGTGCCACGCTGAAGGGGTGGGCCTGGGGCATGGCAAACCCGGATGCCGCCTTCGAGCTCCTCAAGACGACGTACGCGGCCGCCTCGCTTGGCAACAACCCGGTCGCGCCGCAGTACTGGGACCTCGTCCAGACCTACTACACGGCGCCGCCTGAGGTGGAGGCGCACGGGACCTTCATCCCGGCAGCGTGGGAGACTTACATGACCTACCTCCAGCTCGGCGAGGGCGAGCAGAAGGCGCTCGCGGGGCCCGTCGATCTGTCCACGGTGCTGACGGACGAGATCGTCCTCAAGGCCTGGGATGGGCTGGACATCGAGGCTGCCAAGGCGCCCTGAGAGCCGATCCGGAGCGGGCCGCCCCGATCCGATGACCTGAAGAGGAGTGGCCGTGCAGGCAGACAGCATCGACGTGGTCGTCGTCGGCGCGCATCTCTCGGGGATGCCGCTTAACGGAGAGCTGCAGGCGCTCGGGGCAACCCTCGTCAGACCGGACACGACGGCGCCTGTCTATCGCCTGTATGCGCTGCCCGGGACCCATCCTCCGAAACCCGGGATGCTGCGCGTTTCGTCGGACGGGCGCGCCATCGATGTCGAGGTCTGGCGGATGAGCATCGCGGCGTTCGGCGCGTTCGTCGCCGCGGTGCCGCAGCCGCTCTCCATCGGAAGCGTCACGCTGGGAGACGGCACGCACCTCAAGGGCTTCCTCGTGGAGCCCGTGGCGGTCACCGGCGCGTGCGACGTGTCCGCTTTCGGCGGCTGGCGGGCGTACGTCCGGAGCCTCTGACGCGTCCTCACTGGCCGCCCGGGAGGTCGCTCTCTGGCGACGGGCGGCAGGCGATCGTGAGACGCGCGGGGCATCCGCCCGGCCTCTTGCATCCGCTCGGGGAATAGGCTCGGATCGGCGCAGAAGGCTTCAGTGTCGACCGGAGACGGAGTCGCATCGGGCGGCCCCCAACCCGTTATCCGGCTGCCGCGAGGGCGGTGCAGATCTTTAGAAGGCAAGGCTTCGATGTCCGCCAAGATCAAGCAGACCGCCGTCGCCCGGGTCCGCACGACGCTGGCGGACGAGATCGCGCGGGGGGTCATCGGTCCCGGTTCGGTCCTCGACGAAACATCCCTCGCCGAGCGCTTCGCGGTCTCGCGTACGCCTGTCCGCGAGGCTATCCGGCAGCTCGAGGCGATCGGCTTTGCGACGTCCCGCCCGCACTGCAGCGCGACCGTCCCCCGGTTCACCCCGGACAAGCTGACCGAGATGTTCGTGGTGATGGCGGAGATGGAAGCGCTGTGCGCGCGCTTCGCCGCCCAGGAGACGCGCCCCCTCTGGCGCGACAGGCTGGAGAAGGCGCACGAGGCCTGCTGCGCGGCGGCGGAGACCGGCGAGATCGAGCTCTACCATGCGGCGAACATCCGCTTTCACGAGACGATCTCGGACATCAGCGGCAACGGCTTTCTGGCCGAGGTCACCACCAATGTGCGCAACCGGCTCGCTCCCTTCCGGCGGGCGCAGTTTCACTCCCTAGGGCGCCTGAAGCTGTCGGTCGAGGAGCATGCGAGGGTGGTCGCCGCCATCCTCGACAACGACCCCGACCTCGCCGCGACCACCATGCGAAGCCACATGCTGGAGGTCCGCCACTCCGTCGGTGACGTGTCGCCCGGGCTGGCCTGAGGGGGCTTCAAGACGTTGATCGGCAGCTGCCTTCCGATCCCTCGCCACGGCGCGGACGAGCCCACGACGCGCGACCGCGCAGAGGGAGGCGCCCGCCACCTCAGGACAATGGTCCCGATATCCAGGCGGCTCGCGCCTCGCCGACACTGTGTATTGCGCCGCGCGGCGCGTGCGGCGGCCTGGCGATCACGCTAGTCTTTCGCATCGCTCAGAAGAGGTGCGCAGATGGTGGGATCGGTCGTGAGGCGTGTGGCAGGGGCGCTCGTGATGGCGCTCCTCCTCGTCGCGGCGGCGCTCTGGCAGCCTGCGGCGGCACAGGCGCCCGGCGTCGAGGCCGCCCAGGCATGCCTCACGGGTCTCCGTCAGTCGCGCGAGGGTTTCCGCGAGATGGCGAGCGAGCTGCCGCGCTTCTACGGCCGCAGCGCCATCGGCAACAAGGACCACGTGATCCTGATCGACTACACGCTCCCACAGACGAAGCCGCGGCTGTACGTGGTGAATATTCCGTCGTGCAAGATCATCCACACGAGCCGGATCATCCACGGCGGCGCCTGGTACATGTATCGCAAGGACAGGCCCGACCCGAGTTGGGCCTGGAGCCGTGCCAAGCAGGCCTTCTATCAGCGCATCAACCTCAACACCGTGCCGATGATGCTGACCACCTGCCGCAATTCGATGAAGGGCGGCTCGACGCACATGACCCGGCCCGGATGGCAGTACACCGGCAGCTGCCATCCAAACCCCAACGAGGGCTGGACCACGGTCCGCACCGCGAGTTGCACCGGCTACGGCATCCAGGTGCGCCCGCTCGAGGGGCAGGCGCTCGGCGGCGTCACGTTCCACGACCACATCCGCCTCCGCTACGGCGAGCACGTCGGCCAGGGCAGCCTCGGATTCGAGCGGGGCGGCACGCAGGCCCTCATCGACGCGATCGCGAGGGACGGTGGGGTGAACATCACCCGCGGCACCCTCGTCTACGTCTACGCCCCCCAGTGCTCGTGAACGTCCGGAGCGACACGTGCGGACGGTCTATTGCTTGCTCGTCGCCGCGCTCGTCCTCGCGTTTGCGGGAGAAGCGGCCGCCATCGAGTTCGAGAACAGCCGCTTCCGCCGGGCGAGTGCCGACGCGCCGGCGATGCTGGAAGCGTGGGAGAAGGGCCGGTCGAGTGCGCGGGCGAGCGCCTTCTTCCTTGCCAACCGGGACCGCCGCCTCCTCGTCATGACGGCGTCCCATGTGGTCGGACGCAACCCGGTGTTCCGCTACCGCGGCCGGTTCGCCACCAGCGCCGTGCCGGTGCTGCGGGACGGCGACTTCGCGGTGTACGAGGTCTCCTTCGGCGCGGGGGTGAGCTACGGCACCGTCCGAACGTTCCACATCGCGCGCAGCCGCCCGGCAGTCGGGCAGGGCCTTCGAGTGGTGGGCTATCCAAAGGGCTTCGACGGGGTACTCATGGAATCGACCGGCTGCAAGCTACTCCCGCGCACGCAGCTCCTCCATCCGACCTACTTCAGCTGCGAGGACCTCGACCGCTGGTGCCGCTATGCCGAGGCGGCGAACAAGAGCCGCACCACCTGCCTGGCCGACGCGGAGGACAGACGGCGCGGTCGGGTGCGCCAGTGCGAGTTGCCGCTCGCCAAGCGCGAGACGCGGCATCAGCGGCACCGGGAAAGCACGCACGCCATGAACTGCGCGGTGCGGCTTGGCAACAGCGGCGGGCCGGTGATCCTGGCGGGGGCGTCGGACGGCCGGGCCGTGCTCGGGATGCCGTCGATGGTCTTCGCGCGGGTGGAGGGCCCGTTCCCGCCCGATCTTGGCGCCGGCGTCGCGGTGTTCAGCGACGCCTTCAAGGCCAGGGCGGCGAGCCTCGGCATCGAGGTCCGCTGACGCGCGGCGCGCTCGTCCGCTCACGACGACGGGCGCCGACGTCGGCATCGTCCTGCCGCAGCTGTTCCCGATAGCCGGGGCGAGCGCCGGCTTCTCCTCGACCCCGTAGGCGTCCGTTCTTCGCCTGCGGTCTGCTGGTGTTCGTCATCGGCCATGTCGCCTCCGTCGCGCGGTCGGGCGGCGAACGGACTCATCCAATGTTCATCATTCGTGACGAGCCGGTTCATCACGCGCTCCGGACAGCGACTCCCGGCCCCGCCTACACAGGATCCGACGACGGCCACGGCACTAGGCGCGTGCAGCAACAGGAGACGTCATGCCCAATTTCACCCTGACCGCAGACGACGACCTCTTCACCGGCACGGTCAACGCCGACACGATCTCCGGCCTCGAAGGCGCCGACACGATCTTCGGCCGCGGCGGCAACGACGTGATCCGGCTCGGCGAGAACGATGACCGCGGCTTCGGCGAGGATGGCAACGACAGGATCGAAGGTGCCGAAGGCAACGACACGCTCGACGGCGGGAACGGCAGCGACACGCTGATCGGCGGCGTCGGCAACGACCTTCAGAGCGGCGGCGCCGGCAACGACCGCCTGACCGACGACGACGGCAACGACACGCTCGACGGCGGCACCGGGGACGACACGGTCAGCGGCGGCCGGGGCAACGACGAACTCTTCGGCGGTGTCGGTCGCGACAACCTCTTCGGCGGCGAGGACAACGACAGCCTCTTCGGCGGCGACGGGAACGACGTCCTGCGCGGCGAGAACGGCGACGACAAGCTGTTCGGCGAGGCCGGCAACGACGTGATGACCGGCGGCGAGGGAGACGACGAGTTCCTCTTCACCGGCGAGACGGGATCGGACCGCATCCTCGACTTCGACACCGAGACCGACAAGATCAAGATCGAGGCGCCCGGCATCGACGACTTCAGCGACCTCATCATCCGCCAGACCGCGAACGGCGACGCGGTCGTCTTCGTCGACGGCGTGACCGGCGCTGGCGCCGACCGGGTGACCCTCGTCGGCATCTCGCCCGCCTCGCTCCAGAGCGACGACTTCGACTTCGGCTTCTGAGGTCGCCACGGCCGCGAGGCGCGGCCGTCAGGTCTCCGCGAGGAGCTTGTAGCCCGCGCCCCGCATTGCCTCGATCCTGATGCCCGGCAGCTTCTGCCGGAGCCGGCGGATGTAGACGTCGACCACGTTCGTCATCGGATCGCGGTCGACGCCCCACGCGCCTGACAGGATGCGCTCGCGCGAGTGCACCGCGCCCGGGCGAGCCGCCAGCAGGGCGAGGAGGTTGAACTCCGTCTTCGTCAGCTCGACCTCGACGCCGTCGAGCCGCGCGACGCGGGCGGGCAGGTCGATCGTCAGCGCCCCGACCGTCAGCACCTCCTGTGCGCCTTGCGCGATCGGCACGGTGCGCCGGCGGTGCAGCGCCTTCAGCCGCGCGACGAGCACCTCGAAGGGGAACGGCTTCGTGAGATAGTCGTCGGCTCCGTCGCCGAGACCCTCGACGATGTCCTCCGTGCTGTCGCGCGCCGTAAGCATCATGATCGGCGTCGACATCCCGGAGCGGCGGAGCTCGCGACAGACGTCGAAGCCGCTGGGGCCTGGGACCATGGCATCGAGGATGATCAGCTCGTAGACGCCCGACAGGCCATGTTCGATCGCGTCGTGTCCGTTGTCGACCAGCGTCACCCGATAGCCTTCGGCCTCGAGCCCGCGCCGGACGAAGCCGGCGACGCGCGGTTCGTCCTCAAGGAGAAGGACCGGGATCATTGCGCTGCCCTGGAGAGGTCAGGCGACCGCACGGGGACCGAGTGCGATCGGCAGAGTGAAGTTGGCCGCCGTCCCGGTCCCCTCTTCACTGACGAGATGCAGCTCGCCGCCATGCGCGTCGGCAATGGCGCGGGCGACCGGCAGGCCGAGGCCGCTCCCTCCCGCAGGCGCGTTGCGCCCGCGGACGAAGCGCTCGAAGACGCGCGGGAGGTCGTCGCTCGGGATGCCGACCCCGTCGTCCTCGACCCGGATCGTCGCGATGCCCGGACCGCGCAGAAGCGAGACGCGCACCTCCCCGCCGCGTGAGCTGTACCGGACGGCGTTGTCGAGGAGGACGAGGAGGAGCTGGCGCAGGCGGCTCTGGTCCGCTTCCACGACGATGCCGGCGTCGATCTCTCCGACGCGGATCGAGACGTCGTTGGCGCGGCCGAGGGTGCGCGCGTCGGCGACGGCCGCATCGATCAGGGATCCGATCCGGACCGGGCGGAGCGCAAGCCGCGCCTCGCCGGCCTCCCTGCGGGCAACGAACAGGAGGTCGTCCACGAGCTGCGCCATCCGGTCGGCATTCTCCACGGTCGCGCGCAGCGCCTCCTTGGCACCTTCGTCAAGTGCGGCGCCGCGGCTGCGGAGCGCCACCTCCGCCTCGCCCCGGATGATCGTGAGCGGCGTGCGCAGTTCGTGGCTGATATCGGCGAGGAAGCGGCGCCGCATGACGTCCTGCTCGGCGAGGCGGGCGTTCGCGTCCTCGAGCGCCGCGGTGCGCTCGCTCACCTCGCGTTCCAGCGAGGCTCGCGCGGTCTCGAGCGAGGAGCGCGCACCCTGAAGCTCGTTCGCCATGGCATTGAAGCTCTCCGCGAGGACGCCGAACTCGTCGCGGGCATTGTATTCGATGCGGTGGTCGAGGCGGCCCTCGCGAAGCGCCCGCGTGCCGTCGAGGAGGGCGTTCAGCGGCCTGTCGAGCGAACGGCGCAGGACGACGACGGCCGCGATCGCGGTAATGAGCATCACCGCGAGCGCGGCCTCCGCCAGGCGGTGCGCCCAGAGGACGAGGGACGTCGCCCGCTCGGACGTTTCGGCCACCTCGGCACGCTCCTCTGCGACAGCCTCGTCGACGAGGCTGCGCAACCGGGTGTCGATCCGTTCGTCGAGGAGTTGCACGAGGGGTGCGACGTCCGCAGCGTCGCCGAGGCGCTCACGCGCGCGGGCAATGCGGGCGAAGTCGGCCTCGATCCCGGTGAGCTCCCGCTCGATCGCGGCGAGGCGGTTCAGCTCTTCCGCCTCGTCGTCGCCCTGGAAACGGATCTCGCGGGTGATGAGGCCGCGAACCCTGTCGAAGTCGTCGGCGATGGCCTGCCGCAGGACGGCTTCCCGCGCACCCCCGTCACGGTCGCCGATGAGGAGAGCGTCGGCATATTGCTTGAAGAGATCGTTGGCATTGGACGCGAGGTTGAGATGAAGGGCGAGCACCTCGTCCGCGATCCGGACAGCCGAGAGGTTCCGGCGCGCCTCGTCCGCACTCCACCACGCCACCGCTGCGGACCCGACCGTGCAGAGCGCGAGAAGCACGACGAAGATGATCTGCTTCGTACGGTACGTCATCGAGGATGCAGCTCCCGGCACCACCAGGCGACCGGAGGCTGGCAGCCTCTCCGCCGCCGTCTGGTCGAACCGATCGGGGATTGCACTCACCCCTGTGTCCATCGTGAGCGCTCTGTTGGCGATATGCAATCCCGACGGCCCCGGATGACGTGCCTTTGCGGCCCGTCGGCAGCCCCTTCAGAGCAGTTGCCGACGCCGACACTCGGACCGCGCCAATTGCGTTGTCAGCCGCGTGTAATGAGGAGAATTGACGTGAATCAATTCTCGCCCGCCCCGCTCACGTAGATTGCGTAGGTGGCGGAGCTGCATGCCGTAGAAACGAGGGGGCGGTGAGGATGAGCACGACAGCCAATCGGTCGCAGACGATCAGCCGGCAGAGCGAGATCTTCGATGCCGGGATCCTCGCGATGATGCACATGGCGGATGAGTGGAACCATGAAGTCGCGCGCTTCATGCGGCACCGCGTGAATGCCTACTCGGCGTTCGCGAACGACCTTGCCCAGTGCGCCGCGCCGTCCGCCGTGTTCCTCTGCTACGCTCGCTTCGCCGGCGAGACATGGGGCGACTACGCGCAGGAGGCGGTCACGTTGCAGGCGTTCGCGCGTCGAGCCACCGAGGAGGCGGCGCTGACGGCGGACGCGGTCGCGACGCCTGCAAAGGCCCCGGTTCTCGAATAGGGGGAGCGGTAAGGACGCCTGGCGCCGGCCCGAGGAGGATCGAGATCAACGCACGACTTTGGCGCACGTGGGCGTGAGCGGACGAGACCGGCACCCGCTGCTCCGCTCTCGGCGGGCGCAGGCGTGACGGCTCCAGACGTGACGCTCCCGGCCGCACCGGCGGCTGGCCCCCACGCCCGCGACGCGGAGGACGTCCTTGCCACCCTCGCCTCCGGACGCGGTGGCCTCGGCGTCGCCGAGGCGAAGGCACGCCTCGCCCGGACCGGTCCCAACCGCATTGCCGCGCGGCCACCCGTTTCCAACATCGCTCTACTCGCCCGGCAGTTCACGAGCCCGATCGTCGTCCTCCTCATCGCTGCCGTCGTGCTCTCGGCCGCGCTCGGCGACACGCTCGAAGCGGTTGCCATTGGCATCGTCCTCGCCGTCAACGCCCTCATCGGTTTCGTTGCCGAGAACCGCGCGGTCCGGTCGATGGAGGCGCTGCGCCGGCTCGACCTGCAGGCGGCCCGCGTGAGGAGGGACGGAGAGGTTCATCGCATCGACGCGGACGGGATCGTCCCCGGCGACGTGGTGCTCGTCGAGGCCGGCGATCGCATCCCGGCGGACCTCCGCATCATCATCGCTTCGCGCGCCGCCGCCGACGAATCTGCGCTCACCGGCGAGTCGCTCCCGGTCGGTAAGGCGGACGCCCGCGTGTCGGAGGCGGCGCCGATCCATGACCAGACGTCGATGCTCTGGAAGGGAACGTCGCTCGTCAGCGGCTCGGCGGAAGGGGTGGCGGTGCGGACAGGTCCCGCCACGGAACTCGGCCGCATCGCGACGCTCGCGAGCAAGGCGGGCTCCGACCGGTCACCGCTGGAGGTGCGGCTCGCAGCCCTCGCGCGGCAGCTGATCTGGCTGACCCTCGTCATCGCCGCGGGGCTCGCCGCGCTCGGGATCGCCTCGGGCGAACCTTTCCTGCCGATGATCGAGGCGGCGATCGCCCTCGCGGTGGCTGCGGTTCCCGAGGGACTGCCAATCGTCGCCACCCTCGCGCTCGCCCGCGGCATGCTGCGGATGGCGCGGGCGAATGCCGTCGTGCGTCGCCTCGGCGCCATCGAGACACTCGGCGCAACGACGGTGATCCTGACCGACAAGACCGGCACGCTGACGGAGAACCGGATGGCCGTCGTCCGTCTCGTCACGGTCGACGACGACAACGGCCTCTCCGGCGACAGGCCGCCGGGACCCGTGGAACGAAGGGCGCTGGCCGTGGGCGTCCTCTGCTCCAATGCTGTCGCGGTCGAGGGACGCTTCCAGGGCGATCCGGTGGAGGTCGCGCTCGCCGAAGCGACCGCGGGCGCTGGCCTCGACCCCGACGACATGCGCGCCGCGGAAGCCCGCGTCCTCGAGCACCCGTTCGACCCGACGACGCGCATGATGGCGACCGTCCATCGCGCCGGCGCGGAGACGTTCGCGGCCGTGAAAGGTGCCCCGGAGGTCGTGCTGGCCCGGGCGACGCGGGTCGCGACCGCGACGGGCGACGTCGACATGGACGACCGCATACGGGAGCATCTCCTCGCGCTGTGCGCGGACCTCGCGGCCGAAGGGCTGCGGCTGATCGCGCTCGCGGAGGCGCACGGCGAACGGTCGGCAGCGCACCCGTTCGAGGGGCTGACCTTTCTCGCCGTGGCGGCGCTCAGCGATCCGCCCCGCACCGACATCGCGGATGCCATCGCCGCCTGCCATCGCGCGGGGATCCACGTCGTCATGGTGACCGGGGATCATCCGGCGACGGCGCGCGCCATCGCCCGCTCCGTCGGCCTCTCCGACGGTCCCCGCGGCGCATCGGTCCACGCCCGCGCCCTGCCTGAGGACAAGCTCCGCCTCGCGGCCGACTTCCAGGCCGCGGGCGAGATCGTCGCGATGACGGGCGACGGCGTGAACGACGCGCCCGCGCTCCGCCAGGCCGACATCGGCGTTGCGATGGGCATCCGCGGAACCGACGTCGCGCGGGAGGCGGCCGATATCGTCCTCCTCGACGACGCGTTCGCCACCATCGTCGTCGCGATCCGCGAAGGGCGGCTGATCTTCGCCAACATTCGCCGGTTCTGCGTCTACCTCCTGTCGTGCAACCTCGGCGAGGTCCTCCTCATCGCCCTCGCAATTCTCGCGGGACTGCCGCTGCCGCTGACGCCACTGCAGATCCTCCTTCTCAACATCGTCACCGACGTGTTCCCCGCATTCGCCCTCGCGATGGGGCGTGGCGACCCGCGAGCTCTCGACCGGCCACCCCGGCCTGCCGCAGAACCGATCCTCGGCCGGCGGCAATGGGCGGACGTCGCGCTGTTCGGGATCCTTATCGGCGGCTCGGCGCTGACCGCCTTCGCCGTTGCCCTCCACAGCGTGGGCCTGCCGCTGGAGGAGGCCGTGACGGTCGCCTTCCTCGCGACTGCGTTCGGTCAGCTCGGCCACGTGTTCAACATGCGCGGTCGCGCGTCCGGCATCGTCGCCAACGAGGTCACCACCAATCTGTACATCTGGCTGGCGCTCGCGGGGTGCACGGTGATCGTGATGCTCGCCCTCTTCGTGCCGCCCCTCGGCGCGGTGCTCGGCCTTGTCCCGCTGGATACGAGGGGCTGGCTCGTGGCGCTCGCCGGTGCCGCGGCGCCCCTCGTCCTCGGCCAGCTCGTGCTGGTCCTCTCCCCGCGTCCTCTTGCCGGCGCGGCGCCGAAGCCGCCTGCCGGCGCGGGCCCAAGCGCGCGAACGCCTTCCGGCTGATTGCAGCCCCGCTCTCTCGTTCGAGGGACACCGGCCGGCGTTGCACTATCCAAGGACGGACCGCGCCGCTGCCGGTGGGGTCCGCGGCGGCACAAGGGAGTCACGAGCATGGATCGCGACAGCAGCGCGTCGCAGGCAGAGGTGATCGCGTTCCTCGCAAGCGCCGAGGCGCATGGTGGTGAGCGGCCGGAGCACATCGAGACGCATCTCTCGCATCTGTTTCTGACCGGAGCCCGGGTCTTCAAGCTCAGGAAGGCGCTGTGCTGGAGCATGGTCGACTACGCCAGCGTGGAAGCGCGCGAGCATTTCTCCCGCCGCGAGGTCGAGCTCAACAGCCGCACCGCACCCGGTCTCTACGTCGGCGTCCGGACGATCACCCGCGCCGACGGGCACCTCGCGTTCGACGGACCGGGCGTCGTCGTCGACCACCTCGTCGAGATGCGCCGGTTCGACCGGGCGGACGAACTCGACGTTCTTGTGGACGAGGGGCGCCTCACCGGGCCGATGGCGGACGCGACGGCGGACGCGATCGCGGCGCTCCACCGTGGCGCCCCACGTATCCGCAATCGTGAGGGTGCGCGCCGCGTCGCAGCCGTCACCGATCAGCTTGCCCGGGACCTCCTCTCGGCGCTGCCGGCGGAGCGTAGCGCGATCGCCCGCTGGTCGACGCTCGCCCGCGCCGAGGCGGATCGCCTGGGGCCGTTCCTGCTCAGCCGGGGTCGGCACGGCTTTGTCCGCCGCTGCCATGGCGACCTGCACCTCTCCAACATCTGCATCTGGGAAGCGAAGCCGACGCCGTTCGACGCCATCGAGTTCTCCGAGGAGGTCGCGACAATCGACGTCGTCTACGACCTCGCTTTCGTGCTCGTCGACCTCGAACTCCGCAAGGCGTCGGCACTCGGCCTGCGGCTCCTGTCGCGATGGCTGGAGACGACGCGGGATTATAGCGGGCTCGCGCTTCTGCCGCTGTTCCGGTCACAGAGGGCCATGGTGCGCGCGCTCGTCTCAACGACGAAGGGTCGCGATCCGCTTCCGGCGCTCAGCCTTGCGCTCGAAGCGCTGGAGGAGCGCGCGCCGGTGCGGCTCGTCGCCGTCGGCGGCCTCTCCGGGAGCGGCAAGACCACGGTGGCGCGCGGCCTCGCGGCGCAGCTCGGTGCCCCCCTGATCCGCTCCGACATCGTGCGCAAGCGGATGGCCCACGTGCCGCCGACGGCGCGGCTCCCCGCCTCCCAGTACCGCGCCGGGTCGGGTGAGGCGGTCTACCGGCGGATGCGATGCGACGCGCGGCGGGCGCTGGCAGCCCGGTCGCCGGTGATCCTCGACGCGACGTTCATCGACCCCGCCGAGCGGGAGAACGCGCGACGCCTCGCCGCCAGCGTTGCCGTCCCGTTTGCCGGTCTGTGGCTGGACGCTCCGCTCGAGACGCGTCTCGCGCGGGTCGCGTCGCGAACGGGAGACGCCTCGGATGCCGCCGAGGCCGTCGTCCGGGCGCAGGCGGCGGAGGCCGCCCTCCCCGTCGGATGGACGATCGTCCCGGCCGGCGGCAGCGAGGCCGAGACGATCGACGCGGCTCTCGCGGCGATCGCGCCGCAGAGATGACGCGGGAGCGACGTCAGAGCAGGAAGTCGCTGGCGTCGACGTCGGTCAGCGCATTCGTGAGGAGATAGCCGACGAGGCGCACCCTGTCGTTGCCGCCAAAGTCGAGCACCACGTCGTTGCCGCTTGCCGTGGCGGTGATCGCCGCAACCGAGGCGAAGCCGTAGGCGGTGACGTCGATGAGATCGTCCGAAATCGCCCCGATATCCTCGAAGTCGGTGATGAAGTCGACGACATTTCCGGCCGTCGGGGCGAAGATCATCGTGTCGGCACCGGTGCCGCCGATATAGGTGTCGGACTGGTTCTCGCCGAAGAGGAAGTCGTTGCCGTCGCCACCGTCGAGCGTATCGGCGCTGTCGCCGCCGAAGAGCCTGTCGACACCGGCCTCGCCGAACAGGCTGTCGCCCTGTGTGCCGCCGTTCAGCGTATCGTTGTTGTTGCCGCCGAGCAGGGTGTCGGCACCGGTATCCCCGTTCAGGACATCGTTGCCCTGGTCGCCGCGGAGACTGTCGGCCGCGTCGCCGCCGTTCAGCGTGTCATTGTTCTGGCCGCCCAGCAGCTCGTCCGCTTCCGTCCCGCCGTTGAGGAGGTCGTTGCCCGAGCCGCCGGAGAGCGTGTCCGCTCCGGTCCCGCCGTCGAGCGTGTCGTTGCCCGCGTCGCCCACGATGTCGTCGTTCCCGGCGAGACCGGTCAGGACGTTGTCGCCCGTCGTCCCGATGATCCGGTCGGCAGCAGCGCCGCCGGTCGCGTTCTCGATCGAGAACAGGACGTCGGCAGTCGCGCCCCCGTTCTGCCGCGCCTGACCCGCCACGAGATCGATCGTGCTCGCGACGGCGACGGTCTCGAAGCTGACGGTGTCGACGCCGGCGCCGCCGATCAGGATGTTGCCGCCGCCGCTCGACGCGAACGTGTCGTCGCCGGAGTTGCCGATCGCGAGGTCCTGGACCTGTCCGACCGTGTTCAGGGTGTCGTTGCCGCTCCCACCGGTCAGCACATCCTCGCCGGCGCCGGAGATGAGGAGATCCGCGCCGCGCCCGCCCCTGATCTCGTTCGCGGTGTTGTCGCCGCGCAGCGTGTCGTCGTAACGCGAGCCCTCGAGGTGCTCGAACCCCGCGATCACATCGATCCCCGCGCCGACCGTGTTCTGCGCCCCCGCGTTGATCAGGTTGACAACGACGCCGCCGCCGGCCGCCGCGTAGCTGAGCGTGTCGTCGCCGACGCCGCCGTCCATCGTGTCGTTGCCGGCCCCGCCGTCGCACCAGTCGTCGCCCGTCTGGCCGCTGATGCTGTCGTTGCCGGCACCGCCGAGAATGAGGTCGTTGCCGCCCGTCACGCCCGTGACGGCGTCGCCGAACAGGACCTCGCCGAAGAGGCTGTCGTTGCCCGCGCCCCCGATGATGATGTCGTCGCCGCCCACGATGAGGTTGTCGACGGCGCTGTTGCGATCGTAGACATCGCCGCCGATGATGTCGGCTCCATCGCCCCCGACGATGTCGTCGTTGCCGCCGGTGAGCGTGAAGACACCGGCCGGCAGCGGAGCGTTCAGGAACATGACGTCGCCGCCGGCTCGACCCGCGTTCGACAGCGAGATGACGTCGTTGCCGCCGTTCAGCGTGCCGCCGTCGTAGGTCCTGACGTCGCCGGCGACTTCAGGGGTCGTTGAGCTGTCGCTGGAGAGCGTGTCGTCGCCGCCGTTCACGACGCCGTTGTTCATGTCGTTGACGTCACCGGCGATGAACGACGAGCCGGAGGTGTTGGGACCGAGGTCGATGGTGTCGTCGCCGCCGTTCAGCGTCATCGCCCCCGCGCCGGTCCGGTCGATCTCCCATTCGTCGCCGGCAATGCGGCTGAACTCCTCGGTGACGGTGGAGAAGAACGAGTCGTTGCCGCCGGTGTAGCTGCTTGAAATGAAGCTCGAGTCGAGGCTCCAGACGTCACCCGAGACCTCGAAGCGATTGTCGCCGCCGGAGAAGACGTCGTTGCCGCCGAGGTTGGAATTCGTCCCGCCGATGAGGAAGAAAAGCAGGTTGGCGAGGTCGTCGCCGAAGATGCGGTTCGTCGCCGTCGGCGTGTCGGCATCCTCGTTGAGGCCGCTGAGAAGGAAGGTGTCGTTGCCCTGCAGCGCGACGCCGAACAGGCTGAACGACCCGTCGTCGATCGAGCCAAGGTCGCCGGACGCCGTGATGTTCAACCCGGAGATGTTGATGTCGCCGCCGTTGGTGGTGCCTTGATCGCTGGCGATGTCGATGTCGATGCGGGTCAGTGTTCCGGCTGTCACATTGTTCGATGCATCGAACGACAGACCTGAGCCCTCGATGTCGATGTCGGTTCCGGTTGCCGTATCAAAGTCATAGCTCGTTGGCGAAGCGAAGTCGAGCGTGGATCGGGTCGTACTGAGCGTCGTGAAATCGACGGCGACCAGAGCATTGAACGTTATTGTTGCCATCGCTACCCCCAAATGGATGATGCCGTCCCCAGATCTTTAAGGCACACTACGAGCTGAATATGTTCATAGATGCCATAAGCTCTAAAGTATAATACAGTTCAGTTCAGATCCGACGGCAGCTTTATACCTCAGAGTACAGCATCAGGAATTCAACTTATGAATCATCCGAACTTCTTGTCAGTCGATTGACAAGACCGCTTGAGCCCTCTCGATGATACACGGGACCCATCGACCTGGGCTCGACGAAGCGACTGGCCCTGCACGTCCGGGCAATTGCAGCTAGGCCCGTGCGGGCCGCTCCTGCGGGATCAGTTGTCAGTGCAGTGCCGTCCGGTCGTCAGCGCACCGTCACACCTGGACAGGCAGACTGCCCAAAGTGGGCGTCACCGCGGCCCTGCCGTCCTGCAGGCAGCCGCAGCGGGCGCTCAGGCGACCCTGGCCGATAAGGGTCCGCCGTGTGCGGACGCGCTCGCCTTGTTCCCGAGATAGCGCTTGATCAACTCGGCGCGGTGGCGGAACACCTCCTCGTCCGTGAATGGTGCGCCGTCCTGCGCCGCACTTCCGATCAGCCGGGCGAGCCGTTCGCGGTTCATCGCGAGACTTTCCACCATGCGGGCAAGGCCCTCCACATCGCCTGGCTCGACGAAGAGCCCGCCACCATGGCTCGCCACCAGATCGCGCGGGAATGCGCTTCCATACCCGATGATCGGCGTACCGGAGATCAGGGCCTCAATGAGGCAGCGGGGCGACTCGGGCGTCTTGTGACAAAAGAGGAGGAGATGCGCCCTGCGAAGCGCCTCGAGGACTTCGGCGCGGTCACGCGTGAAGCCCGGCGCCGAAACTCGCCCGGCCAGCGAGGCTGCATTGATGCGCGCGACGAGTGCCTCGTGATCGGGACCATCGCCGAGCCATGTGGCGCGGAAGTCCACCCCTGCCGCCGCGAGGCGCTCGAGTGTTGCGACCCAGTCGAACGGGCCCTTCATCGCTGCCGCACGCCCGAGGTAGACGATCTCGAGCGGCCCTGATCCTGACTGCGCCGCGGCAATCTTGGCCGCGAGCCTCTCCGCCGGGATGTGGTCCTCGCGCCCGATGTGAATGTCGTGAACGAGTTCGGGCGCGCGGGAGAAGGGCGAGTACGTGTCGTAAGTGTCGCGCCCGTGGAAGAGGCCGAGTGCGGCGCGGCGGATGATGTGGCGCTCGAGCCGGGCCATCGGGACGTGCGTCAGACGTGCGCGCAGCCGGTGACGCCAGACCGCTGCGCTCTCTGCGGTCCGGCGCACCACCTCCGATTCGACCCGGTCGGTCCAGACGTAGAACGGCCGGCCCATGCGGTGGGCTTCCAGCGCACCGACCGAGCCCCAGTCGCCGAAGAGCCCGCCGATCGAGAAGCCGAGATAATCTGCACGTGAGATGAGCTCGCGGATCTGTCGGCGTACCGCGCCGAGACTGCGCAGGAACACGTCCGGCCGATACGCCATCGGCAGGGCCACGATCTCGATGCGCGAGAGAGCGGGGCCGATCCGCTCAACCGGCACCCAAGCCGGCGGCGGCGCCTCCGGCGACAACGGATGCATCACGATGACCCGCTCGAAGTTCTCCGCCCAGAGCCTCAGCCCGTTGCAGGCCTGGTCCTCCATCAGATAGCCGCCCCCGGCCGCGCGATGGAGCGGAACCGGGGCATAAATCAGGATCGTCTCACTAGCCCCGGTCGCGCCTTCCGGATTCGGATCAGTCACGCTCGTGTTCCCCGTTTCGGCGAGCTGGAACCGCCTGCGGGGGTGCCGGACCGCGTGCTTGCGGGTCAAGCGGGTCCGCCGGGCACCTGCATGATCCGCCTGTTTTAGGCGAGGGTTGCCCGTGAATCCACAGCGGCAGCATCAAGCCGATATTGCCGGCCGGCGGATTGAACGCGATCCGGACGACCCACCAGGGCGGGCGCTCGGGCGTGCAACTGTGTCGACCGAAAGGCGGGGCTCGCCGGTGTCACGCCTATCTCGTCGACACTCCGCAACGAGAGCGCCCCGGGTGCGGTCTTTCCGCTGTTTCGAACTTGACCCCGCACGCGTTGTCGGCGTTTCGGATCATCGCGCGTCGCCCGGTTCTCATCGGCGGCCCGTGCCGAATGCCGCCTCTTCGTCAGGCCGCAAGCGGCTTGCGGGCGCGGAAGCAGGTCTCCGGCGGGATCGGGAGCGGACTGCCGACCGGCTTCAGCCCCGCATCGACCAACTTGCGCACCATGAAGCCCGCCCGCGGGTAGACAGGGTGGGCTGTCGACCACGCGCTCTTCCGCACGAGGATGCGACGCTCGAATGCCATGTACCCGAGCGTGTTCACCACCGTCCGCAAATGCTCCTTCGCCTCCGGAAGCGAGCCGCCAAGCGCGAGCCGCAGCCCCTTCGCGACCCCGCCGAAACTGTCAATCGTGCCGCCGATGACGATGAGCTCTCCGCCTGGACGGAGGACCCGCGCCATCTCGCGCAGCGCGGCGCCGATCTCCATGTACTGATGGGCGCTGACGAGGAGGACGATATCCTGGCTCGCATCGGGCGCCGGGATCGCCTCGCCCGAGCCGTCCCGCACCTCGATCCCCCCGCGACCCTCCTTCTCGCGCAGCGCCGCACCCAACTGGCGGTACGTCTCGACAGGTTCGACGCCGAGGAGCGCGCCCGCCGTCCCGTGGAGTGACATGAGGTTGGCACCCATGCCGCAGCCGACCTCGAGCACCGCGCGGCCCGCGAACTCCTCCCGCTGCGGGCCATGGTCCGCATCCTCGAACGGCAGGCGTCCCCCGCGCTCCTCCCAGAAGCGGTATTCGCGGCAGCTGTCCGCGGCGAACCAGCCGTTCTGGGTGAAACTGCCGGTCTCGGGATCGATCCAGCCGAGTTCGGCTGCGAGCGCGCGCACCTGCGGATCGGACGCCTTCTCCGCCCCGCCGAACAGCTTGCGCACCATGAAGTCAACGAGATCGGACCCCTGCTCGCCGCCGAGGTAGGCGGCAAGCCGGTCGGCCTCCACCGGCCCCGGGTGGATCGACGCGCCTGGCATCGTCAGGGCGCCGGCAGCCAGAACTCAGCCTCGGCGGCCGCATCGGCGGGCAGCGCGAAGGGGTTCGGCATGTGGAAGCGCTCGTCTCCCTCGTCGAAGCGCGCGCGCTCGAAGAACGGGGCGCAGCCGGGCTGCGGGGTCATCCATTGCCCGTCCGGAACGTACGCGTTCCACGCATCGCAGAAGCCGCTGGTGAAGATCGCGCGGCAACCCGCGAAATCGTCGCGCTCCGGCGGCGCGAGACGCCCCTCGAGGAATGTGGCGGCGAAGCCCTTGAGCGCCGCCGCCTGCGGCTCCGAGATTTGTGGCGGTGCCCAGGCGCCGTCGAGCGGCAGCCCAGTCGCCGCGCCGGCGGCGAGGAGCGCCATGAAGTAGGTGCCGAGCGGCTTCAGGTGCACGTCGTCGATGAGGAGGAGGTCGAAGGCCTCGCTCGCGTTCGCCGCCTCGAGCCCCTCCACGTCGCCGGCGATCATCGCCTCGACGAGCGAGGCGAGCGCCAGACCGGCCGGCAGCGTGAGCATCCGGTCTGGCCGTCCGGCGCGCTCGAGCCCATCGTTGACGCGGGCAACGACACAGCTCCAGACCTCGCTTGCCTGCCGCTCGAGGGCGATCCACGGCGCCGCGTCTGCCCTGTCGCGAACCGATTCCCAAGGCTCGAAGAAGATGCTCTGCCCCTCGGGGTTCTGCTCGATGAAACGGTCGTGGTAGTGGCGCGCATGGCGGGTGGTGTCGTTCCACATGACCGCCGCGACAGTGTTGTGCCCCTCGGCGAGGATCAGCACGTCGTAGGGCCGGCTCTCCGCCGCGCGTCCGAACTCCGCGAGCACGTCGCTGTTCTCGCGACCCTGGGCATTCTTGCCCATCGTGTAGCCGTTCCACGGCTCCGGCCTGTTCTCGTCGCCGCGGGTGCGCCAGCTGATCGGCGAGCCGATCACAATCTGCTGATTCCAGTCGCTCTGCGCACCGATGCTCGTCGCGATCCGCGCGACCCAGGAGCCGAACGGGTCGTCGGTCAGGCTGTGGCCGCTGACGAAGATGCGGTGCTGAGCGGCGGCGGGCGCCGCAGCGGCCACGAGGCCGGCGACAGTGGCGGCCAGAGCGCATCGCGCTCCGCGGCGGACGGCGTGGAGGATCATGACGCGAGCTCTCATCAGGTGACGAATGCACGGAGCGGGCGCGACCCTCGCCACGCCGCCGCGGGATGCATAGCCCGGGCGCCGAGGATACGCCAGCGCCCGAAGCCCCGGCAGCGCCCGTTCCCGTCAGCGGGCCGGATGCGGCTCCACCCCCTCGAGCACCCAGATCTCGGCATGGCCGGCGGGCAGCTCCGGAATCTCGAGCCGCCCGGCATCGAGGCGCGCGGGATCCAAATCCTCCGCCACCAGACGGACATCTTCGCGATCGACATTGTGCGCGTCATGCGCGCCCGGCATGTGGTAGCGCGTGATCCGCCGGGCCGAGGCGACCGGAAGGTCCACCGTGACCGCTGTTGCCCCGTCGTCCTCCCCGTCCGGGTAGCCCGGCACCCGGCGCGAGACGAGGACGAGTGTCATCCTGTCCCCCTCCCGCGTCGCGTACGCCGCGGCAAGCGGCGCAGCCGCCACGGCCGGTCGATGCGCGGCCGCAGGGAGGTCGGCGCGCGGCAAGCTTCTGCTTTCCACGGCGAGCATCTCTCCGGTGCCGACGCGATTGAACAGCGCGAGCAGCAGCCACGAGGGATAGGCCTGCCCGCCCGCGTGCCAGGGCGCGTGCGAGCGCCAGTAGCGGCCCTCGCCGAAGGTGAAGAAGTTCTGCAGCGAGAAGCCCCACGCGGCGCGGGCAAGGAAGGCGTCGAGCGTCGCGGTCCCGGCGGCGAGGCTCTTCATTACCCGCTCCTGCTCGGCCGCCTCCTCCTCGCTCACCCGGTCTCCGTTCAGCCCGTCGAGCGCGTAGCCCGGCCCCGCCTCGTAGGTCGCGACGCCGAGCGGGCGGCCGCGGTCCCGACCGATCTCGGCGGCCTCGCCTGCATGGCGAATGGCGAGCGGGACGGCATATTGCGAGACATCGTTCAGGAGGTTGAAGAAGCTCTCCGGCGTCTGCCGCGGCGGACCCGCGCCGACGTCCCAGCCGCCATTGTAGGCGGCGATCGCGAGTTGGTTTGACGCAGGCGAGAGCGCCGCCGCATCGCGCCCGTAACCCGCGCCGGGCCAGCCGCCGACGACGACCGACAGCCGCTCCTCGAGCGCGTCCCAATGGGGGCTTGCGCGCATCTCGCGCAGGACGTGCTCCTGGAAGAGGCCGTAAACCTCTCCGGGCCCGTAGTGCCGGCCGGTCACGGCGTCGGTCATCGGCGGGAAGGTCCACGGTGCGAAGAGCCCGTTCCACGTCTCGTTGCCGACCTCGAACAGGATGCTGTCGAACGCCTCGGACCACGGGTCGGCGCGACCCTGAGCCGCTCGCTTTGCCGCCCACGGCGCGGCGGCGGGATCGGCGGGGTCATGCGGTGCGGCGAGATACTCGACGAGCCCTCGCCACTCCTCGGGCGCGAGATGCGGCTCGATCTGCAGCCACGGGACCATACCGGCGCGCTCGATGATCCCGAGCGATTGCGGCAGCGTGTTCTGCATCGACGTGCCGGAGGTGACGCCGCCGGGGTTGGTGAGCTGCTCGAGGTCGTAGGTGCGCCGCCCGGTCTTGATGAGCGCGTGGGTGCGCAGCGCCGACATGCCAGAGCTCGCCAGACGGTCGTAGTCGTGCGGCTCGAGGTCGAGAAAGGGCGTGTCCTCCCGGAACATCCGCAGGTTGTCGAGCGCCAGCGTGCCCGGTCCGTCGATTTCGAGCCAGATCCCGCCGGGATCGTCACCCTCGTCGAGAACGCGCGGCACGATCCGCGCCGAAAGCAGCGTCCACTGCGGACCCGCGACGAGCACCTGGGGGCGAATTTCCGCCCGGGTACCCTCGTTGCCGTAGAAGCCGCTGAGCGACACGCGGATGCTCGGCCGGCCCTCCTCCACCCTCGCCCACACCTCGATCCGATAGGCGCGGCCCGGCTCGAGCACCTCGTACCAGTGCTGGCCCGTTCCGGCGTTGTTGAACGTGCCAAGGCGCGCCTGCTCGCCGCGGGCGAGGGTGAGCTCGAGGTAGGTCTCGCCCGGCTCGGCGACGGGCGTGTCCGGCGCGTGCTGGCGGAGGCGCCACGTCCGCCCCGGCTCCTCGTCCGGAAAGAATGGCACGAGCGGCTGCGCGAGGAGCGCCGTCTCCCCATGCGCGCCCCAGACCCGGTTGGTGTGATAGCGGCTGCGCGAGGGCGCATCGAAGCGCTTGTGCACGATCACGAGGTCACCGGCACGCAGGGGCTCCCCATCGCCCTCGAGAAGGGCGTAGTGCCCGCGGTGCTCCTCGGGCGGCAGGTCCGAGACGAGGAGGCGGTAGCCGGCGAGCGGCGCCCCGTCGGCCGGCGCCTCCCACGCGAGCGCGACCGCCCCCTCCGGCAGCGTCTGCGCCGAGAGGTCTCGTGGGGATGAGGGCGCGACATCGTGTCCCTCGCCGACCGGTGCGGCGACGAACGACTGCTCGGTTTCGGCCCGGACCGGCGGGAACGGCGCCGGCGCGACCGCGGCGACGGCGTTCGACGGCGCCGAGGCGCGCCCCTCCTCCCCCACCGCGACCAGCGCGAAGTGGTAGGGCGCGCCCGGCCGGTTCCACGGATCGAACGCGAAGACGTGACGCGTCGCGCCCGGCGGGATCAGCTGGCCGTCCGGCAGCGCGTCGGTCCACCCGCTCGCGTGGAAGCCGCCCTCGGCGATCCTGTCGCGCCTCACGTGCGACAGCTGCCCCTCCGCGATCCGGTAGACATCGACCCGTGCGCCATTGAGCGCACCGCTCGCGAGCGTGTCCCAATGCGAGAGTTCGTGCGGGGCGGCGACGATGCGGTCCGGCGCATCCTCGGTCGCGGTCAGGCGCGTGCGGAAGACGACCGGTTCGAATCCCGAGCCCTGCCAGACGAGCCGTCCGCCATTGCCGACTCCCTCCACGGTTGCGGTGAAGGCGCCGACGTCCGAATTGATCACACGGTCGGTCACGACGAAATGGGCGTGCCCGCTTCCGGCGGAGGGGCCCGTCGCCGGGCCGAGCGTCACGAGTGTGACGGCAAGGGCGACAGCCACCGCATTGATGCGAACCATTCGGCCCTTCCGAGCGGCGGGTGCACGCATGTCGCGTGGTCCTTTGCGTCCGTTCCGTCGGCCGAACCTATCCTCCTTTCCACCACGGCATCAATGTTGCACGCCACGTTTGGCGACCTGTGCGCCTCTGCATTCGTGCTGCGAAGCACAACAGGGGTTGGCAGGCTTGTGCAAAGTGGTCTATCCCGCTCCGCCGTCATGAGGGTGTGATGCTCGCGAAGTATGCCGATCGCCTAACGAGTGAGGTATTATAAGAGATACTACTCTAACTTTCAGAACACTCTCGCGCCGCGCCCTCCCCACACAGAATGTGGCTGAAATTCGCCTTTCTCTGTGAAATTTTATCGCAAAATTCCTTCCATATTTTTCTCATCTTTTGGACAACAATGTTCCGCGCTGGTCGGAAAATAGTTTTTTGTAAGTCGGTGATCCGTTTGAGCAATTTTGAAGCTTGCGTCTGATCATTCTAAGTTCTTGAGATCTCCCAGCCCTCGACATACTGTCGCCTCAATGCACCCATCTCTAGCGGCAGACGCAACCGGCGGCTGAAATCAAGTCGAGGAAGACCCAGATGGTTACCGGCCTACAGAGTTTTATTTTCGCGCTTGCGTCGGGGACTACATTCTTAGAATGGTCCCGGAGCGTTGATCCCGCGCGTGCTGCGGGCCAGTTCGCGGCGCGCAGCCTCGGCTACGATGGCAAGACACTGGGCGGTGCGCTCGGATCCGACGGCGAAAGCCTCAGCGACCCGGCGCTCGCGGGGCTGGACATCGCCAATGTCGGGCTCTCCCTTTCGGGCCACATCCGGCTCGAGGCAGGAACCTATACCTTCGTCAGCCAGGGTCGCGCAGGCGCCGAGGGGCTCTCGATCAAGCTCGGCGGAGTCGACGTGCTCGACGGCGGCCGGCGTGGAACCGTCACGATCCCTGAGGACGCGCTCCTCCCGATCGAGGTGCTGTCAGTCGGCGGAGGCGCGGTCCGTGTGCTCGAGCACACGCCGTCGGGCCGCCTCCCCCTCTCCATCGCGGACCTGCTGCATCCCTCCGCCGAGTCCTACTTCGGCTACACGCCTGCCGAGAGCGAAGTCTCCGGCGGGTTGCGGTATGTCCCGCTGGCGTCGGCCAGCGACGCGCCCGTCATGTTCGAGGTCGCCGCCGAGAATGACGTGTTCTGGTTCGCCTCGGCGGCGGATCCGGCGAAGGACACCTTCTCCTTCGACGACGCGCAGGCGCTCAGGACGCCCGATGCGGGCTCCGCGTCCGTCAGCCTCGCCGGCACCGTCGCGGACGGAGCCGGCGAGATGGAGGCGATGTTCGCCGCCGCAGCGACACCGGCCAACGGGGCCCCGGTCGCGCGTGACAATCTCGGCTTCACCTTCGCCGGCACTCCGGTCCTCATCGGCGCCTTGCGCGGCGACTCCGATCCCGACGGCGACCGGCTCGCGCTCGTCTCGGTGACCGATCCCGACGGCGGCCGCGTCGTGGTCGAGAACGGCCGCGTGCGCTACACGCCCGACAGGGGCTTTGTCGGGACGGACGAGTTCTCCTACACCATCAGCGACGGTCGCGGCGGCACGGACACGGCGAGCGTCATCGTCGAGGTCATGCCGCGCGAGCCCGCCGATCCGACCCCGCCCACGGGCGAGCGCGGCTTCGCGGCCGAGTATTTCAGGCTCCCCTCGAGCGTGAGCAGCCTCAGCGGCGTCAACTTCGACCGCACGCCGGACGCGACCGGGACGGTCGGTCAGCTCGGCCGGGCAAGCGGCAATTCGCCCTTCTGGGACGGCGGGCCGGCCGACCGCTTCGCCGCGCGCTACACCGCCACGCTCGAGGTGGAGAGGGCCGGAGCCTATCGCTTCTTCCTCACATCAGACGACGGCGCCGCGCTCTTCATCAACGGTCAGCGCGTCATCAACAACGACGGTCTCCATGGCGCGATCGAGCGCCGCGGGATCGTCGATCTCGCCGCAGGCAACTACGAGATCGAGGTGATCTACTTCGACAACCAGGGCCGGCAGACGCTGATCCTCGACTGGGTGGGGCCGGACACTGACGGCGTACGCACCCGTCTGTCACGCGATGCGCTGGCCCCGCTGCCGGAGCCAAACGAGGCGCCGGTCGCCACCGACGATGCGGCAAGCGTCGACGAAGGCCGCTCGGTGCGCATCGACGTCCTCGCCAACGACAGCGACCCGGACGGCGACGCGCTCGCGATCACCAATGTCTCCGCGGCCGCGAACGGCAGCGTGCGGATCGAGGGCGGCGCAATCCGCTACACCCCGACGGCCGGCTTCTCCGGAACGGACCGCTTCACGTACACGATCGCGGACGGCAATGGCGGCGTCGACCGCGCGACCGTCACGGTCGCCGTGACGCCGAATGCGGCGCCGGGCCTCGCCGCTGAGTATCACCGGCTGACCGGGGAGATCCTCAGGCTTGCGGACATCAACTTCGCTCGCACCCCGGACGCAACCGGGACGGTGGCCTCGCTCAACCGTCCGGTGAGCACCAACCCGTTCTGGGCGGGAGGGCCGACCGATGTGTTCGCCGCGCGCTTCACGGGCGACCTCAACGTCACGCGGGGCGGCAGCTACACCTTCTACCTCACCTCGGACGACGGCTCGGCGCTCTGGATCGACGGGCAGCGGGTCATCCTGCACGACGGCCTTCACGCTTCGACCGAGCAGAGCGTCACGCTCAATCTCACGGCCGGCGCGCATTCGATCGAGCTCCGCTATTTCGAATACTACGCGGACCAGAGCCTCGTCCTCGAGTGGTCCGGGCCAGACAGCGGCGGTCGGCGGGCCGTGATTTCGGGCGCCGCCTTCTCGCACGATGACGATGGCACGGAGCCTGCGAACAGACCGCCGGTCGCCGCCGTCGATGCGGCCACCACCCGGGAAGGCCGGCCAGTGCTCGTCGACGTGCTCGCCAACGACCGCGATCCCGATGGCGACCCGCTCGAGATCGCCTGGGTCGCGGATCCGACCAACGGCACCGCCACAATCGTGAACGGCGAGGTTCGCTACACGCCCGACGCAGGCTTCACCGGCGTGGAGCGGTTCAACTACGCAGTCCGCGACGATAACGGCGCCGTCACCGAGGCGCGCGTCACGATCACCGTCGAGGCGGAGCCCGGCCCGGGGCCGGTCAACACCGCGCCCGACGCGGTCAACGATACCGTCACCGGCACCGTCGACTCCGGCATGCTGCACGTGATGCCGTCCGCGATCCTCGCCAACGACCGCGACGCCGATGGCGATGCCATCTCCATCGTCTCCCTCACCGGGGCGACGATGCACAACGGCATGATCATGGTCACCTCCCCCGTCTCGAACGGGCAGGCGAGCTTCAGCTACACGATCTCGGACGGCCGCGGCGGCACGGATACGGCCAACGTCACCGTCAGGGTGCCCACGCCGCCCGATGACGACGGGCTGCCGAGGACGCCCGCGCAGATCGAGGCGTTCGTCGCCGCCGAACGCGCCAAGCCCGAAGCGCATGCCCATGGCGACGACCCGGCGATGGCCCGGGAGCACATGCAGGTCATGGACCTCGTCTCGCGTGCGGACGCCACGCACATCGCCATCGCGAACGGCGACTGGTCCGACCCGGGCACATGGTACCAGGGGCGGGTGCCGGGCGAGGGTGCGAGGGTGCTGATCCCCGAAGCCGCCTCGGTCACCTACGACATGGACAGCGACGTCTCGCTCTTCACCGTTCGGGTCGACGGCGAACTCTCCTTCTCACGCGAGGCGGACACGTCGATGCTGGTCGACACCCTCGTGGTGTCGTCGACCGGCCGGCTCGAGATGGGCACGGCAGAGAACCCGATGCCCGCCGGAATCAACGCCGAGATCGTGATCGCGAACAACGGCAATATCAACGTGAACTGGGATCCCGGGCTGTTCTCGCGCGGGGTGATCAGCCACGGTGAGGTCGAGATCCACGGCACCGAGAAGACCTCCTTCGTCAAGGTCGATGCGGCGCCGATGGCGGGCGCCAGGTCGATCGTTCTCGATGAAATCCCGGAGGGCTGGCAGGTCGGCGACACGATCGTCATCACGGGCACGCACAAGGAAGGCTGGACCTGGGACAACGCCGCCGGACGCGTCGTGCACGTCGAGAGCCAGGACGAAGAGGTCACGATCACCGGGATCAACGGGAACCGGCTGACGATCGACCGGCCGCTCCAGTACAACCACGATGCACCGCGCGCCGACCTCGCGGCCTATGTCGCCAACATGTCGCGCAACGTGACCTTCCGCAGCGAGGACGGCGACAGCACGAACGTCCACCACCGCGGACACGTCATGCTGATGCACTCCGACGAGATCGACGTGCGCTACGCCGCCTTCGACGATCTCGGCCGCACGGACAAGTCGGAGGCGGCGGCGGATGCCTCCTCCTTCAGCAGGATCGCGTGGGACTCGAACGTCAAGGGCCGCTACGGGCTGCACCTGCACAAGACCGGGACCGAGGACCGCGCTGACCCGGCCTTCGTCGTCGGCAACGCCCTCTCGGGCTCGCCGGGCTGGGGCTTCGCCCAGCACTCGAGCCATGCCGTCTTCGTCGACAATGCCGCCTACGACGTGTTCGGCGCGCATTTCGCCGCCGAGGATGGGGACGAGACCGGCGTCTGGGCCCGCAACATCGCCATCAAGGGCGAGGGCATCGGCTACGGCGAGGCCTCGGTGAAGCAGCAGGAGGACCTGCCGCGCCACGACAACGGGCGCACCGGCGACGGGTTCTTCTTCGCCGGCCGGCTCGTCGAGGCCGTCCAGAACGTCGCCGCGAACACGACGAACGGCTACGTCTGGATGCACCGCTCGGCACCGGCGAACCCGCTGTCGCAGAATCTGGACCACCCGGAGGTCGCGTACGGCTCGCCGAGGATGCGTCTCGACCAGGCGCCGATCCAGGGCTTCCGCGACAACGAGGCGTTCGGGACGCAGACCGGCCTTATCGTGGTCAAGGCCGACGCGCGGCAGGAGCACGACGTGCGCACGGTTCTCGACGGGTTCCTGAATTGGGAAACCTCCGAGGGCATGGACATCACCTACACCTCGCACTACACGATCAGGGACGTCGATCTCATCGGCACGCGCAACACGCGCCCGGTGGCGGACGCCGAGTTCGGCTTCCGGGTCGGCGGCAACACGTACGACCTCACCGTGAACGGGATCGAGATCGAGGGCTTCCGAACCGGGATCACCACGATCAACCTCTTCACGTTCCCTGTGACCGACGCGGAAGCCCGCACCCACATCATCGACCCGGTAATGCGGGATGTGGACACGCCGTACTCGAACTTCTCCGCTGCCCGGCTGCGCATTCTGGACTCCGACGACCTCCAGGCCGGGCGGCTGACGTTCGACATGCAGGGCGACACCACGCTGTCGCCCGGCGAGACGCTCTTCTTCAACGGCCTGAAGACGGATTCGCTCGGCACCCGCTCGCGCCAGTCCGACAGCATGGATGACATCCAGCGCGCCGAGTGGAACGAGCACATCGTGCCGATGCTCCGCCGGGACGGCTACTACGACACCCCGGACGGGCGGAACGTGATGATCGTCGAGGACTTCGTCGCCGATCGCGCAACCGGTGCACTCCTGAAGATCGGTCACGTCGTCACGCTTCAGATGACGGATGCCCAGCTCCGCGGGCTCGGCGCCACCAGCAACGGGGTGATGACCCCCGGCGGTCCGGCTCCCGTGGCGCGCAACGACACCTTCATCATGACCGATGACGAGCCGTTGGTCCTCAACGTGCTTCGGAACGACAGCGATCCCGACGGCGGGCCCCTTCAGCTCGCCGGGATGACGCAGCCGACGCTCGGCGGCGTTATCGCCCTGCCCAACGACACGATCCTCTACATCCCGGGCGTCGACGTCGAGGGGACCGACACCTTCACCTACTGGGCGGGTGACGGGGAAGGAAACTTCACTCGGGCCACCGTCACCATTGAACTCTTCGACGGTGTCTGAGACGGTTCGGCAGGCCGGCGCCTCCCCTCGGAGGCGCCGGCGTGTCCGTCCGGAGGCCTGTGGCAGTGAGTCAAGTCGGCGAGGAGGTGCGTGAGACCTCGTACATTCCGTCGCTCGACGGAATCCGCGCGGTCTCGATCCTCATCGTGTTCGCCGCCCATGCCGGCGTTTCGCCGCTGATCCCCGGCGGCTTCGGCGTCACCGTCTTCTTCTTCCTGTCGGGCTACCTGATCACGACGCTTCTCTGCCGTGAGTACGACCGGTACGGCGCCATCTCGCTTCGCGCGTTCTATGCCCGGCGCGTGCTCCGCCTCACCCCGCCCCTTCTCGTGACCCTCGCCGCCACCGCGGCCGCGGCCTGGTTCGGGCTCGTCGACGGCAGCTTCGAGCCCGACGTCGTCGCGAGCCAGATCTTCTTCTACTTCAACTACTACTGGATTTACGGCAACCACCTCGAGGGCTACGCCGGTCTCAGCATCCTCTGGTCGTTGTCGGTCGAAGAACATTTCTACCTGATCTGGCCACTCCTCTTCATCGCCATCGCGCGCGGCCGGATCGGCACGCACCACGTCCTCGCCCTGCTCGCGCTGATCCTCGCCTGGCGGTGCGTGCGGGTGCTCGTCTTCGGCGCTCCGGAGTGGACGATCTACATCAGCACCGACACGCGCTTCGACAGCCTGCTTTATGGCTGCCTTCTGGCGCTCATGGCGCACAACGGCGCCGCGGAGCGGATCTTTCCCGCCGGGAGAGCGCGCTGGCTGCTGATGGCCGCCGCGCTGGCCGTCATCTTTGCGACCTTTCTCGTGCGAGACGAGACATTCCGGTCGACGCTGCGATACTCGCTGCAGGGCATCGCTCTGATGCCGCTGTTCCACTATGCGGTCACACGCCCCCAGGAACCGGTCTTCCGCCCCCTCAACTGGGCGCCCGTCCGTCGGATCGGGGTTTACTCCTACACTCTCTACCTCGTGCACCTGGTGGTGATCCTCGCCATGGAGCATGTCGGCATGGACATTTCGAACCGGCTCGTCTTCGTGCCGGTGGCGGCAGCGATCTCGCTGGCCTATGCCGCGGCCGTGTTCGAATTTGTCGAGCGGCCGCTCGCGCCGCTGCGCAAGCGCATCAAGGGGCATCCATGGCAAGCCCGCGCACCGGCGTTCTGATTACGCTCGCAGTGGTTGGGGTGGTCGCCGCGGCGGCGGGCGAGGCCGCGCTCAGATGGGGCGCCGGCTTGGGTGATCCGCCGCTGGTGCGCCTCGATCCCGACACCGAGTACGAGCTCATCCCCTCGCGGACCTACAACCGCTTCGGCAACCTCATCGCCGTCAACGCGCACGGGATGCGCGGGCCCGAGCACCCGGCCGAGGCAGCGCCGGACGAACGCCGCGTTCTCCTCGTCGGCGACAGCGTGGTCTACGGCAACCATTTCCTCGACCAGACGGAGACGGTCGCGGCGGTGCTGACCGAGCGGCTCGCGTCGGAGCCACAGTTCGAGGGGTGCCGGCCGCTCGCCATGGCCGCGGCCGCCTCGAGCTGGGGGCCGGTCAACCAGGCCGCCTTTCTCGAGCGCATCGGCACACTGGGCGCCGGCGCCGCGGCGATCGTGGTCTCGGCACACGACCTCTACGACACGCCCGGCGGCGGGACCGACCTCATCCCCTACCGCCTCTCGCAGCCGGTCGGCGCGATCGGGGACGCGGCAGTCTCGGTCGCCGAACGGATCGCCCGGCGCATCTGGCCGCCTGTCCCTCCGGAGGGCGTCTCGCCGCCCGACGTCCGGCGCGAGCGGAGTCTCGCCGCGCTCGGGGAGATGGCCGACCTCCTCGCCACCGCGGGCGTGCCGCCTCTCCTCGTCTACCACCCGACACTCACCGAACGGCAGGGAGCGCCGGCGCCGGAGCGGGACGTCTTCGCCGGCTGGGCCGAGGAGCGCGGACTGGCCTTTGCCGATCTCGGCCAGCTCGTGCCGGGAACGGAAGGCTACCGCGACGACATCCACCCGGACGCGGCCGGCGCAGCGCGGATCGCGGACACCCTGGCGGACCTTCTCGGTCCAAGGCTCGCGACCTGCGGCTGAGGCCGAGACTTGGCGCCCTCCGCGACCGCGCGGCCCCTCAGTTTGCCGGCTCCGCCGCCGCCTCGCGCCGGCGCAACACGGCGAGATTGCGAGCGGGATCCTCCACGACGATCTCGAACGCGTCGGCGAAGCGGGCGTTGCCCATCTCCGGCCAGCTGGCAATCCCCACCCAGTCGGCCAAATAGTCGATCCGGCTGTCCACCACGTAGTCGAGCACGTTGCCCTTCTCGTAGAGCGCAGCGAGCGCCGCCGGATTCACCTTGCCGTCGAGGTTGATCGTGTGGTCGTGCCAGTAGCCGAGTGTGCCCGTCTGCACGGCGCCGACCCAGGTCTCGTCCGGCACGTTCTCGTCGACCCAGCCGACGACCTGGAAGTGCCCCTGCTCGTGCACGCCCGGCATGAGCAGCCGCCCGATGAGCCCCAGCGACAAGAGCACCGCCCCGATCCCGGCGAGGGCGGCGACGGGACGGGTGACCCGCGGCGCGAGGGAGCCGAAGAGGTCGACGAGGATCCAGACCGCCGCGGTGATCATCAGCGGCGCGAGCGGCGCGAAGTAGCGGCTGAGGAAGTGCGGCGCGCCGAAAAAGAGGGCGTAGTAGCCGAAGATCATCGCCCCATAGATGGCGTAGGCCACGAGGACGATGCGGAACGGTCCCCCACGGCGCATCGCGCGCCAGAGGAAGACCGCAAGCAACACCGCGGCGACGAGCCCGAGCAGCGCGGACAGGAGCGCGCTCCCCTCGAATCGGCCGGGCAGCGGGAACATCGGGAACATCGTCTCGAACAGCTTCACCGGGGCGAGGTCGAGATTGTAGCCGATCGGCTTGTCGTAGGACTGTGACTGGCCGCTGATCGGCACGATCGAGCCGAAGCGCGAGAAGTTGTAGGCGAGCCAAGGTGCCGCAACCGCGAGGCTGAGGATGCCCGGCGGCAGGAGTTCGAGGACCGCCCGGCGGAAGGACAGGAGCCCCGACGCCTGCGACTGCACGAAGCGCACGAGGAAGATCGCGGTGACGAGGAACGCGCCGTCGTTCCGTGCGAGAAAGACGAGGCCGCAGAGCAGTCCGAGCAGGAGCTGCTCGCCAAAACTGAAGGCGCGGCCCTCTGCAACGAGCCTGCCGAAGACGAGCAGCGTCGTCACGACAACGAGCGTGTAGAGCCCGGTCTCGAGCGCATTCATCGAGTGGAAGACGAGGAGCGGGCCGCAGAACCAGAGCGCGGCCACGAGGAGCGGCCATGCCGGCGAGGAATCGAGGGGCGCGAGCGCGGCGCGGGCGAAGCGCCAGACCATGAATGCGCCCGCTGTCGCAAACAGCGCCGAAAGCCCGAGGATACCCGCGAGGCTCGAGAGCTTCTCGCCCCCGGTCGCAAGATATGGGAGCGCGAAAAGAAACGTCGCGAGAGGCTGGACGCCGTTGGTGGCGATCTCGCCCCCTGAGACCGACAGGCCATTGCCGATGGCGAGGTTCCGCGCCACCGTCAGCATCAGGTAACCATCCTCGGTGACGAAGAAGCGCGCGAGCGGATCACCCCCCGCGACGATCGGCCAGAGCCGGTAGATCAGCCCCGCGGCGAGCGCCAGGAGGCAGAGCCCGGCCAGCGATCGGATCAGCGCCTCGCCGTGCCCCCCGGCCGCCCGTTGTGGCGCTGCCGCCCAAGAGCCCGCACCGGCCCCGCGCTCCGCATCCGCCATCACCCGCTCCTTCCGACGCGGCCTGTCTCCGACGCGTCGGGACCGCCGGGATCAGACCCTTGCCGTGGTCCCCGCGGGGCGTCAAGGCGCGCGAATGTCTGCCTCATCGTCCGCCCTCGTCAGATCTTCGTCTTCTTGAAGATCGGCTCCGGGATGTTCCGGATGATCCCCATCACGAGCCACCACACCGGGCGCACGTAGACGATGTCGCGGCGGCGGGCGACGGCGCGCAGGATGGCGCGAGCCACCTCGTCCGGCTGCGCGGTCAGTGCGCCGGGGAGCTTCATGCCCTCGGTCATCCGCGTCGCGACAAAGCCCGGGAGCACGGTCACGACGTGCGGGCCCTGTTTCGCGAGCCTGTTGCGCAGGCCCGAGAGGAACGCAGTGAAGCCCGCCTTGGCCGACCCGTACACATAGTTCGAGGCGCGTCCGCGCTCGCCCGCGACGGAGCTGATCCCGACGAGCGTGCCGGAGCCGCGGGCCTCGAAGCGCTCTGCGAAGACCGAGAGGATGCTGGCGGGGCCTTCGTAATTCGCGCGCATGACGGCGACCGCGGCCGATACGTCCCGCTCGCTCTCGTGCTGGTCGCCCATGACGCCGACGGCGCAGACAGCGACCTCGGGCAAAGTCGGAAGCGCATCGACGAAGGCCGCGTGGGTCTCCGTCCGGACCGCGTCGAACTCGTGGAGGGTGACCGCGACGCCGTGACGAAGCTCGAGATCGACGCGATCGAGCTCAAGAGTGGCGGCATTGCGGGCCGCGAGCTGGAGCGGGTGGCCGGCCGAGGCGAACGCGTGGGCCACTGCCCGTGCGATGTCCGAACGCGCACCAAGGATCAGCACCGCCCCGCGGCTCACAGCGCCAACCTTTCCGACTGGGCGGAGCGGAAGCCGTCCGTCAGCCCGGCCGCCGCGCGCATCCGCGCGAAGGAGCTGGCGCGTCGGTCGGTCGCCGCCAGCGTTTCTGCGCTCATCCGGCCATCCTTTGCGAGATAGAAGCGCCCGCCGTGGTCGATCACGATGCGGTCGAGCTCATCCATGAGCGCCATCGTCCGCCGGCTGACGGGGAAGTCGAGCGCAAGCGTGTACCCCTCCATGGGGAAGGAGAACGGGCCGTCCTCGGCGCCGAGGCGCTTGAGGACGGCGAGGAACGAGCCCGCTCCCGCGCGAGAGATCGCCCCGAGAAGCGCCTCGAGCCCTGCGCGCGAGGCCTCGAGTGGGAGCGCGCACTGGAACTGGAGGAAGCCTCTTCGGCCGTAGATGCGGTTCCAGCCGAGGATCGCGTCGAGCGGGTAGAAGTAGCTGTCCCAGCCGGTCAGGCGGCTGCCCTGACCACGCGCGCCATTCCAGTAGTAGAACCGGTTGAAGGCGCGCACGGTGACGCCGTTGAGCAGAAAGCCGGGCGCGTCGAGCGGCACTGCGAGCCTCCGCCGAGGGCTCATCGCCCACGGGTCGGCCCGCTCGCGCGCGGAGAGTTCATCACGCCGGGCGTGCTCGCCCAGCATCACCAGCGAGCGCCCGAGCCGGGGGCCGCGCGCGAGGCAGTCGATCCAGGCGACCGAATAGGTCGCCTCCCGCGCAGCCTCGAAGGCGTCCATGGCGGCAGCCAGCGTCGGCGCGGGAACCGTCGTCTGCCGGATCCAGCCCGTCTCGACAGGCCGCAGCCGGATCGCGGCACGGAGCACGACGCCGGTCAGCCCCATGCCGCCGAGCGTCCAGCGGAATAGCTCTGCGTGGTGATCGCGCGAGCAGCGGATCACCTCGCCGTCCGGCTGCATGAGGTCGATCCAGTCGACGACCGTCGCCATGCCGCCGTCGCGGTGGTGGTTCTTGCCGTGCACGTCGGCCGCGATCATGCCGCCGAGCGTCACAAACTTTGTGCCGGGCGTGATTGCCGGAAACCAGCCTTTCGGCAGGAAGGACCGGATCACGTCGCCGAGGACGACGCCCGCCTCGGCCACCAGCCGGCCGGACTGGGGGTCGAAGGACAGCATATGGTCGAAGTGGCGCATGTGGAGGGTGTTCGCCCGGCTCACCGCGCTATCGCCATAGGCGCGGCCGTTGCCGCGGGCGATGGCCGCGCCGGCGCGGAGCCGCTCGGCAAGGGCTGCCTCGCCCCGCGGTGCCGAGACGGCCGCCTCGACCATCGGGTACCGGCCCCAGCCGCCAAGCTTCACGCCGGGGATCTCGCACCGAGCGCGGCGGGCGTGAAGACGAAGCGGCGGTCGAGATTGTACTTGACGACATAGCCTACCGCGAGGCCGAGGATTGCGCCGAGCTCGCGCATCGCCTCCGTCTGCCAGGCGAGCCAGAACGCGGTTTCGGTGCCCCAGAAGATCGCCGTCGTGACGAGACCCATCGCCGTGTAGAGCGTGAACTTGCGGCCGTGATGGGCGAGCCCCGTGCCGATGTCGTTGAAGATCCAGCGCTTGTCGAGCACATACTTAACGACGAGTCCGACCAGCGTACCCGACCCGAGTGCCAGCGCGAACAGGGCCGGGCCGTCGCCCGCGAGCAGCACGACGCGCTGCGTCGCGAGATTGGCAAGCGTGGCGATCACGGCGAAGGCCGTGTAGCGCAGGACGAGGGTGCGCAGGCTCACAGAAGGGCGCCTGCCACCGCGAAGACGAAAATCAGCATCCCGCAGAGCTGGCTGTTCCGGTCCTTGACCGCGTAGACGATCGGATCGTCGTGCATCCAGCCGCGGTGCGCGATCATCGTCATGCGGCTGATCCAGTAGAGGAGCACCAGGCAGATGCCCCAGAGCGCGGCGGGCTCACCGTAGAGCTCGACCACGGCCGGCGAGTTCACATAGAGCGCCATGACGAGGACGGAGACGTATCCCGAGGCGATCGCCATCTGCGAGACGATGGGCAGGTCGTCGACCGTGTAGCTCCGCCCGCTCGCGCCCAGCGCGCCGCGCTTCAGGCTGTCCACCAGCTCGGCCTGGCGTTTCACCGCCGCGAGCGCGAGGAAGAAGAAGATCGAGAACGCGAGGAGCCAGACGGAGATCGGGATGCCTGTCGCGGCGCCGCCGGCGATGATGCGGATCGTGTAGAGCCCGGCGAGCACGCAGATGTCGACCACGAGGCGGCGTTTCAGCGTGATCGAGTAGGCGGTGGTCGCGATGTAGTAGGCGATCATCACGCCGAGGAAGAGCGGCCCGAGCGTGATCGCGAGGCCCCCGCCTGCCACCAGAAATCCCAGCGCCATCCACGAGCCGTGCGCGACAGGGATGGCACCGGAGGCGAAGGGACGGTTCCGCTTGCGGGGGTGCGCCCGGTCCGCCGACAGGTCGAGAAGGTCGTTGAGCACGTAGACGCTCGACGCGACGAGGCTAAAGCAGAGGAACGCGACGAGGCTCTGCACCAGGGTCACCGCGTCGATCTGGTGCGCGGCGAGCATCGGCAGGAAGACGAGGATGTTCTTCAGCCACTGGTGCGGCCGGGCCGCCTTCGCATACGGGACGAGGCTGCGGGGCGTGGTGGTGAGATGCTCGACCTGTGCGTCGAGCGCCTCCACCTTCCGGCGAACGGCCGGCGAGGCATTCACCGTGATCGCCTTGCGCGCCTTCCGCCAGACCGGCAGGTCGGCCTCGGCGTCGCCCATATAGTCGAAGGCCTTGCCGTCGAAGTGCGTGGCGAGGAAGTCGGCCTTCGCAGCGCCCTTCAGGTTCCTGACGCCGTCCGAACCGTGAACCTCGTCGAAGATCTGAAGGTGGCCGGCGATGCGCCGTGCGATCGTCTCGTCGCTGGCGGTGACGAGTGCGGCCCGTCCCCCCTGCGCGCGCCACGCCTCGACATAGGCGATCACTGCCTGGTCATAGGGGAGCCCGGTGACGTCGATGCTCTCGCCCTCGGCGAGATGGCGCTTCAGCGCGGCGCGCCCCCGGAAGAGTGCACGGGCGGCGAGGAACGGACTCTTCCAGTTGCGACCGCAGGCGCTCCAGAAGGTCTCGAACAGCATGTCGGACTTCAGGAGGGTCCCGTCCAGGTCCACGACAAGGATCGGCCGAGGAGTATCCAGCATGTACCGGGACCACAAAGAAACTGGATCTGAAATTTCAATTTTTTTAACACGCGCGTTCTGTCGGCGCAACCATCAGACGGGTATGGCGCTGCCGTTCGTGCGCAACTGCCGGCCGTTCTTCAACTTCTCGCAGGCGCCAGAGATCGCTTTACCAGCGGTTGTGCCACGCGCAGGCGACTGGAGGAATCCCGCTGTAGCCTGAACATTTCAGCCCTTGGGAAGCCGGACACCCCGCCAGGACCACGGTACGGGCCTTGCCCGGCGAGAGCACCGGTCCTCACGCGCATGTCAGGAATGCCGTCGACCGCTGGTTTGGCAAGGCGGTGGAATGGTCCTGCTTGCGCCTGCATCGGCGCGAGGTATGAACGGTCTGCGGCTGAGGCTCAACGGAGCCCTGCCGTCCAGCCATCCGTCCCGCGGGGCCCTGCCATCATGAGCGACCTCGTCCGCGCCACAGCCGCGAAGACTGCAGGGCAGGAGGTCGCCGCGGGCGTCTCGGCGATCGCGATCGGGCGGAACGAAGGCGCGCGGCTGAAGGCCTGCCTCGCCTCGCTCGCCGGCACGGTCGAGCGGATCGTCTACGTGGATTCGGGGTCGACCGACGGCAGCCCGGAGGCTGCGCGGGCGGCCGGCGCCGAGGTGGTGGCGCTCGATCTCTCCCTACCCTTCACCGCAGCGCGCGCGCGGAACGCCGGGCTTGCACGGCTGCGCGAGACCGGCACGAGGCCCGTCTTGGTCCAGTTCGTCGATGGCGACTGCATGCTGCAGCCGGGCTGGATCGCGACCGCCCGCGCCTTTCTCGAGCGCAACCCGAAAGTGGGTGCCGTCTGCGGTCGGCGGCGCGAGCGCTTCCCCGGAGCCTCGGTCTACAACAGGCTCTGCGACCGAGAATGGGACACCCCGGTGGGGCGCGCGAAGGCCTGCGGCGGCGACGCGATGATGCGCATGGCGGCGCTCGACGAAGTGGGAGGCTTCCGCGACGACCTCATCGCCGGGGAGGAGCCCGAATTGTGCGTCCGGCTGCGCGCGGCAGGCTGGGATATCTGGCGGCTCGACGCCGAGATGACGCTGCACGATGCCGCGATGGTGCGCGTATCGCAATGGTGGCGGCGGGCACGCCGGGCGGGGCACGCCTACGCGACCGGCGCGATGATCCATGGGCGGCCGCCGGAACGCCACTGGGTGTCCGAAACCCGGCGCGCGCTCCTCTGGGGCGCCGCCCTGCCCGTCGCGGCACTAGCGGGAGCGGTGGTCGTTTCGCCATGGGCGCTGTTGCTGTTCGCGGCGTATCCCCTGCAAGCGGCTCGCCTTGCCGCGCGCGAGGGGATCACCGACCGGGAAGCCTGGGAGTGGGCGGTGTTCACCGTGCTCGGGAAACTCGCGGAGGCGCAGGGCGTCGTCGGCGCGCTGCTCGACCGAGCACTGGCAAGGCAACGCGGGTTGATCGAGTACAAGTGAGCCGCCCGCTCCGGCTGACCGACTGACGGGCGTGCCGACCGTACAGATCGACAAAAGGACGTCGGACCGGCTCCGCCAACGGCGGCGCCGGGGCCTCCGCGCCGCCGCGGCACTCGCGGACAGGGTTTGACGCCCTGTCGGACCGAAGGTCAGGCCGGCACCGGCTCCGTCATGCTGAAACCCTCGTCGACGATCTCCTGGAGAAACGCCTCGAAGGGTGGGCTGACTTCGGCCGCCACGTAGACGACCCCGGTGCAGAACAACAGGAACACAACAGCCCGGCCGACCGTCAGCGTCCAGTCGCCGGAGCCGCGGATCTCCGGGATCGTGACCACCGGGGTGAGACCTGTCCGGCTGGCGACGGACCTCGCGGTGCGCAGAACCGGGTTGATCATCTCCAGGGCCAATCCGACAGCGAGGGCGAGGAGCCCCGACACGCCGACACCGAGCAGCGCCGCACGCATGCGGCCCGGTCCGACGGGGTAGTCGGGCTCGATGGCGGGCTCGAGAAGCCGCATGCTGACCGACTCCTGCGCCTGCATCACCATCTGCGCGCTCTCTGCCTCGGCGAGCCGGTTGGCCGTGACCGAGTACTGCTGCTGCGCCAGCGTGAGCTCCAGGTTGAGGGCGGCGAGCTCGAGCTCCGCGCTTGGCGCCTTGGCGATCGCAACCTGAAGATCGGCCTGCCGCTGCGCGATCAGCTCGCGCTGGCTGTTCAGGAGAGCGATCTGGCTGTCGATGTCACCCAGAAAACGCTGGCGGGCCTCCTCGCGCAATTCACCGGCCCGCTGGTTCAGGACTTCAATCAACGCCTCGAGCCGCTGCACCGTTGGCGTCGACGGTGACGAGACACGGAGGCGCGCCAGTTCGACGTCAAGCCTGCGCAATTCCTCCTCGATCGAACTCTCTGGGCTGACGTCGGGAGACGCGGCTCCTTCCGAACCCCAGAGCGACCGCCGTCCATACTCTTCGTACACCCGGCGCTCGCGCTCGAGTTCCTGCACCGACAGGTCCAGCGCACGCAGACTCTCCTGCACCCGCTGCAGCTCCTCGAGCCGAACCTCCTGGCCGTCCGGGAGCGCGTCCTGATTGCGCGCCTTGAATTCGGTGATCCGACGCTCGGTCCGCCGGATCGTCTCCCCGATTCTCACCTCCTGCTCGCGCAGGAGCCGAACGGTCTCGTCAGTCCGGCGCGCGACCGACCGGTACGTGTCGCTCACCACGCGGCGCGCGAACTCGTTGGCGAGGTCGGCGACGAGCTGCGGATCGTCGAGCCGAACGGTGATGAGCATCGCCGCAAGCCGCCGCTCTTCCGCTCCCGTCCCCGCCGACTGCACCGGGACCTGCTGGAACGTCACCGCTTCCCGCAGCGCCGTCACCCGCTCGGCCATCGAGAGACCGGGTGTGTTGCCGAACAGGTCAAACTGATCGATGATCTCGGTGAGGCTCTCGCGAGTCATGAGACGTTGCTGGATAAGCTGCAGCAACTGCTGTGACGCGTTTCCCTGCTGCGCGGGCCCCGCCCTGTCGGTGCCGGACGCAACGGGCAGGTCGAACTCGATCACCGCGGTGGTCTCGTAAACCTGATCGAGGTCTGCGGCGACAGCCAGCGTGATCACCACGCCGACGAAGCCGATGCCTGCCATGATCCAGAAACGGCGCATGATCATGTCGATCAGGTCGCCGACCGAATGGATCGGTCCCACGGCTCAGGCCCCCTTGCCACGATTGAGGACGACGCCGATGAGCCGCGTGCGGTTCTCGAGGAGAGCCTCGCTTGCTGCGACGTCGTCCGGGGTGGTGCGCTGGCCGTCGGCGACGAGCAGCACGCCGCCAAGCTGCGGCGCGAGGGCGACAAAGTCGTCGCTGCGCAGGATCGGCGGGACGTCGACGATGATGACGTCCGGCCGCAGCGACCGACGGACGCGCTCGATGACTCCGCCGTCCGCCATGTCCTGGAGCCGTTCGCTGGTCTCGGTCAGCGCAGTCGCGTTGTAGCCGAGCGCGAGATTGTCGCCGAGGCGCACGAACTTCTGCGGCAGGTCGACAGTCCCGTCCATCAGGCTGAAATCAGGGATCCGTCGTGGGACTCCGAGCGCCTTGCCAAGCGACGGGCGCGCAAGGTTGAGATCAAGAAGGACGACCCTGAGGCTGGGTTGCCTCGCGATCGAGAACGCGAGGTTGACGGCGAGGAACGAGCAGCCGCAGCCAGGCGTCGGGCTGGCGACCGCGAAGGCGTCGAAGTTGTGAACTCGGAGCGCCTGGAGGATCTGGGTGCGCAGCATGGCCACGGGCCGTGCTGCCGGTTCGGACGAGCGACCGGCCACCACCTTCTGCGTCCGCAGCACTCGTGTCGACGGCACGCACAATTCGAGCTTATGCCAGATGTCGTTGCTCAGAGGAGGAGCCCCATCATCTCTACGCCCATCACCTCGTTCGGTCCCCACGGCGCCGCGGCGGCTGCCGGATCGCAGCGCGACCTGAGGCGCAGGATCGCCGCCCTTATACCAGTATCTCAGATCGTCCATTTCGCCCCCTGCCCTGTGGCGCGCCCGTCCACACACCCGGGCGTTACGTGAGAGCTCTCGCCGACACGGACCCGCGTCAGCGACTGCGGCTCCCGGTCGGCTCGCACTCTAGCAACACCGGCTTTCATCCGCGAGTGTGCCACTCTCCTGCCGCACCTCTTCTACCGGAACGACGACGCGTTCCGGCACTCGACCGCTTGATGCCGCCAGCCCCGCTCAGCGGTCCTGCACGATCCGGCACACAGGCGACGGAGAGCCCTCGCCCGGCGAGGGGCCTTATGCCATAACATTAGCGCATGTGCGTCAAAAAAAAGATGGACCCTTCTGACTTGGTTTGAACGTTGCGGGCCAGGCGCGACGTCCTGCCGGCCCCGGAGGTCATCCCGCGCCAGAGATCGTCGAGGCGAGCAGGATCAGGCGCGCCTCGGGCCGCGCTCGGACAGCGCCGACAGGGCCATGCCGGGGAAAAGCACAAGACAGCGCGCATATCGGCCGCCCAGCCGCCGCGGGCTGAGCGCTGCGCGCCACAGCCATTCCATGGCAATGCGGCGCACCCACAAGGGCGCGCGCTTCTGGCGGCCGGCAAGAAAGTCGAGGCTGGCGCCGATCGACGCGAACCCGACCTTCGGTGCGCGATGGCGGCCGAATGCCGCGAAGCGCTCCTGCTTCGGTGCCCCCAGCGCGATCAGACAGAGCCCGACGTCCGCGCGGGAGAGCTCGTCGAGGATCCTCGCCGCCTCCTGACCTTCCGGGTCGAATCCGAACGGCGGGGCGATGGTGACGCGAACATCAAGACCCGGCACATCGGCTTTGACAGCGTCGGCAGCTCTGGCGAGCACCTCCGCCGTGCTGCCGACGAAGCCGACGCCCACGCCGTGTTCGGCTGCCATCCTCAGGAGCGGCAACACCATGTCGGATCCTGGCAGAAGCTCGGCTCGGGATCCGGCCAGCCGTTCAAGCCACACAACCGGATTGCCATCCGCGGTGATGAGATCGTGCTGGTCATAGGCTCGCTGGAAGGCGGCGTCCGTTCGCAACTTGACCAGATGATCGAGATTGAGCGTCGCGAGAGCGAAACCGCTTCGCTCGCTGAAGTGCTGCCTCAGCCTTCCTTCCAGAACCTGCCTGGTAGGCACGGTGACCCGTCTGACCGACATCAACTGGTTCCTAGCGGTCGCGGCCTGCAGGACTTAGCATCGAGCGCCGCCCGCGAACATTTACTACGCTTCGCATCCTATGTCGCGGCATCGAGACAAGGTTGTATAACCGACATCGAAACTACGTCAACCAACTCCCCCGACCGACGCCCGCGGGGCACGGCAAGCGGTCCCCGCGTCCTCAGCCGAGCGTCCGGCCGGGCCCGCGCTAAGTCCCCCCGAGCGTCTCGCTCGCCTTCGACGGCGTGTAACGCCACATGCCCCATGGGCCCGAAACTGCAGACCGATCTGCATTTCCTCTATCCCCACTCGGGGGCAGGGTCTGTTACGCGGCCTTGCGACCGGCCCGGGGCTTCCGCCGCGGCGCGACCCGCTGTAACACACAGGCGGTCACATTCTCGCCGCCATCCGTCACGCCACGGTGGTCAGCGATCAGGTCCGATTGCCTCGCACGAAAGGGCACAACCGAGGCTGACGACGTTGGGAATGGCGATCGACCGGTGTCAGATGCAGCCGTCGCGGCCTCTCACCCCTTTGGCGCAGTCAGACGCCAGAGCCGCAGAAGGTGACGCGGCGGCGGGCGCATCGGGCCTGCGACTGCCTTGCTCGAGCGACGGAACCGCGGACAGTGCCGAGGAGAGTTGAACGTGGTGCGTCAGAATTGCAGTCGACCGCAAGAGATCGGGCGGTGAGAGGCCGAACGTCGTGATGCCAGGGCGTGCAGCTTCACCTGCCGTGACTGTCGTACGCTGTGCCGTCCAGCATGGGTGGATCGACGCATGATGGCGTTCGCGTGGGTCGTCCTGTGCGCCTGGCCCATCGTCATCATCCAGATGTTCAACCGCATGCCGGTCGAACGCGCGCTGATCTGGTCGATCATGGGCGGGTACCTCTTCCTCCCGCCCGTCGTCTCGCTCGACCTTCCGTTGCTGCCGCCGCTCAACAAGAACACGATCCCCAGCATCACCGCGTTCGTGTGTCTGCTGATGTTGGCGCAGAAGCCCCAATTCAAGCCGCAGAACCCTCTGGTCCTCGCGCTTGTTCTCCTCTTGCCCGTGTCCTCAATCGGAACGGTGCTCGTCAATTCGGAGCCGGTCGTCTTCGCCAGCGGATACGAACTGCAGGGCCTCGAGCCCCGCGTCGTGGTCTCGTTCATGCTGAACCAGGGCGTGCTTCTCCTTCCCCTCCTGCTGGGGCTGGCCGTGCTTCGGACCGAAGCCGCCATGAAGGAGCTCGTGCGGGCATACTTCATCGGCGGACTGATCTACTCGATCCCGATGCTGATCGAGGTGCGGCTCTCGCCGCAGCTCAACATCTGGATCTACGGGTTCTTTCAGCATTCCTTCGATCAGGCGATGCGCTTCGGCGGGTTCAGGCCGGTCGTGTTCCTGCCGCACGGGCTTTGGGTCGCGCTTTTCGCAGTGATGACGGTGTTCTGCACGCTCACTCTTGCGCGATATGCCGACGAGCAAGACCGGCCGCGCTACATCGCAGCCGCGCTCTACCTCACCTTCGTGCTGGTGCTGTGCAAAAGCCTCGGCGCACTCGTCTACTTCCTGGTCGTCGCGCCGCTGCTCCTCCTTGCGACCCGCAAAACGCTCATCACGGTCGCGGCCGTGCTGGCGGTGATCGTCCTCACCTATCCGATCCTGCGCGGTGCCGGTCTCATTCCGGTCGATAGCCTGATCGAACTCTTCACCCGCATCAACCCGGAGCGCGCCGAGTCGCTGGCATTTCGTCTGACCAACGAGGGACGATTGCTCGAGCATGCCGCCGAGAAGCCGCTCTTCGGATGGGGCGGGTACTCGCGCAACTTGGTGCACGACATGAACACCGGCCGTAACCTGACGATCGCCGACGGACAATGGATCATCACCATCGGGATCTTCGGGTGGATCGGGTACCTCGTCGAGTTCGGGCTGCTCACCCTGCCGCTCATGCTGCTGTACCTGCGCACGCGCCGCCTGGAGAATGCGGACGTCTCGCCCTGGCTCGCGGCGCTGGCGATCGTTCACGGCGTGAACCTGATCGACCTCCTGCCCAACGCGACCCTCGTTCCGCTGACATGGCTGACGTGCGGAGCGCTGCTCGGCTGCCTCGAACAGCGCACGCTTGCGCGGCAGCCGGAGCATGCCGCTGTTATGGTGGCGACACCGCGACGCACGATGATCTGAGGCCGAGGGCGCGGTCATATTCCGCGGCCGTGCCCTCTCTTGCGCGCCGTGCCGCTATTGCGGCTCCGGTGAGTTGAAGGCCGACCGGTCGCCCCGCGCGGTCCATCCCGCGCTCCGGCCGGCTGAATGAAGCGGACCGCTCCGGATCCCGCCCCGAGCAGGCGATCCGGTGCTCCCGGCTTCGCGCCAAGGCTGGCGGAACTGGTGCTGTCCCATCAAGCCGGCGGTGGCGGCGCGCGCTCGGCTCAGCCGAAAGATCCGCCACGCGGGATCCTTCGCGTCCGGTCCGTCCTCGCGATAGCCGGCCTTCTGGAGGACCCTCGCAGAGGCAAGGTTATCCTCGTGGACCCGCGCGGTGATCGCGAAGAGGCCGGGCCGCTCCCGGAAGCTGCGTTCCGTCATCGCAGCGACAGCCTCGCTGGCGATGCCGCGACCCCAGTGGGCTTCGCCGAGCCAGTAGCTGATCTCGGCCTCCCGCCAGTCGGTCGAGCCGGGCTCGATCGCGAGGCGGATCTGGCCGACGATTGTCCCATCGTGCTCGATCGCAAGCACATCGTGATGGGTGGCGCCGTTCGACAGGCTGATCAGGTCCCAGGCGTATCCTGGCGTGAGCCTCTCGGGCGGTGTCTCCGGCAGATGCATCCAGACGCGCGGGCTGTCGAGCAGCGCCATGAAGACCGGGACGTCGCTCTCACGCCAGCGCCGGAATTGCAGCCGGCTTGCCGTTGCGGGCAGGGTCGGCCGACCGTCGCCCGCAGCGCCATACCCGTGCGAGAAGCCGGTCGGGCTCAGCGGATCGATATCGTCCTCGGCTGTCGCGATGACCCAGCCCTGCTGGACAGGATCATAGGCGAGCGCCACGCCACTCCGCCGGCATTGCGCGAGCGTGGCCTCGTCGAGCACTCCGGCGGAACGGGGCTGCCGCAGGTCGATTGAAACGCCGCTTTGCAGGACCAGCCATCCATTCCTGCTCGATCTATCTTCCACGGTGATGTGCCTCCGAATCGGGGTTCACTCATCTGGAACGTATAAATCTCCGACAGAGCAGCGTTGTGACGATGACGTGGGAGCCGACTGACGAATATACGAACAAATTCCCCTGCGCCTTCGACAGCTCGTACCGGTGATCCTCCTTCCGTTGTTCGTTCACCCTTGAGTTGAAAGCAATCCAAGTGCGCGAACGGCATCGAGATGGGTGAGTATTGCCAGCGCAGCAAGACTTATACCGAGCACGAGGAACACAACGTCGTGAAGCGGATCCCAGACCTTGTATCGGATCGCGACGTAGACATTCATGGGGTGAATGAGAGCATAGGCGACGGCCAGTCCGACCAGAGACCCGAGGAGGCCTCCGTATGCGACGCCGATGAGGACCAGAGACGTCTGCGTTACGGCGCGCGCCACGAGGAGACAGAAATAAACCCGCGATTGACCAGCGGCCAGTGCAGCGGAGTCGTAGGTTGTGCCGACGATCGTGATGACCATCGTTGCGGAGACCGCAACGACGACGCCGCCAGCGATCGCGTAACGAGGATCGTAAAGAAGATGAACAAGCATGACGCCTGAGAAGGCAAAAAAGAGTGCCATCGAGATGGCAGCACCGGTCAATCCGAACCGCAAGCGCCGCACGCGTCGGAAGTTCTCCGCGCTTTCATTGGGGGGAGCGTCCCGATAGAGCGGAATCAGCACTCTCGTGACGATAGCGCTGGTAATGAGACCTGGAAATGAGGCGAGATAATACCCGATGCTGTAGATGCCGAGAGCGTCCGCCTGGAGATACTTCCCGAGGATCGCCTTGTCGCCTTGCGCGATGAAAAACCCGAATGCCGTGCTCAGGAAGATCCACTTGCCGAAGTGGATCAGTTCGAACCCGGCGGACGGCTCCCACCGAAGGCGGTTCAGCGGTCCGGGCACGCAGAGGTACATCAGTAGAAGTCTCGCGGCGCTCCCGATGAGGGTACCGAGCACCAGCCCCCACACCGACCGCAGGGACCAGGCGAGCACGACGACGCCGATCATCCCGATCACTTGCGACAGGAGATCGAGCGCGATTACCCGCTTCATCTGCAGATGGCGGTACGCGGTCTCGACCCGGGTCGGCGTGAAGCCCGAGATCAGAAGGCTGAGCCCGGCGACCGGCAGGAATTGCGCGAGCATCGGCTCGTTGAAGAAGCTGGCTGCCGGCCACGCCAGGCCGCACGCCGCGAGCCAGAGAAGACCCCCGCGCGCCACCTGGATGGTCCAGGCCGTGTCCAGAAAGTCCTTCTCGTCGCCGCGCTTGTTGTGGGCGATGGCCGGCCCGAGGCCGACATCCGAGAACATCTGGAGGCCGACCAGAACCACCGTGACGAGCGCCATGAGGCCGAAGGCCTCGGGATAGAGGAGCCGGGTCAGGATCAGGTTGGAGCCGAGACGAAACGCCTGAGAGATCGCGATGCTCGAGGCGGTGAAGAACGAGCCCTGGACGGCCCGGGCGAAGACGTTCTGCCCGCGCCAGTACCACAGTATGCTGGTCAGCCGCGTGCCGAAGCGATCCATCAGGTTGTCCGCGGCGACCGGCGCTCCACCGCCGGCGGTTCGACGCGAGGGCGGCGGAGTCAGGGCGCCGTTGGCGTCATCCTCGGGGTAGATGTCCGGCAGACCGGAGGAGCGTGTCGGCTTCAAATTCGATCACCACAATGCATGCACGTCCGGAGGCCGGATCACGGCAGGTCAACCCGCAGCCGGCAGCAGCTGTGGGCGAATGTGGGCTGCTGCCGAGAGTTCTCGAGCGGCGCGTGACGAAGGCCGGCCGCTTGGACGCGCCTTGCGAGCATCGCCGTTGCCCGGCGGCATACAGGCACGGCGTCAAGAAGGCTATAGCTGCCCGTCTCGCTCTGCCGTCGGCGCCTGGTGCACCCGCCTAGCGCCCGCGAGTCCAGCCGGCACCCGCGCGCTGCGGGCCGTAGCGGACCGCAAGGGCAACGGTGCTGTAGACGGCGAAGCCGATCGGATGGCGAACGAGGCGCTGCAACAGCCCGCCCGGGCCGATCGGCCGCTTGTCGTCGTTTTTCAGAAGCTCCGGAAAACGCTCCCTGATCTCGCCGACGCCGCGATCCTGTCGCCGCCGGACCTTCACCAGGCGCCCGAAGCCGGCCACGATGGGCCAGTCGTACTCGGCCGGTACGCCGTGGCGCTCGTGCGGGGCGAAGAGAAGCCGGACATAAGTGTCGTCAGAGATGATGTCGGGGAACGCGCCCCAGCGCGCCCGGCCGGACTCGTTGACGGCGAAGAGGCCGCAGCCCGGCACGCCCTCGCTCATGAACGGCACCGTCGCCCAGAAGCGGGCGTAGGATCGCCCGACGAGGCCACCGCTCGGCCTGATCCGGATGGTCCCGCTCGCATAGACGGGTTCGGGTCGGTCGAGTGTGTCGACGAGCTGTGACAGGAGCGGCGGGCTCACGGTCACGTCGGCGTCGAGGTAGATGCGTGGGCCGGGACCTGCCGCGGCGTCCGCCTCGTTCAGGGCATTGAGCTTGCCCGGCTCGGCGAGGTCGAGCACGTCGAGGTGCCAGCCGCGATTGGCAGCCGCCTCACTGCGGGCCTGGGCGGCGGCCACCGTCCCGTCGCGGCATGCATTCGCCGCCACGATGATCCGGAGAGGGCCGGGCGACGGGTCCGAGGCGAGCAGCGCATCGAGGCACGGCCCGATGAAGCTCTCCTCGTTGTTCGCAGGGATGATGACCGTCGCCATCGGCTTCGCGCCCGACGGCGCGACGGCCGGCATGGCAGCCGGCCGGCCATCAGGGCCGGACATGGAGCGGGTCGCAACCGAGCTCATCCGCCGACACCGAACGACGCGTTCTCGGCGCCGGCGACCCCGGTCATCGGCATCGAGGTCACGACATCCCAGACGACGTTCTGCATCAGCGCCGCCGTCTCGGGCGACGGGGCCACAGCCGGGCTGCCGTCCGCCCGCATCAGTTCGTGCGGAAGGCCGACCGGCGAGCGGCCGAAGATGACGGCATAATGCGTCAGCGCGATCAGGTAGGCGCCAAGGTCGTTGAAGTGGATCTTGTCGGCCATGACGTCGTCGACACCGGAGACGTCGGGCAGACCGCCGCGTGCTTCGACGGCGCGCACGAATGCGGCCATCACCTGCCCGCCCGGAATCACATGGATGGGATAGGTGCCCTCGCTTTCCGTCAACGCCGGGCGGAGGATGCCGTCGATCCAGTAGCGGTTCAGGTCGGCGTCGAGCCGGTTCAGCCAGCCTTCCGGGTCGTCCGTCGGATGCCAGGTCTCGTAGAAGTAGACCCTGATCTCAGGGTTGGCCGCGCGCGCCCGTTCTGCCCAGCGCGAGAGGTAATTCCAGCTCTCGAAGTAGGCCATCGCGTCGCGGATCTCGACCATCTCGGTGAGGACGAGGACGCCATAGTCTCCGCTGTCGACGGCCTCGCTCGCGGAGCGGTATCGCGGGTGATTGTTCTCGGTCTCGAAGCCGTTGATGCGGTCGTTCGGCCCCCAGTGTTCGCGCATCGTCGTGCCCCAGCCGAGCTGGCTCTCGTACGCGTAATCGCCCCCCGCAAGCTGCGCGAGCATCGCGGGCATGTCGCGGCCGACCAGGCTGTGACCGATGTGGAAGCCGCGGACCGCGCCGGCCGGCGGAGGAAGCGGCTCGGCATAGAGCCTCTCCATCTCGGCGGCAGAGAGCGGCGGCGGTGCGGCCTGCGCTCCGGTGAACCAGAGATAGCCGGCCGCACCGATGGCGGCGAGGCCGGCGAGCGCCAGCGGCGCGGCGATGAGGCGTCTGCGGCTAGGCATGGTCGAACTCCAGATCCGGGACCGACAACGTCGACCACTGCTCCCGCGTGATCGCCGCTGTGGTCAGCACGTGGCCGGCAGCGAAGGCGAAGCGGCCGCTGATCCTCGTCCCGACGACGAGGAGACCGGCCGGACGTTCGAACGTCGCAACGAAGCTGCCGTCATCAGGCGACAGGCAGATGGACATCGCGTCGAAGTCGAAGAGGGATCCCGTCAACGGGAACTGGCACTTGTAGGCGGCCTCCTTGGCGGAGAAGACGACGATGCCGAAGCGCGTGCCGAGCGCCCGCTGTGCCGCCGGGTTGGCGTCTCGATCCGCATCGAAGATGATTGCATCGGTGACGGACGCATGCAGCGGTCTCTCCCGCTCGAGATCGATGCCTACCGAAGCGAACGGACCGTCGCGGCTGATGACTGCGAGGCAGGCGTCGGACGAATGGGTGATGCTTCCGACGACGCCACGTGGCCAGAGCGGCGCGCGGTCGGCGCCGCTCGGAACAGCGAACGGAGCAGCGCCAGCGGCGAAGGTCGCCATGCGGACGGCGACGCGGCCCGCGGCGTACTCGCGCTGGCGCTTCGGCACCATCTCGCAAAGCCCCGCCCGCTCCTCCGGCATCAGCTGCGCCGGGTCTGCCGACCCGGGGCAGGCGAACCCGACGGAGACCGCCGGACCCAGCATGCGCCCTGCAAGGCGCGCGAGGCCCGGGAGATCCGCCGCCGTCCCGCTCACGTCGTCTCCTTGCGGCCCGCCCGCATGGCGCGCCGGCGCGCCATCGCATCCTCGCGCATCTGGGCGCGGCTCTGCGCGGGTGTCACGGACTCGTTCGAAGCCTCCGGGACCGCGACAGGTGCCGCCTCGCGCGGTGCCGAGGGCTCGATGTGGTTGGCGAGCGCCCCGAGCGTCGGGAAGCGGAAGATGTCGGTGATCGAGAGCTTGGAGGAGCCGAGGACGGCCTTCAGCTCCCGGTGGGCCTGCACCGCGAGGAGCGAATGACCGCCGAGGGCGAAAAAGTTGTCTTTCGCCGTCACCGTCGGCACGCCGAGAATGCGCTTCCAGACGGCGGCGATCTGCTCCTCGACGTTGCCAGCGGGCGTGGTCTGCGCGGCAGGGGCGGCAGCCGGTCTCGCCGGCTGCGGCGCCACGGCCTTTTCCGGCTCCCTCGCCGGCGTAGCAGCCGGCGCCGCGACAGGCGCCGCCACCGCTGCCGGCGCGGGCAGCGCCTTGCGGTCCACCTTCTTGTTCGGTGTCAACGGGAACGCATCGAGCTGCACGAAGTGCGCCGGGACCATGAACTCCGGCAGCTTCGCCGACAGCGAGGAGCGAAGCGCGTCGGCCGAGATGCGCCCGTCGGCGAGGCAGTAGGCCACGAGCCGCACGTCGCCCGGGTTGTCCTCCCGCGCCACGACGACGGCCTGGCGGATGCCGTCCTGCATCTCAAGCGTCGCCTCGATCTCGCCGAGCTCGATCCGGTAGCCGCGGATCTTGAGCTGGTTGTCCGCACGGCCGAGGAAGTCGATCCGGCCATCCGGCCGCCACTTCACGAGGTCACCGGTGCGGTACATGCGGCCGCCGGCGGAAGGCGCGAACGGGTCGGGGCGGAAACGCTCGGCCGTCAGGTCAGGCCGCTGCCAGTATTCCCGCGCGACACCGTCCCCGCCGATCCACAGCTCGCCCGGCACGCCGACCGGCACCGGCCGCTGGGCGTCGTCGAGCACGTAGAAGCTCGTGTTCGCGATCGGCAGGCCGATGTTGACGACGGTTTCGTCGCCCGTCGTCCGCTCGGTCGAGGACCAGATCGTCGTCTCGGTCGGCCCGTACATGTTCTGGATAGGCCGCCCGGTGATTCCCGAGAGCTCACGCGCGAGCTGGCCGGGGAGCGCTTCGCCGCCGATCATGATGTTCTTCACGCGCCCGAGCGCCGAGCGCGCTCCGGGGTCGGCGAGAAGGAGCCGCGCCATGGACGGGGTGCACTGGAGGTGCGTCACCCCATGGCGCCGGATCTGCGCCGCGATCGAGAAGTCGTCGGCGTTGAGCTCGGTCGCGAGGTTTGTCCGACTCAGGACCTCGGCGAGCGGCTTCAGGCCTTCGAGCACCGTCGGCACCGGGATGCCGTAGTCGATCAGGCAGGCGATCTCGTCGACGCCGATCGCCTTCAGCTCCTCGACCCGCTGCACGGCATCCTCGACGGTGCCGAAGAGGCCGGAATCCTCGAAGTAGCGGCGGAAGGCGAACTCGAGGATCGCGTCCATCTCCTCGGCGTCCATCGAGCCGAGGTCGATCTGCATCGGGTTGTTGACGCCCTGGGGCTTCTTGAAGGCCGGGAAGGCCCACGCGTACTGCTTGATGAGCGCGGCGGCGCTGCGCAGGTAGTCCTTCATCGGCTCGCGGGCGACCTCGCGGGCTGTCTCCCGGTCGGCGGCGAGATAGGTGTGCAGCATCAAGGTCACGGTCCGCTCGGCCGGGTCGTAGCCGGCCTCGCGGAGCGCCTCGTGGTAGATGCCGATCTTCTCGGCCACCTCGGCGATGCTCTGGCCGAGGAGGTGCGTCAGCACGTTCGCCCCGATCCGGCCGGCTTCCTTCCACGTTTCCGGGTTGCCGGCGGTGGTGACCCAGATCGGCACCTCCTTCGACACCGGCCGCGGCTGCGTGATGACGTCGATGGTGCCGCCGAGCGGCCGGTCGAAGGCGACCGCCTCTCCGCGCCACAACTTGCGGAGCGTGTCGATGGCGCTCAGCATCGCCGCCTTGTTGTTCGGCGGCGCGTTCTCGGGGCGCAGCAGGAAGTCGTCCGGCTGCCATCCGGACGCAATGGCGAGGCCCGCGCGACCGTTCGTCAGATTGTCGATCACCGCCCATTCCTCGGCGATGCGCGCGACGTGATGGAGCGGCGCGACGCAGCTTCCGGCGCGCACGCCGATGTTCTGCGTGACCGCGGCCACCGCGGCGCCCGTCACCGACGGGTTCGGATAGGGTCCGCCGAAGGCATGGAAGTGGCGCTCCGGCGTCCAGACCGCGCAGAAGCCGTTGGCATCGGCAAACTTCGCACCTTCGAGCAGGAGTTCGTACTTCTTCGGTCCCGCACCGTCGTCGTTGCCCCAGTAGAAGAGGCTGAACTGCATGCCGCCTTCGGACCGCGCGATCCCGTCGGATGGCGTGAGCCGCGCCTCGTTGCTCGCGATCACCACCTTGAAGCCGCGGGCGAGCGTGTAGAAGAGCTCGAGGACGGAGATGTCGAAGCTGAGGCTCGTCACCGCCAGCCACGTGCCGGCGGGGTCGTGCTCGATCCGGTCGTCCATGCCGCGGAAGAAGTTGGCGACGTTGCGGTGCTCGAGCACCACGCCCTTGGGCCGGCCGGTGGAGCCGGAGGTGTAGATGAGGTACGCCGCGTCGCGTCCCCTGCCGGTGCCGTCCGACGGCCCCGTGGGCGCCGCGTCGATCCGGGGGTCGCTGTCGATGATCAGCCGCTCGGCCTTGCCTGCGGGCAGGCGGCCGGCGAGCGCGCGCGATGTCACGATGATGTCGGCGCCGCTGTCCTCGACGTAGAGCGCGATCCGGTCGTCCGGGTACGCGGGGTCGAGCGGGACGTACGCGGCCCCGGTCTTCAGGATGGCAAGGCCGGCAATGACGAGTTCGAGCGAGCGGTCGATTTGGAGGCCGACAAACCGGCCGGGACCCGCCCCCATGTCGCCGAGGACGTGCGCGAGCTGGTTCGACCGCGCGTCAAGCGACGCATAGGACATCTCCTGTCCGTCGAACACGAGGGCGATCGCGTCCGGCGTCCGCGCCGCCTGCGCCTGGAAGGCGCCGTGCAGCGTGAGCTCGCGGTCGTACTCGGCCGCTGTCCGGTTCCAAGCCCGCGTGACGAGGTCCCGCTCCCGGTCCGACAGCAGCGGGAGCGCGCCGACCGCGATGTCCGGCTCATCGTCGATCGCGTTCGCGACGGACGCGAGCCGGTCGGCGAACAGCGCGGCGGCCTCGGCGCTCATCCGCGTGCTGTCGTAGAAGAGGCGCGCGCCCGCCGCCGACAGATGCACCGTGAGCGCGGTGCCGGGGACGAGCCCCGGCTCGGCCGTCCGGCTCAGGGCGAGTTCCGGCACCCTGACCGTCGAGATCGCCGGGTCGCGAACCACGATGTCCAGCGCAAAGGCGGGGCGGGCCTTGGCGAGTTGCGCGGCGACGGCCCCTTCCAGAGCGTTCACGCCGATGTCGTCGGCGGCCGCGAAGCGAACCGGCGCCCACCCGCTCAGATAACCCGGCGGGCACTGCGGCGCGTCGCCGGCGTAGGCGAGGTCGATCTCGTGGCGGCCCGTGCCGCGGAGCGCGGTGGCGGCAACGATCGTGGCGAGCCGGCTCGTGCTGGCGCGGGCCGGCAGCGCAAGCGGCGCCTCCGCCACGACGGCCTCCGACCGGGCGGGGCCCGCGAGGCCGAGCTCGCACGGCGCCGGATGCAGGAGGAGCGGGCGAACGCTGCGCTCGTAGGGAGCGGCGGCGGCGAGCGCCCAGGTCAGGACCTCGCCATCGCTGAGCGCCGGCAGCCGGTCGCCCATCCTGGCGTGCTTGGCCGGGGAGATCGGCACGCCGGCCGGATCCGTGAGGCCGGAGAGCGCGACCGCACCGTCAGCAGTCGCCACTACGATCTCCGTGGCATCGACGGCGAGAACCGTGCCGGGGGCGTCCGCCGGACCGTCGGCGATGCGGGCGCTGCCGATGCTCGCCACGACTCCGCCGAGATCGACCTTTGGCGTCGTCAGCGGGTTCCAGTGGCCCTCATGGTCCAGCGCGCGGACGAAGCCGGCGATCCGCCCGGCGGGCCAGCCGAAATCCACGCGACCCGCCGCGGCCGGGCGGTCCGCGGCCATGAAGATGGTGCGGTGCGTGAAATCCTGCGGCGCGGCGGTGAAGCTGCCGGTCTCGATCGCCTCGACCAGCGGCCTGAAGCTCTCGATCGCAGCGGCAAAGCACTTGACGTTGAGGCTGAACGCCGTCTCGTCGGGGTCGATCGGGAACCGGCGCTGCATGACGATGTCGCCAGTGTCGATCCCTTCCGCGATCATGTGCCAGGTGATGCCGTACTCGGTCTCGCCGCTCATCAGCGCCCAGACCGGGGCATTCAGCCCGCCATAGGCCGGCAGCGGGCCGTCGTGGAAGTTGATCGCGCCGCGCTGCGCAAGGGCGAGCGTGTCCGCGGGGATCAGCGAAAGGTTCGTAATGCTGAGAAGCCAGTCCACCTCGACGCCCGCGAGCCGCGCCGTGAGGTCGGGCCCGGGTGCTTCCACGCGGATGCCGCGCTCACGCGCCCAGCTCGCGAGCGCAGGCGTCCGGGTCACGACGGCGGCAATGGAGTGCCCGCGGTCCCGCAGAACCTGGCCGCACTCCGCCAGCAGGGCCTCGCTGCCAATCAAGATCGAGGAAAATTTTTTCATGGCGCAAGTATCTCTCACTGAAGTCATCGGTTGCGGCCACTCAACTCGGTGGCTTGCGATGGATTCGCCGAAGCTGCGGGCAACGGGTGACGAACGCTGTGCCGCACGAGGTCGAGGAGAAACCGGTCGGGGCTGCCGGACCGCCGGCCCGAAAGCGCGCAGCGCAGCCGCCAGATGAGCGCGCCGCCGACGTGGGCCAGCGTGGCGCCCGCGGCGTAGAGCCGGCCGTGATTTTTGACGAAGTAATGGCGGCGGGAGGCGAACCAGTAATCGGGCGTGCGCGTCCACGCCTTCATGCCGGTCGAGACGGAGCCGATGTGCGTGACCTCGCTCTCGCGCACATAGACCGTCCTGTACCCGGCCAGATAGGCGCGGCGGCAGAGGTCCGTTTCCTCGAAGTAGAGGAAGAAGGTCTCGTCGAAGAGGCCGATCTTGTCGAGCATCGTGCGGCGCATCAGGACGCTCGCCCCCGCCAGCCACTCCACGTCGACCGTGCGATCGGGCAGTGGCAGGGCCACGATCGAGCCCTGCAGCAGGCGGCTGATCGGACCGGTCTTCGCGGCGCCCTCGAACTCCGACGCGATGGTCGGAAAGCGGAAGGCGGTCTGGTGCGGCTCCCCGTCGGGGCCGTGGATGTAGCTTCCGGCGAGACCGATGGCCGGGTCAGCCTCCATGACGTCGACCAGTGCCCGGATCGCACCGGGATCAGGAAACGCGTCGGAGTTCAGGCAGTAGACGTAGTCGGGCTTCGACCCGTCGCTGAGCCCCTGCCGCATGCCGAAATTGTTGCCGGCGCCGAAGCCGCCGTTCCGACCCGAGCCGATGACGCGCACCCGGCCATTCGCCGTCCAGCCGCGGGCGTCCGCCGCCTCCCGCATGATCTCGAGCGAGCCGTCGCGCGAGTCGTTGTCGACGATGACCATCTCCGCCGACAGCCCGGCCATCTCGCGCAGGGCGGCGTCCGCCGCGCGCAAGGTCATGTGGGCGGTGCGATAGTTCAGGAGGACGACGAGGACGCGCGGCATCGACATCGGACCTACTCTGCGGCTTCGCGCATCAGCGGCGGCGGCGCGGGCCGCTTCTCGACCGCCTCGATGGATCGGCGCATCTCGGCCGCGAGCACCCTGACATTCGGCTCGAGCACCATCGAGTCGTGGTCACCCGGTACTTCGACGACCCTGAGGTTCTGAAGCCACTCGCCCCACTGGTTGTCGTGGTAGACGTATTCCTTCCCCGTGGTGACGAACTGGCCGCCCGAGACCTTCCAGCGCCTGTCGAGCGGCGGCCTGAAGAGGACGACGTTGCCGTCCCATTGCCGCATCTCATAGCGGGGCAGCGCGTTGCGGAAGGCCGCCTCGATCGCCTTGTCGTGGAACTGCGCCGTCTCCGGAGCCTGCTCCTCCTTCCGGAAGCGACGCATCTCCCACTGGTACCGCGCCTTCACCCACTCGGAGACGTAGCGGAAGCCCTTCTCCCGGAAGTGGCCGAGCTTGATCAGCGCCTTGTCGCGGCGCGTCAGCTTCGGCCGGAGCGGGATCGGCGTGTCGAGGAGGACCACGATCCCGACCTCCTCGCCCATCGCCTCGAGCTGGTGCGCGATCTCGTAGGCCGTGAGCCCGCCGCCCGAGAAGCCGCCGACGAGGTAAGGCCCGTGCGGCTGCACCTGGCGCATCTCGGCGATGAAGTCGGTCGCGGCCGCCTGCAGCGTCTCGTGCGGCTCGTCGTCGCCGAGCAGGCCGCGGGCCTGGAGGCCGTAGAACGGACGGTCGGCGCCGATGAGGTTGGCGAGGTGGCGCAGGTTGAGCACGTTGCCGAACATGCCCGCCACGAGGAAGAAGGGCGTGCGCGGCCCCCCCTCCCCCTTGTGCATGGGCACGAGGTGCGTGAAGCGGCGGGGCATGGCGACCACGCGATCGCGCGCCTCGCCACCCGCAGGGGCCTCCGCATCGCCCTGATAGCCGATGCGCTCGGCGATCCGCGCGGCGATGCTCGCCACCGTCGGCGTCTCGAACAGGACCGAGATCGGGAACTCCACCCGGTAATGCTTCTTCACCATCGCGAACAGGCGCACCGCGATCAGCGAATGACCGCCGAGGTCGAAGAAGCTGTCGTCGACGCCGACCGTCTCGAGGCCGAGAAGGTCCTGCCAGAAGCCCGCGAGGGTGCGCTCGATGTCGTT
>JAESGF010000056.1_pt1 | contig 119734 bp, 104 predicted proteins | sample 9269621 | NCBI WGS metagenome assembly JAESGF01 (sample SAMN14515066, study PRJNA621663) | algae metagenome | isolation source: Tolypothrix carrinoi HA7290-LM1 and co-occurring heterotrophs from dry rock... | place: USA: Makauwahi cave, Kauai, Hawaii | collected 2011-01-06
CGGCGGACCAGTCGGAGGGCGTGGTGCGCGGCGTCGTCGAGATCTGCCGCATGGCGGGGATCGAGCCCGGCGCGGTCGACATGGTGCTCCACGGCACCACAGTCGCGACAAACATGGTGATCGAGCGCAAGGGCGCCCGCGTCGGCATGCTCACGACCCGCGGCTTTCGCGACATCCTCCACATGGCGCGCCACAAGCGACCGCACAACTTCTCGCTTCAGTTCGACGTGCCGTGGCAATCGAAGCCGCTCGTCCGCCGCCGCGACCGGCTGCCGATCACCGAGCGGCTCATGCCGCCGACGGGTGAGGTCGCGGTGCCGCTCGCCGATCACGAGGTGCGCGAGGCGGCGGAGCTTTTCGCAAAGCGCGGCCTCGACGCGGTGATCGTCTGCTTCCTGTTCGCCTTCCTCAACGACGAGCACGAGCGGCGCGCGAAGGCGATCGTCGAGGGGGTGATGCCGGACGCGTTCGTTTCCTGCTCGTCGGAGGTGGTCAACGTCATCCGCGAGTACGAGCGGTTCTCGACCGCCGCCATGAACGCCTACATCGGCCCAAAGACGAGCCTCTACCTCCAGCGGCTCGAGGGCCGGCTGCGCGAGAACGGGATCGAGGCGATCGTCCGCATCATGCAGTCGAACGGCGGCATCTCGACGGTCGAGAATTCTTCCAGGCGCCCGGTCGGCCTTCTCCTGTCGGGCCCGGCGGGCGGCGTGATCGGAGGAAAATGGACGGGCGAGGCGGCGGGCGCGTCGGACGTCATCACCATCGACATCGGCGGCACCTCGGCGGACATCTCGGTCATCCAGGGCGGCGAGGTCCGCATCAGGAACCCGCGCGATACGGAGGTCGCCTCCCTCCCCGTGCTCGTGCCGATGATCGACATCGACGCGATCGGCGCCGGCGGCGGGTCAATCGCCTACATCGACGGTGGCGGCGCCTTCCGCGTCGGCCCGCGCTCCGCCGGCGCCGACCCCGGCCCGGCCTGTTACGGCCAGGGCGGCACGGAGCCGACGGTAACGGACGCGCAGGTCGTCCTCGGCCGGCTCGACCCGGACCTTTTCCTCGGCGGCGACCTCCGCATCGACGAGGGCCTCGCCCGGCAGGCGATCGAGACGCACATCTCGGCGCGGCTCCACATGAGCATCGAGGACGCCGCGCTCGGCATCCTGCGCATCATCAACAACAACATGGCGCTTGCCATCAACGCGAACTCGGTCGCGAAAGGGATCGACCCGCGCGCCTTCACGCTGATGGGATTCGGCGGGGCGGGGCCGCTCCACGCGACGGCGCTCGCCGACATCATTCAGGCGAAGGACGTGATCTCGCCGCTCCAGCCGGGCATCACGGCGGCGATGGGCCTCCTCGTGACGGACCTCCAGTACGAGTACACCCACTCCGTGCTGACTGTGCTCGACACCGCCGACGAGGCCGCCCTCGCCGAGCTCAACCAGCGCTTCGACGAGCTCCGCGCGAAGGCGGATGCGCAGCTCGACCTCGACCGCGTGCCGCCGGAGGCGCGCGTCTACCGCAAGGTCGCCGAGTGCCGCTACGTCGGCCAGGGATTCGAACTGCGCGCCGACGTGCCGGACGCGCCGCTCACGACCGAGAACAGGGGGGCCGTGATCGACGCCTTCTTCGACGTCCACCGCCAGGTCTACGGCCACGCCTTCCGCGACCAGCTGACGGAGGCGATCACGCTCCGCCTCATCGCGAGCGCCGGCGCGGGATCCCTCACCGTGCCCGAACTCTCCTTCGGCGGCCGCACCGACCCCGAGGAATGCGTCATGTTCCGCCGCCCGACCCGGTTCGACGACGGCGCCGTGCACGACACCCCGCGCTACCGCCGCGGCGACCTCCGCGCAGAGGACCGCGTGAAGGGCCCGGCGATCATCGTCCAGCACAACTCGACGACGCTGGTGCCCCCCGGCTGGGTCGCGACGGTGATCCCACACGGCGACCTGCGCCTCACGCGGCACTGACGGCGCGGGCCGGCCTCCGCAGCGATCGCGGCGTCGCTGCCGGTGGGAACGTGGGACGTGCCGCCTGATGGAGAAGTTCGGCACATCGGCGGCCCTTCGCTCGCGGTGCTCGCCCCGTGCGTTGCCCGCGGTGTGAGCCTCCGCTAGCCTCCGTTCGGCCCTGCCCGTGCCGGAGGCGCGAGCGGCCGGTCCGGCCGGCCCCGCCGGTGCCGGGCGCAGTCCCTCGCACCGACATCAGGCTCCAATGACCCGCTTCCCGCCGCTCCGCATCTTCATGCCCGTGGCGCACGGCCGGCGTGCCCTCGGCGTCGCCGGGTCGCTCCGCCGGATCGGGATGACGATGGTCGTCAACGACGAGACCGCCTCGCTCGGCCCCACGACGGACGGCCGCTACTCCGCCGAGCGCGCCCGCGACACGCTCGGCCCCGATGTCGAGGTCGTCGGCGGGGAGGACATCCTCGCCCGGCCGCCGGACGTGATGATCGTCGGCCGCCGCGACCACGAGCCGGCGATGTACGAGCTGTGGCGCCGGCTGAACGAGATCCGCCCCGTGGTCTTCTGCGCCTACTCCGGCGTCTACCAGGCGCCCTACACGTTCCGCCGCTACCACGGAATCATCGCGACCGATGTCGCGACGCGGATCGTCGCCCGCACCCACGGCATCCCGGCGCTGAAGTTCTTCCCCGACTTCGCCTTCGACGAATACTCCTACGTCCCGGAGCTGCCGTCCGGCCGGGTGGTGCTGCGCTCCTACACGAACCATCTCGCGAAGCGCTTTCCCTTCGCGCACCGCTTCCACGCCGTCTGCGCGGAGGCGCTCGCCGCGCGCTTCGGCGACCGCGTGACGGTGGAGAACGTGCAGGGGGTCAGCCGCCAGCGCACGCGCGAGCTGATGGTCGAGAGCACCGCCACGCTGCACATCAAGGACCAGGAGGGCTTCGGCTGGTCGGTGGTGGAGAGCCTCGCGACAGGGCGGCCGGTCATCAGCCAGGCCGGCCTGTCACGCAACATGGCCTACCTCGAGTGGACCGGCGAGGCGGCGCGGGACCTCGTCTTCGTGACACCCGACGGCCTCGTCCGCATCGTGGAACGCCTGCAGGACGATCTCGACTGGCGAGCCCGTCTGCAGCGCGAGGCTGCGGAGACGATCCGGCAGCGCTACGACCCCGCCGCCCATGCGGAGGCGCTCGGCGAGTTCCTGACCGCGCTCGTCACCGTGGAGCGGCACCGCTGGCGCAGGTGGGGCGGCGCCACGTCGCCGGCCGTGCGGCCCTACGAGCCGACGCTCGATCCGGGCGTCTTGCAGGACTACGAGCGCGTCATTCTTGAAGGCCGCTCGGCGGCCGACATTCCCGACGCCTGACCCCCTCCCTGCCGGGCTTCGCCGCTCCGTCATAGAGAGGCGCACTCGGCGCACATCTTTTTCTGGCGATGTGCAACAAATGCGCTTCTCGAAGCGTTTGGTCGATGTTATGTTGAGGCAGCTAAAGAACGACGGTGTGATCGCCGTCACCCAAACAGGCTGGAGCAACGCTCATCTTCTAGACAGTTCGGCGCATCCGTCGCGCCGCGGGAGGCATGGTAATGATGAACAGGTTCCTCGTCGTCGCGCGTGATTCCACATGCCCGCGCCACAAGAGCGGCGGGGAGTGCTCGTTCGAGGAACGGCGCCGTGCCAACTACGAGCGGGACGACCGGGAGCGCGAGAACTGGGGCCGCCACGGCATCCGCGCCGGCCGGCCCGTCGCAACGTTCGACCGGACCCGCTACGTCGAACCGGCGGAATAGGGCGGGCGCAACGCGCCGCCTGCACCCGCTCACGCGCCACCGACTGGCACCGCGCCGCCGGCGCGCGTAGCCATGCGGCATCAACCGCCGCAGTTGGCCCCACGGCTTCTCCGGGGTCGCTTGCGCCGGGTTTCCCCTCTTCGCCTCCCCCTTGCGTCCGCACCGCTGGCGCGCGCTAACATGCGGCCCTGAACTTGCCTCGCAGTGGCGAGCACGGCACGGAGGGACCGCATGGCGATCGACCCCATCACGCTTCAGGTCATTGGCGGAGCGCTGCACTCGATCGCCGAGCAGATGGGGAACGTCCTCTACCGGATGAGCTACTCGTCGATCATCCGCGAGAGCCAGGACCTCGGCGCGGGCCTCTTCGACACGGACTTCAACACGCTCTGCGAATCGGATTCGACGCCGATGCACATCGGCTCGCTCCCCGGCTACCTGCGCGGGATCGCGAAGCGGATCCCGAACGGCGCCTGGAAACCGGGCGACTGCGTGATCCACAACCACCCCTACGAGGGGTCGAGCCACTCGCCCGACATCGCGATCGTGATGCCGGTGTTCTTCGAGGGCGAACTCGTCGGCTTCTCCGCGAACACGGCGCACCACGTCGACATCGGCGCCGCGACGCCGGGCCTCATCATCGACGTCCCGGACATGTTCGCGGAAGGCATGCTCTTCAACGCGATCAAGCTTTACGAGGCGGGGAAGCGCAACGAGCCGATGTGGCAGTACATCGCCGACAACACGCGGGTGAAGAGCCTCGTGATGGGCGACCTCGAGGCACAGATCGCCTCCGCCGAGCTCGGCGTCCGCCGGTTCGAGGAGCTGTTCGGTAAGTACGGCAAGGATCAGGTCAAGGCCGCCTGCCACGAGCTGATGGACTACACCGAGCGGATGCTGCGCGCCGAGATCGCGAAGATCCCCGACGGCGAGTACACGGCCGAGGGTTTCCTCGACGACGACGGCCGCACCCGCGGCGTGACGCTCCCCGTGAAGGTCACGGTGCGCGTCAAGGGCGACGGCATCGAGATCGACACCACCGGCTCCTCGCCTCAGGTGCCGACCTGCTTCAACGTCCCCTTCGAGGGCTCGACCAAGGTCGCCTGCTACTTCGCGATCCGCGCCCTCCTCCTCGACACCTACACGCACGGCAGCGACCTGCCGCAGAACGAGGGCTCGTTCCGCCCCGTGACCGTCATCTCGCCGAAGGGATCGATCTACAACCCGATCGCCCCCGTCGCCGCCGAGGCGCGCTTCTGCCAGATCCAGCGAATGGTGGACCTCGTCATCAAGGCGCTCGCCCCGGTGATCCCGGACAAGGTGACGGCCGGCAACGCCGCGACGCTCTCCTTCGCCGCCTATTCCGGCGTCCGGCCGAACGGTGACTACTGGGTGTTCCTCGAGGTGAACGAGGCGGCGATGGGCGGCCGCCCCGCGTCCGACGGTCCGGACACCGTCGAGGAGCTGATGCGCAATACGCGCAACAACCCGCTCGAGGACCTCGGCATGCACCTCCCCCTCATCTGCGACCGCTACGAGGTGCGCGACGACGTCGCGCCGGGCGCCGGTCGCTTCCGCGGCGGCCAGGGCGTGGTGAAGTCCCAGCGCTTCCTGACGCCGGGCTTCATGACGCACGAGAGCGACCGCCATGAGGACACCCCGTGGGGTGTCTTCGGCGGCAAGGAAGGCGCGGTCGGCAAGCTGACGGTGCACAACATCGCCCGGCCGGCGGAGGTGCGGAACGAGTACGCCAAGATCTCGGGCCTCCGCGTCGAGGAGGGGGACGTCATCTCCTACTTCTCTCCGTCCGGCGGCGGCTACGGTGACCCGCTCGACCGCGAGCCGGAGAAGGTGCTCGACGACGTGCTCGACGGGTTCGTCACGCCGGATGCCGCCCGGCACGACTACGGCGTCGTCCTCTGCCGCACCGACGACGGCTATGACTGGGGCCTCGACACGGAAGCGACCGAACTCCTCCGCCGCGAGCGGCGCGCCGCGGCCTAGCCGCCGACAGCCCGGCGCGGTAAGCCGGGCGCCAGCGGCACGCTTCGCGAGACGCGTGACGTCGGCAAGGCGCGGGACGCTCCGCGCGAGCGGCGGAGAGCATCATGACGATCCCTACGACCATGCGCGGCGTGACGGCGACGGCACCCGGCGGACCCGACGTGCTCGAGGTCGGCGAGCACCCGACCCCGGCGCCGGGACCGCACGAGGTGCTGGTCAAGGTCGCGGCCGCCGGGGTGAACCGGCCGGATGTGCTGCAGCGCGCAGGGCACTACCCGCCGCCGAAGGGCGCGTCGCCGATCCTCGGCCTCGAGGTCGCGGGCGAGGTGGTCCACTGCGGGCGCGAGGCACGGCGCTGGGCGGTCGGGGACCGCGTATGCGCCCTCGTTCCCGGCGGCGGTTACGCAGAGTACGTCGCCGTTGCCGAGGACAACTGCCTGCCCGTCCCCGCCGGACTCTCGATGGAGGAGGCGGCGGCGCTGCCCGAGACGTTCTTCACCGTCTGGAGCAACGTCTTCGACCGCGGGCGGCTGCAGGCGGGTGAATGGTTCATGGTGCACGGCGGCTCGTCCGGGATCGGCACCACGGCGATCCAGCTCGCAAAGGCGTTCGGGGCCCGCGTCATCGCGACAGCAGGCTCGGCGGAGAAGTGCGAGGCGTGCCGCCGCCTCGGCGCCGACGTCGCGATCGACTACAACCGCGAGGACTTCGTCGCGGCGGCGAAGGCGGCAACCGGCAGCGGCGTCCACCTCACGCTCGACATGGTCGGCGGCGACTACGTGGAGCGGAACTGGGATGCCGCGGCGGTCGAGGGGCGGATCGTGCAGATCGCGACGCTGAACGGCCCGTCGGAGGCGAACTTTGCCAAGCTGATGGTGAAGCGCCTCCTCCACACCGGGTCGACGCTCCGCGCGCGGGACGTCGCCTTCAAGGCGGCGATCGCCCGCGAGCTCGAGGCAAAGGTCTGGCCGCTCATTGCCGACGGCACGGTGCGGCCGGTGATCGACCGCACCTATCCGCTTGCCGAGGCGGCGGAGGCGCAGCGGCGGATGGAGACGAGCACGCACGTCGGGAAGATCGTCCTCACGGTGTGATCGGACCCTCGCACGCCGGGGCGGAGACGTCCGCCTCGCGCCGCCTCCACGCCGGACGTTCCCTCGGCAAGCGTCAGTCGTCCTCTGCCCGCTCCTGGCCCTTCTTCCAGGCGGTGAGGCCGGCGAACACGGCGTCCGGATCGAACTTCTCGTTCCGGCCGCGCGGCTCGTACTCCGGCTCGAGGCTTTCCTCGACGGGGAGCAGCGCATCCGGCTCGGAGGGGACGAAGGCGGGGGTCGGCGGGGCACCCGCCTCGCGAGCCGCCGCCTCCACCTCGCGGTCGAGATCGACCTGGCTGCAGAGGCCGAGTGTCACCGGGTCGAGCGGCGCGAGGTTCGCCGCATTCCAGTGCGTGCGGTCACGGATCGCGGCGATCGTCGCCTTCGTGGTGCCGACGAGGCGGATGATCGCCGCCTCCTTGAGCTCCGGATGGTGGCGTAGGAGCCAGAGGATCGCGTTCGGCCGGTCCTGCCGTTTCGACACCGGGGTATAACGCGGCGCCTTGCGCTTCAGCTCGGGCACGATCGTCTTTGGGCGGGACAGCTTCAGCCGGTAGGTGGGGTTCTTCTCACCCCGCTGGATCTCCTCGCGCGTCAGCTGTCCGGTCTGCACCGGATCGGCGCCCTTGATACCCTGCGCGGCGTCACCGTCGGCAATCGCCCCCACCTCCAGCGGATGGAGGCGGCAGAAGGCCGCGATCTGCTCAAACGACAGCGAGGTGTTGTCGACGAGCCAGACGGCGGTCGCCTTGGGCATCAACGGCGTGTCGGGATCTGCGGACATGAAACCTCCTGACGGTCCCCCGGTGACGGGGGAACCCGGCGAGCGCTCGGGATTTTCGGGAACAGGCAGAATATAGAGCCGCTGCCCGTCCGACGCAAATGCCGTGCGTTGCGCCCGCCGGGGCCGAACCGGTCAGAAGTGGGTCTTCACCACGTCGCCCCGCGAGGCCTCCTCGGCCGATCCGCCGGTGAGAGACGCGGCCATCCAGTGCAGGAAGTCCCCAGTACCGGCCGACCAGATCTGCGCTGCGCCCATGTCGAAGCGAAGCAGCGTGAGGTCCGGGTCGTCCTTGCCGTTCTCGTACCACGCGGCGACGACGCGGTCCCAGAAGCGGTCGATAACGGCGCGGTCGTTGTCGACGGAGAGTTTGCCGTGGACGCAGGCGAAGAGGTCGTGCCCCTTGGCCGAAAAGCTCACCACGGCGTCGTGTGTCGCGCTCAGCGCCTGGACGAGCCGGTTCTGGCGGTTGGTGTAGAAGTAGAGCCGGTTGGGCAGGTCCTCGTCGAACTTCGCCGTCATCGGCTGCGTGTGCGATTCGTTGACGCCGGAGAGGCCGAGCATCACGAACGGGCTGTCTTCCAGCTCGTCCCAGAAATCGTCCTTCATCTCTTCGGGTGTCGACATGGTGGTCCTCCTGTCGTGTCAGGGACAGGAACGAGATCGGCGGCGAACGGTTCGGTGCCGCGATCTCACGCCGTGCCCTGTCGGCAGCGTCGGCCCACCCGCGCAACCCGCAGCAAGCACATCGGTTGACGATGCATGAAGCTGCTGGGAACGATTTCTGCCTGTCGCCGCTTGGGGGAGGCTGCCAAGGTGGCGGGATGGAGGACGACGATGGAAGAGATCGTCATTCTGGCGGCGCTTGCCGCGCTTGTTCTGGGGCTTGTGGGCTGACCTGAATGGCGGTGCCCCGCCGAGCCTGTCTCAAGGCATCCCACGCCGTCCATTGCTCATCATCGCGCACACCGGGATGGCTTTCGAGGACGCTGTGGCGACGCGATGAAAGGCGACGAGGAGGGCAGCGAGGCCCGCGATTGCTGCAGGCGTCGCTCCAGGTGGGACCTGCGCCGAGGCTTTCGCCCGCAGCGCTCAGTCGTCGCGGTGGACGCGCTCGCGCCGCTCGTGCCGCTCCTGCGCCTCGATCGACAGGGTGGCGATCGGCCGGGCGTCGAGACGCTTCACCCCGATCGGCTCGCCGGTCTCCTCGCAGTAGCCGTAGGAGCCGTCCTCGATCCGGGCGAGGGCGGCGTCAATCTTCGCGATCAGCTTGCGCTGCCGGTCGCGCGCGCGGAGTTCGATAGCGTGGTCCGCCTCCGAGGTCGCGCGGTCGGTGAGGTCAGGATGGTTGCGTTCACGCTCGGCAAGTTGTTCGAGGGTGAACTTTGCCTCTCGGAGAATGTCCGCACGCCAGTCCAAGAGCTTCTTGCGGAAGTACTCCCTCTGGCGCTCGTTCATGAACGGCTCGTCCTCGGACGGCCGATAGGTTTCGTCAGTCCGCTCGTCGATCAACGAACTCATACTGGGCCCGCTCCCCCGCCAGTGGCCCGGGCTATACACCCTCGGGTGCCGATTGCAACTGAAAACCTCAAGCGCACTGCGGCACTTGAGGTCCCGGCTAATGAGTGTGGACAACGTGCCGCAAACACGAAGAAGGGGGCGCGCGGCCCCCTCGTCCATCAGCCCGGTGAATGCGAGCGCTCAGCCCCGCTCCACCTCCGTGTGCAGCCGCAGCGCCCGCGCACCGCCGGCGAGCCTGATCATGTACGCCGGGCAGTCCTTAGTCGCATTCTTGGTGATCGCCGCCCCCGCGATCGTGCGGGTGGTCTTGCGGGTGTAGACCTTGTCGATCACGCCCTTTGCCGTTCCGTACCCCCACCACCACTTGACTTGATCACCCTCGGAATAGCTCATGCCGCGTCTCCTTCCCGGTGACGCTAAATTGGGCACGATCGGAGTTCGTTCCCATCCACAATTGAAAATGACGCGGAGGGATGATGCGGTTCGAGGGTTCGCCCCGGTACGTCGCGACCACTGATCTTCAAATCGCGGTGAACGCGGCGGTAACGCTTGAGCGGCCGCTTCTCGTCAAGGGTGAGCCGGGAACGGGAAAGTCCGTGCTCGCCGCCGAGGTGGCTGCAGCGCTGGGCGCGCCCCTCATCGAGTGGCACGTGAAGTCGACCACCAAGGCGCGCGAGGGGCTCTACGAGTACGATGCCGTGGCGCGGCTGCGTGACAGCCAGCTAGGCGACCCGCGGGTGTCGGACATCGGCCACTATATCCGCCGCGGCAAGCTGTGGGAGGCGTTCGCGGCCGAGGCGCGCCCGGTTCTCCTCATCGACGAGATCGACAAGGCCGACATCGAGTTCCCGAACGACCTCCTCCTCGAACTCGACCGGATGGAGTTCACCGTGGCCGAGACCGGCGAGCGGGTCGCCGCGCGCCAGCGGCCGGTCGTCATCATCACGTCCAACAACGAGAAGGAGCTGCCGGACGCGTTCCTGCGCCGCTGCTTCTTCCACTACATCAAGTTTCCCGACGCCGAGACGCTGGAGGCGATTGTCGCCGTCCACTTTCCCGACCTCAAGCCGCGGCTCCTGAGGGCGGCGCTGGCGAGCTTCTTCGAGATCCGCGAGGCACCGGGGCTGAAGAAGCGGCCGTCGACGTCCGAGCTCCTCGATTGGATCAAGCTCCTCCTGGTCGAGGACATCGATCCTTCGCTGATCGGTGAGAAGGCCTCGGGCAAGCTCCTGCCGCCGCTCTATGGCGCGCTCCTCAAGAACGAGCAGGACGTCCACCTCTTCGAGCGGCTCGCTTTCCTCGACAGGGCGCGGAGATGAGAACGCTGATCGTGATGCGCCATTCCAAGGCGGAGCGGGGCGAGGGGAAGGCCGACTATGACCGCGCACTCGAGCAGCGCGGCTGGGCGGACGGGGATCGCGTAGGCGCGGCCCTCGCGGCAGGCAAGCTGGTCCCGGACGCCGTGCTGTGCTCCGCTGCGCGGCGGACGCGGGAGACGTTCGCGGCCGTCCTGCCGCACATTCCGGGCGACTGCCGGGTGGAGTTCCGCCGTGCGCTCTACGAGGCGGAGGCGAGCGACCTTGCGGAGGCTATCCGCGGCTTCGCGGGCGAGGTGGTGCTCCTGATCGGCCACAATCCGGCGATCCAAGGCTTCGCCGCGTCGCTCGCCGGCACTGATGCGGTCAAGGCGGGGCTCAAGGGCTCATTCCCGACATCGCAGGCGGCCGTGTTCTTCGTCGGGTCCGGCCTCGACGCGGCACGACTTGAGAAGGTCGTAACCCCCTGAGGCCGCGGGCCGCAGCATGTCCTGCCCGCAGGCCGGTGCGGCGCGCGGAGCCGCTGCGCACACGCGGATGACAACGATTTAACCATTGCGTGCAGCACGCTAGGAAACTGCGCTGCGGCTGCAAGATCTGGAACCCTGTGGCAGCTATTACGATTTTCTCCTGTGAAGGAGAACATTCCATGGCACGCACTCTCACCATGCGGCGGGAGCCGGGTTCGCGCGCGGCCTACACCGCGACCCCGTCGACGGCCGAGCTCGACAACCTTGCTCACCTGCTCGACTCGAAGTTTTCGCTCTTCGGGTTCCGCTTCGGCCTCGATGCCGTCATGGGCCTCGTGCCGGGTATCGGCGACCTCGCATCGGCAGGCATGTCGACGTACCTGATCGCGCAAGCCTATCGGATGGGGGCGCGCAAGCGGACCATCGCGCGCATGGCGGCGAACGTTGCCGGTGACACGATCGTCGGCTCGATCCCGCTCGTCGGTTCGGTGGTGGACGTGTTCTGGAAGGCGAACCGCGCCAACATGGGCCTTCTGAAGCGCGAGCTGGCGCGGACCGGGGCGGTTCGCCGCTTCTGACCCTGCGGACAGCAGCCACCCCGCCTTCGCCCATCGGGTCTCATCGCCGGCCGTGACTTCGGCCGGCGATGTCGCTCAGGCGGCCGCCATCGCGGCGGCGATGGCCTCGATCGCGTCGTCGGCGCGCGCCACGTCGGGGCCGCCGGCCTGTGCCATGTCGCGCCGGCCGCCGCCGCCCTGTCCTCCGAGCGCCTGCGCAGCGGCGCGAACGAGGGCCACCGCATCAAACCGAGCCGCTAGGTCCGGGGAGACGGTGACGACGACGCTCGCCCGTCCTTCGTCACGGCCGACAATCGCAACGACAGCAGAGCCCGCCGCATCACGGGCCTCGTCCGCCAGCCCTTTCAGCGCCTTGCCCGGGATGCCGTCGACCACGCGGCCGACGAACGTGGCGCCCGCCACCTCGCGCGCCGCCTGCTCCTGCGCGGGGCCGGCGAGGGCGAGGCGCTTCTTCGCGTCCTCGAGGTCGCGCTCCAGCCGGCGCCGCTCGTCGACTAGGGCCTCGACGCGGGCCGGCGCCTCCTCGGGCGCGACCCGCATTGCGGCGGCGACGGCGCGCAGCCGGTCGCGCATGCCGGCGAGCCAGAGCCGCGCCGCCTCGCCCGTCAGCGCCTCGATGCGGCGGACGCCGGCCGAGACCGCCCCCTCGTCGACGATCGCAATGAGGCCAATGTCGCCCGTCCGCGCCACATGCGTGCCGCCGCAGAGCTCGACGGAGAAGCGCCGGTTGCTGTCGCCCAGCCGGCCCATCGAGACGACGCGGACCTCCTCGCCGTACTTCTCGCCGAAGAGGGCGCGGGCGCCGGTCTCCATCGCCTCGTCGAGCGCCATGACGCGGGTGTCGACGACGTCATTCTCGCGCACCTTCGCATTGGCGGCGGCCTCGATCGCCCCGAGCTGCTCGGCGCCGATCGGGGAGGGGTGCGAGAAGTCGAAGCGGAGCCGGTCCGGCGCCACCAGCGAGCCCTTCTGAGCGACGTGGTCGCCAAGGGCGAGGCGCAGGCACTCGTGCAGGATGTGCGTCGCCGAGTGGTTGGCGCGGGTAAGTTCGCGACGGCCGGCATCGACCGAGAAGGTCAGCGCGTCGCCGCGCTCGATCGCGCCCTCCTCGACGATGCCGACGTGAACGATGAGGCCGTCCGCCGCCTTGCGGGTGTCGGTGATGCGCAGGCGCACGCCGGGGGCGGTGGCGAGGCCGTGGTCGCCCACCTGGCCGCCCTGTTCGGGATAGAAGGGCGTCTGGTTGACGACGATGCGCGCCTCGGTGCCGGCGTCGATCCGGTCGACCTCCTGCCCGTCGACGACAATCGCGGCGACGACCGCGTCGGCGATTACGGTGTCGTAGCCGAGGAACTCGGTCGGGCCGACGTGGTCGCGAATGGTGAACCAGATGCGCTCGTCCGCCGCCTCGCCGGAGCCGGCCCAGTTGCGTCGCGCTTCGGCCCGTTGCGCGTCCATGGCGGCGACGAAGCCGTCGCGATCCACCGAAAGGCCGCGCGGGCGGAGCGCGTCCTCCGTGAGGTCATAGGGGAAGCCGTAGGTATCGTAGAGCTTGAAGGCGGTCTCGCCCGGAAGCGCGCCGCCCGCGGGAACGGCAGCTGCCGCTTCTTCGAGCAGGCCCAATCCGCGGGCAAGCGTTCTCCCGAAACGGATTTCCTCGGCCCGCGTCGTCTCGATGATGAGAGATTGGGCGCGAAGGAGCTCCGGATACGCCTGCCCCATCTCGCGCGACAGGACGGGGACGAGGCGGTGGAGGACCGGCTCGCTCGCACCGAGGAGGTTCGCGTGGCGCATCGCGCGACGCATGATCCGGCGCAGCACGTAGCCGCGGCCCTCGTTGGACGGGAGCACGCCGTCCGCCATCAGGAAGGAGAGGGCGCGAAGGTGGTCCGCGATCACCTTGAACGACGGCCGCGCGGCGCCCTCCGCCTTCGTCCCGATGAGGTCCTCGGCGGCGGAGATGATCGCGCGGAAGAGGTCGATGTCGTAGTTGTCGTGGACGCCCTGCAGGATTGTCGAGATCCGCTCGAGCCCCATGCCGGTGTCGATGGAGGGCTTCGGAAGGTCGTGCATGACCTCCGCGCTCTCCTTCTCGTACTGCATGAAGACGAGGTTCCAGATCTCGATGAACCGGTCACCGTCCTCGTCCGGCGAGCCCGGCGGGCCGCCGGGAATATGATCGCCGTGATCGTAGAAGATCTCCGAGCAGGGGCCGCAGGGGCCTGTGTCGCCCATCTGCCAGAAGTTGTCAGAGGTGGCGATGCGGATGATCCGCTCCTCCGGCAGGCCGGCAATCTTGCGCCAGAGTGACGCGGCCTCATCGTCCGTGTGGTAGACGGTGGCGAGGAGGCGCGTCGGGTCGAGACCGAACTCCTTCGTGACCAGGCGCCAGGCGAGCTCGATCGCGCGCTCCTTGAAGTAGTCACCGAATGAGAAGTTGCCGAGCATCTCGAAGAACGTGTGATGCCGCGCCGTGTAGCCGACATTCTCGAGGTCGTTGTGCTTGCCGCCGGCGCGGACGCACTTCTGGCTGGTGACGGCGGTCGAGTACGGCCGGGTCTCCGCGCCGGTGAAGACGTTCTTGAACTGCACCATCCCGGCGTTGGTGAAGAGGAGCGTCGGGTCGTTGCGCGGCACGAGCGGGCTCGACGCGACGACCTGATGGCCCTCCGACGCGAAATAATCCAGGAACTTGGCGCGGATGTCGTTGACGCCGCTCACGGCCGTTGCCTCTCGATGACGTGACAGCTGCGAGGTAGCGGCTGCGAGCGCACTTGTCGACGGCCTCGCGCCGTGATCGTCCGTGCGTGCGGCAGGAGGGCGCCGTCGCCGTTTAAGGGTGGCGTGAACATTGGCACTGCCCTTGCACAGATCCTGCGGGTTTCACCCGTCGAAGGATCAATCTTAATGCAGAAGACAACACTCCTTGCCGTCGCCGCGACCCTCCTCGCCGCGCCCGCGTTCGCGCAGGCCGACTGCCCGATCAAGGTCGGCGTCCTTCACTCGCTGTCCGGCACAATGGCGATCTCCGAGACGACGCTGAAGGACACGATCGTCATGCTCGTCGACGAGCAGAACAAGAAGGGCGGGCTGCTCGGCTGCCAGCTCGAGGCGGTGGTGGTCGACCCGGCATCGGACTGGCCGCTTTTTGCGGAGAAGGCGCGCGAGCTCCTCACCGTGCACGACGTCGCGGTGATCTTCGGCAACTGGACGAGCGTGTCGCGGAAGTCGGTCCTGCCGGTGATCGAGGAGCTGAACGGGCTCCTCTTCTATCCCGTCCAGTACGAGGGTGAGGAATCCTCCAAGAACGTCTTCTACACCGGCGCCGCGCCGAACCAGCAGGCGATCCCGGCGGTCGACTACTTCCTCGACGAGCTCGGCGTCGAGAAGTTCGCCCTCCTCGGCACCGATTACGTCTATCCGCGCACGACGAACCGTATTCTCGAGGCGTACCTCAAGTCGAAGGGCATCGCGGCCGAGGACATCTTCGTCAACTACACGCCGTTTGGTCATTCGGACTGGTCGACGATCGTGTCCGACGTCGTGGCGCTCGGCGCGGACGGCAAGAAAGTCGGCGTGATCTCGACCATCAACGGCGACGCCAACGTCGGCTTCTACAAGGAACTCGCCGCGCAGGGCGTGTCTGCGGACGACATCCCGGTGGTGGCGTTCTCCGTCGGCGAGGAGGAGCTCAGCGGCCTCGACACCTCGAACCTCGTCGGCCACCTCGCCGCGTGGAACTACTTCCAGTCGGCCGACACGCCGGAGAATGCCGAGTTCATCGCGGCCTGGAAGGCGCGCATGGGCGAGGACCGGGTGACGAACGACCCGATGGAGGCCCACTACATCGGCTTCAACATGTGGGCGAACGCCGTCACCGAGGCTGGCACCACCGACGTCGACGCCGTCCGCGAGGCGATGTACGGGCAGGAGTTCCCGAACCTTACCGGCGGGATCGCGAAGATGCTGCCGAACCATCACCTCACGAAGCCGGTGCTGATCGGCGAGATCCAGGCGGACGGTCAGTTCGACATCATCTCCCAGACCGAAGAGGTGCCGGGCGACGCGTGGACGGATTTCCTCCCCGAGTCGGCGGTGCTCGAGGCCGATTGGGCCGAGCTGAAGTGCGGCATGTACAACACCGCGACCAGCACCTGCGTGCAGATCAAGTCGAACTACTGACCCGAGACGGGGCGACGGTGGCGGGCGCGAACGCGTCCGCCACCATTGGCGCGGCGGCCACGCGATCGCGGCCGCCGCGTTTTGCGTCGTAGAGGGCGGCGTCTGCCGCAGCGATCGCGGCGCTGACCGTCCGCGCGTCGGGCCGGCCTGTGACGGCGGCGACCCCGAAGCTCGCCGTCACCGCGATCGGGCCTCGGGCCGTCTCGGCTGGGCGGGCCGCGATGGCGCGGCGCATCCGCTCCGCCGCGTCGAGCGCCGCCGCCACGGGCGCGCTCATGAGGATGCAGAACTCCTCGCCCCCGAGCCGGGCAAGGGCATCGACGGCGCGCACCTCCCCCGCCAGGCGGTCGGCGACGGCGACGAGCACGCGATCGCCCGTCTCGTGACCTGCCGTATCGTTGACACGCTTGAAATGGTCGATGTCGGCGATGATGACCGCGACCGGGCCGGTGCGCGCACGGGTGATCCACCGGTCGAGCCCGCGGCGGTTGAGGAGACCTGTGAGCGGGTCGCGCCCGGTCTCGGCGACCGCGCCGCGATGCTGCCGGTCGTAGGCGAGGCCGAGGAAGACATAGCCGAGCGCCATCGGCATCAGCACGGGCTCCAGCATGAAGAGCGTCTCGGAGAGCGTCTCCAGCGAGACCACCGTCTCGTCGAGCTGGCCGTCGTCGAGCACGGTTCGCAGGCCGAGGATCGTCCCGTGAATGCCGACGAGGGCCATTGCCGCAATGCGCCAGGAATGTCCGCCATCGCCGCGGGCTATGACATCCCGCGCCATGAGCGCGACGATCACGATCGCGATCAGCACCGACGCCGCATGGACGACAGCAGCGGGCGTGTCGGTCAGCGCCGCGACGGCGGCGAAGATCGCGATGATCGTCGCCGCCGGGAGAAGCGGGATCGGGGCCTCATTGAGGCTGCGGAAGCCGAACCAGAGCGCGAAGGCGGCGGCGATGAAGGCGATCTCGTCGAGCGAGCCGAACGGCCCGCGGAGCTGAGGCGCCAGGAAGAAGAGGAGCGCGTCCACCGTCGCGAAGGCGAATGCCGCGCTCCACCAGCCGAGCGCGTTGCCGAGGCCCTGCGTGCGCCAGCTCCAGGCGAGGAAGAGCGCCATCACGGCGAACGCGCAGAGCGAGATGAAGACCACAGTCCTCACGTCGACGATCATGTCCATCGGCCGCAGTCCCCGCTCGGCCGCCGCGGCGGCGCTGGCAACAGACTTGCACGGCGACGGAGGGCATCCGTCAAGCAGGGGCGAGCGTGACCGACGTGAGACGTGAGGGATGGGCAAGGCGCGCGCGCCGGCTGGCCGCGGCCGTTCTGGCGCTGCTGTGGTGCGTCGACGCGGCCGAGGCGCAGCCGGCACCGACGCCGGTCGAGGAGATCCTCCTGCAGCAGTCGGCGCTCATCGAGGAGAGTTCCCGCCGCACCATCGAGCCCGCCATCGACGCGCTCGCGACGAGCGGGCTGCCGGACGCCGCGGTCGTGCTGGAGCGGTGGCGCGACCGCCAGCTCTGGCTGCGCCCGTCGGACGGCCGCTTCTTCCTCGCCGAGACGGAGGACCGGCATACCTACACCTTGCGCCACGTCGTCACCGGCGAGGTGGTCGGTACTGCTGCGCGCAGCGAGATCGAGGAGGTGAAGCCGAACAGCGGTATCCAGGCGCTCATCAATTCGGCGCTGGTGGAGTTCAACCTCTCCGACCCGGACATCGCCAAGCGCCGGGCGAGCCTCGACGCCATCCTGCGCGATCCCTCCGCCGTCCACCTCGACCCGCTCCGCGCCGCGATCGGCCGCGAGGACGATCCGCTCCTCAAGGGCGCGCTCGAGCGGGCCGAGCGGCTCCTGACGCTGCGCTTCGACGAGGACGAGGCGGCGCGGATTGCCGCCATCGACAGCTTCGCCGGCGATCTCTCCGTGGACGCTCGGGCGGCGCTGAACCCGCTCCTCTCGACGACGCGCACCGTCCGAGAGGGCGGCGCCGGCGAGGACGAGAATGTGGCCCGCGTCCTCACCGTCGGCGGTACGATCTCGTTCACCGACGCCTGGGCGATGCTCGTGACGGAGAACCTCGCCCCCGCGGCGATCGACGCCGCGGCACGCGACGCCGCGCTGGTGGCGAACGCCGTCGACGGGCGCGTCGCCGGCGTGCCTGTCGCATCCTTGAACAGCCGCGCAGCCCGCGACGATGCATACGCCCGCCTCGCCGAGGCAGGAGTGGTGCCGGCGACGCTGACGGAAGACGAGCGGGCGGAGATCCTCGACCGCTTCACGTTCTATGAGGTGTATGGCCAGCCGGCCGCGATCACCACCGCGGCGCTCGCGGCGGTCGAGGCGATCGAGCGGAACGTCGCCTACTATCAGGCGCTCGACCTTGCGCTCGATGCGATCTCGCTCGCCTCCATCTACTTCCTCGCCGCGATCGGCCTCGCGATCACGTTCGGCGTGATGGGCGTCATCAACATGGCGCATGGCGAGTTCATCATGATGGGCGCGTACACCGGCTACGTGGTCCAGCTCTTCATCCCGGACTACACGCTGTCGCTTGTGGTGGCCTTGCCGCTCGCCTTCCTCGTGACCTTCGGGGCAGGCGTCGCGCTGGAGCGGCTCGTCATCCGCTGGCTCTACCACCGGCCGCTCGAGACGCTGCTCGCGACCTTCGGCGTCTCCATCGCGCTGCAGCAGCTCTTCAAGAACATCTTCGGCACGCAGGCGCGGCCGCTGACAGCGCCCGACTGGCTCGGCGGCAACATCGTCATCAACGACGTCGCCTCGATCTCGACGATTCGCGTCGCGATCTTCGTGCTGGCGGCGGTGTTCTTCGTGGTCCTCCTCGTCATCCTCAACCGCACGCGCCTCGGCCTCGAGGTGCGCGCCGTGACGCAGAACCCGAAGATGGCGTCCTCGATGGGCATCAACCCCGACCGCATCAACATGCTGACGTTCGGGCTCGGCTCGGGGATCGCGGGAATCGCCGGCGTCGCGATCGGGCTCTTCGCGAAGGTCACCTCCGACCTCGGCTCGCAGTACATCGTCCAGAGCTTCATGACGGTGGTGGTCGGCGGCGTCGGCAACATCTGGGGGACGCTCGCCGGGGCGACGCTGATCGGCTTCCTGCAGAAGGGGATCGAGTTCTTCAACCCGTCGAACACGCTCGCGGCGGCGACCTACATGATCATCTTCATCATCGCCTTCATCCAGTTCAGGCCGAAGGGCATCTTCGCGCTGCGCGGGCGGGCGGCCGAGGCATGATCCCCGTCCGCACCGCACCCCCCGGCCGGCCGCTCCTGCGCCGGCCGAGCGTCCTCATCCCGCTCCTCATCCTCGCCGCGTTCACGGTGTCGGTCGCCTCGTTCTCCGAGGCGGCGGGGGGCACGCTCTCCACCTCGCTCATCAAGACGCTCGGGATGACGCTCTGCCTCTGCCTCGTCGCGGTCGCGATGGACCTCGTCTGGGGCTACACGGGCATCCTATCGCTCGGCCACTTCGCGTTCTTCGGGCTCGGCGGGTACATGATCGGCATGTGGATCATGTGGGCGCGGACGGAGGCGATCGTCCTCTCCACCGCGTCGTCCGCCGCACTGCCGCCGACGCCGGAGGAGGTGCGCGCCGCAATCGGCCAGCAGATCTTCGGCGTCGTCGGCGGATCGGACATCCCGGCGATCTGGACATTCGCGTGGTCGCTGCCGATCCAACTCGCGCTCGTCGTCCTCGTGCCCGGCCTGCTGGCGCTGGTGTTCGGCTGGCTCGCCTTCCGCAGCCGCGTCACAGGGGTCTATCTCTCGATCCTGACGCAGGCCATGACGCTCGCGCTGGCGCTCTACCTCTTCCAGAACGAGAGCGGGCTTCGCGGCAACAACGGCCTCTCCGGCCTCCAGAACATTCCCGGCTTCCAGGACGTGCCGCAGTCAGTGGTCTCGGTCTGGTTCTTCGTCGCCTCCGCGGTGGCGCTCGGGCTCGGTTATCTCCTCTGCGCGTGGGTGGTCTCGGGCAAGTTCGGCTCCATCATCCGCGGCATCCGGGACGACGAGGCGCGGGTGCGCTTCCTCGGCTACCCGGTTGAGCTCTACAAGCTGACCGTCTTCACGCTGACGGCGGTGATCGCGGGGATCGCCGGGGCGCTCTACTACCCGCAGGCGGGCATCGTGAACCCGGCCGAGATCATGCCGATCGCCTCGATCTACCTCGCCGTCTGGGTCGCGATCGGCGGCCGCGGCCGGCTCTACGGGGCGATCATCGGCGCCTTCGTCGTCTCGCTGCTCTCCACCTGGTTCACCGGCGGACGGGCGCCGTCCATCGACCTCGGCTTCTACAGGATCGACTGGGTCGACTGGTGGCAGGTGCTCCTCGGCCTGGGCTTCGTGGCCGTCACCCTCTTCGCGCCGAAGGGGATCGGCGGCCTCGTCGACCTCCTCGCCCGCCGACCGCGCGCTGCCGCACCCCCCGCGCCCGCCGGCGCGGCCGCTCTCGAGGCCAGCCCGAGGGCCGCCGAATGAGCGCGCTCCTCGAGGTCGCCGGCGTCTCCGTCACCTTCGACGGTTTCCGCGCGATCAACGACCTCTCCTTCGAAATCGAGGAGGCGGAGCTGCGCGCCATCATCGGCCCCAACGGCGCGGGCAAGACGACCTTCATGGACATCGTCACCGGCAAGACGCGGCCGGACAAGGGACGCGTCAGCTGGGGTCCGACGAATATCGAGCTGACGCGGCTCTCGGAGGCGGCGATCGCCCGGCTCGGCATCGGCCGGAAGTTCCAGCGGCCGACGGTGTTCGAGGACCAGAGCGTGTTTGCGAACCTTCAGATGGCGCTGAAGAAGCCGCGCGGTCCGTTCGCGGCGCTGCTCTACCGGCCCGACGAGGCGGACATCGCCCGCATCGAGGCGCTCGCCGAAGAAATCGGCCTCTCGCGCGAACTGTCCCGCCGCGCCGGCGAGCTCAGCCACGGGCAGAAGCAGTGGCTCGAGATCGGGATGCTCCTCGCGCAGGATCCGAAGCTCCTCCTTGTCGACGAACCCGCCGCGGGCATGACGGTGGGCGAGCGGCAGCACACCACCGACATCCTGAAGGAGGCGGCGAAGACGCGCGCCGTCGTCGTCGTGGAGCACGACATGGAGTTCGTCCGGGCGCTCGACTGCCGCGTGACGGTCCTCCACGAGGGCTCGGTGCTGGCGGAGGGCTCGCTCGACCACGTCACCGCCGACCAGCGCGTCATTGACGTGTACCTCGGCCGTTCCGGAGAGCGCTGATGCTGGAGGTGCGCGACCTCACGCTCCACTACGGGCAGAGCCAGATTCTCCACAACGTCTCGATGGCGGCCGCCGTCGGCGAAGTGACGTGCGTGATGGGCGTCAACGGCGTCGGCAAGACGAGTCTCCTCAAGGCGGTCGCCGGCACGCACCACCGCTCCGGCGGCGCCTACACGCTGGCGGGGGAGGCGATCGGCAAGCCCGCGCCGCACGTCCTCGCCAAGAAGGGCGTCGGCGTCGTCCCGCAGGGGCGGGCGATCTTTCCGCTGCTCACCGTACGGGAGAACCTCGAGACCGGCTTCGGCTGCCTGCCGTCGTCCGAGCGGCGGGTGCCGGACGACATCTACGAGCTCTTCCCGGTGCTGAAGGACATGGCGCACCGGCGCGGCGGCGACCTCTCCGGCGGGCAGCAGCAGCAGCTCGCCATCGCCCGCGCCCTCATCACCCGGCCGAAGCTCCTCCTGATGGACGAGCCGACGGAGGGGATTCAGCCGAACATCATCGACATGATCGGCGACGTGATCCGCCTCCTGCGCTCGCGCGGGACAATGGCGATTGTCCTCGTCGAGCAGTACTTCCGTTTCGCCTACGACCTCGCCGACCGGTTCGTCGTCATGGAGCGTGGCCGCGTCGCGCTTGCGGGAACGAAGGACGAGGTCTCGGAGGCGGAGCTGATGCGGGCCGTGTCGGTGTGACTTGACCGGCGCCGTCGGCGGACGGCGATAATCGCTCCTGATGGGGGAGCGAAGCATGACAGTCTTGCGCGACGACGCGATCTTCGTGGGGACGGCGGGCGAGGCGCCGCAGTACGTCCGGCTCGACAAGGCGAACCGGCACGGACTCGTCACCGGCGCGACGGGGACGGGCAAGACGGTCACGCTCCAGATCCTCGCCGAGGGCTTCTCCCGCGCTGGCGTTCCCTGCTTCTGCGCCGACATCAAGGGCGACCTCTCCGGCCTCGCCGTGCCCGGAACCGAGAAGGAATTCCTGCGCAAGCGGGCGGACACGATCGGGCTCGACGATTACGCCTATGGCGAGTCTCCGGCGGTGTTCTGGGACCTCTTCGGCAAGCAAGGCCACCCGATCCGCACCACGGTGAGCGAGATGGGGCCGCTGCTCCTTGCCCGCCTGCTCGACCTCTCGCCCGTGCAGGAAGGCGTGCTCGCGATCGTCTTCCGCCTCGCCGACGACGAGGGCCTCGCGCTCCTCGACCTCAAGGACCTCCGCGCCCTCGTCGCCCACGTCGGCGAGCGGGCGTCGGAGCTCTCCAGGGAATACGGCCTCGTCTCGGGCTCCTCCGTGGGGGCGATCCAGCGCGCGCTCCTGCAGCTCGAGGAACAAGGCGGCGACCGCTTCTTCGGCGAGCCGGCGTTCGCGATCGCCGATCTCATGCGCACCGCACCGGACGGGCGGGGTGTCGTCAACGTCCTCGCCGCCGACGAGCTGATGGCGCGGCCGCGGCTCTACGCGACCTTCCTCCTGTGGCTCCTGTCGGAGCTGTTCGAGGAGCTGCCGGAGGTGGGCGATCCCGAAAAGCCGAAGCTCGTCTTCTTCTTCGACGAGGCGCACCTCCTGTTCGACGAGGCGCCGAAGGCGCTTCTCGAGAAGGTGGAGCAGGTGACGCGGCTGATCCGCTCCAAGGGCGTCGGCATCTACTACGTCACGCAGAACCCGATCGACATTCCGGACGCGGTGCTCGGCCAGCTCGGCAACCGCATTCAGCACGCGCTCCGCGCCTACACGCCGCGCGACCAGAAGGCGGTGAAGACGGCGGCCAACACCTTCCGCCCCAACCCCGCGCTCGACGTGGCGACGGTCATCACCGAACTCGGCGTCGGCGAGGCGCTGGTCTCGACCTTGGACGAGAAGGGCGCGCCGACAATGGTGGAGCGGACGCTCATCCGCCCGCCGGAGGGCCGGCTCGGACCGATCACGCCGGGCGAGCGCGCCGTGCTGATGGGTAGCTCCGGGATGGGCGAGAAATACGGCGAGACGGTCGACCGGGAGAGCGCCTACGAGCTCCTCGCCAGGCGCGCCGCAGAGGCCGCCGATGCGGAGGCGATGCCGGCCGACAGCCCAACCGCAGCGCCGCCGGCGGAGAGTGGCGGGATGCTGGGTGGGCTGTGGGATGCCCTCTTCGGCCCCGGAGGCGGCCCGCGCGGCGGCCTCACGCCCGCGCAGAAGATGGCGCGCGGCACGGCGGGGACCGTTGCGGCGGAGATCGGTGCGACCTTGGGTCGGACCGTCGGCGGGCGCGGCGGGGCGCGCATCGGGCGGGCGCTGGCGCGGGGGGCGCTGGGGAACCTCTTGCGGCGGTGACAGGGAGGATCATGGCGGCGTCAAGGGCCGCCCAGAGCCACGCGCAGGCGCAGCCGAGCATGGCGAGGACGGGCGCAGCGAACCCTTGACGCCGTCATGATCCTCCGACGCTTGCAAGGCGCCTGCCAGCCCTCTTCCGGCTGGCGGGCCTGCCTGCCGGCGAGGCGGAGGGAGCGCGAGGGAGGAACACCCTCGCCGGACCGCGCCATGGTTACAGAGCGCGTATCTCAGGCGCTGATCGCCCGCAGCATCTCCTGGCGCAGCGCGTCGAGCGGCACCAGGCCGCCGCCGGTCTCGACGTGCCAGTAGGTCCAGCCGTTGCAGGCCGGGGCGTTCTCCACCGCGGCGCCGACCTTGTGGATCGAGCCCTCGTGGTCGCCGGAGCGGATGGAGCCGTCGACGCGGACGCGGGCGCGGGCCTTGCCGCGGCGGGCGACGAGCTCGTCGCCGGCCTTGAGGCGGCCGGCCTCCACCAGCATGCCGAACGGGATGCGGGCGGGGCGGCGCGCATCGCCCGCCTGGGTGAGGTCGGCGGCCTCCGTCACCGCGGCGATGCGGGCCTCGGCGAGCGCGACGTAGGCCGGGTCGCGCTCGATGCCGACGAAGCCGCGGCCGAGGCGCCTTGCGACCGCGCCCGTCGTGCCGGTGCCGAAGAAGGGGTCGAGCACCGTGTCGCCCGGGCGGGTCGAGGCGAGGAGGATCCGGTGGAGAAGCGCCTCCGGCTTCTGCGTCGGGTGGGCCTTCCCGCCGGCGGCGTTCTTCAGGCGCTCGGGGCCGGTACACAGGGGAAACGTCCAATCGGAGCGGTGCTGGAGGTCGTCGTTGAACGCCTTCAGGCTCCTGTAATTGAAGACGTAGTCGGTGCGGGACGGCTCGGCGACGGCCCAGATCAGCGTCTCGTGCGCGTTGGTGAAACGTTTTCCCCGGAAATTCGGCATCGGGTTGGTCTTCACCCAGACGATGTCGTTGAGGATCCAGTAGCCCGTGTCCTGCACCGCCGTGCCGACGCGGAAGATGTTGTGGTAGCTGCCGATCACCCACAGCGTGCCGTTCGGCTTCAGCGCACGGCGCACAAGCATGAGCCATTCGCGCGTGAAGCAGTCGTAATCGGCGAACGAGCCGAACCGGTCCCACGCGTCGTCGACCCCGTCGACCTTCGTCTGGTTCGGGCGGTGGAGGTCGCCGGAGAGCTGGAGATTGTAGGGTGGATCGGCGAACGCGACATCGATCGAGCCGGGCGCGAGGCCGGCGAGAAGCTCCAGCGCGTCGCCGCACAGGATGTCGCCCCGCAGCGGGGCCGGCGAAGAGAGAGGCCGGAGCGCATCATGCGCCCCGGCCGAATGTCTGCTCATTGCGACGCAGTACCCTTACGCAAATCGCAAGAGAAGATGTAGGCGATCGTCGTAAAAAGGGGGTTAAGCGGGCAAGGAGATTTCAGTTTACCTTTCTTGACCAACTGTAAATCTTGGCGCCGCTCCGGCCGGTGTCCGACCGTTGATGCCCCATCCGAAAAACCCGCTATGCCGCCATGCGGGCCTCGGCGGCGAGGTCGGCGAGGAGCCCCGCCGCGACAGCGAAGCGCGAGATGGTGACGCGGCCGCCCCCGAGGATATCGCTGATCGCCTGCTCCGTCCGCGCGATGCTGTCGCCCTGCCGCGCCACCCAGAGGTCGACCCGCTCCGGCCCGGCGCCATCCGTTGTGGCGAGGACGCGGGCGGCGAGCCCGCGGTGGGCCTCGGCAAGAATGCGCCGCGCCCTGTCGAGGGCGAGGCCATCATAATAGTCCTCCACCGGGATCGACCGGGCGATGGCATCGAGCGCCGCCACCTTGAAGCGGTCGTTCAGCGCGAACCAGACCGCAGCCGCCTCGCCCAGCGACACGGCGCAGCTGCCGGCGACGACGACGACGTCGAGCGCCGCGCTCGCGAACGGGAGCAGCGAGAAGCCGTGTGCGAGGGGAGCCGGGACGCCCTTCTCGCAGAGGGCGGCCGCCCTCGCATCGAGCGCCGCCCGGTCCGCCTCGGGCACAAACGATTCGTAGCTGCCGCGCAGTTCGGCGAGCCCGGAGCGGAAACGCTCAACCACCGCCACAAGGCCGCCCGCGAAGCTCTCGTTACGGACAAACCACACGGTGGCGTCGAGGAGGAGCGAGCGGACGGCGCCGTAGAGCTCGAGCTGGACGTCGCCGGCGATCAGCGTGTCGAGCGCGTCGACCTCCGCGTTGAGGCCGAGGAGGTCGTAGGAATCGCGGGCGGCGGCGTAGGCGCGGGCGATCTCTGCGACGGCCGCGCCCGTCTGGTCGCCGACGCGGATGATGAAGGTCGGCCCGCCGCGGTTGATCATGGAGTTGGCGAGCATCGTCGCGATGATCTCACGGCGCAGGCGGTGCGACTGGATCTCCGCCTCGAACCGATCCGACATCTCCGTGGGGAAATAGCGGACGATCTCGCGCCCGAGGTACGGGTCGTCAGGCACGTCCGACTGCAGGATGTCGTCGAAGAGGGCGATCTTCGCGTAGGCGAGAAGGACGCCGATCTCCGGCCGCGTCAGCCCCTCGCCGCCGGCGACCCGTGCCTCGAGCACGGCGTTGGACGGAAGGTCCTCGAGGTCGCGGTCGAGCCCGTATCGCTCGAGCACCTCCATGAGGCGCATCTGATAGCCGGCGCTCTCGGTGTTGGAGCGCTTGGAGAGCGAGATCGCGAGCGTCTGGAGGTAGTTGTTCCTGAGGACGAGTTCCCCAACCTCCTCCGTCATGTCCTTCAGGAGCGCGTTGCGGTCTTCCCGCGTCAGCCGCCCCGTGCGCATCGCTGCGGCGAGGGCGATCTTGATGTTCACCTCGACGTCGGAGGTGTTCACGCCGGCGGAGTTGTCGATCGCGTCGGAGTTGATGCGCCCGCCAGCGAGGGCGTAGCCGATGCGCCCCTTCTGGCTGACGCCGAGGTTGGCGCCCTCGCCGATCACCTTGGCGCGGACTTCGCGGGCGGTGATGCGGATCGCGTCGTTGGTGCGGTCGCCGATGTCGAGGTTCGTCTCCGACTCGGCGCGGATGTAGGTGCCGATGCCGCCGAACCAGAGAAGGTCGACCGGCGCCTTCAGGATGGCACGCATCAGGTCAGTCGGCGTCAGCGCGCCGGGGCCGATGGCGAGCACGGCGCGGGCTTCCGGCGAGAGGGCGATCGACTTCGCCGCGCGGGAGAAGACGCCGCCGCCGGGGGAGAGCACGGAGCGGTCGAAGTCTTGCCAGGAGGAGCGCGGCAGGCGGAAAAGCCGCTCCCGCTCGGCGAACGAGCGCTCAGGGTCGGGGTTCGGGTCGATGAAGATGTCGCGATGGTCGAACGCGGCGACGAGGCGCGTCTCGTGGGAGAGGAGCATCCCGTTGCCGAAGACGTCGCCCGACATGTCGCCGACGCCCGCCACGGTGAAAGCGCTCGTCTGGATGTCGCGATCCATCTCGCGGAAATGGCGCTTCACCGCCTCCCAGGCGCCGCGGGCGGTGATCCCCATCGCCTTATGGTCGTAGCCTTGCGAACCGCCGGACGCGAAGGCGTCGTCGAGCCAGAAGCCGTGCGCCTGGCTGATGCCGTTCGCGGTGTCGGAGAAGGTGGCTGTCCCCTTGTCGGCGGCGACGACGAGGTAGGGGTCGTCGCCGTCGTGCCGGACGACGTCCACCGGCGGGACGATCGCGTCGCCGTCGATGTCGTCGGTGAGGTCGAGAAGGTGGGAGACGAAGATCTTGTAGGACTCGAGACCTTCGGCGGCGAACGCGTCGCGGGCGGAGCGGTCGGGGAGCTTCTTCGGAAAGAAGCCGCCCTTGGCACCGACCGGCACGATCACGGCGTTCTTCACCTGCTGCGCCTTCACGAGCCCCAGCACCTCGGTGCGAAAGTCCTGCGGGCGGTCGGACCATCTGAGGCCGCCGCGGGCGACGGCGCCGAACCGGAGGTGCACCCCCTCGACACGGGGCGAGTAGACCCAGATCTCGCGGAACGGCACCGGGCGCGGCAGCGCGGTGATCCGCGCCGGGTCCAGCTTGAACGCGAAGGTGCGGGCGGGTTCGCCGTCCGCCTCGCGCTGGAAGAGGTTGGTGCGCAGCGTCGATTCGATGAGGTTCTGGAAGCGGTGGACGATCGTGTCGTCGGCGAGGCTGGTGATCGCGTTGCAGAGCTCGTCGATCCGGGCGGCGATGGCGGCGGTCGCCTCCTCTCGGCCGGCAGCGCGGTTGGGGTCGAACCGGGCGTTGAAGAGCTCGACGAGCGCGCGGGCGACCTCCGGGTAGCGGTTCAGCGTGTCGGCCATGAGGTCCTGGCCGTACGGGATCGCGGTCTGGCGCAGGTAGCGGGAGAGGGCGCGCAGGAGCGCGATCTCGCGCCACTCGAGCCCGCCGTTGAGGAGGAGGGCGTTGTAGCCGTCGCTCTCCGCGGCCCCTTCCCAGACCGCGATGAAGAGCCCCTGCAGCTTCTCCGCGTGGCTTGCGATGTCGAGCGGGGTCCCGGACGCGGAGGCGAGCGTCATGTCGTGGATGTAGACGCCACCCTCGCTGTCCGGCACGCCGACGCGGAAGGTGCGCTCGTTGACGACGATAAAGCCCATGTTCTCCAGGATCGGCACGCGGGCCGACAGGAGGATGGGCGCATCCTTATGATAGATCTTGAGCGAGCAGCGGTCCGGCCCGTCGGTGTCGCGCTTGAAGAAGAGGATCGCCGTCGGGGTGTCGTCGGTGATGCGCTCGAGGATGGTGATGTCACGGACGGCGCGCTCGGCCGAGTAGGTGGCGCGATAGCTGTCGGAGAAGGAATCGGACCAGGCGGCGATCTTGAGCCGGTCGAGGCCGAGCTTCGGGAGCGCGGCCGCGGCGCGCAGCAGGTCGTCGGCCCAGGTGCGGATCAGGCTCGCGATCCTCTCCTCGAGCTCGCGCGTCGAGGGATGCGGCGTCTCCCCGCTGCGCCGGCCGATGATGAGATGAAGACGGTTGAGCACGCCCTCCGGCATGGCGAGGTACCACGCGGAGACGTGACCGTCGTAGGCCTTCGCCATCATCGCCTCGATCCGCTCGCGCACGGCGGTCGTGAAGCGGTCGCGCGGGACGTAGATGAGCAGGGACACGAACCGGTCGAACGGGTCGATGCGGGGGAGGACCCGCACGCGCGGCCGCTCGGAGAGCTGGAGGATCGCGAGGGTGAAGCGGGTGAGGAGGTCCTCGTCGATCTGGAACAGCTCGTCGCGCGGGTAGGTCTCGAGGATGTTGACGATCTGGTTGCCGGAGTGGCTGTCCGGGTCGAAGCCGAGGCGGCGGATCACGTTCTGCGCCTTGCGGCGGAGGAGGGGGATCGTCAGCACCGACTGGGTGTAGGCGTCGGACGTGAAGAGGCCGACGATGCGGAGCTCGCCCACCACTTGCCCGTCCTCGAAGCGCTTCACGCCGATGTAGTCGAGGTGGGCGCGGCGATGGACGCGGCTCCTGACGTTGGCCTTTGCGACGAACACCGGCTCGGCGCTGTTCCTGAGGAACTGGCGCACCTCCGGCGTCAGCGTGACGAGCTCGCCGCCCCTGCGCAGGACCTTGATCTCCGGGTCGCGCAGGATGCCAAGACCCGCGGCGGGGTCGGCGGCAAGCTCGCCCTCCTCGAGCGAGCCCTCGATGCGGTACTCGCGCATCCCGGTCATGATGAAGTCGCGCTTCTCGATGATCTCGAGAAAGTCGATCGCCTCCGACAGGATCTCCGGCGCGACCGGCGGCGGCTCGTGGCGGTAGCGCTCGATCGCCTCGCGCAGGAGCGCGCGCATCTTCGGCCAGTCGGCGACGGCGGCGAGGACGTCGTGGTGGACCGCCATCAGCGAGCGAACGAGGGCGTCGCGCTCCGCCGGATCGTCGATCGCCTCGACGTGGACGTGGACGAAGCTCTCGTGCCGGTGGCCGTCGCCCGGCCGCGCCTCGCCGTGGAAGGCGACAAGACGGCCCGCCGCGTCGCGCTCGACAGAGAGGATCGGGTGGACGACGAGGTGGATGTCGAGGTTCTGGGCCTGGAGCTCGTTCTTCAGCGAGCCGAACAGGAACGGCTTGTCGTCATTCAGCGCCTCGACGACGCTGATCGTGCGGCCGGTGTCCTCCTCGGTGACGGAGAGCTCCTCCGGCGCCATCACCTCGATCCGCGGCTCGCCCGGCAGGCGGTTCTGCAACGATTCCCATGCCCGCGCGGCGAGGCGTGTCAGGTCCTCCACGCTGTAGCGGGCGAGGTCCTCCGCCGCGGCGTGGCGGAACAGGAGCTCGGCGAAGGTGGCGAAGGCGACGTCCTCACCCTTGCGCGTCACCTCGGCGAGCGCGCCGAGCTTCACGTCCTTGGTGCCTTCGAAGTCCTCGAGCATCGGCTCCTCCCTTCGGGCTTTATTCGCCGCTTGTTGCGTCTCAATGCCCGATCGCGACGGGCGGGGTCTAGCGGCCCATCGTGAACGGCGGATGATTGCGTGGGGCAGTCCCCCGCGGGGAGCTCAGGCTTCGACGTCGATCACGTGGGCGAAAGAACCCGCAATGCGGCCGACGCGCGTGCCCATCGGACCGACCGGATCGCCGTCCGCATCCGCGGCCGCGAAGAGCGGCGGGCCCTCGGCCGCGCCGTTCGAGACGAGGGTCGCGTAGTGGAACTCGTGACCCCTGAGGCGCGCCGGAAAGAGGCCGTCGGCGTGGGCGAGGCGGCGGTAGCCGAGGGTGCGGCGGCGGACGGCGAAGCTCGTCGCCACGGGGAGGAGCCCCGCCATCGCGTGCGGCGTGCCCTCCGCATCGACCAGCGTTTCGCCGAGGGCCATGTAGCCGCCGCACTCGCCGTAGACGAGCGCGCCACGGCGGGCCGCAGCTGCGAGACCGTCCTTCCATCGCGACCCCGTGGCGAGCGCGCCGGCATGGAGCTCGGGGTATCCGCCGGGAAGGACGACCGCGTCCGCTGCCCCATCCGGCGCCTCGTCCGCCAGCGGGGAGAAAGGGTGCAGCGTGGCCCCGGCCCGCCGCCAGCCCTCGAGGAGGTGCGGGTAGGCGAAGGTGAAGGCGACGTCGGCGGCGATCGCGATCCGGCTGCCCGGAGGCGGCAGGGGTGGCGGCGCATCGGCAGCGGCCGGCGCGGGGCCGAGGGCGGCGAGCGCGTCGAGATCGACGGCGTCGGCGACGGCCTCGGCCGCGGCGGCGAGCCAGGCCTCGAGGTCCGCCCGCTCGCCCGCCTGGTGGAGGCCGAGATGGCGGGAGGGGATCGCGAGCGCGTCCAGCCGCGGGAGAACGCCGAACACCTGCGCCCGGCCGGCGAGCGCGTCGCGCAGCATCCGCTCGTGGCGGACGCTCGCGACACGGGTGAGGATCACGCCGGCGACGGTCACGGTGGGGTCGAACGTCGCGAACCCGTGCACCAGCGCCGCTACGGAATGGCTCATGCGTTCCGCGCTGACGACGAGGACGACGGGGAGGCCGAGGAGCCGCGCCACGTCCGCGGTGGATCCCGGGCCGGCGGCGGGGCCGTCGAAGAGACCCATCACGCCTTCCACGACGAGATGCTCGGCGGACGCGAGGTGGCGCACGAGCGCGGGGCGCATTGCCCAGAGGTCGAGGTTTACAGCCGGCGCCCCCGCGGCAGCGGACAGCCAGGAGGGGTCGATGTAGTCCGGCCCGACCTTCGCCGCCGCGACGGGAACCCCGCGCGCCCGGAATGCCGCCACGATCCCAGCGGTGACGACGGTCTTCCCCGCGCCGGACGACGGCGCGGCGACGACGAAACTCACCAGTCGCTACGCTGCCAGCGCCGCCATTCCTTCTCGCCGACCTCGCAATCAATCCGCGGCGGGCTGCCGGGGGCGCGGTACTGCGCCGGGATCACCGCCGGCTGCACGCCGGCGATCTCGAGGATGAGCTTGCGGCGGATCGCCTCGGCAAACCGGGCGGGGTCGTTGACGGTGATCATGAAGGAGCCGAAGCCGCCGATGACGCAGTCCTCGTAATAGACGTCGAGATTGTCGAGCTGGAAGTAGCCGCCCGGGTTGCCTCGCTTGATCATGATCGGGAGGCCGTTGATCGTGATCCCCTCCGCGAGCACCTCGTCGCGGGCGGCGGTGACGGCAATACCGGCATTGTTCGGCCCGTCGCCGGAGATGTCGATGACGCGTCGCATCCCGTCGTAGGCGTTGTCGAACAGCCGCGCCGTGTTGGTGAGCGCGGACGAGATCGAGGTCCGCCGCATCCGGGTGATGGGCGCCGCCCTCAGTTCGGCGGCGAAAGAATGGGCGGACGCCTCGTCCTCGATCACGGTCCAGGGCACCACCACCCGCTCGAGCCCCACCCCGGCCCATTCCACGTAGGTGATCGCGATCCGCTGCCAGTCGCCCTTGCCGATCGCGGCGATGAACTCGGGGTCGCGGATGGCGTTGACGTAGCCCTCGCGCTGGAGGTCCTGCTCCTCGATGTCCATCGACCACGAGACGTCGACGGCGAGCACGAGCTCGACGTCGACGACGGCCGGATTGTCGGCGAGGGCGGGGAGGGCGAGCGGCGGCAGGGCGAGCAGCGCGGCGAGAACGGTGGCAAGGCGGCGCAGCATCCGGACCTCCACTCCACGCGGTCCGGCGCGTCGCCGGCCTGAAGGCGAAGGGTGACGCGGCGAGGGAAGGGCGTCAACGCTGATGGGCATGCCGTGCGGTCACGGCTACGTTTATCCGGCGAAAGGTAGAAGGGTTCGCCGGCCGGGCGGGCGACGACCGAGGACGGGGAGGAAGACCGACGGCCGGCGGCCGTCGGCGGCGGCGTTCAGGGCGCGGCGGACAGCGGCAGTCCCGCCGCCCCGCGCGAGCTCACATCGCCTTCAGCTGTTCTGCCGAGGTGCGGCCGCGCTTCGGATCCTTGAACAGCTCGTACGAGATGCGCTGACCCTCGGTGAGGGAGCTCATGCCCGCCCGCTCCACCGCGGAAATGTGGACGAAGACGTCCGCCCCGCCTTCATCGGGCTGGATGAAACCGTAGCCCTTCGTCCCGTTGAACCACTTAACCGTACCTGTCGCCATAGAGGCCTCCTGTCTCCCGGTACCTTTCGCGTCCGGCCCCGCACCGGACGTCGAAACCTGTCGCTCTCCCCGCGCGCATGCTCCGCGCTCGTGCGCGCGCGACCGCCCTCGCCGCGCCCCGCGCGAGCGGCAGCAGCCGGCGCGCCCGCAGCGCCGCACACACTGATGATGATGGGAGTGGGGTCGAGAATTGTCATCACTTCGCCGAGAGGATCCGCCGCCCTCGGCCATCGTTCCGTGCCGTCCTGCGACGGCCGCCAGCCATCATCCTGGACGCTGGGTCGCTCCTGCTGCGCCGCACCACCGCAGCCGTTCGACCGTCCAGCTTCCGCGCACGACCCTTGCGGCACCCGCGCGGCTCCTCACTCAAGGATGCACATCGCCGAAGTGTTGCCAAGCAAATTCGGTGTGAGAACGACGCTGCGAGTGGCACGGAAATGTACGGATCACCTGCGATTTGCTGGTAAGCGAACGACTATGCGATGTCCGATGGGCAACGAAGGGAGACGTTATGGATCTTGGCATCAAGGGGCGGCGGGCGATCGTCTGCGCCTCCTCCAAGGGGCTCGGGCGGGGCGCCGCCGAGGCGCTGGCGGAGGCGGGCGTCACGCTGACCCTGAACGCGCGGACGGCCGACGTGCTCGAGCGCACCGCCGACGACATCCGCAGCCGCTACGGCGTCGAGGTGCGCACCGTTGCGGCGGACGTGACGACGGACGACGGGCGCGCGGCGCTGCTCGAGGCGGAGCCTCAGCCGGACATCCTCATCAACAACGCCGGTGGGCCGCCACCGGGGGTGTGGTCGGACTGGGGCCGGGCCGAGTGGGAGAAGGCGGTCAACGGCAACATGCTGACGCCGATCCTGCTCGCGACCGCCGTTCTCCCGGGCATGATCGAGCGCGAGTGGGGGCGGATCGTCTCGATCACCTCCGGATCGGTGAAGTCGCCGATCCCGCAGCTCGGCCTCTCCAATGGCGCCCGTGCGGGGCTGACCGGGTTCGTGGGCGGCACGGCGCGGCAGGTGGCGAAGCACGGCGTCATCATGAACAACATCCTCCCCGGCCAGCACGACACCGATCGCATCAAGGGGCTGATGAGCGCGACCTCGCAGCGCGAGAATATCGGCGTCGACGAGGCACGGGCGCGGGCGCAGGCGGCGATCCCGCGCGGCCGCTTCGGCACGGCCGAGGATTTCGGCGCGATCTGTGCCTTCCTCTGCTCCGAGCACGTCGGCTTCATGGTGGGGCAGAACATCCTCGTCGACGGCGGGGCGTTCAACTCCACCATGGGCTGACGGCGCCGGTCAGGCCGCGAGGCGCGGACCCTCCCGTCAGGCGGCGAGGCGCGGCCGCGCTGCCACCTCCATCGCGCGGCGCAGGCGCACCGCCTCGTCGTCGTCCGCCAGCGCCACGTCCGCCGCCCGCACGATCTCGCCCTTCGCGACCGGGCGAAGGAGGCGGACGTGGTCGGCAAGGCCGATCGGCAGCGCCCCCTCGGCAAGCGAGCGCTCGGCGGGAATGACCTTGCCCCACACGGTGTGGCCACCCTCGCCGTCGAGCGTCTCGCCCGCGGCAAGGTCGCGCTTGGCGCAGGCGACCGCATCGCCGCGGAAGACGCGGGAGGTGCCCGTCGCCCGGCCGTCCAGCGCGGCGAGAAGGATCGACATGGAGAGCTCAAGCCCGATGAGGTGGAACGGGCGGTAGAGCGCGGCGTAGCGGCCCGACGGGTCGGTCTCGAGCCCGTACTGGCGGAAGCAGGCGGCGGCATAGTCGTTCGGCGCCTCCAGCACGAGGTAGACACCCCAGCGAAGGTTCTCCGCCGTGACGCGGCCGTTCGCCTCCATCGAGCTCACCACCTCGGTGATGCCCTTCCTCTCAAGCACGCCGCCCTCGGCGCGGGGGCGCAGCACGGTGGCAAGGTCGTGCACGCCACACGGCGGGAAGAGGAGGCCGTCGGTCGGCACGGCAAGGTCGCAGGCGTTGGCGATCGCCGCCATCTCGATGCCGGACTTGGTGCCGTCGAGGAAGGAGTTGAACATCTTGGGGTTCATGCCGGCGGCGCGGGCCTGTTCGGCCGTCAGCCCGTAGTGGTCCCACACGGTGTCGGGCGTCGACGCGTGATAGTGCGCCATGTGCTTGGTGCCCTTCCCGGCGGCGACGATGCCTAAGCCGGTGCAGCGCGCCCACTCGACGAGCTCGGCGACGAGCGCCGGCTGGTCGCCGTAGGCCATCGAGTAGACGACCCCGGCCGATGCCGCCTCACGCGCGAGTGCGACGCCGGCGAGGACATCGGCCTCGACGTTCACCATCACGACGTGCTTGCCGGCCGCGAACGCCGCGCGGGCATGGGCGATTCCGGCGCGGGGGTGGCCCGTCGCCTCGACCACCACGTCGACGTCGTCCGCCGCGATCGCGGCCTTCGCATCATCGCCGAAGCGGGTGGCGGCGATCCGATCCTCGCTCCAGCCGACGGCGCGGCAGGCGGCCTTCGCTGCGTCGACCCTGAGGTCCGCGATGGCGGTGACGGCGAGGTTCGGGATCGTCGGCACCGTCGCGAGAAACATCGAGCCGAACTTGCCGGCACCGACGAGACACACGCGGACCGGCCGGTCGCGGCGGGTGAGCTTGTCGTAGAGGAACATCGTCAGCCTCCCTCGTTTTCAGGGGAGGCTAGCACCGGCCGCCGGGCGCGTCAGGCCGCTGCGAGCACCTTGCGGGCGAGCGCCTCCTCGATCAGGCGGTGGCGGAACGCCTCGCGCCGCTCGGCGACCATGCCGGGGATGAGAAAGATGTCGATGGCCCACCAGATGATGCCGACGACAAGGAGGAGGAGCACGATCTGCAGCACCGCCGTGCCCGGCCGCCGCAGGTAGAAGCGGTGCGCCGAGACCCATCCGAGGAAGAACCACAGGAAATAGGCGAGCACGAGGTTCGGCCCCTCGTTCGCCACCCGCGTCTCGATGATGACCCGTTCGTTGCTGTCGAGCGCCATGCCGTCTCCTTCCGCGCCGCTCCTGGCGACGTCACGCCCCTCATGTAGGAAGGATTGGCCCGCGTCGCACGTCGCCCGGACGCGCGGTGCGCGCAGCTCAGAAGGTGACGGCGGTGACGAGGACGAGGTACTTGCCGAGCGCGTACTGGCCGACGAGCGTCGCCATGATCGCAAGGCCGAGGATCGGGGGCGGGATGTGGTCGAACATGGGTCTCACCGGGTGCCTGTCGCGTTGAGGCGAGCACGCCCCGGATGCGGGCGCAACCGCCGCCGCGCGCGGAGCGCGGGGCTGTGAGGATCGTCGGCGGCACCCACCGCGGGACGGGGCTCGTCGCGCCGAAGGGGAGCGCGACGCGGCCGACGTCGGACCGGCTGCGGGAGACGATCTTCAACATCCTCGTCCACCGCTGGGAGGGCCTCTTCGACGGCGCGCGGGTGCTCGACCTCTTCGCAGGCTCCGGCGCGATGGGCCTCGAGGCGATGTCGCGCGGCGCCGGCTTCACGCTTTTCGTCGAAACGGCGACGGAGGCGCGGGGCGCGATCCGGCGCAACGTCGACGCCGTGGGTCTCGCCGGCCGGACGAGGGTGTGGCGGCGGGACGCGACGAAGCTCGGCCCCGCTCCCGTGCCGCCGTTCGGCGTCGTCTTCGCCGACCCCCCTTACGAGCAGGGGCTGGGCGAGGCGGCGCTGGCGGAGGCGGCGCGGGAGGGCTGGGCGACCGCGGACGCGGTGGCGGTGTTGGAAGAGCGGGCCGGAGCGCTGCCAGCCGCAGTGGCCGGCTGGGAGCGGGTGGACGCGCGAGCCGTGGGGGACAGCGCGTTCGCGATCTTCACACGCGCCGGAGCCTGAGCGGCGGCGCGAACGGCGACGGACGCGTCAGGCGCTCGCGAGCGAGGCAGCGAGCGCCGAGGCGAGGACGGGCGGCGGGGTCGGCTTCATGAAGACGCGCAGGCTCGGGTAGCGGATGGCAAGGTCCGGCACCAGGCCCGCACCGGTGTGGACCACGAGGGCGGCGCTGCGCCCGAACAGGGACGCGATCACCGGGCCGACATCGCCATCCGGCAGGTTGACGTCGAGGATCGCCGCCTCGACCGGCTCCTCCTCAAGGAGGCTCAGCGCCTCTGCGACGCTGGCGGCGGGGCCGACCACCTGGCCGCCGGCGTTCTCGATCGCATCGGCGATGTCGAATGCGATGAACGGCTCGTCTTCGACCACGAGGACGCGCCGGCCTTCCAGCAGTGCTTCAGGGCTCATCGCATCGAGGGGCATAGGAACTCCGCTCATCACGTCAGACCGCCAGTCTGGCGACCGGGGCTTGAAGGGTGATATGGGCGCCCTCTGGGCGCCAGTCGAATGCAATCGTGCCGGCGAGGGGACCTGCCGCACTGCTCCGGGCCAGCTTGCTGCCGAACCCCTGCGATCGCGGCGGCTCGATCGTGTCGCCGCCGAGATCCTCTCGCCAGTCGAGCATGAAACGTCCGCCATCCTCGACCCGCCAGCCAATGAAGAGGCGCCCGTCCGGACGGGCGAGCGCGCCGTACTTGGCGGCGTTGGTCGCAAGCTCGTGCAGGATGAGCGCCATGTTCGTGGCCGCGCCCACGGCGAGCGCCACCTCCGGTCCCGTGACCTCGACCTGTTCGCTGTCGCCGGGCGCAACATGGGGGCGGATCACCTCCTCGACCACGGAGCGCAGGCTCGTGCTCTGCCCGTCCTCCATGTCAGAGACGATGGCGGAACGGATCAGCTCGTGCGCCTTCGCGAGCGCGGAGATGCGGCCCTTGAGGGCTTCGCTCATCGCCTGCACCGTCGGAGACGTCCGCGCCGTCATGGTCACCATCCCTGCCACGATAGCGAATAGATTCTTCACACGGTGATTGAGTTCCCGAAGAAGAAGCTGACGGCTTTCTTCGATCGATCGTTGCTCCGTGACGTCACGAGAGATCGATACGATGCGCGCAGGATGACCGTCCGTACCGATGGCGGGTGTCACGACGGTGTCCCACCAGCGCCGGCCGCCCTTCGCCGTCGGGCACACGGTGGAGAAGCGACCGACGCCGCCGGCGCGGGCCGCGTCGGTCGCGGACTCCACCGCCTCGTGGCTGTCCTCCGGCCAGAGGAGACGCCAGGGCGTGCCGACGAGGCGATCGAAATCCTCGATCTCCATCAGCGTGCGGCCGCTGCCGTTCATGAACTGAAGCGAGCCGTCGAGTTCCACGACGGTGATGCAGTCGCCGCTCGATTCGACGACGCTCCGGCTGAACGCCTCGCTCTCCCGGAGCGCCACCTCCTGCCGGCGGCGGGCCGCAATCTCGTCCTGCGCGGCGAGGAAGAGGCGGGCATTGTCGATCGCGATCGCCGCCTGCGCGGCGATGCCGGAGACGAGGCGCTCGCTGCGCTCGGTGAAGACGCCGGGCTCGGGATGGCCGAAGAGGAGGCAGCCGATCACCGCGCCCGAGCGCGACACGACGGGAACCGCGAGATAGCTGCGCACCGTGAGGTGGCCCTGTGGCATGCCGCCGATCGGCGCGGTGCGGCCGTAGCGCGGGTCGACGGTGATATCGTCCGAGCGGACGATCGCCTCGCCGCGGAAGGTCGGCTCGAAGAGGTGCGTGTTGCGCGGCATCGGGAACGCCGCAAAGCGCTCCTTCTCGGCGCCGGAGATAGTGTAGAGGCTGAACTTCTCGCCGTCGTCCTGCGTCACGTTGTAGAAGAACGCCCCGGCAGAGGCGCCCGTCAGCTCGACGCCGGCGTCCGTGACCGTCTGGACGACGCGCTCAAGGTCGATTTCCGAGGCGAAGGCGGTGCCGGTGCGGTTCAGGATCTCGAGGACGCGCGCCTGCTCGGCGAGGGCCTCCTCGGCCTGCTTCAGGGCATGGATGTCGGTGCAGGTGCCGTACCAGCGCACAATCGCACCCGCCGCGTTGCGAACGCAGTGGGCGCGGCCGATCACCCATCGGTACTCGCCCGAGTGGTGGCGAAGGCGGTACTCGATCTCGTACGGGTCACCGGTGGCGAGGCTGTTGCGCCACACCGTCCACGCCCGATCCTGATCCTCCGGGTGGAAGATGCCGTTCCAGCCCTCGCCGTCGGTGGAGCCGTGCGGCACACCGGTAAATTCGTACCAGCGGTCGTTGAAATAGTCGTGGAAGCCATCCGGCTGCGTCGACCAGATCATGTTGTCGATCGAGTTGGTGATCGCAGCGAAGCGAGCGTCGCTCTCGCGCTGGCTCTCCTCGGCGCGCGCCCGCTCGACGGCGGCCCAGGTCCGCTCCGCGACGTCGGCGACGAGTTGCGTCTCGTGCTGGAACCAGCCGCGCGGCTCGCGGCAGTGGACGTAGAGTGCCGCGAGGAAGGCGCCGTCCTTGACAAGCGAGGCGGTGACGAGGGCGCGTGTGTCGATGCCGTCGAACGCCGCGAGGATTTCCGGCGCGGACGTGCGCGGGTCGCTTTGGACGTCGGCGATCACCAGAGGTTCGCCACGTCGAAGCGTGCCGTAGACGTCCTCGCCGAAGGCCATCAGGTCGTAGCTGCCTTCGCGCGAGGGAACGGTCCCGTCGGTCCAGTTCCCGTGGGTGGTGAATACCCGTCCCGCCTCGTCGAGGTCGCCATAGCCGACCCGCTGGGCGCCGAGGAAGAGGCCGAGCGCCTCCTCCGACGCCGCGATGATTGCATTCGGGCTCGACAGCCCGCGCTGACGGTCGGACAGGTCGAGAAGGAAGCGTCCGCGCCGCTCGCCAAGAACGCGATCCGTCGTCTCGTGGCCCTGGTTGAAGATGCCGGCGACCGAGCCGTCCTCGCCGCGGATCGGCGTGAAGCTGTAGTTCCAGTACGTCTCCTGCCGAAGGCCGCCACGGATCATCGGCAGCATCTGGTCGAAGGCGGAGAAGCCCTCTCCCGTTTCGAGCACGCGCGCGAACTGTGGCCCGACGACGTCCCAGATGTCGTACCACACCTCGGCGCCGGGCCGGCCGAGGGCGTCGGGGTGACGCTCTCCCGGGATCGGCGCCCAGGCATCGTTGTAGAGGAGGAGGAGCTCCGGTCCCCAGTAGATCGCGGTGGGGAAGCTCGAATGGAGGCAGATCGACACCGCCGAGCGAAGTGACTGCGGCCAGTGGCCGGGGTCGCCGAGCGGGGTCGCCGCCCAGTCATGCGCGCGGATCAGCCGTCCGAGCTGGCCGCCGCCGGCAGGGAAGCTTGGCGCGACGGGAGCGTCAGCGAGCATCAGCATGGCGCAGCGCCCTTGGGGAGGTTGCTGCACGGCACCTGAGGGGGCGGCCCGCTGCCAGTTCTGCGACCCGCTTCGCGATGCCCGGATGGAAGTCGCCCCGGGTACCGCGTTCGAACATGTTCAAATGATTGACTCTCACTCGGCGGCGGCAATAACGCTGCCGCCGTAGCACGAGTTCCGTCCGGATCCGAACAATTCTGGACGACGGCGCATTCGCCGCACCCGGTCGGCCGCGCCGGGGATCCGGACGTCCGCACGCACTTTGCACGGCGGATGTCCGGACCGGTCGGTGATCAACGCTGCGTCGGCGCCAGGACCATCACCATCTGGCGGCCTTCGAGCTTCGGCTCGGACTCCACCTTGGCGAGCTCCTGCGTGTCCTCACGCACCTTGTTCAGGAGGTCCATGCCGAGGTTCTGGTGCGCCATCTCGCGCCCGCGGAACCGGAGGGTGACCTTCACCTTGTCGCCTTCCTCGAAGAATTTCCGGATGGCCCGCATCTTCACGTCGTAATCGTGCGTGTCGATGTTCGGGCGCATCTTGATCTCCTTGAGCTCGATCGTCTTCTGCTTCTTGCGCGATTCCGCGGCCTTCTTCTGGGCCTGGAACTTGAAGCGACCGTAGTCGAGGATCTTGCAGACGGGCGGCTCGGCATTCGGCGCGATCTCGACAAGATCGAGGCCGGCGGCTTCGGCGAGCTGGATGGCTTCGTCGATGGGGACGATGCCGCGGTTCACACCCTCGGCGTCCACGAGCTGGACGCGGGGAAGACGAATGTCCCGATTGGTCCGGGGGCCGGACTTGATGACGGGGGCAGGAGCACGATGCGGTCGGCGAATGGCGGTTCTCCAGGGGTCGTTTCGACGGTTGGCGGCGGCAGTCGGCACGGGGCGGAGGACACGCGTCCGGGCACGGAGGTCTATGCCACCCGTGCCGCGCCGCCCGTCCTCGCATCGGCCTTGCCGGCCGCCACCCTTCAATATAGCGCGGAAATGTCATCTTCCAAAATGGATTGGTACACGCCGAGGGTCTTCCGCTTCATCACGTCCAACGAGAAGTTGGCCATGACGTGTGCGCGGCCGCGGGCGCCGATCTCGCGGCGGGTGTCGTGGCTCGCCTGCAGCGCCTCGAAAAGCGCCTCGGCGAGCGCCTCCGCGTCGCCCGGCTTCACCCGCCAGCCGGTGCGCCGGTCGCGCCCGATCTCGGGCGGGGCGAGCACGGTCTCGCGCACCGCGCCATGGTCGGACACGATGACGGGGAGGCCCGCCGCCTGCGCCTCCACCGCCGCCCGGCCGAACGCCTCCGGCTCCGTCGAGGGCTGCACCGCAATGGTGGAGGCGGCGAGCGCGCCCGGCACGTCATCCACATGGCCGACGAAGCGCGTCACCCGCTCGAGCCCGAGGTCGCGCACCTTGCTGATGAGCCTCTCGCGGTAGGCGGTCCGCCCCTGGTCGGCACCGGCGAAGACGCAGACGAAGCCGGAGACGTCTCGTCTGCCGAGGAGCACCAGTGCGTCGAGGAGCACCTCCTGCCCCTTCCACGGCGTCAGCCGGGCGAGGTGGAGGATGACGCGGTCGCGCCCGTCGCAGCGCCACGCGCGGCGAAGGTCAGGCGCTCGCCCGGCGGCGGTGTCGTCGAACCGCGACAGGTCCGTCCCGCGATGGATGGTGATGATCCGGCTCTTCGCGAACGGGTGCCGCTTGCCGACGAGCGCGGCGGTGTAGGCGGAGTTCGCGATCACGAGGTCGCCGCGGGCCATCACCGAGTTGTAGCGATTCTTGAGGACCGTCCTCTCATTGTAGGCACCGTGGTAGGTCGTGACGAACGGCCGGTGGGTCCATGACGCCGCCCACAGCGACGACCAGGCCGGCGCGCGCGAGCGGGCGTGGATGAGGTCCACTCCCTCGCGCTCCATGAGGTCGGCAAGGCGGACGGCGTTGCGGCGGAGACCGAGGAGCGCCTTGGTGGCGACGGGCATCGTGACATGCTCGCCGCCGACGGCGAGGAGCTCCGGCACCAGGCGGCCGCCTTCGGAAACGACGATCGCGCGGTCGCCATTCGCGACGAGCGCGGCGGCGATGTCGACGGTGGTGCGCTCCGCGCCGCCCGTCTCGAGCTCGGGCACCACCTGCAGGATCGTCATCGGCCGCGCCGTCATCGCCTCTCCCCGCCCCGCAACGGCCGCGCCTGCGGAAGCAGAGCTTCTATGGCGCGAATCGCCGGACGGTTTCAAATGTCGCGCCTCTGTGCTTTCCCCGGAACCGGACGCGGAGGACGGCGATGCATAAGCTGTGGTCGGGCGAATCAGAGATCGCCGTCGAGGTGACGGAGGGCGCGCCGCCGTCGCTCCTGTGGCTCGGCGGTTTCCGCTCCGACATGGCGGGCGGCAAGGCGACCGCGCTCGCCGAGTGGGGGAGGGCGCACGGCCGGCGCGTGGTACGGTTCGACTATCGCGGACACGGCCTCTCCGGCGGTCGCTTCGAGGATCACGTCCTCTCCGACTGGCTCGCCGATGCGCGGCTCGTGGCGGACCGCTTCGCCGGCGACGACACGGTCGCCGTCGGCTCCTCGATGGGCGGCTGGATCGCGCTCCTCCTTGCCCGCGAGCGGCTCAAGGCGGGCAGGCCGCTTCGCGGGCTCGTCCTCATCGCGCCCGCGCCAGACTTCACCGAGGTGCTCCTGTGGCCGCGGCTGCCGGAGGAGCACAGGACCGCGGTCATGACGGCCGGCCTTACGCACCTCCCGTCTGCCTACGGCGATCCGTACCCGATCACGCGGCGCCTCTTCGAAGACGGTCGGCAGCATCTTCTCCTCGACGCGCCGGTCGAGACCGGCTGCCCCGTCCACATCGTGCAGGGCGTCGCCGATGAGGACGTGCCGCACGAGCACGCCCTTCGGCTGATGGAGCGCCTCGCCCACGACGACGTGGTCCTGACGCTGGTCAAGGACGGCGACCACCGCCTGTCGCGGCCGGAGGACATCGAGCGCATCCTCGCTGCGGTGGAGGGGATCGCCGGCTGACGCTTACCGCTGGCGGCAGCTGTACTGGATGATCGTCGACGTAATGATCGAGCTTGCCCGGCCCTTCCACAGCTCGCAGGTCGCCTGATCGTCGAAGCAGCCGACGAACGACACCGGGCGAGAGTTGTCGAGGATGTCGGTTGTGTTGCCGGACACCCTGCCGATCCACCGCGCGTCGGGGTTCGCATCGCAGGACGGCGTCGCGTCGCGGATCCTCTGGATGTCGTAGTTGGAATCGATGCCTTGCGCGATGGCGCTGGGCGCGGCGGCGAGGAGGGTGGCGGCAACGGTGAGGGCAACGGTGGCTCTGTTCATGACGGTCTCCTTGGAGGCGACCCGGTGGTCGCGGAGGGACACGGGATGCCCGCCGGACAACAACGGCCTTACCGGAAAGGTGTTCACTCGAGGGCTTCAACCGCAAGGAGCGGGAGGACGCTGCGACGCCGGCAACCGATCCTGACGCAGACGCACAGGAGCGACGCCCATGACCATCGCCTTCCGGCCCCTGCCGACCGAAACCGTCCGCCACCTTCAGGGCGGCGGCGCGGACGCCTATGGCCACCCCGCCGATGCGTTCGTGTCCGACGGCGAGGGCGTCCCCTGCCGGCACTGCCTCCGCGACGTCCCGGCCGGCGCCCGCGCGCTGGTGCTCGCCCACCGGCCGTTCACGCGGCTCCACGCCTTCGCCGAGACGGGGCCGATCTTCATCTGCGCCGAGCCATGTACGCCCGCCGCGCCATCGGCGGCGCTGCCGGCGATCCTTTCGAGCCCCGACTACGTGGTCCGCGCCTACGATGGCGACGAACGGATCGTCTACGGCACCGGCGGGGTGGTCGGGACCGCGGACATCCCGGCCCGCGCGGCGGCGCTCCTCGCCCGGCCAGACGTGGCGTTCGTCGACGTCCGCTCCGCGCGCAACGGCTGCTTTCAGGTGCGGGTGGAGCGCGGCTGACGGATCGGTCCGACGCGGCCGGTGCGGCGCTCCTCGGCGACGGCGTCGTCCGGCCCCCAGGGGTGGCCGCCGAAGCCGTGCCGCATCGCGATCACCGCGTTCGCCGCGTCGTCTCCCGCGAGCCGCGAGGCGAAGAGCGCGAACACCGACTGCGCGATGACCGGGATAGGAACCTCCATCCGGACGGCGTCCTCGACGAGCCAGTTCACCTCGCCGGTGTCCTCGATGTAGCCGGTCGCTTCCGAGAGCGCCCCGTCACGGGCGACAGCCTCGGCGAGGAGGTCCATCAGGAAGCCGCGGACGACGCTGCCGTGGCGCCAGCTCTCCAGCACCGCCGGGATGTCGAGGGTCACCGGCTCCCGCCGCAGCAGTGCGAAACCCTCGCCGATCGCCTGCAACATGCCGAACTCAATGCCGTTGTGCACCAGCTTCACGTAGTGGCCCGCGCCGGACGGGCCGGCGTGCACGACGCCGCCCTCCACCGCGACAGCTCGCAGGAACGGCTCCAGCCGTGCGAAGGCCTCCGTCTCGCCGCCGGCCATGAACGAATATCCGGCCGCCGCCGCCTTGACGCCCCCCGAGACGCCAAGGTCGACGAACAGGATCCCCTCCGCCTTGAGCCGCTCCGCGCGGGCGATCGAATCGCCCCAGTAGGCGTTGCCGCCGTCGGCGACCACGTCGCCCGGCGAGAGGTGCGGGAGGAGCGCGTCGAGCGTCTCGTCCACTGGCGGGCCGGCGGGGATGGAGAGGAGGATTGCGCGGGGAGGGGCGAGCGAGTCGACGAGCGCCGCGAGGTCGGCGACGTGATCGAGGCCGGCCTCCACCAGAGCCGCCGGCGGTTCACCCCTGGCGAAGCCGACGACGGTGAAGCCGCGGTCGAGCGCCCGCCGCGCCATGCCGCCGCCCATCCGCCCCAGACCTACGATGCCGATCGCGTCTGCCATGGTCGTCCTCCTCGTCGAGGCGCGCTGCGCCGACGAGGGAACGTGCAACCCGCCCGGGTGTGCCATGGCGGGCGCGCGCGATGCGTCGCGGTCACCTCGCGGCTCAGAACAGCGTCGGCGCGTCCGTGCCGCGGCGGGCGGCTCTGCGGGAGGAGGGCTGGCGCGTCGCAGCCGGGCTGGGCGGCGGCTCCCAGCCATAGGTGCTGCGGCCGCCATATTCGTGCGACCGGCGTCGCTCCTCGGCTAGGATGCCGGCGACCGTCGGACCGCCGTTGCCCTCGAGCCGCCGCGCCTCGGCATCCAGTCGGCGGAGCGCCGCCATTTCCTCGCCGGCGCCGAGGCGGGCGTTCCGCACGGCGCGCTTCATGACGCGGATCGTCTCGTCGTAGATGGCGGTCGGCACCGGGAACGGGTGGCGGTCCTTGCCGCCGTGGGCGATTGCGAACCGGGCGGGGTCGGTGAAGCGACAGGGCGCGCCGTACAGCACCTCGGCGACGAGGGCGAGGGAGAGCACCGTGCGCGCGCCGACGCCGGGTGTGAGGAGGAGATCCGGGAAGTCCGCCGGGCCGCGCTCGGCCGCCGCCGCCAGCGCGCCATGGAGCCGCCGATTGATGATGTCGGCCGGGCGCACATCGTGGTGGCCGGGCATCGCGAGGAGAGGGAGGAGCGGCGCGTCCCCCCGCTGCGGCGCCTCTTGACGCGCCGGCTGGAGGCGGGCGAGCTCGGCCGCGATCCCGTCAGGACCGAGGTCGCCGAGAAGCTCGAGCTGGCGGGTGCGGGAGGCGGCGGCACGTCGGTCGGCAAGGTTGACGATCCTGCCCCGGCCCTCGCCCTCCACCGCAGCGTGCGGGCTGTCGACGAAGCTCGTCAGCCCCTCCGAGAGCCAGTGGTAGCGCCGCGCCTCGCGACGGTCGCCGTTCATGCCTTGCTGCACCACGGTCCACTTGCCGTCGTCGGCGACGATGAAGCCATGGAGATAGAGATCGAACCCGTCCTGCACCGCGGCGCCATCCACCTTGGCGACGAGCCGGCTCGTCCGCGCCAGCGCCTCGCCGTCGAGCCCGGTCCGCTCGCCGACCACCGCAAGTTCGGCCGGCGTCGCGCGCGAGTGGCGGCCTCGCCCGCCACAGACGTGGAGACCGAGCTCCGCCGCGCGAGGTGCAAGGCCGCGCTTCAGCGCGCCGAGGACCGACGTCGTGATGCCGGAGGAGTGCCAGTCCATGCCCATGACGGCGCCGAAGGACTGGAACCAGAACGGGTGGGCGAGGCGGCGCAGGAATTCGTCGCGTCCGTATTCCACGACGACCGCCTCGGCAATGACGGCGCCGAGTGCGATCATCCGCTCGCCAAGCCAGCGGGGAACGCGGCCATTGTGGAGGGGAAGGTCGGCGCGGCCGGTTCTGGCGGTCATCCGTGAATCGCGGGGCTGTCGTTCCCCTTTCGTACCAGACCCGCCCGCGCGCGCCAACCCTTCAGCGCGCAAACCTCGTGGCGGACAGGATCAGGTGCGGATCGGCGGAGCGCCCGAGTCGATGCGGGCGATCCCCTCGCGGGCGGCGCCGAGATTCGGGTTCAGCGAGATCGCGCGGTTGTACGCGGCGCGCGCCTTCGTCTTGTCGCCCTGCATCTCGAGCCCGAGGCCGCGGTTGACCCAGGCGTCCGCATAGTCGCGGTCGAGGGCGAGGGCCTGGTTAAAGTCCTCCATTGCCGCCTCGAGGTCGCCGGTCGCCATGTAGGAGACGCCGCGGCCGTTGTAGGGCTCGGGCGCCTGCGGATCGAGGCCGATCGCGATGCCGAAATCCTCGACGGCGAAGGAATGGAGGTTCTGCGCCTGATAGATCAGCGCGCGGTTGTGGTAGGCGCGCGGGTCGCCGGAATTGATGCGGATCGCTTCGTTGAAGTCGGCGAGGGCGCGCTCGGTGTTGCCCTGGATGCGGAAGATGTTGCCGCGGCCGACGAGCGCGGTATCGTAGTCCGGCTTGATCTGAAGCGCGACCGTGTAGTCGTTGACGGCCTGGCCGAAATTGTCCATCCGCCGATGGACGAGCGCGCGGTTGGCGTAGGCCTGATAGAAGCGCGCGTCGAGCTGGATGGCGCGGTCGAAGTCGGCGAGCGCCTCGCGCAGGCGGCCGGCCTTGCCGTACGCGGTGCCGCGAACGTTGTAGGCCGACGGGTCGTTCGGGTTCGCGTCGACCACCTCGGTCAGCGAGGCGATGTTGGTGGGCGAGCCCGCCTCGGGGTCGATCGGCGCGTTGAACGTCGATTCGCCCACCACGCAGCCGGACAGGATGACGGCGAGGAGCGGGACGGCGAGGATCGTCGACAAACGCATGGACATGACCCCGGACGCAGAGGAACAGGACGCAGACAAACGGGCATAGAGCGGCGGCAGCGCACGGCAGTCGAACGCCCCGGACCCGCTCTAGCAGATGAAAGGGGGTTCGCGCGACCCCCGGTTGCCTTCTGCGGGACGTTGTCCCGCGAGCGCAGGCCCATCGGGACGTCGTCCCCGGCCCCTCAAGGCGCGGCGGGATTACCTCCCGCTGGCGCTCAGGCGCTGCGGGACGTCGCCCCGCACTGGATCAGGGAGTCCGCTTCTTGCCCGGGAGCAGGCCTTCGCGCTGCGCGCGCTTGCGTGCGAGCTTGCGGGCCCGGCGGACCGCCTCGGCCTTCTCGCGCGCCTTCCGCTCGGACGGCTTCTCGTAGTGGTTGCGCATCTTCATTTCGCGGAAGATGCCCTCGCGCTGCATCTTCTTCTTCAGCGCCTTCAGCGCCTGGTCGACGTTGTTGTCCCGGACAAGAACCTGCACGAAGCCCGTTTCCTTCTGTTGCACGGTGCCTTGCGGCGTCACCGTCGAGCCGGGCGGGTGTCCCCGCCTGAGGTGGCCCGCGCCCGCGCGACCACCTCCACTCGTCACCAATGCGCGCGCGTCCCGGACCGATCCCTCCGGATCGGCCGAGACGAGACACGCTCAATCGCAAGAACCAAGTCGCTAGCAGCCTTGTGGCGCTTTGTCCACCGGCCGGCCGACAAGGTTGACGTGGCCCATCTTGCGACCCGGCCGCGCCTCCCGCTTGCCGTACAGATGCAGTCGCGCGTCGGGATTGTCCAGATGCGCCCGCCATCCGTCCGCGTCGTCGCCGATGAGGTTCACCATCTCTATGTCGACGAGGCGGCGCGTCGAACCGAGCGGCCAGCCGGCGACGGCGCGGACGTGGTTCTCGAACTGGCTCGTCAGCGCACCGTCCTCCGTCCAGTGGCCGGTATTGTGGACCCGCGGTGCCATCTCGTTGGCGACGAGACCGCCGTCGGCCGTCACGAACCACTCGATCGCGAGGACGCCGACATAGCCGAGCCGTTCCGCGACGGCGGCCGTCATCGCCTCCGCCTCTGCGGCGCGGGCCAGTGGCAGCGGGCCGGGGAGGGTGGATCGGCGCAGGATGCCACGCTCGTGCCGGTTCGCCGGCGCGTCCCAGGCGGCCCAACGCCCGTCCGCCCCGCGGGCGAGCACGGTGGAGGTCTCAGCCGCGAAGGGGACCACGGCCTCCAGGATCGACGGTGCCCGGCCGACAGCGGCCCAGGCGGCGGCAAGGTCGTCACCGTCCCCGATCCGCACCTGTCCCTTGCCGTCGTAGCCGAACCGCCGCGTCTTCAGGATCGCCGGCGTGCCGAGCGTCGCGACGGCGGTCTCAAGCCCCAAAAGGTCGTCGACCGCCGCGTGCCGCGCGACGGGGAGACCGCAGGCGGCGAAGAACGCCTTTTCCGTCAGCCGGTCCTGCGCCACGGCGAGAGCGTCCGGGGCCGGCGCCACCCGCGGCAGGGTACGCAGCGGCTCGACGGGGATGTTCTCCCACTCGAACGTCACGACGCCGACCTCGGTCGCAAACCGGGCGAGCGCTGCGGCATCCTCGTAGGCGGCCACCGTGTGCCGCGCCGCGACCTCGAAGGCGGGCGAGTCCGCCTCCGGCGCGTACACGTGCACGCGAAGTCCGAGCCGCGCGGCAGCGAGCGCCAGCATACGGCCGAGCTGTCCGCCGCCGAGGATGCCGATCGTGTCGCCCGGCCTCACGCTCTCACCCGGTCTCACGCGTCGGCGGGCTTGTCGGCGACAGCCTCCGTCCGCGCCCGCCGCCAGTCGGCGAGGCGGAGCGCGAGCGCCTCGTCGGACAGCGCGAGAACGGACGCGGCGAGGAGCGCGGCATTGGTGGCGCCCGCCGGGCCGATCGCGAGCGTGCCGACCGGGACGCCCGCCGGCATCTGCACAATGGAGAGAAGACTGTCCCAGCCGGACAGCGCGCGGCTCTCCACCGGCACCCCGAACACCGGCAGCGTCGTCATCGCAGCGATCATCCCCGGCAGGTGCGCCGCACCGCCGGCCCCGGCGATGATCACCCGCGTGCCGCGCGCAGCGGCGCCGCGGGCGAAGTCGTAGAGCCGCTCCGGCGTCCTGTGGGCGGAAACGATGCGGTCCTCGTGCGCAACGGCGAGCGCGTCGAGTGTCTCGGCGGCGTGGCGCATCGTCGCCCAGTCGGACTGGCTGCCCATCACGACAGCGACAGGGGCGATGTTCACGCGATGATGTCCGGCAGCACCCGGGCGGACAGCATTCTGATCTCGTCCTTCAGCTGAAGCTTGCGCTTCTTGAGACGGCGGATCTGCAGCATGTCGGGCAGCGCGGCGGACTCCAGAGCCTCGACGGCAGCGTCGAGGTCGCGGTGCTCCTCGCGGAGCGCGTTCAGCCTGTCTCGGAGCGCCGCCTCTGTCTCGTCGTCCATCGGAAGCCGCTCAGCTGGGACACCGACCGCGTCGGACGGCAGACGGCCCGGCAAAGACCCGAGCCGCCCTACAATGCTCGACTCGGTCGCCCTCTGGCAAGGCTGAGCCGGGTCGGAGCGGGCGCGTCAGGTGGCGGGGGCGCCGACGATGGCGACCGTCGGCCGCCCCTCGCCGAAGATGCGCTGGGCCGCTCGGCGGACATCCTCCAGCGTGACGGCCTCGATGAGGGCGTTGCGCTGGTTGACGTAGTCGATGCCGAGGTCGTCGAGCTGGATCGCGAGGAGCTGGCGGGCGATCGAGTTGGAGGAATCGAACCTGAGCGCGTAGGAGCCGGTCAGGAACGACTTCGCGTCGGCGAGCTCCTCCTCCGTCGGCCCGTCGTTCACCATCCGGTCGAACTGGGCGAGGATCACGTCGAGCGCCTCCCGTGCCTGGGCGTTGCTCGTCGCGGTGCCGCCGCCGAAGATCGACGCGTGATCATAGGGGATGAGGTAGGAGTAGGCGGAGTAGGCGAGACCGCGCTTCTCGCGCACCTCCTCGAACAGCCAGGACGAGAACGAGCCGCCGCCGAAGATGTGGTTCATCACGAAGGCGGGGATGAAGTCAGGATCCTTGCGGGCGAGGCCCGGGCCGCCGAAGCGGATCGCGGTCTGCGGCGTTGCCACCGTGTCGGCGACGGAGAGGCCCGTCGCAGGCTCGATCGCCGCCACCTCGGTGAGGTCGGCCGTCGCCGGAAGGTCGCCGAACGTCCGGTCGAGGAGAGTGCGCAACCGGTCGGGGCTAATGTCGCCGACGACCGCAATGTAGAGATTGTCGCGTGCGATGCCCTTGTGCGCCGCAACGAGATCATCGCGCGTCAGCGACGTGACGCTCTCCACCGTCCCCTCGCTCGGCGTGCCGTAGGGGTGGTCGGGGAATGCGGTCCGTGCCCAGAGCTGGGACACCACCGTTTCCGGGTCATTGAGGTCGCGGCGGAGGCCGGCGGTGATCTGCGCCTGCATCCGGCCGATCGCCTCGTCGTCGAAGCGCGGCGCGGCAAGGGCGAGCCTGAGGAGCTCGAATCCCTTGTCGAGGCTCGCCGACAGCGCCCGCATGTCGCCGTAGAGGTGATCGCGCGAGGAATCGAACGAGATCTGGACGGCGTTGTCCTGAAGCGCCGTCTGGTAGGCGACCGAATCGAGATCGCCCGCGCCCTCGTCGAGCGTGGCGGCGAGGAGGTTCGCCCGCCCCGCCTTGCCGAGCGGGTCCTGCGAGGCGCCGGCGCCCGCGAAGGCGACATCGACCGCCACCAGGGGAACCGTATCGTCCTGCACCAGCCAGGCGGTGATGCCCTGTTCGCTGGTGACCTCTTGGATCTCGATGGCCGAAGCGCTCCCGACGGAGAGGGTGAAGAGGGCGAGCCCGGAGGCGGCGAGTTTCAGAAAACGATACATGATTCGATTGTCCCGCCTAGGATCACTGCACTGCAACCGTGGCCGGCTCACCCTCGAGGAGGCGGGCCGTCACGCTGCCGGTGGACTGGAGAAAGCGGCGCGCCGCCTCGCGCACCTCGTCGGCCGTGACCTCCGCGATGCGCGACGGCCAGGCCTGGACATCCTCGACCGTGGAGCCGGTGGTGAGCGCGGATCCGAAGATGCGGGCGAGCGAATCCTGGCTGTCCTGCGCGAAGATGACGGAGGCGAGGAGGCTCGTCTTCGCGCGGGCGAGTTCCTCATCGCTCACGCCGTTCGCGGCAAGGTCGGCGACGATCTCGCGGGTGCGCGTCTCGAGGCGGTCGAGCGCCACGCCCTCGCGCGGCACGGCGTAGACGACGAATCGCGTGTCGTCGACCGCGCTCGACTGGTACCAGGCGCCGGCCGAGGTCGCGATCCCCTCGTCGCGGACGAGGGCGCGGTAAAGGCGGCTCGTGTTCGTGCCGCCCAAAATCTCGGAGAGAACGTCGAGCGCCTCCGCCTCGCGCGGTTCGGCGGTGTTGTAGCTCGGCACCAGCCAGTTCACCTGCGTCGACGGCTGGTTCACCCGTGCGTCGCGCAGCTCGATCGTGCGGTCGGCGTCGATACGCTGCGCGAGGGGGCGATTGCGCTCCAGCGGGGGCTGCCCGTCGGGGATCTGCCCGTAGGTCTCGGCGGCGAGGGTGCGGATCTCGTCCACCGATACGTCGCCGGCGATCACGAGGACCGCGTTCCCGGGACGGTAGAAGTCGGCGTAGAAGGCGAGCGCGTCCTCGAAGGTGAGGCCGGCGATCTCGTCCGGCCAGCCGATCACCGGATCGCCGTAGGGGTGGTTCACGTAGAGCGCCGAATCGACCGCCTCGCCGAGTTCGGCCGAGGGCTGAGTCTCGACCCGTGCGTTGCGCTCCTCCTGGACGACCTTCAGCTCGGGCAGCGCCACCTCGGGCGTCAGCGCAAGGTTCTTCATCCTGTCGGCCTCGAACTCCATCATCTGGCGCAGATGATCGCGCGAGACCTGCTGGAAGTACGCCGTGTAGTCATTGGAGGTGAAGGCGTTCTCGCGCCCGCCGATGCGGCTCACGGTGGCGGAGAACTCGCCCGCCGGGTGCGTCGACGTTCCCTTGAACATCAGGTGCTCGAGATAGTGCGCGATGCCGGACTTGCCCGACGGCTCGTCGGCCGACCCGGCGCGGTACCACACCATGTGGGTCACGACCGGGGCGCGCCGGTCGGGGATGACGACCACCTCAAGCCCGTTGTCGAGCGTGAACGTCTCGGCGCTGGGGGCAATGGTCAGGCTCGAGAGATCGAGCGGCTGCGCAATGGCGGGGGCGGTGAGCAAGGCGGTCATTCCGAGGGCAGCGAGTGTCGTTAGCGTTTTCATTCGCGCGCGCATCCTGTCTCCGGCGTTTGCCCGAAGCTAGGGGGCAGCCGCGACGAGGGCCACTGAACGTTTGGTAAGGGCCGCCTTGCCGCAGGTGGAGCGGGCCTGCGGCTTCCGCCTTGTGGACAGCGACGGCTCTATTGGACGAGGGCCGATGACCAGACAGGTGAGGCTGCCGGGGCCCCGCGGTTGCGCTCCGCCATGGCAGCCGATCCGCACGGAGCGGTCGTCCCGACGGCGAGAAGGCGGCGACTCGTCCCGTCACCGCGCCCGGGGGCGGTGCGCCCGGCCGCGCGAGGCCCGCTCCCGGCGCCGGCGCCTACTGCTGCGGGATCGCGCGCTCGGGCCGACGCTCCAGCGACTTGTCGTAGAGCCGCTTCTTGATCCATTCGGAGTTCTCGATGTCGCCCTCTTCCGGCAGCGGCGCGCTGGCGACAGGCGTGCGGTACGCCTCCGGCGGCTGGATGAGGTAGCGGCGGGGCGCGGCGGTGCCGCCCTCGTCGAGCACGATGCCGATCTGCTCGCCAGTCGGGATCTTCTGGCGCATCTCCTCGCGGGAGAGGTGGAAGTTGGTCTGCTTCTCGTTGTCCGGGATCACCTTCTCCGGCAGCCGGGCGAGCCCGCCACCGGCGCGCCGTCCCGCGACCACCTCGTCCGGGCTGACCCGGCCGGTGGTGCCGCGGGTGTACTCCGTCTCGTAGGCCGCCTCCTGGCCGCGCTCGTAGGCCGCCATGCGACGCTGGCGCTCCGTCTCGTCATGGTCGACCGGGAAGTCCACCGCAGCCTGCGCCGCGCTGGCGTCGGTCGGGGAGGGAAGCTCGGTCGACCCGGGGATCGCGAGCGGCGCGCGCGGGTTGTACTCGATCGCCGACTTCGGCTGGGCGGCAATGCCGCTCGCGGTGAGAAGGCTGCCGAACACCGTGCTGTCGCGTCCTTCCAGTGCGGGGTCCGGCTCGTCCTCGAAGTAGTTGTAGGCCGTGTTGCAGCCGCCGAGCCCGATGGCGAGCGCGGCGACGAGGAGAACGGAACGAACCATCGGACAACTCCACAGACGGGCGGACGCGCCGCCGCGCAAGCCTTCGCGCCTCTCGTCCCGCCAGTCAACGCGCTCCCGGCCGGCCGACGCGATGTGATGCGGGAAAGACACACTTGCCGCGGCTTCGTTAAGCCTCCGTTTGCCGCGTTCGCGGCGAGACGAGGCTGTCGAGAAGGAGGAGCGCGACGCCGATCACGATCGCCGCATCGGCCACGTTGAAGACGTACCAGGAGAAGCGCCCCCAGTGGAGATGCACGAAGTCGACCACGGCGCCGTAGACCACGCGGTCGACGAGGTTGCCGAGCGCCCCGCCGAGGATGCCCCCCACCGCGAGCGCCACCAGCCGCCGTTGCGAGCGGGCGAGCCAGACGGCGAGCGCTACCGAGGCGACGACGGTGACTGCGACGAGGAGCCAGCGGCCGAGCCCTTCCTGCTGCAGGAGCCCGTAGGAAATCCCGCGGTTCCAGACGAGCACGAACTCCATGAACGGCGTCACCTCGACCGGGCCGTCCTGAAGGTGGAGACCGTGCAGCACCCAGAGCTTCGTCGCCTGGTCGGCTGCGAAGATGACGGCGGCGAGAAGGGCGCCGGCGCGCGCGGCCGGGCTCACCGCCCGTCGATCTCCGCCATCGCCGCAGCGTCCCGCGCGGAGAGGTCAGGGTAACGCGGGTCGCTGCCGACCTCTGGAAGGACGCGCCAGGAGCGGGCGCAGCGCCGCCCCTCGGCAAGCCGCACCGCGACGCCGACGCCCGGCACCTCCGGCAGCGTGAAGTCGCCCGGCGCGGGGTCGCCCGCCTCGATCGTGACGGCGGAGGCGATCACGACGTCGGCGAAATCCACCGCCTCGACGGCCGCGCGGAGGTCGGCGTCGGCGATCCTCACCACCGGGTGCGCCTCCAGCGAGGCGCCGATCCGCTTCTCCTGCCGCTCCACCTCCAGCGCGCCGAGGACGACGCGGCGGACCCGCCGCACCTTCGCCCAGCGGGCCGCCAGCGCCTCGTCCCGCCAGCCGGGGTCGACCGCCGCGAACTCGGCAAGGTGGACGGAGCCATCGTGCCCGCGCGAAGCCCAGGCCTCCTCCATGGTGAAGGGCAGCACGGGCGCGAGCCAGGTGACGAGGCAGTCGAAGATCGTCCGCACCGTGGCGAGCGCCTGATGCCGGCGGGCGGAGGACGGCGCGTCGCAGTAGAGCGCGTCCTTGCGCACGTCGAAATAGAACGCCGAGAGCTCCGTGTTGGCGAAGGTCATCAGCGTGTGCGTGACCTCGGCGTAGTCGTACCGGCGGTAGGCCTCGCGCACGGTGCCGTCGAGCTCCGCGAGGCGGTGCAGCATCAGCCGCTCGAGCTCGGGCGCCATGGCCGGGTCGAGCGCCGTGCCCGTGTCATGGGCCAGCGTTCCCAGCATCCAGCGGATCGTGTTGCGGAGCTTGCGGTAGGAATCAGCGACGCCCTTCATGATCTCCGGGCCGATCCGCTGGTCGTCCGTGTAATCTTGGCTCGCCACCCAGAGCCGCAGGATGTCGGCGCCGTAGTCCTTGATGATGTCCTGCGGCGCGACGGTGTTGCCGAGGCTCTTCGACATCTTCCGCCCGTCCTCGGCCATGGTGAAGCCGTGGGTGACGACGGTGTCGTAGGGCGCGCGGCCGCGGGTTCCGCAGGACTCCAGCAGCGAGGAATGGAACCAGCCGCGGTGCTGGTCGGAGCCCTCGAGGTAGACGTCGGCCGGCCACTTGAGGTCCGGCCGCTTCTCCAGGACGAACGCGTGGGTGGAGCCGGAATCAAACCAGACGTCGAGGATGTCCGGCACCTTCTCGTAGTGTGCGGGGTCGTGGTCGCCGGCGAGGAAGCGCTCAGCCGCGCCGTCCGCGAACCAGGCGTCGGCGCCCTCCGCCTCGAAGGCGTCGGCGATGCGGGCGTTGACTGTCTCGTCGCGCAGGATCTCGCCCGTCTCGCGGTGCACGAACACGGTGATCGGCACACCCCAGGCCCGCTGGCGGGAGACGACCCAGTCCGGTCGGTTCTCGATCATCCCGCGCAGCCGGTTCTTGCCCGCCGCCGGCACGAACTCGGTCGCCTCGATGGCCGCGAGCGCGCGCGAGCGCAGCGTCGTCCCGTCCCTGATGTCGCGGTCCATCGCGATGAACCACTGCGGCGTGTTGCGGAAGATGACCGGCTTCTTCGACCGCCACGAGTGTGGGTACTGGTGCTTCAGCCGGCCCCGCGCCACGAGCGCGCCGGCCGCGACCAGCGCGTCGATGACGGCCTTGTTCGCCTCGCCCTTCTCGCCCTTTTCGGTGATGACGGCGAGCCCCTCGAACCCCGGCGCCTCGCGCGTGAAGCGCCCATCCGCGCCGACGGTATAGGGGATCGCGGTGTCGATCCCGCGAGCCTCGAGCGCGCGCTTGTTCTCCATCCAGACGTCGAAGTCCTCGACGCCGTGCCCCGGCGCGGTGTGGACGAACCCGGTGCCAGCATCGTCGGTGACGTGCTCGCCGGCGAGGAGGGGCACGGCGAAGTCGTAGCCGCGGCCGGTGAGGGGGTGGCGCGCGGTCAGCCCCGCGAAAGCCTCGGCCGGTACGGTGGCGATGCGGGTGAACGAGGCGACCTTCGCGGCGTCCATCACGGACTGCGCGAGAGCGTCGGCGATCACATATCGGTCACCTGCCTTCACCCACGGCAGCTTGCCGTCGGGCAGCGGGGCGACGTCGGTCACCTCGTAAAGGCCGTAGGCGACGGTCGGCGAGTACGCGATGGCCCGGTTGCCTGGCATCGTCCACGGCGTCGTCGTCCAGATGACGATGGACGCGCCGAGAAGCTCCCCCTGCGCGGCCTCTCGCGCAGCGTCTCTAGCGATTGCGGCCTCGGCAGCTGGGCCACCAGGCGACGGCTTTAGCTCGCCGTCGCGGCTTCGTTGGAAATGCGGCGGCAGACGCAGGTAGTCACCGCCGGCAGTCTCAACGATCGGGAACGCCACGTACACCGTATCCGACTGATAGTCCTGATACTCCACCTCCGCCTCGGCGAGGGCCGTCCGCTCCACCACCGACCACATGACCGGCTTCGAGCCGCGATAGAGCTGGCCGGACATCGCGAACGCCATCAGCTCGCGGGCGATCTGCGCCTCGGCAGGGTAGCTCATTGTGGTGTAGGGGTTCGCGAAGTCGCCGAGGACGCCGAGTCGCTGGAACTCCGCCGACTGCACCCCGAGCCACTTCTGCGCGAACTCGCGGCACTCGCGGCGGAACTCGTTGACCGGCACCTCGTCCTTGTTGCGGCCGGCGGCGCGGAACGCCTCCTCCACCTTCCACTCGATCGGGAGGCCGTGGCAGTCCCAGCCCGGCACGTAATTCGCATCGCGCCCCAGCATCTGGTGGGAGCGGACGACCACGTCCTTCAGGATCTTGTTGAGGGCGGTGCCGATATGGATGTTGCCGTTGGCGTAGGGCGGCCCGTCGTGGAGCACGAAGAGCTCGCGCCCGCGGCTCGCCTCGCGCTGGGCGCGGTAGAGGTCCATCTCGGCCCAGCGGGCGAGGATCTCGGGCTCCTTCTTGGGGAGCCCGGCGCGCATCGGGAACGCCGTCTCGGGAAGGAACAAGGTTTTCGAGTAGTCGCGCATCTCGGCGCCGGTGGTGTCGGCGGTGCGCGAAGCGGCGGCGGTGTCGGTCATCGGAACCTCGGCGTCAAACGGGGCGGTGCCCCGTTCGGCGTCAAACGGGGCGGTGCGTGTGCGGCCACGTCCGGCGATGCGCCGAGCATCCCGTCACGCCGGCGGCCGCGCCCCGGCGGACGGGCGCCGAATTCGCACACGCGTGGAGACCGGGAGAGCGGACAGCATGGCGCTCTCCTACCACCGTTGCCGCCGCGAACGCCAGTGCCGGCGCGCGCACCGGCCGGCCTCGCGGCGGTGTTGCCCCCATCAGAGGTGCGGCAGCAGCGCGTCGGCGCCGGACACCTCGGCCGTGCGCGGGGTCTCCTCGATGTTGAGGATCTTCACCACGCCATCGTCCACCAGCATGGAATACCGCTTGGAGCGGATCCCCATGCCGAAGCCGGAGGCGTCGAGGTCGAGTCCGACGGCGCGGGTGAAGTCGGCCGATCCGTCGGCAAGGAAGAGGATCTTGCCCTCGCCGCCGGAGGACTTCGCCCACGCGTTCATCACGAACATGTCGTTGACGGAGACGACCGCGACATCGGCAACCCCCTTCGCCTTGATGAGGTCGATGTTCATCAGGAAGCCGGGGAGATGGTTGCGGTCGCAGGTCGGCGTGAAGGCGCCGGGCACGCCGAACAGGACGACGCGGCGGCCGCGGGTGAGCTCCGCCGTGGTGATCTCGGCCGGGCCATCGGGCGTCATCATCTTGAAGGTGGCATCGGGCAGCGTCTCGCCGACGGCAATCGTCATCGTGATCTCCGGGATCGGAAGGGCGGTTCGCGGCGTTCTAGAACACCGCCGGCGCAGAGGCGAGCCCCGCCTCACGCAACGCGGCTTCATGTGGTACGGTCTGTCGATCAGGGAGATGCGCCGATGGGTGCAAGGGACGGCTACCTCGAAGGACACTGTCTGATCGCGATGCCACAGATGAGCGACACGCGGTTCGAGAAAGCCGTCGTGTTCCTCTGCGCCCATTCGCCCGAGGGGGCGATGGGCATCGTCGTCAACAAGCCGGCGAAGAACATCAACTTCGTCGACCTCCTGACGCAGCTCAACGTCGTCGACGAGGAGAACGCAATCCGCCTGCCGGACACCGCGCGCCGTGTGCCGGTGCGGAGCGGCGGACCGGTGGAGACAGGCCGCGGCTTCGTGCTCCACACGCCCGACTTCATCCTCAAGGAGGCGACGCTGGTGACGGCATCCGACGTCTGCCTGACGGCGACGGTCGAGATCCTGCGCGCCATCGCAAGGGGCTCTGGGCCGAGCCAGGCGCTGCTGGCGCTCGGCTACGCGGGCTGGGCGCCCGGGCAGCTCGAGACGGAGATCTCCAACAACGGCTGGCTGCACGTCGAGGCGGATCACGATCTCCTGTTCGACCCGACGCTCGACGGCAAGTACGAGCGGGCGATCGCCAAGCTCGGCTTCGACCCGATGCTCCTGTCGGCGACCGCCGGCCACGCCTGATCCGGCGCGGCCAGCCGCTGCGGCGCGCGGGTGCGGCGCGGTCGGCGCCGGCGCTGCCGGGGCGGTTGACAGAACGGCCCGTGTGGCGCTTGTGACGGGATTCTGATCAGAAGCGAAGGCGGGACAAGCGTGCAGTACGTCTCCACACGCGGCGGCGCCGGGCCGCTTGGATTCGCAGACGCGACGCTGACCGGACTTGCGCCCGACGGAGGCCTCTTCGTCCCGGAGACCTATCCGACCTTCACGCCCGCCGAACTTTCCGCCTTCTCCGGCCGGCCGTACGAGGAGGTGGCGCTCGCGGTCCTCTCCCGCTTCGCCGGCGGCGACGTGTCTGATGCCGCGCTCGCCGAGGATATCGACGGGGCGATGGCGACATTCCGTCACGCCGCGCGCGTCCCACTGGTGCAGGTCGGCCCCAACGAGTTCCTGCTCGAGCTCTTCCACGGCCCGACGTTCGCCTTCAAGGACGTCGCGATGCAGCTCCTCGCCCGGCTGATGGACCGCATCCTGTCGGCGCGCGGGCGGCGGGCGACCATCATCACGGCCACATCCGGCGACACCGGCGCCGCCGCCGCCGAGGCGTTCCGCGGCCGCTCGGCGATCGACCTCTTCATCCTCTATCCGGACGGGCGCGTGTCGGACGTCCAGCGCCGGCAGATGACGACGGTGGCGGACGACAATGTCCACACGCTGGCCGTCGCCGGCGACTTCGACTCCTGCCAGCGGATCGTGAAGGCGCTGTTCGTCGACCGCGCCTTCAACGACGCGGTCGCGATGTCCGGCGTCAACTCGATCAACTGGGCCCGCGTCGCCGCGCAGGTTCCCTATTACATCTACGCCGCGACCCGGCTCGGCGCCCCCCATCGCCCGGTCGCCTTCTCCGTCCCGACCGGCAACTTCGGCGACATCCTCGCCGGCTGGGTCGCCCACCGGATGGGCCTGCCGGTCGAGCGGCTCGTCATCGCGACCAACCGGAACGACATCCTCAACCGGATGGTGAAGACGGGCCGCTACGCACCGGAGGCTGTAGTGCCCTCGACGTCGCCGTCGATGGACATCCAGGTCTCGTCCAACTTCGAGCGCCTCCTGTTCGAGCTCTCCGGCCGCGACGCCGCCTCCATCCGCTCGCGCCTTTCGGCGTCGACCTTCGAACTCACCGCCGCCGAGCGGGAGGGAATGGCGCTGTTCGCCTCCGGCCGGGCCGACGATGCCGAGGTCGCCGAGACGATTGGTGCCGTGTTCGACGTGACGGGGCTCATCATCGACCCGCACACGGCGGTCGGCTTCAGGGCGGCCTGTGAGGCGCTCGTGCCGGGTGTGCCGATGGTGATGCTCGCGACCGCCCACCCCGCCAAGTTCCCCGAGGCGGTGGAGGCGGGCTGCGGTTTCGCGCCGCCGGTGCCGGAGCATCTGCGCGCCGTGATGGCGGCGCCCGAGCGGGTGACCCGCGTCGCCGCCGACACGGACGCGGTGAAGCGGCTCGTCCTCGAGCGGTCGCGGGCGGTGGCTGCCTGATGCCGCTGACGACGCTTCCGAGCGGGCTCACGGTCGTCTCCGACCCGATGGCGCACGTCGACACCGTCGGCGTCGGCGTGTGGGTCGAGACGGGGACCCGGTCGGAGGAGGACCGCGAGCACGGGATCGCCCACTTCCTCGAGCACATGGCCTTCAAGGGCACCGCCCGCCGCTCCGCCCGCGAGATCTCCGAGGCGATCGAGACCGTCGGCGGCGAGATCAACGCCGCGACGAGCGTCGAGACGACCGCGTATCACGCCCGGATGCTCGCCGAGGACCTCCCGCTCGCCCTCGACATCCTCGCCGACATCCTCACCGAGCCACGCTTCGACGCCGCCGACGTGGAGCGCGAGCGGAACGTCATCCTGCAGGAGATCGGCGCCGCTGAGGACGTGCCGGAGGACCGCGCCTTCGATGCGCTGCCCGAAGCCGCCTTCCGCGGCCAGCCCGTCGGCCGGCGGATCCTCGGGACGCGCGAGTCGGTCGGGACCGTCACCGCCACGACGCTGAAGGACTTCTTCGCCCGCCACTACACCGCCGGCGCGATGACGGTTGCCGCCGCCGGCGCCGTCGACCACGACCGCCTGGTCGACGCGGTCGAGCGGGCCTTCGCCGCCGTCCCCGTCCGACCCGCGCCCGCGCCGCCGACCGCGCGCTACACCGGCGGCGTCGCGGCGGAGGACGCGGATTCCGCCGAGTGCCAGTGGATCCTCGGCTTCGAGGGGCATGCGGCGACGCACCCGATGGCGACCGCCACGCACGTCGCCGCGACCGTGATGGGCGGCGGCCTCTCCTCCCGCCTGTTCCAGGCGCTGCGCGAGGAGCGCGGGCTCGTCTACGACACCTCCGCCTTCCACTGGGCATTCGCCGACCTCGGCCTGTTCGCGATCCACCTTGCGACGGCGGCCGACGATGTCGAGGAGGCGACCGCGGTCGTCCTCGACGAGCTCGAGGCGGCGATCCGGCACGTCTCCGACGAGGAGCTCGCCCGCGCCAAGGCACAGATCCGCGCCGGGCTCCTGATGAGCCGGGAGAGCGTCTCCTCCCGCATGGGGCAGGCAGCGCGGCATGCGATCGTGTGGGGCCGCCAGCTCACCAAGGAGGAGCGGATCGCCGAGATCGAGGCGGTGACGGCGGGAGACGTGCGGCGCCTTCTTGCCGGCATGACGGCCTCCGCACCGACGATCGTCGCCGTCGGACTCGCCGAAGCGCCATCGCCCGACGAGATCGTCGCACGGTTCGCGCCGCTCAGGGGGGCTGCGTGAGCGCGCTCTACCGGACCCAGTTCGTCCGCGGCACGGCCGCGCTGAACGAGGGGACGGTCCTGCGCGGGGCAAAGACGCGCCTGAAGATGCCGCTCTCCGTCGACTACGCCGAGTGGAGCCGGCTGCGCGCCGAGAGTCGCCACTTCCTGCGACCGTGGGAGCCGACCTGGCCGCGCGACGACCTCACCCGGATGGCCTACCGCCGCCGCATCCGCCGCTACCACCGCGAGATCCGCGCCGACGAGGGCTACGCCTTCTTCGTCTTCGCGGCCGCCAGCGGCGAACTCGTCGGCGGGCTGACGCTGGCGCACGTCAAGCGCGGCGTCACCCAGTCCTGCACCCTCGGCTACTGGACGGGCGAGCGCTTCGCCGGTCAGGGCTACATGGGCGACGCGGTCCGGACCGTGATCCCCTGGTGCTTCAACGTTCTCGGCCTGCACCGGATCGAGGCGGCGACATTGCCGCACAACGAGCGCTCGATGCGGCTTCTGAAGCGCGCCGGTTTCGCTGAGGAGGGCTACGCCCGGCGGTTCCTGTGCATCGACGGCGCCTGGCGCGACCATGTCCTCTTCGGCATCGTCAACGGCGAGACCCCCGACCCCTTCCCGTTCGCCCGCGAGGAGGGCGCGTGATCCGTTTCCTCGCCGCTCTTCTCGCTGTGCTCGCCCTGACCCACGCCGCCCGCGCGGTGGAGGCCGTGCCGATCGGCGACAACGTCGCTGTGATTGACCTCCGGCCCTTCGCGGAGATGCACGCCGACCAGCTTGGCAACCTTCAGGTCTCCACCGCGGCGGGGCTCGACGGCGTCGTGCAGCGGATCGAGGTGCGCGCCACCAACCCGGACACGCGGCACTGGGCGGTGATCGGCCTCGCGAACCCCGGCGACGAGCAGATCGACCGCCTCCTCGTCGCGCCGCATCACCGACTGGCGGGCTCCGGCATCCTGTCGCCGGACCTCGGCGCCGAGCGCGTCGCCGCGATCACCCCGTCGGAAGGCTTCCCGCCACAGCGCCTGTCGTCAGCGGAGGCGGACGTCTTCTCCGTCACCATCGACCCCGGGGCGACGGTCACCTACGTCCTCGAGCTCACCACGCCGAACCTGCCGCTCCTGCGCCTCTGGGAGCCGGATTCCTACCGCGACAGCCTCAACGCCTACACGCTCTACAAGGGCGTCATCGTCGGCATCGCGGGGCTCCTCGCGGTGTTCTTCCTCGTCGTCTTCGTCATCAAGGGCACGATGATGTTCGCGTCCGCCGCCGTCCTCGCGTGGGTGGTGTTCGGCTACGTGCTCATCGACTTCGCCTTCCTCGGCACCGTCTTCTCGCAACGAGTGGAGAATGACGCGACGCTGCGCGCCTTCGCGGAGGCGATGCTTTCCCTGACGCTCCTCGCCTTCATCATCTCCTACCTCAACATCACGCGCTGGCGCTTCCGCAACACCTACGCCCTGTTTGCGCTGCTGCCGCTCGCCGGCGGCGCCGGCTGGCTCGCGCAGGTCGACCCCGTGCTGACGGCGGGGATCGCCCGCGTCGCCCTCGCCGTGGTCGCGGGGCTCGGGCTCATCGCGATCCTCGTCGCCTCGATCCGCCGCAACGACCGGGCGATCATGATCCTGCCGACGTGGCTCCTCCTGATCGCCTGGATCGCCGGTGCGGCGCTGACGGCGACGGGCGAAATTGACAACGACTTCGTCCAGCCCGCTCTCAACGGCGGCCTCGTCCTCCTCGTTCTCCTCATCGGCTTCACGGTGATGCAGCACGCCTTCGCGGGTTCGCACATCTCCCCGGCGCTCGCCCGCGAGGTGGAGCGCGACGTGCTGGCGCTCGCGGGCGCCGGCGACATCGTGTGGGACTGGGACGTCGCGCGCGACCACATCTCCTGCGGCCACGAGGCGGAGGAGCGGCTCGGGCTCGAGCGCGGCGCGCTCAACGGGCCGCCGCAGGACTGGTTCGCCGTCCTCCACCCGCAGGACCGCGACCGCTTCCGCGCCACCCTCGACGCCACGCTGGAGCGCCGCCGGGGGCGGATGAGCGACATCTTCCGCTTCCGCGGCGTCGACGGCCACTTCCGCTGGTTCCGCCTGCGGGCCCGCCCCGTCATCGGCTCCACCGGCGAGATCATCCGCTGCGTCGGCACCCTTGTCGACGTGACGGAGGCGAAGACGATCGAGGAGCGCCTCCTCCACGACAGCGTCTACGACAACCTGACGGGCCTGCCGAACCGCCACCTCTTCCTCGACCGGATCGAGATGGCCCGCGCATGGTCGAACGAACAGACCGCGCAGCGGCTGTTCGTGGTGGTCGTCAACCCGGACAACTTCACCGAGATCAACGACCAGTACGGTCAGTCGGTCGGCGACTCCGTGCTCCTCACCATCGCCCGCCGTCTGTCGCGTACCCTGAAGCGTCACGATTCCATCGCCCGCCTCTCGGGCGACTCCTTCGGCCTCCTCGTCTACTGCGATCCGACGAAGCTCGAGGAGTTCTCGACGCGCATCCGAGAGGCGCTGCGCCAGCCGGTGCAGTTCGCCGACCAGGACATCTCCGTCGTCGTCTCCCTCGGCATCGCGGGCGTGGACCTCAAGGCGGAGAGCGCGGCGGAGATCCTGGACAATGCCGAGCTCGCCCTTCGCCGGGCGAAGCGCCAGGGCGGCGACCGGTTCGAGCTGTTCGACCCGCTCATGCGCCGCCTCAACATGAGCGGCCGGTCGCTGGCGCGGGACCTGAAGCGCGCCATCGCCGAGGAGAAGATCAAGCTCCAGTTCCGCCCGGTGAGGGACCTCCTCAACGACCGCGTCGTCGGCTACGAGGCGATGCCCTCCTGGCACCATCCGCTGCAGGGCCCGCTCGCCTGGACGGAGCTCCTCGACGTTGCCGCGCACGAGCAGATGGCCGTCCAGCTCGCCGTCTCGACGTTGGAGCGCTGCGCCGTCACGCTGGGCGAGTGGCGCGCGGCGGGGAAGGACCTCCAGCTCCTCGTGACGCTGCCTGTGGCGGAGGCCTTCCGCACCGACCTCGTCGGCGACGTGAAGACCGTCATTGCCCGCGCACGGCTCGACCCCGGCCTCCTCCAGATCGGCGTCCCGGAGGAGATCGTGACCGACAACCCCGAATTCGCCGTCCAGCTGTTCGGCCGCCTCCGCGACGTCGGCGCCGCGACCTGGGTCACCGGCTTCGCCCGCCGCGCGACGGCGCTCCCGAACCTCTCGCGCCTGCCGCTCGACGGCGTCCGCTTCGACGAGGCCCTGACGTCGGGCTCGGAGGCGGGCAAGCGGCACAAGCTCGTCGGCGCGCTGTTTGCGATGGTGACGGCGCTCGAGGCCCGCGTGATGGTGGGCGGCGTCACTTCGTCGAAGGAGGCGAACGACCTCCACGCGCTCGGCGCGCGCTACGCGGTCGGACCCGCATTCGGCCGGCCGGTGACGGCGCAGGCGGCGCAGGGGCTCGCGGTGGTGGACGCCGCCGCAGCAGAGTGAGGCCCGACGGGCGGCCGCTTGCCGCCGCCTTCGCCGCCGCCGCCGAGCGGGGCGACTTCGCGGCGGCGCTGGAGGCGCTCGACGCTCTCGTCGCCCTCGAGACCCGCTCCGCCCCGCTCCACTACAACCGCGCCGTCGCCCTCCGCCGCCTCGGCCGTGCCGCCGAGGCGCTCGCGGCCGCCGACCGGGCGCTCGCCCTCGACCCGTCCCACCACAACGCCCGCTTCGAACGCGCGGCGGCGCTCATGGACCTCGGCCGGCCCGAGGCGCGCGACGCCTTCACCGCCTACCTCGCCCGCGTACCCGGCGACGCGGACGCGCTCCTCAACCTCGCCCGCCTCGCGCTCCGCTCCGGCGACCCCGCCGAGGCGCTGGCGCGGCTGGGCGACCTCCCCGGCGAGGCGGCGGCGCTCGTCCGCGCGGAGGCGCTGCGCGATCTCGGCCGGCTCGACGAGATGGAGGCGGCGCTCGCGGGTGTCGCCCCGGCCTCGGCGCTGAAGGTGCGCACGCAAGGGGCGGTCGGGCGGCTGCCGCTCGACCCGGGGCGCCTCCGCCGGTGATGCGCGCGGACGCGCGCCCGCGCGGGTGGGGCGCCGCCCCCGCCCGTCAAGCGGCAAGCGTTCGGTCCTGCGGACCTTTGACGGGACCCACCCCCGCGTTCGCCACGTGGCAAGGGTTCAGCCGCAGGCTGAATGCTTGCTGCGATCTTGCGCCACGACGCTGACGCCTTGCTCGGGGGAAGAAGAACGGCTCACCACGTCGTCGTCGGCCGGTCCATGATCGTGCGGCCGAGGAGGCTCGCGGCCAGGTCGACCATCAAGGTCGCCGTCCGCCCGCGCTCGTCGAGGAAGGGGTTCAGCTCGACGAGGTCGAGCGAGCGGACGAGGCCGCTTTCGTGGAGGAGCTCCATCGCAAGGTGAGCCTCGCGCACCGTCGCCCCGCCGGGGACGGTGGTGCCAACGGCGGGTGCGACGTCCGGGTCGAGGAAATCCACGTCGAGCGAGACGTGCAATCGGCCACCGGCGTCGGCGCAGCGCCTGATCACCCCTCGCACCAGGGCGCCCACCCCGTGCTCGTCGACGTCGCGCATGTCGTGCACCCGCACCCCGTGCTCGACGAGGAGCCGCCGCTCGGCCGGGTCGACCGAGCGGATGCCGATCATTGTGATGCGCGAGGCATCGAGCGGGCGGATCGGCGTGCCGTAGATCACCTCCGCGCCTTCGAGCCCGGCCGCCAGCGCGACAGGCGTGCCGTGCAGATTGCCGCTCGTGGTCGTCGCCAGGGTGTGGAAATCGGGATGCGCGTCGAGCCACAGGACGTGGACGTCGTCGTGCACGTCGGCGAGCGCGGCGAGTGAGCCGGCGGACACCGAGTGGTCGCCGCCGAGGAGGATCGGCATCGTGCCTGCCCTCAGCGCATCGGCGAAGGCAGCGCGGATCGCTCGCGTCCAGCCCGCCATCGCGCCGACCGAGTGGGCCGGCGCGTAGAGGGCATCGTCGATCGCCACGTCTTCCGGGGTGACGTCGCGGTCGGCGACCACGGTGTGGCCGAGGTCGCCGATCGCATCGATGAGGCCTGCGGTGCGGAACGCCGCTGGCCCCATGATGCAGCCGCGGCGGTAGGTGCCCGCCTCTGTGGGGGCACCGATCACCGTGATGTTCGCCAAGGTCCGCTCTCCTCCGAAGGCGCCGCAGCCGGCGCGGTCGCGGGTCGCGGACCAAGGCTCAGGTCAGGCCGAAGGTCCGCTTCAGGCCGCCTTCGACTTCTTGCCCCGGCGGCCGCCGCCGCTCTCTTCGTCCTCGCTGCCCTCGGCGTCAACGTCGCCGGCCTCCATCTCCATCGAGGCCCCCTCGCCCTTGCCGCCGCGCGAGCCGCGGCCGCCCTGCGAGCCACTCCGGCCGCCGCGGCCGCGCTGGCCACCCGCCTCCTCGTCGCCGCGTTCGCCGGTGTTGGCTTCCTCGTTCAGCGTGCCCTCGGCGACCTCGGTCAGCTTCCGGTCCGCGGCGATCTCCTGCTCGAGCGTCTGCGTCAGCATCTCGGCGACGTCGTCGCGGCCGAGGTGCTTCGCCCAGGCGATGGCGGTGCCATAGCGGGTGATCTCGTAATGCTCGACGGCCTGCAGGGCGGCGATAATGCCGACGTCGCGCACCGGGCCTTCCTGCGCCTCCTCGGCGATCTCCTTCGCCTCCTCGATGATACCGTTGATCGCCTCGCAGGTGACGCCGCGGGGCCTGAGGCCGAGCGCCTCGAAGGCCTTCTCCAGCGTCTCGACCTGGCCTTCGGTCTCCTCGCGGTGCTCTTCGAGGAGCTGCTTCAGCTGGTCGGACTGCACCTTGCGGCTCATCTGCCGCATGCCGCGCAGCGCGGCCTTCTCTGCATAGTAGATGTCGCGCAGCATGTGGACGAAGAGATCGTCCAGCGATTTCATGGCCATAATGGCTCCCCGGGGTTTCGCTCGCACGTTTGCGATGCGTCTGCGCCTAGGAACGTCACCCTATGTTGCGGAGTTCCGGGGCCTCCGCGCGGATCGCGAGCGGCAGCCAAACGCGAAGCGGCAACTTTCCTCCGGCACAAAATTGCCCCATGACGGGGAGACGGTGTGGCCGAAGGAGGGACGTGTGGATTTCGACCAGCTTTTCGCGAACTTCCAGTACAACGATCTGCAGTGGTTCATCCCCGTCTCGGCCGGCGTCCTCATCATCATCGGATCGCTGCTCGTCGCCCTCATACGGGGCATGACGGCGGGCGTCCTCCTCGCCCTCTTCTTCGGCGGCGTAATGTCGATGTCACCCGTCCTCCTGTCGACGCTGCAGCGCACCGCGACGGCGACGGCCTCCGCCGGCAACGATGTCGCCCGCAGCGCGGCCGAGCTTGCCATGCTGAACAACGAGGTGATCACCGACATCTCGCGCGTGATGTCGACGATGCGGACGGCGCTCGAGAGCCTCGAGCCGGTTGTCTCCCCGCCGGGCGGAACGCCGGACAATCCGGGCCTCGCCGAGCGCTTCGAGCAGAGCATCGACGACAGCGAAGAGCGGCTCGATTCGGCGATCGCGACGCTCTCGCGCGCGAACCTGTTGCGTCAGCGGCTGGAAGAGAACATCAACACGCTGAACGCCGAGCAGCGCCAGGTGCGCTGACGCCACCCGGAGGAGACCCATGGAGCCGTTCACGACGCTGACATCCGTCGCCGCGCCGCTCCCGATGATCAACGTCGACACCGATATGATCATCCCGAAGGACTACCTGAAGACGATCAAGCGCACCGGGCTCGGCGCCGGCCTCTTCGCCGAGATCTCGCGGCTGCCGGACGGCTCTCCGGACCCCGCTTTTCCGCTCAACCAGCCGGCCTATGCGGGCGCGCAAATCCTCGTCGCCGGCGACAATTTCGGTTGCGGCTCGTCGCGCGAGCACGCGCCGTGGGCGCTGCTCGACCGCGGGATCCGCTGCGTGATCTCGACCTCGTTCGCCGACATCTTCTACCAGAACTGCTTCAAGAACGGCGTGCTGCCGGTGACGGTGTCGCCCGACGAGCTTGCCCGCCTGATGGCGCACGCCGAGCGCGGCGCGAACGCGACGCTGACGGTGGACCTCCCGAACCAGACGATCAGCGGCGACGGCGGCGAGCCGGTCCGCTTCACCATCGACCCGGGCCTCAAGCACTGCCTCGTCAACGGTCTCGACGAGATCGGCCTCACCATGCAGAAGGCGGCGCCGATCGCCTCGCACGAGGCGAAGCTCGCGGCGGAGCGGCCCTGGATCTAAAGCGCGTTCAGGAAAGGTGGAGCCGGTTTTCCGCACGGAACGCGCGCAGACGAGGAAGCTTGCGCGCGGGCAGCGAACGCACGTTCGCTGAACACCCTCTAGCGGGTGGCGGGTGGCGCACCGCGGGCGAGCGCGGCCGCGTCGTGAAGCGTGACGGGGTGGGCGAGCGGGTCCGCATGGCGGTGGACGAGCCACCACTCGCCGCCCTCGCGCCGGTAGACCAGCGTGACCCGCAGCGCCCAGTCCTGCGCCGGCAGGCCGCCGACCTCGACATGGGTCCGCTCCACCACGGCGAGCACGACGAGGTCGTCCGTGGCGTAGGACGCGATGAGCTCCTGGGCGAAGGTCCCGTTGCGGAAGAACCGGCCGATCGCCTTGAGCTCCTCGGGAGTGTACGTCCGCGCCGGGCCGGAGTGGCCGCCGAACGGCGACATCAGCAGGAACTCCCGCCCGAGCGGCACCAGCTCGACGTAGCGGTCGATGTCGCCGCGCATCAGCGCCGCGTTGCCGGCCTCGGACCGGGCGGCGAGCGCTGCGGCGACATCGGGGCCGGCGGGCGCCTCCGCGGCGAGGGCCGCCGGCGTGAGCGCGAGGCCGACCGACGCGGCGGCAGCGATGGACCGTGTGCGCATGGGGTGCTCCTGTTCCGGCGCGGCATCGCGCGCCACCTTCGACGGAGCGTGAGATCGCAGCTCGGAGCGGCAGGTCCCAGTGACATGATTTCAGCGAGGCGATGAACAGGATCGACCTCTCCCGCGCCGACCTCAACCTCCTCGTCCTCTTCGAGGTGGTGATGGAGGAGCGCCATGTCGGCCGCGCCGCCGCACGGCTCAACCTGTCGCCGTCCGCGATCAGCCACGCGCTGTCGCGCCTCCGCCGTCTCCTGAACGACCCTCTCTTCCTGCGCACGCCCCGAGGCGTCGTGCCGACGGCGCGGGCGCTGGAGCTTGCGGCGCCCGTGGGGGAGGTGCTGGCACGGGCGCGCACGGTGCTCGCCACCGCGGAGCCGTTCGACCCGGCGCGCTCGACCCGGCGCTTCACGGTCGGCGCGCCGGACGGAGTCTCCGCGGTGATCCTGCCGCCCCTCCTCTCCGCCATCCGGCGCAGCGCGCCGGGCATCGACCTCAGCATCCGCCAGGTGCTGCCGACGGCGGGCGAGGTCTCGCCGGAGCGGGCGTGGCTCGGCATTATCGCGGAGCTCGACGAGCGGGGGATGGACGTCGCCATCATCCCGCACGGCGACGTCGCGGCGCGCTATGCGACGGCGGCGCTCTACGACGAGACGTTCGTGATCGCCGCGCGCGCCGGGCACGCGTTCTTCGCCGAGCCGACACTCGACCGTTACGCCGGCTTCGAGCATCTGGTCGTCTCGCTCGGCGGCGACCCCTACGGCTTTGTCGACGAGGCGCTGGCGGAGATCGGGGTGGAGCGGCGCGTCCTGCTCACGGTGCCGAACTTCATGATGGCGCTCGCGATCCTCGGCGAGACGGACTTCATCTCGGCGCTGCCGCGGCGCTTCGTGGACCGCCACGGGCCTGACTTCGGCGTGGTCGCGGTGGAGCCACCCATGGCGCTCCCCGCCTTCCGGCTCCACGCCGTGGTGCCCGCGGTGGCGCTGGGCGATGCCGGCGTCGCGTGGCTGATCGCGACGCTGGTCGACGCCGTGGGCGAGGTCAGGCCGCGCGGGCGGTCCCCGAGCGGCGCGTCGTCCTGAGGATCGCCTCCAGCTCCGCCGCACGGTGATCGGCGGTGTGGCGCGACAGGACGGCTCGGCGGGCGGCGGCGGCGACCTCGTCGCGCCGCGCGGCGGTGGTCCGGGAGAGGATGCGCTCCGCATCGGCCGCCGTCTCTGCGACCAGGATCTCCGCGCCCGGGTTCAGCACCTCCTCCAGCCCCGCCCAGCTGTCGCTGATGATCGGCACGCCGCATGCCGCCGCCTCGAACAGCCGGACCGACGGCGACCACCCGGCGCGGCGCATGTCGGCGCGGGTGACGTTGAGGGTGAAGTCCTGCGCCGAATACCACGCCGCGTGCGCCGACGGTGGCAGGTGGGCGATCCGCTCCACGTTGTCCGGCCAGTCGATGTCGTCCGGATATTGCGGTCCGGCGACCACGAAGGCGGTGTCCGCCAGCGCGCGGGCGGGCTCGACGAGGAGAGCGTCGAGGGTCGGCTGCCGGTCGGGCGAGTAGGTGCCGAGATAGCCGAGCCGCCAGCGCCGCGGCACGGCGACGGGGGCGTGCACGTCGGGATCGACCGAGCAGTAGAGCGCCTCCGCCCGGGGGCTCCCCATCGCTTCCAGCCGGCGCAGCGTCGGGCCGCCGGTGAAGGAGAGGTAGACGTCGTAGTCGGCGAGGAGGGAGCCGGTGAGATACTCCTCGTCCCCGGCAGCGAGCTTCGCCAGCGTGACCGGTGTGTCGATGTCGTAGAACGCCACCGGGCCGCGGGCGATGGCGAGGGCCCAGCGGCCGACCGCGACGCCCTCCGGCACGTAGGAGCCGACAATCACCGCATCCGCGTCGCGCACGATCGGCGCATGGCGGTCGAGGTCGGCGAGGTCGCGGTAGAGGATCGTGCGGCAGTAGGGTGGAGCCGGCAGGTCGCGGTGGTCGGCGTACCAGGGCACGTCGCGCTCAAGGAAGGTGACGGCATGACCGCGGCGGGCGAGCGCCTTGAGGAGACTGCGGAACGTCGTCGCGTGACCGTTGCCCCACGACGACGTGATGGAGAGGCCGAGGACGACGATCCGTGCCATCAGCTCGCCTTCCGCCAGCCGTCGCGGCCGTCCATGAGCGCCTCCACCTGCTCCGCCCGGTGCGCGTAGGTGTGGTGCGCGAGGACGCGCCGGCGGGAGGCCTCGCCCATCGCGCGGGCGCGGGCCTCGTCGAGCGCGTCGACGTGCTCTGCAACCCCCGCCCCGTCGGAGGCGAGCAGGATCTCCGTCCCGGGCTCCAGGAACGCCTCGATGCCGGCCCAGCGGTCGGACAGGATCGCGGCGCCCGCGCCGGCGGCCTCGAAGATACGCGTCGGCGGCGAGGCGCCGAAGCGGGCCATCGAGTCGCGGTTGATGTTGAGGACGGCGCGCGGCGTGCAGTTGAAGGCGTTGTGGTCGCGGGTGAAGACGTGGCCGACGTGGCGCACGTTGGCGGGCATCGGCTTGTCGTCCCAGCCGCTCCCGCCGATGATGAAGGCGCGCTCCGGCAGCCGCGCGGCGGCGCCGAGGAAGAACTCCTCAACCCGGGCCTCGCGGTCCGGCAGGCGATTGCCGAGGAAGGCGAGGTCGGCGGCGAAGCGCGGCTCCGGCGCCACCGGGTGATGCGTCTCCGGGTCGAGCGCGTTGTAGACGGGCACGCACATCCTCGCCCCGAGCGCCGCGTACGCCGACACGACCGCCTCGCCGCCGCCGTAGGTGCAGACGGCGTCGAAGCGCGGGATGTGGCTCCGCATCGGATCGTCCGGCGCGGCGTCGATCGACTCCAGCGTCGCCGGCGCGTCGACGTCCCAGAAGATCCGCGACGGGCCGGAGAGGGTGGCGACCGCCGCCTCCAGCTCGCGGTCGAGGACGCCGACGCCCGAGCACTTCACCACCACGTCCGCCGTCCGCCGCGCCTCGGCGAGGCAGCGCTCCATCGCCTCCACCGTCGGCGCGTAGACGACGACGCGGGCCCAGTCCGGGTTGTCTATGTCGCGGTTCTGCTGACGGCCGAACGCGTCCGGCTCGTAGAACGCGACCGTGTGGCCGCGGGCGGCGAGCGCGCGCAGGAGGCCGCGATAGTACGTGGCGGCGCCGTTCCAGTAGGCCGAGACGAGGGAGGATCCGAAGAAGGCGAAGTTCATGAGGCTTCTCTTTCTGCGGAGCTTGCGCCGCCGTCGTCGAGGCTCTCGGCGATGGCGACGAGCTCGTCCGCCCGGTGGTCGCAGGTGTGGCGCGTCGCGACCGTGATGAGCCCCGTCGCGGTCAGCGCGTCGCGCAGATCCTCGTCGTGGAGGAGCGCGTTGAGGTGCCGCTCCATCTCCGCCCCGTCGCGCGCCGTGAGGTAGGCGCCGGGCGGGAACAGGCCCTCCGTGTCGTGCCATGGCGCGGAGACGAGCGGGATTCCGCAGGCGAGCGCCTCGAAGACACGAATTGTCGGGATGCCGTGGAGGCTCTCGGCATAGTGCCGGCGCGGGACGTGGACGGTCATGCGGTGCCGCGCGAACACCTCCGGCGCCCGCCAGTTCGACAGGAAGCCGGCGTAGGCGATGTGGCGGCGGGCAAGCTCGTCGACGGCGTCATGCGGGTAGCGGACGCCGTAGATGGTCGTCGCGAGGCCGAGCCGGCTCGCGGGCTCGACGAGGAAGGTGCGAAGCTCCTCGGACCGCTCGTCGTCCCCCCAGTTGCCGATCCAGACGAGGTCGCGCGTCTTCTCCGCCACCACGGGCTTGAAGAGCCGCGTGTCGGCCGCCTCGTGCCAGACAAAGGCGCGTGCGCCCCAGCCGCGCCGCTCGTAGATCTCGGCGATTACGGCGCCGAAGGCGAGGACGCCATCGTAGCCGGAGAGGTCGAAGCGGGCGAGTTCCTCCGGGTGGGACACGGCGCGGTGGTGCGTGTCGTGGAAGAGAAGCGTCCACGGCGCGCCGCGCTTGCGGTCGAGACCGAACGCGTTGACGAGGTTTGGATCGTTCCACTCATGCACGACGACAAGGTCCGGCGCGAACTCCGCCACCTTCTCGCGTGCGTCGTCGGCGCCGGTGTGGAGGACCGGGTCGATCGTCGGGAACTTGGCGGCGAACCCCTCCAGCGCCTGCTCGCCGGCGTCGGCGAGGAGGTTCTGGCGGCTCCAGCCATCCGCCGGCTCGAGCACGGCGACGGTGTGACCCTTGGCCTGCAGCGCCGTCACCACACCGCGCAGGAAGTGGGCGTTGCCCTGGTTCCAGCAGGAGGCGACGGAGTGGACGACGAAGGCAATCCTCATGCGGCGCGCTCGACGCTGGAGCTGGGGCGGATGGCGGGGCGGGCGGCGAGGACGCCGGACCAGACGCGCAGCGTCGCCGCCGCCATCGCCTCGGCGGTGTAGCGGCTCGCGCGGCGGCGTGCGGCCTCGCCGGCGCGGCGGGCGCGGGCAGGGTCGGCGAGAAGGCCGTTCAGCGCCGCGGCGAGGGCGCGCGGCTCGTCGGGGTCGACGAACAGCGCCGCACCCTCCCAGAGCTCGCGGAAGGTCGCGATCGGCGACAGGACGAGCGCGCAGCCCGACAGCGCCGCCTCGAGCGCCGCGAGGCCGAACGGCTCGTAGCGCGCCGGCGAGACGAACACGGCCGCGGCCGCCATCCGGGCGGCGAGCGCCTCCGCGTCGAGCGGGCCGACAGGGAAGAGATGCGGCCATGTCGCGCCGCCGGTGTCTCCGGCGACGACGATCGGGTGGTGCATGGAGCGGGCGGCATCGTCGAGGACGCCGATGTTCTTCGCCCTGTCCCACGCCCGGCCGGCGGCGAGCGCCACAGGCTCCTTCGGGCCGGCGGCGAAGCGGGCGGGGTTGCGCCCGTTGTGGATCGCCCGGCCGCCCCGGACAGCGCCGTTCTCAGCGGCGAAAGCGGCGAGGAAGGCCCGCGTCGGCGCGATCACGGCCGCCGCTGCAGCAATCCCCGTCGCGAGACGGGCGCGGTACGCGTCCCATGCGGCGGGCGCCGCTTCGCCGTGGCAGGCGCGCCACCAGGTGGGAACGCACGAGTGGGCGCCGATCACCACCGGCGCCGCGAAGCCTGCCGCCGCATGGGCGTAGCCGTTGACATGGACGAGGTCCGGCCGGAGGTCGGCGGCGATGTCGCGAAGCTCCTCGTCGGCGGCGAGGAGGTCCGCCTCCGGCTCGTCCATCCATTCGCAGGCGTAGGGGCGGGCGATGTGGGTGAGGTTCGGGAGGCGCCCCACCGCACGCTCCTGCGCGGCCGTCGGCACGCCGCCGGTGGTGTAGAGCGTCACTTCCACATCGTGGGGCGCCAGTGCCTCGACGAGGTCGAGCGCATACGTGAAAACGCCGCCGACGGTGTCGCCGGTCATCAGGACACGGCTGGGTCGACGGGCCGCTGTCACGAGCGCTCCAGCTCGGCGAGGGGAACGGGCCGCCCCGCCTGCACGTCGGAGAACTCGTCGAAGACGCCGATGTAGTGGTTCACAGCCCGCTCCCAAGCCTGATCGTCCGGCAAGCCCCAGAGCCTGCGGTAGTCGGGCGAACCCGGATAGGGGAAGAGCGGCACGGGGTCGTTTGCCCACACCCCTTTTTCCCGGATCGACAGGCGCCAGGCCTCCACCGTCGCCGGATCGTCGCTCGGCACCTCGATGAGGTTCGCCTGCACGAAGGGGATCACCGCCTTTGCGAGTATGAGCCGCTCGGACAGCTCCTCCGTGGAGAGCTTGCAGCGCTTGTCGAGCGCATCGCGGCCCTCGGGCGTCAGGCTCTCGACGCCGGCCTCCACCGAGACGCAGCCCGCCGCGCCGAGCAGGCGGATCATCTCGGGCTTCCAGAGGTCGATCCGGGTCTGCACGCCGAACTTGATGGGCCGGTCCGCCAGCGCCTCGAGGAGCGGCTTGTTGGGGAGGAAGATCTCGTCGACGAAGTAGACGTACTCGGCGCCCTGCGCGATCAGCGCGTCGATCTCCTCCAAGAGGACCGGCAGCTCGCGCCGGCGGTAGGCGTCGCGGAAGTTCTCCTTCGCGCAGAAGGTGCAGTGGTAGGGGCAGCCGCGCGAGGCCTCCACCTCGGCGCCCGGACCCGTCGGGGTGGCGTCGAAGCGATGGTGATGGTGGTGGTGGCGGGCGATCCATTCCTCGCCCCAGCGAAGCGCCGGGAGGTCGGTGAATCGCGTCGCCCGCGGGCCGCCGAGGACGCGCACCTCGTCGCCCCGGCGGGTGACGGTGCCGGGGATGTCTGTCTCCCCGTTGGCGATCTGGACGAGCGCCTCTTCCGGCTCGCCCATCACGGCCATGTCGACGGCGAGCTTCCGCATCGCCGCCCGCGGCGTGGTGGAGGCGTGCGGGCCGATCGCAACGCGCAGCGCCGAGATGTTGTCGAGCGCTGTCAGGGCGTCGCGCGGAACGCGCAGCTCCGGCGGGGCGCAGCGCCAGAAGAGGTAGGTGGGCGCCGTGGTGATGACGATCATGTCCGGCGCGAAGATGCGCACCTGCCGGGCCATCTCCTCGTGGGTGAGGTCGAAGAGGTGGGCGTCGACCATGATAGTCTCGTGCCCGGCGGCCTCCAGCAGGACCTTGGCCGCGCCGAGTTCCAGCGGGAGGTGCGGCTCGCGGCAGCCAAAGTAGACAGAGCCTTCGTAGGTCCAGTGCGGATTGACGAGCGCGACTTTCACGGCAGCGTCCCTGTCAGCTCCCGCGCGGGGACCGCGTCGGGAAGGGTGGTGGAGAGCCAGGCGGCGAGGCGGCGGAGGCCTTCGGCGGACGGCACGCGCGGACGCCAGCCGGTGGCGGCGGTGAGGGCGGCGGTGTCGGAGACGTACCAGGCCTGGTCGCCCGGCCGCCACGGCGCCTGCCGCACCTCGGGCGCGGTGCCGACGAGGTCCGGGATCGCGGCGAGGAGCTCGCGGAGGGAGAGCGCGTTGTCCGGTCCGCCGCCAAGGTTGAAGGCGCGGCCCAGGCCGGGGCGGATGTCGGACAGCAGCGTCCGATAGGCGGCGACGGCGTCGTCCACGTACAGGACGTCGCGCACCTGATAGCCGTCGCCGAAGATCGTGATCGGCTGGCCGGTGAGGGCGGCGATCAGGAAGTGGGCGACCCAGCCCTGGTCCTCCGTGCCGAACTGGCGCGGGCCGAAGAGGCACGACATCCGGAAGACGGCCGTCCTCAGGCCATACACCCGCGCGTAGTCGAGGACGTACTGATCGGCGACGCCCTTCGAGCAGCCGTAGGGGCTGTGGAGCGAGAGCGGCGTCGCCTCGTCGAGCCCACGCCGCAGCGCCTTGTCGGCCGGGGCATATCGGGCGCCCTCGCGGACCATGGCGTCGGGCGGCGTCACCTCGCCGTAGACCTTGTTGGTGGACGCGAACAGGACCGTCGCATCCGGCGCACCGTGGCGGACGGCCTCCAGGATGTTGAGCGTGCCGCGGGCGTTCACCTCGAAGTCGGCCGCAGGGTCGATGATTGAGGTGGTGACCGCGACCTGCGCCGCGAGATGGACGACGGCGGAGGCGCCGCGGACGGTGGCGTTCGCGACATGGGGGTCGCGCACGTCCGCCACCTCCACAGCGATGCGGTGGCGGTGCCGGCCGAGGAGCCAGGCGAGGTTCTCCTCCACCCGCGGCCGGGCGAGGCTGTCGACGACGAGGACGTCCGTCCCGTCCGCCGCGAGCCGGTCGACGAGGTTGGCGCCGAGGAAGCCGGCGCCGCCGGTGACGACGACGCGCGGCGTCGCGGCGCGCACCTTCGGGGCGGCGAGCTCGACAACGCTCTCGAGCCGGCCGCGGGCGAGGGCGCGCGCGGCGAGCTTGGGCGTCCCGTCGGTGCGGAAGAGGCCCATGTGGTAGTGCCGCTCGTCGACGTGGAAGCCCTCCTGCGTCGCGATCGCAGGGTCGAGGTCGTCGAGCGCGTACCAGTAGAGGCGGCCGGCGCCGGCCGTCATCGCGGCGAGGAGTTCCTTCGCCTGCCGTGCCTCGTCGTGGCGGTGGGTGGAGACGCCGGCCTCGGTGATCCATACCTCGGCGTTCGAACCGAGGTCGGCGAGGGCGGCCCGGATCGCGGCAAGCTCCGCAGCCCAGCCCTGCCAGCCGACCGACCATGTGCCCGGAAACCCGTGCAGGCCGACGGCGTCGATGTGCGCGAGCACGCCGGCGCGCCCCATCTCGCGCAGCCAGTGGAGGTCGGTCGGTGCGTTGCCGCCGAGGAGCACCTTCTTGCCACGCTGGTGCATCCAGTACGCGGCACCGCCGATCATGGTGGCGAACGTCCGCCACTCGGGGTCGAGCCGCCAGTCCCAGTCGAGGAGGTTCGTCGGCTCGTTCCAGAGCTCGACCCAGTCGAAGGTGCCGCCCAGCTCGGTGACGAGAACGTCGAGGAAGTCGGCGTACGCCTTCGGGTCGCGCGGTGGGGCGTTGGCGGCCTCGACCAGACCGAGCGAGGGCGGCGTGTAGTGGACACAGGGCAGGACCTCGACCTCGGCGGCGAGCGTCGGCAGCAGCCAGCGGTACCATGCCGGTCCGCCCGGCGCCCACCAGTCGGCCCACGACACGCCCGTCCGCAGCCGCTTCGCCCCGATCTCACGGCAGCGCGCGAGGACGCCCGCGACCCGCGCTTCCTCGCCCGGCCGCAGCCACTCGACGACACCGAGATCGATGTCGCTCACGCGACGAGGCCCCGGCGCGCGAGGTCGGACGCCATCTCGTCCACCTTGTCGACGGCGACCTGGCCCGACAGCCACTCGGCGAGCTCGGCGAGCCCGTCCTCGAACCGCACCTCTGGCGTGAAGCCGATCAGGCGCCGGGCGAGCGAGATGTCGGCGTAGCAGTGGCGGATGTCGCCGACGCGGTACTTCCCTGTGAGGTGGGGGACGAGGTCGGGCCGGCCGGTCGCGGCGGCGAGCAGGCGGGCGACCTCCGCGATCGTCCGCTCCTCGCCGGAGCCGACATTGATGACCTCGCCGCCCGCCGCCGGTGTCTCCAGCGCGAGCCGGCAGGCGCGGGCGACATCGCGGACGTGAACAAAGTCACGCCGCTGCTCGCCGTCCTCGAACACCATCGGCGGCTTGCCGTTGAGGAGGCGCGAGCCGAAGATTGCAAGGACGCCGGTGTAGGGGTTCGACAGCGCCTGGTCCGGACCATAGGCGTTGAAGAAGCGCAGGGCCGTCACCTTCCGGTCGTACGCGCGGCCCCAGATCAGCGCCATCCGCTCCTGGCTGTACTTGTTGAGGGCGTAGATTGAGGCGAGCGTCGGCCGCTTGGTCTCCGGCGTCGGCAGAGGGGTGAGCACCTCGCCCGCCGCGGTGCGCAACTCCCACCGCCCCGCCTTCAGCTGCGCGGCCGTCCGCTCCGGCGGGTCGACTTCACCATCAGGGCCGCTCGCCAGCCCCTCGCCGTAGATGCTCATGGACGAGGCGACGAGGAGCTCCCCGACGGGGCGGTCGATCATCGCCTCGAGGAGCACCGCCGTGCCGATGTCGTTGACGGACGTGTAGCGCTCGATCTCGTACATCGATTGTCCGACGCCGACAGCGGACGCCATGTGGCACACCGCGTCGATGCCCTTCAGCGCCGCATCGACGGTGGCCCGGTCCCTGACGTCGCCGACGACGAGCTCGACGTCCGGCTCGAGATAGGCCGGCCGGGTGCCGTCCGGGTGAACCTGGCCATCGAGCGAGTCGAGGATGCGGACGGTGTAGCCGGCGGAGAGAAGCTCGCGCGCAAGATGGGAGCCGATGAACCCGGCGCCGCCCGTGATGAGTACGTGTCTCATTGCAGTCCCGTTCCGGGGCAAGGCGGTCAGACGCCCGGCCGTGTCACGCCGGGATGACGCAGAAGGTAGTCCTATGGTTCCCACCGGGAGATGAAGAAGATGCTTCCGGAAGCCGAACGGCGGCCATTCCGGATCGTTCAACGCGTGCTAAGACCTTGTCGGCGCCCGGCATTCCGGTGCGCGGAAGCGTCGCGGGCTAGAGGCGGCCGTCGACCGCGTCCTTCGGCAGCGCGCCCTTCACGTCGAACACGACGGCGCCGGGGCGGCCCCACTCGCGCACCCGCGCGCCGAGATCCACGAACGCCCCATGGCGGACGGCCACGATGATCGCATCGTAGGCCCCGGTCGCGGGCTCGACGAGGGTGATGCCGTGTTCGGCGAGCGCGTCCTCCGGCCGGGCGATCGGGTCGTGCACGTCCACCGCCGCCTGGAACTCCTGGAGCGCGGCGACGACGTCGACGGCGCGCGAGTTCCTGAGGTCCGGCACGTCCTCCTTGAAGGTGAGGCCGAGGACGAGGACGCGGCTCCCCACCACCGGAAAGCCGCGCTTCATCATGAGGAGCGCCGTCCGCTCCGCCACGACGCGTCCCATCGCGTCGTTGATGCGGCGGCCGGCGAGGATCACCTCCGGATGGTAGCCGACCTCCGCCGCACGGTGCGTCAGGTAGTAGGGGTCGACGCCGATGCAGTGGCCGCCGACGAGGCCGGGCCGGAACGGGAGGAAGTTCCACTTCGTGCCGGCCGCCTCCAGCACCTCCAGCGTGTCGAGGCCGAGGCGGTGGAAGAGGAGCGACAGCTCGTTCATCAGCGCGATGTTGATGTCGCGCTGGGTGTTCTCGATCACCTTCGCCGCCTCAGCGACCTCGATGGAGGAGGCGCGGAAGGTGCCGGCCGTGACGATCTCCCGGTAGAGCGCGTCGACCCGGTCCGCGGCCTCCGGGGTGGAGCCGGCGGTGACCTTCACGATCGTCTCCACCGTGTGGCGCGTGTCGCCGGGGTTGATGCGCTCCGGCGAGTAGCCGACGACGAAGTCGCGGCCCTCGGCGAGCCCGGAGACGCGCTCCAGGATCGGCACGCAGTGGCGGCGCGTGCAGCCGGGGTAGACGGTCGATTCGAACACCACGAGCGCGCCGGGGGAGAGCGCGGCGCCCACCGTCTCGCAGGCGCGGGTGAGGCTCGAGAGGTCCGGGCGCTTGGCGGCATCGATCGGCGTCGGCACGGCCACGATGAAGGTGCGGGCGGCGCGGAGGTCCTCCGGATCGGCGGTGATGGTGAGGCGGGCGGCGGCGAGCGCGTCGGGCGCGACCTCGCCGGTCGTGTCGACGCCGGCGCGGAGCTCGGCCACGCGGCGGGGCGAGACGTCGAAGCCGATCACCGGGCGCCGCTTGCCGAAGGCGACCGCGACCGGGAGCCCGACATAGCCGAGCCCGATCACGGCGAGGGGGGTGTCGCTCATCGCTCCTCACGGCATCGTCTCAACCGGCGCGGCACGGAGGGGGAGAGGGGGCGCCGTGTCAAGCCTCGCACGCCGCCGGCGGGCACGACCGAGGCACGGCGGACCCGGCGGGACCGGACGCCGGCAGGATCGAATGGCGGGGTGAGGCGCTCCGTTGGTTCCCTCCATCGGATGTCGGACGACCGAAACAAAGCCTGAGTGAGCGGCCCGCCACGACGATCATCCGGCGCTTGCCGGCGCCGCTCGTCACCGGCTCGCCCGGCATCGCCGCGACATCGTCTGCGCCGGCGGGCCGTCTGGCGCGGTCGCGACGGGGGAGGCTGGCGCGAGGCGCCCCCGCGGGCGTAAGTGCTCCCGTCGGTGGACAGGGGACGTATGACACTCGCGGCACACGGGCGGGCTTCGATCGGCGGCGCGACGGCGGCGCTGATGGTCCTCCTCACCTTCATCTGGGGCTTCAACCAGGTGGCGGTGAAGGTCTCCACCGACGGCTACTCGCCGGTGTTCCTGACGATGGCGCGGTCGGCGATCGGGCTCGGCGTGCTCGTCCTCTGGTGCCGGTGGCGCGGCATCCCGCTGCTCACGCGCGACGGGACATTCTGGCCCGGGGTCGCCGCCGGGGCGCTGTTCGGGCTCGAATTCCTGCTGATCTACTGGGGGATCGCCCACACGACGGTCGCCCGCGGCGCGCTGATGATCAACACGATGCCGTTCTTCGTGGCGCTCGGCGGGCACTTCCTCCTCGGCGAGCGGCTGACGTGGACGAAGGTCGCCGGCCTCGTCGCGGCGTTCGGCGGCGTCGCGCTCGTCTTCTCCGACCGCCTGTCGCTCCCCTCGCCGGACGCGCTGTGGGGCGATTTCCTCTGCGTGCTCGCGGGGGCGGCGTGGGCGGCGACGATGCTCGTCATCAAGGGGACGCGGCTCCGGGCGGCGTCGGGGGAGAAGACGCTGGCCTACCAGCTCGCGGTGTCCGCGGTGATGGTGCTGCCGCTGTTGCCGTTCACCGGGCCGGCGGTGATGGACCCGACGTGGCTCGCGACGGGGTCGCTCCTGTTCCAGGGCGTGTTCGTGGTGGGGGTGACGTACGCGGTGTGGTTCTGGCTGGTGCGGCGCCACGCGGCGACGGGGCTGTCGAGTTTTACCTTCCTGTCGCCGGTGTTCGGGGTCGTGTGCGGGGCGGCGCTGCTGGGGGACCCGGTGACGTGGCGGGTGGTGGCGGCGCTGGTGTTGGTGGTTGTGGGGTTGGTGTTGGTGAATCGGGTGGGGAATGAAAAAGAAGAATAACTGCTCTACTCATCTAATCTTACCAGACGACGGCAATAATCTTTTCCGTGAGTCTCGCACCAATCCGATTTCAAGGAATAAGCTTTATCGAAGTCAAATCGACGGTCCTCCACAAGGTCTATTTCTGACCATAACCAAACCGGCTCTCCCGATGGGCACCCGCAACTAAAGCGAGCCAAGTCGTCCGTGATGCGATTATAAAAGCGGTCTGAGACAAGAAGCGTGTTGCCTGACGAGCGTCCCGCCAGCTTCGCCGCCATGTTAACGGGTTTTCCCGCCCAGACCTCATTCTGTCGATCAGTTCTATCGCCATGGAGTTTGAGCCCGAGTTTCCTGACGAGTACGGTTTTGGTATCTATGCCGAAGTGGCCGCCAATCTCCAAACCGACAGAACGGCGCACCTTTGGTGTGAAATCTTTCTGTACAAACGTCTTGAAAGACACAGTTGCTGCAAGTGCGGTGTAGCATTTATCCGAATCAAACAAGGCAAAAACGCCGTCGCCCTTAACGTCGATGTATGAGGCTTGGAAGTGGTGGAAAATGCGAACAGCAGTGCTGGTGAACAAGCGATAAGTCTTGGCTGTCCTTCGTTCGTGTGCTGTTGCGCTTAGGCGCGTTGACCCCTCCATGTCAACAAAACACGCAACAATGTCTGGGACCTTGATCCAGTGTGTCGGATTCTGGATCGGAATTTCAGATGTCCGAGGAATTCTGTTCTGAACCGTAACGCTCGCGCCAGACTCAAAGTGGGAGAGCTCGTCATCGATAATGTCCTGAACCGACGTAGAGCGAAGGCCGGAAATGCGCGCTAACGCGTCTCGGAAGCTAACTCCCTGAGGATCGTCGAGCAGGTCCGACAACTTCATCGATTAGACCCCAATATATGAGAGCGAAACCTAGCGGTGTTACAACGGCGGATATGGTTGGTGCGCACGCCCATTTGAAGTGGGCGAATTTGCGGCTCGCGATGCGGGAATTCACCACGACCTGCTCGATAACGGCGCGGTGATGGGCTCCGACGTGTTCCGGATGCTCTTCGCCGAGGGGGAAAAAACTGGTGAGCTTCGCGCTACCCATGTCCGCTATATGGCCGAAAAACAGATGATTTCCGTGAGTTCTACTACTCCCGGCCACACTAATTGGCGTCAAAACTGTTTGCGGATACGCGCTACTCAGGCAGATCAACGTTGAAAGAATCAAGAGAGACGCAACAATTGTCAGGTAAATCTGAAGAAATATATTTGCCGGAAGCACCGGCGGATCGAACTCCAAAAAAATTGCAGTTCCAGCAGCAAGCATGGATAAATTGATGGCGCCCAGAGCGGCATTTTTAGTTTCAGCGTACGTGATCCAGCTCTTAATGTCACTATGTAGAGCGTGTAATGTTTGTGTTTCGACATGCATCTTGATACAGCGCCTTTTGTCTACGCGCCCTCGGTAGTCCGCCGCATAATGAGTTAGGCCGCTATCGGCACCCGAAGCTCATCCCCCGTCGCCGGATGCCTCACCACGACATACCCCCCATCGCCCGCCCGCAACTGCTCATTCGCGTTCATCAGCTCGATTCCATAGATCGACCCGTCCGGCGCGAGGTCGATGTGGACGCTGTCGCTAAGCACGTGCGTCTCCACCTCGACCACCTCGTCGACGAAGCGGATGTAGGCGATGTTCGTCTCGGGATCGTAGGTGACGCGCATGGCTACCTCGTGAACTGGATGACGACGGTGATCACGCGCCAGCCATCCGCGATGGGTGCCGCGTAGGCGATGATACGACGGCCGACGTAGCGGCGCGAGCGCCACTCGCGCGGGCCGGGGAGGTCCAGCGTGAAGGCGGTGCGGCCGAACTTTGCCGGGGTGGCGGTGCCCTCGCGGACGGCGCGCTCGGCCTCGGCGGGCGTCGCGCCGCGCTCGACGAGGCGGGCGCGAGCGTGAGGGTCGAGTTCGACCCTCAGCTATCCACCTTCAACGCCGCAATGAACGCCTCCTGCGGGATCTCCACCTTCCCGAACTGGCGCATCTTCTTCTTGCCGGCCTTCTGCTTGTCGAGGAGCTTGCGCTTGCGCGAGGCATCGCCGCCGTAGCACTTCGCCGTCACGTCCTTCCGCAGCGCCCGGATCGTCTCGCGGGCGATGATGCGGCCGCCGATCGCGGCCTGGATCGGGATGACGAACATGTGGGGCGGGATCAGGTCCTTCAGCTTCTCGCACATCGCGCGGCCGCGGCGCTCGGCCTGGCCGCGGTGGACGAGCATCGAGAGGGCATCCACCGGCTCGGCGTTGACGAGGATGTTCATGCGCACGAGGTCGCCCTCGCGGTAGTCCGAGATCTGGTAGTCGAACGAGGCGTAGCCCTTCGAGACGGACTTCAGGCGGTCGTAGAAGTCGAACACGACCTCGTTCAGCGGCAGCTCGTACGTCACCATCGCGCGCGAGCCGACGTAGGACAGCTCCTTCTGGATGCCGCGCCGCTCCTGGCAGAGCTTCAGGATCGCGCCGAGGTACTCGTCCGGCGTGAGGATCGTCGCCTTGATCCACGGCTCGGCGATGGTCTCGATGAAGTTCGGCTCCGGCATGTCGACCGGGTTGTGGAGCTCCTTCGTCGTGCCGTCCGTCATCGTGAGGTGGTAGACGACGGACGGGGCGGTCGCGATGAGGTCGAGGTTGAACTCGCGCTCGAGCCGCTCCTGGATGATCTCGAGGTGCAGGAGGCCGAGGAAGCCGCAGCGGAAGCCGAAGCCGAGCGCGGCCGACGTCTCCATCTCGAACGAGAAGCTCGCGTCGTTGAGGCGGAGCTTGCCCATGGCCGCCCGGAGATCCTCGAAGTCGGCGGCGTCGACCGGGAAGAGGCCGCAGAAGACGACCGGGACGGCCGGGCGGAAGCCGGGCAGCGCCTCGCGGGCGGGGCGGCGCTCGTCGGTGATGGTGTCGCCGACGCGGGTGTCGGCCACCTCCTTGATGCCGGCGATGATGAAGCCGATCTCGCCCGGGCCGAGGGTGTCGACCTCCAGCATCTTCGGGGTGAAGACGCCCACCTTGTCGACGCCGTAGGTGGCGCCGGTGCGCATCATCTTGATCGTCTGACCCTTCTTGAGATGCCCGTCGATCATGCGCACGAGGACGACGACGCCCAGATAGGCGTCGTACCAGCTGTCGATCAGCATCGCCTTCAGCGGCGCGTTCGGGTTGCCCTTGGGCGGCGGCAGGCGCTTGACGATGGCTTCGAGCACGTCCGGCACGCCGAAGCCGGTCTTGGCGGAGATCGGCACCGCCTCGGAGGCGTCGATGCCGATCACCTCCTCGATCTGCGCACGGATGCGCTCGGGCTCCGCGGCGGGGAGGTCCACCTTGTTGAGGACGGGGACGATCTCGTGGTCGTTGTCGATCGCCTGGTAGACGTTGGCGAGCGTCTGCGCCTCGACGCCCTGGGAGGCGTCGACCACGAGGAGGGAGCCCTCGCAGGCGGCGAGCGAGCGGTTCACCTCGTAGGCGAAGTCGACGTGGCCGGGGGTGTCGATGAGGTTCAGCTTGTAGGTGCGCCCATCCTTCGCGGTGTAGAGAAGCCGCACGGTCTGCGCCTTGATGGTGATCCCCCGCTCGCGCTCGATGTCCATCGAGTCCAGCATCTGCTCCTTCATCTCCCGCTCCGTGACGGAGCCGGTGAGCTGGATCAGGCGGTCGGCGAGCGTGGACTTCCCGTGGTCGATGTGGGCGACGATCGAGAAGTTGCGGATGTCGTCGATCGGGCGCGCGCCGGCATCGGCGGCGGCGCTCGCGGTCGCGGCGGATTCGGGTGCGATGGCGTCCATGGACCCTAGATAGCAGCGGCGGCCCGCCCCGCAAAGGCGCCCCGCTGCGGCGCGGCGCGCGCCTCGGCACATCGCTCCGCCGGAACGGCGCGGGGACGGGCGAGTTGTCGCTCCGTCAGCCGGAGGCGCCCCGTTGGATCTGAGACGCTACGAGCGGCGCATCGTCGTCGGATCGCGCTACTTCGCGGTGATCGCCGTCGTCGGCACCTTCGCCGGCTCGCTCCTGATGTTCGCGCTCGGCTTCTACAACATCGTCCAGGCCTTCACGATCGGGCTCGAGGTCGAGCAGGGGGCTGAGCCCGGCGAGTTCGGGACGGGAGCGGTGATCAGCGTCATCGAAGGACTCGACCGGTTCCTGATCGCGATCGTCCTCCTCTACTTCACCTACGGCGTCTACTCGCTGATCATCCACCCGGACGAGAAGGAGGAGGATCTCGCCCTGCCGGCATGGCTGAGGGTCAAGAAGATTGGCCAGCTGAAGCAGGTGGTGGCAGAGGTGATCGTGGTCGTCCTCCTCGTCCTCTTCCTGCGCGTGGCGCTGCAGACTTTTCATGAGCCGGCGGACCTCGAGTGGCGGCGGATCGCCACGATCGCGCTCCTTCCGGTGAGCATCCTCCTCATCGCGATGGCGCTGCGACTGGTGGAGCTCCACCCGAAGCCGCGCGAGACGCGGGAGAAGGACGAGGACGCCTGACGCGCGGCGGGCGGGGCGTCCGGCCGTCTCCGCTCAGGCCGCGGCGGCGAGCGGCTCGGCGCCGCGGCGCCACGACTTGAAGGTCCGCGACAGGCGATCGGCGAGGCCGTCGGGATGTTCGGCGAGGAGGGGGCGGGCGAGCGCCTCGGCCTCCGCGGCGAGCGCGGCGCGGCGCTTCACGGTAAGCGCGACCAGCGGCGGCGTGCCCGGCACCTCGGCGAGGCGGGCGGCGAGGACGGCGAGGTCGTGGTGGTCGCCGAGCCGCTCGGCAAGCGCCTTCGCCTGCTTCGCCTGCCGCTTCATGACCTCCGGCCACAGCGACGTGAGGAGCTCAAGGTGCGCGGCATGCGCCTTCACCCGCTTGCGGAGCTCGTGCAGCAGCTCGTCCGCCTCCTCGCCGCCCGTGGCCGCTGCGGCGAACGCGTCGCGCGCCGCCTCGCGGGCGCGGGCGTAGGTGGCGGCGAGGCCTTTCTCGGCGGGCTTGAAGCCGTCGCCGGAGATGCGCCAGACGGCCGCCCGCTCGCGCGCCGCCACGAGACGGTCGATGGCCTCGGCCGTCCCCGTCTCCCCGCCCGCCGGCGCGAGGTGGGCGCGGACGCGGTCGTTGGTGGCGGCGTCGAGAACCGTGCGGGCGTTGGCGACGAGATCGTCGAACGCCGCCGCGACCACTGCCGCGTCGCGCGAGCCGGAGAGGAGGCGGCCGATGTCGCGGAACTCGCGGTCCTCCGACTTCGCCCGTTTCATCGACGGGCCGACGAGCCGGACCAGCGCGCGCAGCTCCTTGAGGCGCTTGCGCGCGGTATGGACGGCCTTGTCGCGATCCTCACCGGACCGCAGCGCCTCGAGCGCCACGTCGATCCGGTCCACCGCGATTCGCCGGATGCCGGCCACCAGCGACGGGTCCGAAAGGGTTAGGGCGAACGCCATGATGGCTCCTCAAGAGACAACGCCCGACAGCGATGGGCGCACGCCGCTATATGGGCACGTCGTGCGCCTTTGCACCAGAGGGGCCCTGCAAGTCCGGCGGCGGTCGCGGGTCGCGTCGCGCATGGCGGCCGGGTAGGGTGCGGGATGCTCATCGTCTCCATCGCGGCCGTCGGCGTGCTCGCGGCAATCCACATCCTCGTCCCCCGAATGCGGTTCCTCCACGTCGTGCCGCGCAGCCGCTGGCTGTCCGCGGCGGGCGGAGCGGCGGTCGCCTACGTGTTCCTGCACGTCCTGCCGGAGCTCGCCTCGCATCAGCGGGCGGTGGCGGCCGCGCTTGGCGAGGCCGTCTTTCGTGCCGATCAGGTCGTCTACGCGATCGCGCTCGCTGGCCTCGTCGTCTTTTACGGGCTCGAGCGCATGATCCACTCGCCCGACGACCGCGGCCGTGAGCAGGCGTACCGTGTGCATCTCGCGGCCTTCGCGCTCTACAACGTCCTCATCGGCTACATGATCTTCCACCGCGAGCAGCCGGGCCTTCTGTCTCTCGTCCTCTTCACGACCGCGATGGGCCTCCACTTCGTCACCACCGACCACGGCCTCTGGGTGGACCACAAGGAGCGCTACGGGCGCTGGGGGTGGCCGCTCCTTGTTGCAGCCCTTGCCGCCGGGGCGACGCTTGGCGCGCTGACCACGGTCCCGGAGTGGGGCGTCGCGTTCCTGTTCGCGCTGCTCGCCGGCGGGGTCCTCCTCAACGTGCTCAAGGAGGAGCTGCCAGCCGAGCGGCAGAGCCGGTTCGGCGCGTTCCTTGCCGGCGCAGGCGTCTATGGCGGCCTTCTCTGGGTCGCCTGACGAGGCGCCCGAGGGCCGGTCAGACGAGGGCGAACGACACTCCCCGCTAGCCGAGGTTGAACCACCACGAAGCAAGTCCAAGGAAGACGAAGAAGCCGATCACATCCGTCAGCGTCGTCAGGAACACCGAGGAGGCGACGGCGGGGTCGACGCCAACCTTGTCGAGGAGCATCGGCAGCGTCGCGCCGAGGAAGCCCGCGAAGATGATGTTGAAGGTGATCGCCGCCGCGATGACGACACCGAGCTCCGGGTTGGAAAACCAGAACGCCGCGATCAGCCCGACGCAGACCGCAACCGCGGCGCCGTTCATGACGCCGACCAGCACCTCGCGCACGGTGAGCCTGAGCGCGTTGCGGCGGGTGATCTGCCGCTGCGCGAGGGCGCGCACGTTGACGGTCATCGCCTGCGTCCCGGCATTGCCGCCCAGCGCCGAGACCACCGGCATCAGGATCGCGAGAGCCACCATCTGGTCGATGGTGGCGTCGAAGAGGGAGATCACGGCCGAGGACAGGAAGACGGTCAGCATGTTGACCATCAGCCACGGGATGCGCGAGCGGGCGACGTAGAGGGGCGTGTCGGAGAGCTCCGCGTCGCCGGCGCCGGCGAGGGCGCGGATGTCCTCGTCCGCCTCCTCCTCGAGGATGTCGACGATGTCGTCGATGGTCAGAATGCCGACGAGCCGGTCGCCTTCGTCCACCACCGCCGCCGAGAGAAGGTCGTACCGCTTGAAGAGGCGGGCGGCCTCCTCCTGGTCGTCGTCGGCGTGGATGACGACGGGCTCCTCGTCCATGATCTCGGTGATGCGGACGGGGCGGCGCGTGCGCAGGAGCCGGTCGAGCTTCACCGTGCCGAGGAGCCGAAACGCGGCGTCGACGACGAAGATCTCGGTGAAGGTCTCCGGAAAGTCGTCCTCCTCGCGGAGCGTGTCGATCACCTGGCCGACGGTCCAGAAGGGCGGCATCACCACGAAGTCGGTCTGCATCCGCCGCCCGGCCGACTCCTCGGGGAAGTCGAGCGAGCGCTTAAGGCGGTGACGCATCGCGAAGGGCAGCTTCTCGAGGACCGCCTCGGCCTGGGCTTCCTCGAGATCCTCGAGGATGTAGACGGCGTCGTCGGAATCGAGCTCTGCGAGGCCTTCGGCAACCTTCTCCGGCTCCAGCTCGGAGAGGATCTGGACGCGGACATTCTCGTCCACCTCCGTCAGCGCGGTGAAGTCGAAGTCCTCACCGAGGAGGCGCACCATCTGGACGCGCTCGTCCGGGTCGAGGCGCGACAGGAGTTCGGCGACGTCCGATTCGTGGAGGTCCTCGACGAGCTCCGACAGCGCCTCGGCGTCCTCGTTCTCGACCGCCTCGGCGGCCTCCGCGACGAATGCCTCGTCGAGCTCCTCGCCGGTGTCCTCGTCCTCGGCGGCGGTGTCGCGAGCTGCCGCGGGGCGGTCCTTGTGGCCGCGGTCGACCGCCACACCGTCCACGCGCGGCGCCTCGTCGTCGCGGCGGGTCTCGGTGTCGGGCTCGCGCTCCATCCGTACTCCGTTACGCTAGGGGGTGCTTGGGACGCGTCCCGCCGCTGCGGTGGCTGACCCGAGCCTTTGCCTCATTTCCGGCGCCCCGTCACCAGTGGGGCGCCGCCTGCGGCCCTTGGCGCCGGCAGCGGAGGGTGCTTTCCTCGCGCGCACGCGGCGGCGTCGCCGGGATGCCGGCGCGCTTCACGGGAGACGCCATGGCCTTCGATCTCATCGTCAAGAACGGCACGGTCGCCACCGCCGCCGACGTCTTCCGCGCGGACATCGCCGTAAAGGACGGCACGATCGTCCAGATCGGCCGCGACCTCACCGGTGCCGCCGAGACGATCGACGCCACGGACCGGCTGGTCCTCCCCGGCGGCATCGACAGCCACGTCCACATGGCCCAGCCCTCCGGCGAGGGGGTCGTGATGGCGGACGATTTCGAGACCGGCACGCGCTCCGCCCTTATGGGAGGCAACACGACCGTCCTCCCGTTCTGCATGCAGGAGCGGGGGCAGTCGCTGCGGGCGGCGCTTACCGGCTACCACGCGAAGGCCGAGGGGCAGGCCTACACGGACCTGTCGTTCCACCTCGTCATCGCCGACCCGACCCCGGAGGTGCTGGGGCAGGAGCTCCCCGCTGCCGTCGCCGATGGCTACACCTCGTTCAAGGTGTTCATGACCTACGAGGCGCTCCGGCTGAACGACGCCGAGATCCTCGCCACCATGGACACCGCGCGCCGGACCGGCGCGCTGGTGATGGTCCACTGCGAGAACGAGGACGCGATCCGCTTCCTCTGCGAGCGGGCGGCGACGGAGGGCCGGCTCGAACCGGTGAGCCACGCATTGACGCGGCCTGTCGCTGTGGAGCGAGAGGCGACGCACCGGGCGATCAGCCTCGCCGAGGTGGTCGACGTGCCGCTCGTCATTGTTCACGTCTCGAATGGCGCCGCGATGGAGGAGATCGCCCGCGCCCGCGCCCGCGGCCGCAACGTGGTCGGCGAGACGTGCCCTCAGTACGTGACGCTGACGGCCGACGACCTGAAGGGCATGGACTGGGAAGGGGCGAAGTTCGTCTGCTCGCCGCCGCCGCGGGACCGGGGCGAGTGGGACAACATCTGGCGCGGGATCGAGTCGGGCGTGTTCGATCTCGTCTCCTCCGACCATTGCCCGTTCCGCTACGACGACGACCGCGGCAAGCTGAACCCCCGCGGGCGGACCGACTTCCGCCACATCCCGAACGGCATCCCCGGTGTCGAGGTGCGGCTCCCGATCCTCTTCTCGGAGGGAGTTTCGAAGGGGCGGATCGACGTCACCCGCTTCGTGGCGCTGACGGCGACCAATCATGCGAAGATCTACGGCCTCTATCCGAGGAAGGGCACGATCGCGGTGGGGAGCGACGCCGACCTCACCCTCTGGAACCCGGACGCGAAGCGCACGATCCGTCACAGCGACCTCCACGACGCCTCCGACTACAGCCCCTACGAGGGGCTGGAGGTGACGGGCTGGCCGGAGACTGTCATCCTGCGCGGGCGTGTCATGGTGCGCGACGGTGCGCTCGTCGGTGCCAAGGGCACCGGCACCTATCTGCCGCGCGGGCTGTCCGACAGGGTGGCGCGACCCGCCGCCTGAGGTCCGCCCGGCAACGTGCGACGGCGCGGGGGTTGACGGCGGGCGCCGGCTCCCCCAGCGGTGCTGTTCACCGCCCGCTCAGCCGGGCGGGCGTGTGCTGTTCGGCCCGGACGATGGCCACCCGCGTGGTGGCGGACGGGCCGCCCCGAGTGTGGAGAAGGCGATGAAGCGAGCGATCGTGGCGGCGCTGGTGCTGTTGCCCGGGACGGCGTTCGGTCAGAGCTACCAGACCGCGCTTCCCCTCAGCCCGGCGGAAAAGGTGGCGCTGGAGGCGCAGCTCTCCACCGTGCTCGACTACGCGGGCGCGGGCGAGGCAACGAACATCGTCCTGCCGACCGGGCGGGTCGCCACCGTGCGCACCTACCAGTCGGTGCGCCAGGGCGGGCGTCCGCCCTGCCGAGGCTACCGGATCGACCTGCAGGGCCGCGGCAGCCGGACGGCGGTGGACGGCTTCCGCTGCCGCCAGTCGGCGGGCGCCTGGGCGATCGCGGAACCCGAGATCGTGCTGGCGCAGGAGAGCGCCGCAAGGCGGCCGGCAGACGACGTCATCATCGTGGAGGAAGGCGGGCCGCTCGACCTCCGCGGGGGTCTCCTCGGCAACGAGCTGACGGTGGTGGTGCCGGACGGCGTCTCGCCCGACCCGCTGCCCGGCCGCCTGCCCAGCGAGCCGCTCTACCCGGGCGACGACGCGGGCCTCGGCGAGTCGCTGCCGGGGACGCCGCCACCCGTGCCGCGGCCGGCGCCGCGCGGGGCGCTTGCCGCTGCGCCGCTGCCGGACACGATTCCGGCGCCGCTGACGACGGCCCGGCCGGCCGCTGAGGAGACGTCCGAGCCCCTCGCACCGGCGGCCGACGCCGAGGCGGAGGAGCCCAGGCCCGTCGCGGCGCCCGCGACCGAGACGCCGGCCGACGAGACGCCGGCCGCCGAGACGCCCGAGGTGACGACGGTCGCACGGGCGGAGGAGGGCACCACCGTGATCCCGCCGACCACCGGCGTGACCCGGGTCGCCTCGACGGCAGCGGCCCGTACCGTCGGCACGCGAGAGCAGGGGTCCGAGCTGCCCGACTACGCCGCCGACGAGCGGGTGACGGCGGCGCTGCAGGACCTCGACTATCTCGACGCCGGCGCACCGACGCCGGAGGCGGTCGCCGCCGCCGTCGACGAGTTCGCGCGGGACGAGCGCTTCGCGCTTCCGGTCTCGCCGGACACGCTGATGGAGCGGCTCACCGCCGCGCTCGACCGGAGCGAGACGGTCGCCCTGTGCGACGCCGGCGACAGCCCGGTCTGCGTCGCCCGTTAGCGCGCGGGCGCGCCGACGCCCGCCGGATCGGCGCGGCGTCAGCCCTCGGGCGTGACGCGGACCGTGGTGGGTGCGCGGATCGCGCGGACGGCGACGGACTGGCCCTCGGCACCGGCGACGCGGAGCGTGTCGGCCGGCTGGACGGTGTAGACCTCGCCGCCGACGCGCACGCGGAACGGCCCGTCGCCCGAGATCTGCACCGTGCCGAGTTCGGACGGCACCGAGACCCACCCGGCGTCTGCACCCACCGTGAGCGGCTCCGGCGCCGCGACGCCGGGGACGAGCGCGCTCGTGATGCTCTCGGCGACGCCTCGCTCGTTGATCCACCACGCCCCGGCGCCCACCAGCACGAGGAGGAGAACGGCCGTGACCACCGTCGCGCCGAGGCCCCTGCTGCGGCGCCGACGGCGGACCGGCACCACCGCCCGCGGCTCGGGCTCCGCAACGAGGGGAGCCGCGGACCCGCGCTTCGGCGCCACCGTCAGGTCGACGCTGCGGCGTCCCGGATCGCCCGGCGGTCCGAGGGTCGGCTCGGCCCGGCCCTCGCGGTCGGCGCCGGGGACGGTGCGCAGCTCGGCCGAGGCGCGGGGCTCCCGATCATCGTCGGCCGGCTCCGGCACGATGTCGATCACCTCCGCGGTCGCCCGAGGTGATGCGGCCCGCGGCGTCGCGGATGGGGATGCAGGAGACGCTGACGGCGGTGGCGTCACCGGCGGCGGCGCGGTCAGCTCCCCCAGCGCGCTCTCCAGCCGCTCGGCGAGGTTGACGGTCGACGGCGGCACCTCGGCGCGCGCGGACCCCTCGTCCGGATCGGCCGGCGACTGCGCCGCGCGCGGCGTGCCGGGCGTGCCGGTCGGAAAATCTATGCCGCAGTTGGGGCAGCGGTACGCGCCGGCCACCACCGGCTCTCCGCATGCCCGACAGCGAAAGAAGGCTCGAGACGCCAACACCCTTCCCTCCGGTGGCCCATGCCGCCCATGCCACGGGCGCCCCGCACGGTCAAACACATGGGGCGGCCGTCAGCCGGCCAGCTCCTGGATCGCATAGCGATGCGGCGGAACCTCGGCAGGGAGCGGCAGCAGCCGCGCGGCGGGGAACGGCAGCGGAAACGATGACACGACGATCGCATCGGGCCCGGCGATGGCGAGGATCGCCGGGGCGAGCCACGCCGCGACGCCGGCATTCATCACCGGGTCCGCCGAGCCAAGGTCATTGTGAATGAGCGCCGCCGGCGCGCCGAGCCGGTGCAGTGCAAGCGGCAGCGTCTCGCGGATGTCGCCGAGGACGAGCCTGTCGGGTGCGGGAAGCACCGGGAGCGCGGCCTGAACGAACTGGTCGAAGGCGAACACGGGCCGGTCGGGGAAGAGGGCGACGAGGTGGTCGAAGGTGCGCCCCGCGCCGAGGCCGAGGTCGACTACCGGCCCAGGCCGACCCTCGACCAGCGCCGCAGCCTCCTCGAGCACGGCCCGCTGCGCCCGCATCCGGCGGATGAAGCTGTCGAGCCGGCTCATCGGCGGTGGACGGTGTAGGCCGCCGCACGGGCTTCCGGCCAGTCGAGCGAGGCAAGCCCGGCGGGGGCGAGCGGGACGGAGGCGGCGAGTAGACCGCCGGGGCCGAGGAGCGGCGGAGCGAGTCGCGCGAGCCAGTCGGCGATCGAGAGGTCGAGCGTCGGGTCGCCTGACGAAAGGTCGGCATGGATGAGCGCTGCCGGCCGTCCGATGCGCGGCGCAACGAAGGGGAGTGTGTCGCGAAGGTCGCCGAGGACGAGGTGTGCGGCGTCCGGCAGCGAGGCGGGCGCGGCGGTGATCGCGCGATCGAAGGCGAAGACCTCCCGCCCGGAAAGCGCCTCGCGGAGGTGATCGTACGTGCGGCCGTTGCCGAGGCCCAACTCCAGCACGGGCCCGTCCGGCGCCTCCGCGGCGAGGCGGGCGAGGAGGTCGCGCTGCGCCTCGGTGCGGCGGATGACGCGGTCGAGCAGGCTCTCGCGCCGGCGGAGCGAAACCGCCGGCGACATCGCGTCCGTCACACCCGGAGCGCCGTCCTCAGCCTTTCGGGGTCCGGCATGCCGCGCTGCTGCAGCTCCGGCTTGTCGCCCGCCGTGAAGATATTGAGGATGCCGCAGTTGAAGATGCGGTCGACGAACGACTGGTCGATCCTCACGGTGCGGATGGAGGCAAGGTCGACCTCGATCCGCTCCTTGTTGAACACGCCGCGCGACAGGAGCACCCGCTCCTCACCCACCGTCAGAAGCGTGCACCGCGTCCGGATGTACCAGACGAGGAGCCACACGATCCCGACGCCGAGCGGGATGAGCAGGACGGCGAGGACGAAGCGGCCGGGATAGTCCGCGAACATGCGCGGATGCTCCTGGTAGCGGGGAAGGATCGCGGGCTTCTCGTCGGCCATGGGTCAGGGCGCCTTTTTCGGGATCTTTCGTGTCGGTGAAACGCGCGTCCGCCGTGCAGGTTCAGGGGCTCACGCGCGCGCTGCGCAGCGCGACCCGAAGCCGGGTGGGGTCCGGCAGGCCCTTCTGGACGAGGTCGGGCCTGTCGCCGGTGGTGAAGATCTGTAGGATGCCGCAGTTGAAGATGCGGTCGACGAAGGTCTGATCCACGCGAACGGTGCGGATCGAGCCCATATCGATCTCGATCTGCTCCTTCGAGAAGATGCCTTTGCGCCAGGTGACGCGGTCCTCCGTCACCGTGACCAGCGTCGAGCGGTTGGTGATGTACCACCAGCCGAGCCAGACGATGCCGACCACGAAGGGGACGAGGAGGCAGGCAAGGATGAACTTGCCGGGCTCGTCCGCGAACATCGTCGGGTGCTCTTGGTAGAGGGGAGTCATGGCGGGCCTTAAGCAGGAACGCGGGGCACTGTCGTCGCACCCCGATATACGGGCCGCAGTGCGGCGCCGCCAGTGTCGGGCGCGGCGGCGGAGCGCAGGAACGCGGTCCTGCGCCCGGCGTTGCCTCGCCATGAGCGAACCGCACCGCACCATAACGATCAACGAGACGCGCGCCGTTCCTCGGGACAGCCTTCTCCTCGGCGGCGCCGCGATGGCGCCGTTTCCCGTCGGCGCGGCGCTTGCCGTCGCGGGCGGGAGCACCGGAGCGGCGGCCGCCACGCTGACCGTCCTCTGGGGCGGGGCGATCCTCGCGTTCCTCGCCGGGGTTCGGCGTGGCGTGAGCTTCCGCACGCCGGGCGGCCTCGGGCTGGCCGAACTCGCCCTGATGCTGTGGCTCTATCTCCTCGCGGCGGGCGCGCTGGCCGTCATTGCGCTCGCCCTCGGAACGCCGTCGCTCCCGCCGGTCGCGATCGCTGCCGGCCTTCTCGCGGCAGGCTTTGCAACGATCCTCGTCGCCGACCCGGTCGCCGCCGCGCGCGGAACCATGCCGCTCCACTTTGCCCGCCTGCGCCCGGTGCAGATGGCGGTGCCGACCCTGTCGCTCGCCCTGATCGCCGCGACCGCCTGAGCACTGCTCGGCCCTGCCCTGCATGGGTGGGTTGCAGCGCCGGAGGGGCCAGCACCTTTGGGCAAGCTTTCGCCGCTCCGGTCCCTATAATCCCGGCCGCCGCGTCGCGCGGCGTCGGAGGGGCACGTGGACGAACGCAAGACGCTGGTGCTGACGGGGGCGAGCCGCGGGATCGGCCACGCGACGGTGAAGCGCTTCTCCGCGGAAGGCTGGCGAATCATCACCTGCTCGCGCCAGCCGTTCTCGGACAAGTGCCCGTGGCCGCAGGGCCCCGAGGACCACATCCAGGTCGACCTCGCCGATCCCGAGAACCTCGGCTCTGCCATTGCCGAGATGCAGAAGCGGCTGGAGACGAACGACGGCCGGCTCGACGCACTCGTCAACAACGCCGGCATCTCGCCGAAGGGGGAGGGCGGCGCGCGGCTCAACTCCATCGAGACGCCGATGCACCTGTGGCGGACGGTGTTCCAGGTGAACCTCTTCGCGCCGATCATGCTCGCGCGCGGGCTGCTGCGCGAGCTGAAGAAGGCGGGCGGCTCGGTGGTGAACGTGTCGTCCATCGCCGGGAGCCGCGTCCACCCCTTCGCGGGCACCGCCTACTCCACCTCGAAGGCGGCGCTCTCCGCGCTCACCCGAGAGATGGCGGCCGACTTCGGGCCGCACGGGGTGCGCGTCAATGCCATCGCGCCGGGCGAGATCGACACGGCGATTTTGTCGCCGGGGACGGAGGAGCTGGTGAAGGACATTCCGCTCAACCGGCTCGGCGCGCCGGCGGAGGTGGCCGAACTCGTCTACTTCCTCTGCTCGCCCGCTTCGAGCTACGTCAACGGCGCCGACATCCACGTCAACGGCGGTCAGCATGTCTGACCGTTCGGGCGGGCGAGTTGACCGGCACAACAGCATTTGATTGAAGGGCCGCGGCCGGCTCTCGCTGGCCTCCTCTTTGCTTTCTCGGGCTCAGGTCGGCCCACCCTCAACTCCGACGGCGTCGACCGGGCGCCGCAGGCAAAAAGGCATTCGTCTTGGCGCGCCAATCCTTCCTCTTCTCCAGCGAGTCGGTGTCCGAAGGCCATCCCGACAAGGTCTGCGACCGGATCTCGGACGTGGTCGTCGATGCCTTCCTCGGCGAGATGCCCGAAGCCCGCGTCGCCTGCGAAACCCTCGCCACCACAAACCGCGTCGTGATCGCCGGCGAGACGCGCGGCCCCGACTCGATCACGCCCGCCATGGTGGAGCACCTCGCCCGCGAGGCGATCCGCGACATCGGCTACGAGCAGGACGGCTTCCACTGGGAGAAGGCCAGCGTCGAGGTGTACCTCCACGCCCAGTCCGCCCACATCGCCCAGGGCGTCGACGCCGCCGGCAACAAGGACGAGGGCGCCGGCGACCAAGGCATCATGTTCGGCTACGCCTGCACCGAGACGCCGGTGCTGATGCCGGCGCCGATCCATTACGCCCATGCGATCCTCGAGACCCTTGCTCACGCCCGCAAGTCCGGCGAGGCGCCCCAGCTCGGCCCGGATGCCAAGAGCCAGGTGACGCTCCGTTACGAGAATGGCGTCCCCGTCGAGTGCACCTCCGTCGTCCTCTCCACGCAGCACCTTGACGAGGCGATGACCTCCGAGGACGTCCGCGCGGTGGTCGAGCCCTACATCCGGCGCGTGCTGCCGGACGGGTGGCTGACGGATGACACCATCTGGTACGTGAATCCGACCGGCAAGTTCGTCATCGGCGGGCCCGACGGCGACTGCGGGCTGACCGGCCGCAAGATCATCGTCGACACCTATGGCGGCGCGGCCCCGCACGGCGGCGGCGCGTTCTCCGGCAAGGACCCGACGAAGGTGGACCGCTCGGCCGCCTATGCGGCGCGCTACCTCGCCAAGAACGTCGTGGCGGCGGGGCTGGCGGAGCGTTGCATGATCCAGGTCGCCTACGCGATCGGCGTCTCGCAGCCGCTGTCGCTCTACGTCGACACCTACGGCACGGGGAAGGTGCCGGACGACCGGATCGAGCACGCGATCGGCCGCGTCATGGACCTGTCGCCCCGCGGCATCCGCGAGACGCTGAAGCTGAACCGCCCGATCTACGCGCGCACCGCGGCCTACGGCCATTTCGGCCGCGAGCCGGACGCCGACGGCGGCTTCTCGTGGGAGCGGACCGACCTCGCGGACGCGCTCGCCGCGAACGTCTGACGGGCGGTGGAGCGGCGGCGCGCCCGTGGCCCAGCAGCGCCGCGGCTGAGGGTGCGGCCGGCGACGGAGGCGGAGATCGCCGCCTTCGCCGGTCCGGAGGCCGCCGCGATGCTGGTCGCCGACGATGGCGCACCGGCGGGACGTGCGCTCGTCGCGGACGGTGTCCTCCTCACACTCGACGTTGCGCGCGGGGGTGACGCGGTCGCCGCAGTGCTGGTGAGGGCCGCCGAGGAGCAGGCCCGACGCGGGGGTGCCACCACCTTGCGAATCGGCGCCGCGGCCGATCCCGCGCTTCTCGCCGCGCTCGGCTACCGCGAGACCGGCGAAGGGTTTGCCAAGGCGCTTCCGCCTCCCATCGCCCGTCGCGCGCCGGTGGACGGCCTCTACGGCCGCAGGCGCGTCCACGGCCACCGGCTCCCGGAGGGCTACGGCGCGTACGCCCTCGATCTCGCGCAGCCCTACGGCGCCGCCCTCTTCGGCCCGGTGCACGCGGTGCGCCTCGAGGTCGGCTTCGGTGGCGGCGAGCATCTCCTCCACGAGGCGCGGCGGCACCCGGACGTCGGCCACATCGGCGCCGAGCCGTTCGAGAGCGGCATCCGCGGCATGGTGGACACGATGCGCGCGGAGGGCATCCGCAACCTCCGCCTCTTCAACGGCGACGCCCGGCGCGTGCTCGAGTGGCTGCCGCCCGGGGCGCTCGACCGCATCGACGTCCTCTACCCCGATCCGTGGCACAAGCAGCGGCACTGGAAGCGGCGCTTCATCTCCGCCGACGGTCTCGACCGGCTCGCCCGCGTGCTGCGGCCCGGCGGCACCGTCCGCGTTGCATCCGACATCGCCGGCTACGTGGAGTGGACGCGGGCGCACGTCGCGGCGCATCCGGCGTTCACCCTGTCGGGCGACAGCGCCGAGCCGTGGGAGGGCTGGCCCGGCACGCGCTACGAGGACAAAGCCCGGCGCGAGGGGCGCGCGAGCCGGTACCTGACGCTGCGGCGGACCTGAAGCGGGTGGCTGGGCCACGCGCTTCGCGCCGGAGGGGCCGGCGCGAAGATGCCGGTGAAGAGGCGCAGCCGGTCAGTAGATCCCGTAGCTCGCAATCGCGGCCATGTTGACGATGTCGGAATCGCGGGCGCCGAACGGGACGATCTGCACCGGCTTGTCGAGGCCGATCAGCATCGGGCCCAGCACCGTCGATCCGCCGAGCTCCTGCACCAGCTTCGTCGCGATGGACGCCGCATCGAGCCCCGGCATGACGAGGACGTTCGCGGGGCCGGAGAGCCGGGAGAACGGGTAGGCGCCCTGCAGCGTGGCGTTCAGGGCGACGTCGGCCGCCATTTCGCCGTCGACCTCGAAGTCGACGCGCCGCTTGGCGAGGATCGCGACCGCCTCCTGCACCCGGGCGGCGCGCTCGGCCGGCGGGTTGCCGAAGTTCGCGTGGGACAGCATCGCGACGCGCGGCTCGTAGCCGAGGCGACGCGCGACGCGGACCGTCCCTTCCGCGATGTCGGCGAGGTCGGCCGGCGACGGATCGTCCTGCACGGCGGTGTCGGCGACGAGGAGGGACCGGCCGCGGGCGAGCACGAGGCTGACGCCGATCACCTTGTGCCCGGGCTTAACGTTGATCACCTGCCGGACGGTGCCGAGCGCCACCGCGTAGTTGCGGGTGACACCGGTGACCATCGCGTCGGCGTCGCCGAGGGCGACCATGGTCGCGCCGAAGTAGTTGCGGTCCTGATTGATCATCCGCTGGCAATCGCGCAGGAGGTGGCCCTTGCGCTGCAGCTTGGAGTAGAGGAACTGCGCGTAGTCGGCGTTGCGGCGCGAGACGCGGGCGTTCTGAATCTCAAGCCCCGGGCGGAGCTCGATGCCGGCGTTGAAGGCCGCCTCGCGCACCGTCTCCTCGCGGCCGATGAGGATCGCTGTGCCGAGCTCCTGGTTCACGAAGGAGGCCGCGGCGCGGATCACCGCTTCCTCCTCGCCCTCGGCGAACACGACGCGCTTCGGCGCCGCGCGGACCTTGGTGAAGATGCGCGACAGCGAGCCGGCCACGGGATCGCGCCGGGCGGACAGCTCCTCGGCATACTTCGCCATGTCGGCGATCGGCCGTCGGGCGACGCCGGTCCGCATCGCCGCCTGGGCGACCGCCGGCGGGACGACGGAGATGAGCCGCGGGTCGAACGGGACGGGGATGATGTACTCCCGCCCGAAGCGCGGGCGGTTGCCCTGGTAGGCAGCGGCAACGTCGTCCGGCACGTCCTCGCGGGCGAGGGCGGCGAGCGCCTCGGCGGCCGCGACCTTCATGTCTTCGTTGATCGCCGTTGCGCGGACGTCGAGCGCGCCACGGAAGATGTAGGGGAAGCCGAGGACGTTGTTGACCTGATTCGGGTAGTCAGACCGGCCCGTCGCGACGATGGCGTCGTCACGGATCTCGGCGACCTCTTCTGGCGTCACCTCGGGATCGGGGTTCGCCATCGCGAAGATGACCGGGTTCGGCGCCATCGAGCGCACCATCTCGCGTGTCACCGCCCCCTTCACCGACACGCCGAAGAAGACGTCCGCACCGTCCATCGCCTCGGCCAGCGTGCGGGCGTCGGTGTCGACCGCGTGGGCCGACTTCCACTGGTTCATCCCGTCCGTGCGGCCCTGGTAGATGACGCCCTTCGTGTCGCACAGGATGACGTTGTCGTGCGGCACGCCCATCGCCTTGACGAGCTCGATGCAGGCGATCCCGGCGGCGCCCGCGCCGTTGCAGACGATCTTCGTCTCGGCGAGCGTGCGGCCGGTCAGATGCAGCGCGTTGATGAGCCCGGCGACGGCGATGATCGCGGTGCCGTGCTGGTCGTCGTGAAAGACGGGGATGTCCATCAGCTCGCGGAGCTGCGATTCGATCAGGAAGCAGTCCGGCGCCTTGATGTCCTCGAGGTTGATGCCGCCGAACGACGGGCCGAGGTAGCGGACCGCGTTGACAAACTTGTCGACGTCGTCCGTGTCGACCTCGATGTCGATCCCGTCGATGTCGGCGAAGCGCTTGAAGAGGACGGCCTTGCCTTCCATGACGGGCTTGGAGGCGAGCGCGCCGAGGTTGCCGAGGCCGAGGATGGCGGTGCCGTTCGAGATGACGGCGACGACGTTGCCGCGCGTGGTGTAGTCGAACGCCTTGTCGGGGCTTTCGGCGATCGCGCGGACCGGCACCGCGACGCCCGGCGAGTACGCGAGCGACAGGTCGCGCTGCGTCGCCATAGGCTTCGTCGGCGTCAGCTCCAGCTTGCCGGGACGGCCTTGCGCGTGGAACTGCAGCGCCTCGGCGTCGGTGATGGCTGGTCGGCCGCGCCGCTGCACGGGATTGTCCACTCTGCCCCTCCCAAGGATTGTTTACGGGAGACGCTAGCGGGTTTGTCGGCCGTCCGTCCATGCCCGCGACGTCGGCGACGCGGGACGATACCAGTTCAGGTGGTCAGGCGGTGGCGGTCGCCGAGCGGTAGAGCCAGACGCGGGCGGGCGGCAGGTTGCCGAGCACCCAGCGCGATGTGGACCAGGTGATCCCCACCAGTCCCTTCACGGCCGGGACGAGCGCGTAGGAGAACTGGATGAACGGCGCGCCGGGTGCCATCAGCCGCATGGCATCGCTCATCAGCGCCTGGCGCTCGGGCAGCGGGCGGGTAAAGAGCGGCAGCCCCGACACCACGGAGGCGATCGGCGGGTTGCCGAGCGCGTCCATCACCTCGCCGAGCGCGTAGGCGTTGCCGTGCACCACCTGTGCCTTGGGGAAGCGACCCTTCAGGAGTTCGCAGAAGTCGGGCGAGTACTCGATGAGGACGAGCCGCTCCTCCGGCACGCCGCGGTCGACCAGCGCCTGCGTGACGGCGCCCGTACCCGGCCCGAGCTCGACGATCACGCCCGGCCGCTCGTGCTCGACATACGCCGCCATCAGGCGCGAGAGCTCCTGGCTGGACGGCGCGACGGCGCCGGTCTTCAGCGGATTGGCGCCCCAGTTGCGCAGGAACCGGATCTCGTCCGCCGCGCGCATCTGCAGCGTGCGCAGCCGCTCGCGCACCGTGTCGGAGGGGCGCAGCTCCAGTTCGGCCCGGCGAGCGAGGGTTCGCAGCTCCTCGAGGAGGCGCACCTCGCGCTTGCGTGCCGTGCCGTCCGGCGCCGGTCGGCTGCGCAGCTGCGCGAGCTCTTCCGTAAGGCGCGCGTGAAGCTCCCGGGCGCGTTGGCGGGCGGCGTCAATCATTGAGAAGTGCTCCAACTGCGTTCGCGAGCCGCGGACCTATTGGCTGAGGTTGTCGAAGAACTCTTTGGCGCGAGAGAAGAACCCGTGACTCTCGGGATGGTTCTCCTGCGAGGAGATTTCCTCAAACTCCGCCAGCAACTCGCGCTGACGCCGCGTCAGATTCTGTGGCGTCTCTACCACGACCTGGACATACATGTCGCCGGTTTGAGACGAGCGCATGACGGGCATGCCCTTGCCGCGGAGGCGGAACTGGCGGCCGGTCTGCGTCGCCTCGGGGATCTTCACCTTGGCCTTCTCGCCGTCGATCGACGGGACCTCGATAGATCCGCCGAGTGCGGCGCGAGCCATGGAGATCGGCACGCGGCAGTGGAGGTCGGCGCCCTCGCGCTGAAAGAAGTCGTGCGGCGCGATGGAGAGGAAGATGTAGAGGTCGCCCGCCGGGCCGCCCATCACGCCGGCCTCGCCCTCGCCGGCGAGGCGGATGCGGGTGCCGTCCTCGATGCCGGCCGGGATGTTGACGGACAGGTCGCGCTCCTTGGCGACACGGCCCGCCCCTGCGCAATTGCCGCACGGGTCGCGCACGATCTGGCCGCGGCCCTGGCAGGTGACGCAGGTGCGCTCCAGCGTAAAGAAGCCCTGCGCGACGCGGATGCGGCCCGAGCCGGAGCACGTCGGGCAGGTGACTGGGCTGGTGCCGGGCTTCGCGCCCGAGCCGTCGCACACATCGCACTTGGCGCTCGTCGGCACCTTGATGTCGACGGCCTTGCCGGCGAACGCCTCTTCGAGGGTGATCTCGAGATTGTAGCGCAGGTCCGACCCGCGCGAGCGGCCGGTGCCGCGGGCGGCACGCGCGCCGCCGAAGAACTCGTCGAAGATGTCCGACATCGCCGAGGCGAAGTCCGTGCCGAAGCCGGCGCCGCCCATGCCGCCGCGGCCCTCGAACGCGGCGTGGCCGAAGCGGTCGTAGGCGGCGCGCTTCTGCGGGTCGCGCAGGACCTCGTACGCCTCGGTGACCTCCTTGAAACGCAGTTCCGCCTCCGCGTTCCCCGGATTGCGGTCCGGATGGTACTGCATGGCGAGCTTGCGGTAGGCGGACTTCAGCACCTTCTCGTCCGCCGTACGGTGGACCTCGAGAAGCTCGTAATAATCGCGCTTTTGTGTGGCCATCGGATGCTGGGAGCGGCTCTGAAGCAGGAGGGCGGGGGGCGCCGGGAGGAATGCCGGGGCCGGGGCGCCCTGCGGCAGGGAAGGGCCGCGCCGAAGCGCGGCCCCCGTGACGTCAAGCGGACCGCTTGCGGTCCTCGTCGCGCACTTCCTCGAAGTCGGCGTCGACCACGTCCTCCTGGCCGCCGGTGCCGGCGCCCGGGCCGTCACCACCGCCCTGCGAGGCGGCGTACATCGCCTCGCCGAGCTTCATGGACGCCTGAGCGAGGGCCTGCGTGCGGCTCTCGATGGCGGCCACGTCGTCGTTGCCAAGGGCGGTGCGGAGGTCGGTGATCGCCGTCTCCACGGTCGCCTTGTCGGAGGCGGCGATCTTTTCGCCGTTCTCCTTGATCATCTTTTCGGTCGAGTGGATCAGCGCCTCGCCCTGGTTCTTGGCCTCGACCAGCGCACGGCGCCGCTTGTCCTCCTCGGCGTGGCTCTCGGCATCCTTCACCATCTTCTCGATGTCGGTGTCGGACAGGCCGCCGGAGGCTTGGATTCGGATCACCTGCTCCTTGCCGGTGCCCTTGTCCTTCGCCGAGACGTTGACGATGCCGTTCGCGTCGATGTCGAACGTCACCTCGATCTGCGGCACGCCGCGGGGTGCGGGCGGGATGCCGACGAGGTCGAACTGGCCGAGGAGCTTGTTGTCCTGCGCCATCTCGCGCTCGCCCTGGAAGACGCGGATCGTCACCGCGTTCTGCCCGTCCTCCGCCGTCGAGAACACCTGGCTCTTCTTGGTCGGGATCGTCGTGTTGCGGTCGATGAGGCGCGTGAAGACGCCACCGAGCGTCTCGATGCCGAGCGACAGCGGCGTCACGTCCAGCAGCAGCACGTCCTTGACGTCACCCTGCAGGACGCCGCCCTGGATCGCCGCGCCGATGGCGACCACCTCATCGGGATTGACGCCCTTGTGGGGCTCCTTCCCGAAGAAGTTCTTCACCATGTCGTGGACCTTCGGCATGCGCGTCATGCCGCCGACGAGGACGACCTCGTCGATCTGCCCGGGCGACAGCTCCGCGTCCTTCAGCGCCGCGCGGCATGGGCCCATCGTCCGCTCGATGAGGTCCTCGACGAGCTGCTCGAGCTTGGAGCGCGAGAGCTTCATCGTGAGGTGCTTCGGGCCGGTCTGGTCCGCGGTGATGAAGGGGAGGTTGATCTCGGTCTGAGTGGTGGACGACAGCTCGATCTTCGCCTTCTCCGCGGCCTCCTTGAGGCGCTGAAGGGCGAGCTTGTCCTTGCGCAGGTCGATCCCCTGCTCCTTGCGGAACTCCTCCGCGAGGTAGTCGAGGATGCGCATGTCGAAGTCCTCGCCGCCGAGGAACGTGTCACCGTTCGTCGACTTCACCTCGAACACGCCGTCGCCGATCTCGAGGATCGAGACGTCGAACGTGCCGCCGCCGAGGTCGTAGACGGCGATCGTCTTGCCGTCCTTCTTGTCGAGGCCGTAGGCGAGGGCGGCCGCGGTCGGCTCGTTGATGATGCGCAGCACCTCGAGCCCGGCGATCTTGCCGGCGTCCTTGGTGGCCTGACGCTGGGAATCGTTGAAATACGCCGGCACGGTGATGACGGCCTGCGTGACCGGCTCGCCGAGATAGGCCTCGGCGGTCTCCTTCATCTTCTGCAGGATGAAGGCCGAGATCTGGGACGGCGAATAGGCCTTGCCGCGCGCCTCGACCCAGGCGTCGCCGTTGTCGGCCTTGATGATCTTGTAGGGGACGAGGGCCTTGTCCTTCTGCGCGGTCGGATCGTCGTACCGGCGGCCGATCAGGCGCTTCACGGCGAAGAAGGTGTTTTCCGGATTGGTCACCGCCTGGCGCTTGGCGGGCTGGCCGACGAGGCGCTCACCGTCCTCGGTGAAGGCGACCATCGACGGGGTCGTGCGCATGCCTTCGGCGTTCTCGATGACCTTGGCGTTCTTGCCGTCCATCACGGCGACGCACGAGTTCGTGGTCCCCAAGTCAATGCCGATGACTTTGCTCATAGGTGCTCCTTAATGGCGGACCGGCGGAGCCCCTTGAGGCGCCCCGTCAAAAGTGTCGCGAGACCGGTCCCCGGTTCGCGTGATTTCGAACGGGCGTGCGACAGCGTCCGTACAATCGGCAGATATAAGATAGGGGGTAAGCCGCACAAGGCGGCTTGCCGAGCTCTCAACCGCGCTCTAGCGCAGAACGGCAGGCGTGACGCCAGGCGCGAATGCCACGATGTGAACGGCAACCTCCACGGTGGGCGCGATCCATCGGCCTGTAGGATCATTTTCCTCGCCGATCCCGAAGGTCTTGCGGTCGATCGTCAGCGTTCCGTCGGCGACACCGCGGCCGTCGATGATCTCGAGCGTGAACGGCAGCTCCACGGCCGCCGTGACACCGCGCAGCGTCAACTCCCCTCGGGCGAGGTACGTCCCGTCGTCCCGCCGCGTGATGTCGTCGGAGCGGAAGCGGGCGAGCCGGTCGGTCTCGACGGCGAGTCCGTCCGGCCCGCGAAGCTGCGTCTCGGTGACGGCGCGACCCTCCACGGTGGCGCTCGACAGGTCGAGGCTGACGTCGATCGCGGCGCCGTCGAGATTGTCCGGGTCGAGGCGGATCTCGGACGCGAACGACTGGATCGCGCCGGTGACGCGGCTTCCCTGAAATTCGAAAACGAAGCCGACGGAGGAGACCTCGGGCGCGACCGTCCACGTCGCGGCGCCCGGCTCCGGCGCGGCGGCGGACTCGGTGTCGCCGGCGCGGCTTGCGAGGATGTCGACGGAGATCGTGACGTCCTTGCCGAGGGTGGAGCCGGACGGGTCGCTCGAGGCGCCGATGCCGAACGCCGTCCGATCCACGGTGACGCTGCCCGATGCGCGCGCCGTGTCGCCGTCGATGGTGACGGTGAAGGGAAGCGTCACCGGCACCTCACGGTCGCGGATGGCGAGCGTGCCCTCGGCAAGGTAGCGGTCGCCGTCAGCGCGGATCGTGTCGGCGCTGAACGTCGCGGTCGGGAAGTCGGCGACGGCGAACCCGTCCGGCCCGGTGAGCTGCTGGGCGCTGACCCCGGGGCCGGCGGTGGCCGAGGCGGTGTCGATCGCGACGGCGATCGAGGAGCCCTCGAGGTCGTCCCGGCTGAAGCGGATGGTCGGGTCGAAGCGCGCGAAGGTACCCTCCACCGGCCGCCCGGTGAACGCGAACGAGAAGCCGACGCGGCTCCCCGCCGGGTCGACGGCCCAGAGCGGCGCCTCTGTGACGGGGGCGCCGGCGGTCTCTGCCGGGGCGGGTGCCTCGGCGGCCGTGCCGAGCATCTCGGCGGCATCCGGTGACACGGTGGCCGGACCGGCGACGGCGGACGGCTCCATTCGCGCCCAGGTCGCCGCGCCCACCATCGCGCCGAAGAAGACAAGCGTCGTCAGCCAGGTGGTCGCGTGGCCATAGGAGTTGCGGGGTCCGTCACCGGACGCCCGCACCGACATGCGCGACAGGTAGCGGCGATCCTGGAGCTGGTGCTTCAGCGCACCCGCGACGTGCAGGGCGACGAGCCCGCCCATCGCGTACGCGAGGACAGCGTGGACCCACTCCGTCCCCTCCGTCAGCTCGGCCCGGGCGGCCGGCGTCATCGCCTCGAAGCCCGGCAGGTGCGGCCACGGCAGGCGGTCGACGAAGAAGAGCACGGTCTCGATCTGCACCGGCGATACGGTGATGAGGAGCCAGCCAGCGAGCGGCACCGCGAGGAGGAGCACATAGAAGAGGTAGTGCACCACGTGCGCCACCCACCCCTCGACGCGCGACACGGAGGCAGGCTCAGGCGGCGGCGGATTGAAGACGCGCCACAAAATGCGGGACACGGTGAGCACGAGGATCGCGATCCCGATGCTCTTGTGCAGCTGGTAGACCTGGAACTGCAGCGCCGTGCCCTCCTCGAGGAGGTGCATCATGGCGTAGCCCCCGCCGAGCTGGGCGAGGATGAGGAGCGCGATCGTCCAGTGGAGGAGGATCGCGCCCGTCGTGTATCGCGAGGCGCGGAAAGGGGGAGCCGCGATGGTCGTCATGGCTTGTCCTCCCGCGCCCTGCTCTTTCGCCCGCCGTCAGTTCTGTTGCGCGAATTCCGCCTCGATCTCAATCACGACGTCCGTGCCGATCGGGCCGGCGAGGGAGTTCACGCCCCACTGCGTCCGGTCGATCGTCCCGCGGGCGGAGATGCCGAACATCGGCGCGCCGGTCATCGGATGGTTCGCGGCGGCGTTGAGGTGCGTCTCGAGCGTGACGGGGTGGGTCTGCTCACCAATGGTCAGCTCGCCTCTGATGTTGGCGGTATCCTCGTCCGTCACCTCGATCCCGGTCGACCGGAACGTGATCGTCGGGTTCGCGGCGGTGTTGAGGAACATCTCCGACTCGATCTCGGCATCAAAGTCGGTGCCGCGCGGGTCGGCCTCGACCGGGTGGAGCGTGCGGACGGCCTGGCCGTCGATCGTCACCTCGAGGGTGGAGTTGGCGACGTTCTCGGCGTCGAGTTCGACCGTCGCGTCGACGGCATCGCGCTCGAAGAAGCCGGTGTAGGTCGAAAAGCCGAAGTGGGAGACCTTCCAGACGAGCGAGGTGTGCGTCACATCATTCGTGTAGGTGCCCGACGGGATGTCGAGCGACTGGGCGGCGGCGGGAAGCGAGAAGGCGAGAGTGGCAGCGGCGGCGATGGCGAGACGCATGGGGTCTGCTCCGTTCTGTCGTTGGCGACGGGACGGGCGACGCAGGCGCGCCGCCGTCGCTGGCCGATGTGGGGCATGGCCGTTGCAGGCAGAAGACAGTTTTTGTCGAACTTGTTGTGAGGCAAACCCGGACAAAGCGCCGCGTGGGGCTCGGCGGTGACCGAGATCCTGCCCGGCATCGTGTGGCTGCCGGGCCGTTTCGACGCTGCAGCGCAGGCCGCCCTCGTCACTGAGGTGGCGGCGATCGCGGCCGCGGCGCCCTTCTTCACCCCGCGCATGCCGAAGAGCGGGACGCCCTTCTCGGTGCGGATGACGAACGCCGGCCCGCTCGGCTGGGTGTCCGACGAGCGCGGCTATCGCTACCAGGCCGTGCACCCCGACACCGGCGCGCGCTGGCCGGCGATCCCGGCGCAACTCCTGTCGCTCTGGCGCGAGGTCGGCGGGCCGGGCGAGCCGGAGGCCTGCCTCGTCAATCACTATGCCGCGAGCGCGAAGATGGGACTGCACCAGGATCGCGACGAGGCGACGTTCGATGCCCCCGTCGTCTCCGTCTCGCTCGGGGACACGGCCGTCTTCCGCATGGGCGGCAGCACGCGCCGCTCGCCGACACGCTCGATCCGTCTCGCCTCGGGCGACGTCCTCGTCTTCGGCGGCCCGGCGCGGCTGATGTTCCACGGCATCGACCGCGTGCTCGCCGGCTCCTCGCGCCTGTTGCCGGACGGCGGGCGCATCAACCTGACGCTCCGCCGCGTGACGCCGCTCTCCTGAGCCTCAGCCCATCAGCGACGGCAGCCACAGAGCAAGACCGGGGATTGCGAGGAGGAGCGCCACGCGGACGATGTCGGCGAGGATAAAGGGGACAACACCGCGGAAGATCGTGCCGAGGGGGACATCGGGCATGACGGTCTTCAGCACGAAGACGTTGAGGCCGACGGGAGGCGTGATGAGGCTGATCTCGGTCATCACGACGACGAGGATGCCGAACCAGATGAGGTCGAAGCCGAGCGCCTCCACGATGGGGGCAAAGATCGGCACCGTGAGGAGCACCATGGAGAGGCTCTCGAGCACCGTGCCGAGGAGGAGGTAGACCCCGAGGATCGCGACGAGCACCCAGAAGGGCGGCCATTCGAGCCGCTCGAGGAAGCCGGTCAGCGCCGCGGGGAGGCCGGCGACGTTGACGAAGGCGGCGAAGATCAGCGCGCCGGCGAGCACGGTGAACATCATAGTGGTGGTGACGGCAGTCTCGCCGAGCGCCTCCCGCAGCGCCGCGAGCGAGAGGCGGCCGGAGAGGAGGGCGATCAGGAAGGCGCCGAACGCGCCGACGCCGGCCGCCTCGGTCGCGGTGAAGACGCCCGCGTAGATGCCGCCGATGACGAGGACGAACAGCGCGAGGACGCCGGAGACGCCGGCCGTCGCGGCGAGCTTCTCCTGAAGCGTGGTGCGTGGGCCGCGGGGGCCGAGGGCGGGATCCCACCAGCAGGCGAGGCGGACGGCGGCCATGTAGCCGAGGACGCCGAGGACGCCCGGGACGACGCCGGCGATGAAGAGGCGGCCGATATCCTGGTTCGTCGCGACCCCGTAGATGACGAGGATGACGGACGGCGGGATCAGGATCCCGAGCGTGCCGCCCGCCGCGATGACGCCCGCCGCGAGGCTGTCGGCGGTGCCGTACTTGCGCATCGAGGGGAGCGCGACCTTGCCCATTGTGGCCGCGGTCGCAAGCGAGGAGCCGCAGACGGCGGAGAAGCCGCCGCAGGCGACAGCCGTCGCCATCGCGAGCCCGCCGCGGCGGGCGCCGAGCCAGGCGTGGCAGGCGGCGTAGAGCTTGTCAGACAGCCCGGCGCGCGTGACGAAGTTGCCCATCAGGATGAAGAGGGGGACGACGGAGAGCGTGTAGCTCATGCCGGTGTCGAACAGCGTGTTGCCGGCGATGGAGAGCGCGCCGCGCGGGCCCATCAGGAGGATGAGGCCCGCGGTGCCGACGAGGCCCATCGCGAAGCCGATCGGGATGCCGGCCACGATGAGGACGAGGAGAGCGACGAGGCCCGGCAGCCACGGCTCGACGCCGAGTTCGGCAAGACTCACGCGAGGTCTCCGCTCATGGCGCGGCGTGACGCAAGCCTCACGCCAGCCTGCCGCGCAATCCTGCGACGAAGCGGGCGGCGGCGGCGAGCGAGGCAACCGCCGACAGCGCGGCGAGCCCATAGGCAACCGGCGAGAGCGGGATCGAGAGGATCATCGTCGCATCGCCGAAGCGGCCGAGTGTGACGCCGCGGCGGTAGAGAAGCCAGGCGGCGCCGGCGAGGAGGACGGCGGAGACAATGTCGGCGAGGCGGTCGAACGCGCGCTGCGCGCCGGCCGGCATCGGCTCGATGGCGAGGCGGACAGCGACGTGCTCGCCCCGCCACGTCACCAGCGGCAGCCCTGCGAAGATGGTGAGGGCGAGCATCACCTGCGTCGCCTCGAAGGCGCCGTTGACCGGGGCGGAGAAGACGTAGCGGCCGACGACGTCGGCCACCGTTAGCCCCATCATGGCGAGGAGGAGGAGCCCCGCCACCGTGAGGAGGACGCCGGAGGCGAGGCGGGCGAGCACAGCGGGACGGACGACCGGCGGCTTACTGCGCGGCGAGTTCGCGAAGCCGCGCCAGCGCGGCCTCGCCGTCGACGCCCGCAGCGGTGGCGGCGTCGACGAAGGTCGCGTCGATGCCGTCGAGCGCCGTCTTCGCGCCGGCGACGAACTCGTCGGAGGCGGTGGTGAGAGCAATGCCGGCCGCCTTCATCGCCTCGCGGCCCGAGGCATCGGCGGCATCCCACGCCTTGCCCGCGCGCTCGGCCAGCGAAGCGCCGGAGACGGAGGAGATCGCCTGCTGGTCCTCCGGCGACAGGCTGTTCCACGTGTCCTCGTTCATGATCATGAAGAAGGACGTGTTGTAGAGCCCGCCCGGCACCTCGACGCCGTGCTTCAGCACGCTGTCGATCTTGAAGAACGGCACGGACTCCGGCGGGAAGAGGATCCCGTCGGCGACGCCGTTCGACAGGATCTCGTACACCTGCGGCGATGGCGCGGAGACGGCGACCATGCCGAGCCGGTCGGCGACAATGTTGGCGAGCCCGCCGCCAACGCGCATCTTGAGCCCTTCCGTGTCGGCGGGTGTCTCGACGGGCTTCGACACCGTGTAGATGCCGCCCGGACCGTGCGTCCAGAGGCCGAGGAGGTGGACGCCCTGGTGCTCGTTCGCTCCGGCGAGGAACTCCTCGTACACCTGCCAGTAGGCCGTGGAGAGCGCCTCGGAGGTGTCGGCGAGGAACGGAAGCTCGGCGATCGTGGTCAGCTTGAAGCGGTTCGGCGTATAGCCGTGCACGCCGTAGCCGATGTCGGCCGCCCCCTCCGCGACGAGGTCGTACTGCGCCGGCGGCGAGCCGATCGGCGCCTGCATGACCTCGATGGTGACGCGCCCGTCGGTCGCCTCGGCGACGGCCTCGCCCCAGGGGATCACGATATCCTTCACGATCGGGTGGCTCGGCGGCAGCCAGTTCGACACCGTCAGGGTCTCGGCGCCGGCAGGCACGGCGACCGCGGCGACAAGGGCGGAGAGAAGCGCGGTGCGCAGCATCGGGTCGTCCCTTCGTGTTTGACGCGTGACGAACACTAGGACTGCCGGGCGCCCGCTGTCACCTGTCGCAAGGCTTGCGGCGTGCTGGGCGGATTCGCCGCACGGACGGGGCTCGGCGCTCGCATAAGTGGGCGATGTCGGGTAGAGAGGTTGCCACCATGGATGCACGCGCTTTCGACCGCACGGGGACAGGGGAGGCGGCGGACGATGTCCGGCCCGCGCCGGACCGTCGCCATGCGGGCGCGCCCGTGCGCCTGCCGGAAGGGCATCCGCGCGTCGCGGCGGGCCGGATCGGGGTTCTCCTCGTCAACCTCGGCACGCCGGAGGGGACCGACTACCGCAACATGCGGCGGTACCTGAAGGAGTTCCTCTCCGACCGTCGCGTCATCGAGGTACCGAAGGTCGTCTGGTGGCCGCTCCTCAACTTCGTGATCCTCTCCACGCGGCCGCAGAAGAGCGGCAAGGCGTACGAGGAGGTCTGGAACCGGGAGCTCGACGAAAGTCCGCTCAAGACCTTCACCCGCAACCAGTCGGCGCTGCTGACCGAACGGCTTGCCGACCACCCGACCGTGGTGGTCGACTGGGCGATGCGCTACGGCCTGCCGCCGATCAAGGAGCGACTGGAAGCGCTTCAGGCGCAGGGGTGCGAGCGCATCCTGATCTTCCCGCTCTATCCGCAATACTCGGCGGCGACGACGGCGACCGTCAACGACAAGGCGTTCGACGCGCTGAAGGAGATGCGCTGGCAGCCCGCCATTCGCACCGTGCCACAGTATTCGGACGACCCGGTCTACATCGACGCGCTCGCCCGCTCGCTGGAGGAGCACCTCGACACGCTCGACTTCGAGCCCGAGCTGGTGGTGACGTCGTACCACGGCCTGCCGAAGGACTACCTTCTCAAGGGCGACCCGTACCACTGCCAGTGCTACAAGACGACCCGCCTCCTGCGCGAGCGGCTCGGCTGGCCCGAAGAGAAGCTGATGGTGACCTTCCAGTCCCGCTTCGGCTCGGCGGAGTGGCTGCAACCCTACACGGACGAGACGGTGAAGCGCCTCGCGCGCGAGGGTGTGCGCCGGCTCGCGGTGATGACGCCCGGCTTCGTCACCGACTGCCTCGAGACGCTGGAAGAGATCGGCGGCGAGAACCGCGAGTACTTCCTGCACGAGGGCGGCACGCATTTCTCCGCCGTCCCCTGCCTCAACGATTCCGAGCACGGGATGCGCGTGATCGAGCACGTCGTGCGCCGCGAGCTGATGGGCTGGGTGTGAGGTGAGCCACCCCGCGCGCGGGGCGGTCATCGTCACCGGCGCCTCGCGCGGGATCGGGGCGGCGATCGCGGTGACGCTCGCCGGCGAAGGCTACGCGGTGCACGGCCTGTCCCGCTCCGGGGACTGCCCCGTCGGCACGGGCCACCGGGCGGACGTCGCGGACGAAGCCTCGCTCGCCGAGGCGATCGGGGCCGTCGCCGCGGCCGGGCGCATCGTCGGCCTCGTCAACAATGCCGGCATCGCCGTCGAGGCGCCGTCGGCGGAGCTGTCGGTCGAGACCTTCGAGCGGGTCATGCGGGTGAACGCGACCTCCGTCGTGGTCGCGAGCAGGCTCATCCACCCGCACCTCAAGGCGGCCGGTGGCGGGCTCATCGTCAACATCGGCTCGATCCTCGGCTCGCTCGGCGCGAAGCGCGCGGTGCCCTACGCGGCGTCGAAGGCGGCCGTGGCGGCAATCACGCGATGCCACGCCGTCGAGTGGGCGGCGGACGGGATCCGCGTCCTCAACGTCGCGCCGGGCTATGTCGCGACCGAGTTCGCCGGCGACTTCCTCGAGAAGGAGGCGGTGAAGCGCTGGCTTGCGATGCGCGTGCCGGCGGGGGCGCCGGCCGCCGCGGAGGAGGTCGGCCGGCTTGTGGCCGCCCTGTTCCGGGCGGACTTGCCTTACCTCACGGGCGAGACGATCCACCTCGACGGCGGTCACCGGATCACGGTGTAGCGACGGATGCTCAGTCCGGCAGATGGTACGCCCTACGGGAATCGAACCCGTCTCTCAACCTTGAAAGGGTTGTGTCCTAACCGATAGACGAAGGGCGCGCCTCGGGGGCGCGTTATAGGCGGGCCCCTCCGGGGTGACAAGCCGCACCGGTCGGTCACAGCCGCGCAGCTCACCTCCGGCAGCAAGGTGCGCCCGGTCGGACACGCCGATCGCCATCAGCGACAGGACCGGCACGAGGCGATGCTGTCCGGCAAAAAATCTGCCGCCTGGTTCTTCCCGCCCCACGAACGATTATTGCGCGCCTGCCGTCCGGGCATGTGCTTTGCATCAGGTAGACCGGCGTCCGCCATCATGCCGTTTCGGCCGGGCGAGGGGTGGACCCGCGCCAGCGATCGCCGCCTGCCCCGCCCGCCGTGCAAGCCGTTGACGACGCCGAAAAGTTGTGTCCCCACTCAAGGGAGCAGGGCAGGATTGTGATCACAGCATAGCTTGCAACCGAGGTTAATCGGGGGCGGAGCCAAGGTCGCGTGCCTGCCACAGACAAGGTGAGGAGAACCTCCATGCAGTTCTGGTTCGGAAAGGGGCTCGCGACGGCCGCCCTGGCCCTCGCGGTCGGGCTTGGCGCCGTCACGGCGGCATCGGCGCAGGTCACGTACGTGCGCGGCAATGACGGGGATCCGGAAACACTCGACCAGCACAAGACGTCGACGGTCGCCGAGGGAAACCTCCTGCGCGACCTCTATGAGGGCCTCGTGATCGAGAATGCCGCCGGCGAGACGGTGCCGGGCGTCGCGACCGAGTGGACGATGTCGGACGACGGCCTGACCTACACCTTCACGCTGCGCGACGATGCGCAGTGGTCGAACGGCGACCCGGTGGTGGCCGAGGATTTCGTCTACTCGCTGCGGCGGATCATGGATCCGGCGACGGGCGCGAAGTACGCGAACGTGCTCTATCCGATCAAGAACGCCGAGACGATCAACAAGGGCGGGATGGACAAGGCCGAGCTCGGCGTCCGCGCGGTCGACGACAAGACGCTCGAGATCACGCTGGAGAGCCCGACGGCCTACTTCCTCGAGCTCCTCACGCACCAGACGGGTCTGCCCGTGCATCCGGCCTCTGTCGAGGAGCACGGCCCCGACTTCGTGCAGCCGCAGAACATGGTCACGAACGGTGCCTACACGCTCGTCTCCTTCACGCCGAACGACCGGATCGTGATGGAGAAGAGCGACACCTTCCACGGGGCGGACGAGGTCACGATCGACCGCATCGAGTGGATCCCGTTCGAGGAGCGCGCGACGTGCGTGCGCCGCTTCGAGGCGGGCGAGGTGCACACCTGTTCCGACTTCCCGGCCGAGCAGGCGAACTCGCTCAAGGAGCGGCTCGGCGACCAGGTGCGGATCGCGCCGTACCTCGGCACCTACTACTACGCGCTCAACTCGGCGAAGCCGCCGCTCGACAACGTCGCCGTCCGCCAGGCGATCTCCATGGCGATCGACCGCGAGTTCCTCGCGAACGACATCTACTCGGGCACGATGATCCCGGCCTACAGCCTCGTGCCGCCGGGCATCGCCAACTACGTCGAGAACCCGCCGCAGTTCGACTGGGCGGAGGAGTCGATGCTCGACCGCGAGGACCGCGCCGCGCAGATGTTGGCCGAGGCCGGAATCACGCCGGAGAGCCCGATCACGCTGGAGCTCTCCTACAACACCGGCGAGGACCACAAGAACACCGCGACGGCCGTCGCCGAGATGCTGCGCCCGCTCGGCATCAACGTGACCTTCAACGTGCGCGACGTGTCGGCCCACTACGCGATGCTGCGTGACGAGAAGAGCCACCAGATCGCCCGCGCGGGCTGGATCGGCGACTACTCGGACCCGCAGAACTTCCTGTTCCTCAACGAGAGCGCCAACACCGGCTTCAACTACGGCAACTACAACAGCCCCGAGTACGACGCGCTCATGCAGAAGGCGGCGGCGGCGACGGACATCGACGAGCGGGCGGCGATCCTCGCCGAGGCGGAGACGGTGTTCCTGCGCGATGTGCCGCAGGTGCCGCTGATGTTCTACTCGTCGCGCTCGCTGGTGTCGCCGAAGGTGTCGGGCTGGGAGGACAACCTCCGCAACGTGCACCCGACGCGCTTCCTGTCGATCCAGCAGTAACGGCAGCGCGGCGCCCCCCCCTCGCGGGGCGGGGGCGCTGCACCCGGCCATGATCGCCTACGCCCTCCGCCGACTCCTCGGCGCCATTCCCACGCTGTTCGTGATCATCACGGTGGCGTTCTTCCTGATGCGCATCGCGCCCGGCGGTCCGTTCGACCGCGAACGGACGCTGGAAGCGCAGGTGATGGCCAATCTCAACCAGGCCTTCGGCCTCGACCTGCCGCTGTGGCAGCAGTACCTGCGCTACCTCGGCAACCTCCTCCAGGGCGACCTCGGGCCGTCGTTCATCTACCGCGACTTCTCCGTCCAGGACCTCCTCGGCGCGGGGCTCCCCATCTCGATCCTCCTCGGCGCGTCGGCGCTGATCGTGGCGCTGATCGTCGGCGGCACGCTCGGCATCATCGCGGCGCTCCGGCAGAACTCGACGCTCGACTACCTCGTCATCTCCGTCGCGACATTCGGGATCACGGTGCCGAACTTCGTCGTGGCGCCCGTCCTCTCGCTCGTGTTCGGCGTCTGGCTCGGCGTGCTGCCGGCGGGCGGGTGGGAGAGCTGGAGCCCGGCGCACATGCTCCTGCCGGTGATCACGCTCGCGCTGCCGCAGATCGCCGTGATCGCGCGGCTCACCCGCGGGTCGATGCTGGAGGCGCTCCGGTCCGACCACGTCAGGACCGCGCGGGCCTACGGCCTTCCGCCGATGATGATCGTCGTCGTCCACGCGCTGCGCGGTGCGGCGCTACCGGTAGTCTCGTATCTCGGCCCGGCGGCGGCGGCGCTCCTCACCGGCTCGGTTGTCGTTGAGACGATCTTCGGCATTCCCGGGATCGGCCGCTACTTCGTGCAGGGCGCGCTCAACCGCGACTACACGCTCGTGATGGGAACCGTGGGCATCATCGCGGTCTTCATCGTCATCTTCAATCTTGTCGTCGACCTTCTCTATGCGTTGATCGACCCGCGCGTCAGATACGAATAGGGGCGGCTCATGAGCGCGATTACCACCGGCGACGCCGTCGCCCCCGCCCCGCAGAAGGGCCGCTCCCTGTGGGCGACGGCGTGGATGCGCCTCCGCCGCAACAAGGCGGCGATGGCGAGCCTCGTCATCCTCGGCCTCTACGTCCTCGCCGGCATCTTCGGGCCGATGGTCTGGCCGCACGACTACGGCGCCGTCTACCCGGACTACGTGAAGGCGCCGGCGAGCCTAGAGCCCTACCCGCGCGAGGAGAACGTCATCCCCGGCGCGGAGGACGCCCTTGCCCGCGCCCGTGTCGACATCACGGACGTCTCCGTCGAGGGCGGCGTCGTCACCATCGTCGCGACCTCGAGCCGCGAGATCGACCCGCGCGTGACGCGCTACCTCGACCGATCGAGCCTCTTCGAGAATGCACGGGTCGCGAGCCAGAGCGCGGACGGGCGGCAGATCACGCTCGAGGCCGACGTCGACCAGCTTTATTTCCTCGCCGGCACCGACCAGAACGGACGCGACCTTGCCGCGCGCATCCTCATCTCGATCCGCATCTCCCTGATGATCGGCGCGCTCGCGACCGGAGTCGCCCTCGTCATCGGTGTCCTCTACGGAGCGACGGCGGGCTTCCTCGGCGGGCGGATCGACAACGTCATGATGCGCGTCGTCGACGTCCTCTATTCGCTCCCCTTCATCTTCTTCGTCATCCTCCTCGTCGTCTTCTTCGGCCGGAACATCGTCCTCATGTTCATGGCGGTCGGGGCGGTCGAGTGGCTCGACATGGCGCGCATCGTCCGCGGGCAGACGCTGTCGCTGCGGCGGCGTGAGTTCGTGGCGGCGGCCGAGACGCTGGGAGTCGGCTCGGCCGCGATCATCCGGCGGCACATCATCCCGAACGTCCTCGGCCCCGTCATCATCTTCATGACGCTCCTCGTCCCCAAGGTGATCCTGCTCGAAAGCTTTCTCTCCTTCCTCGGGCTCGGCGTGCAGGAGCCGCTCACCTCGCTCGGCGTCCTCATCAGCCAGGGGGCGAGCAACATGCGCGATGCGCCGTACATGCTGATCTTCCCGTCCATCGCGCTCACCGTGCTCCTTTTTGCCCTCAACTTCCTGGGCGACGGGCTGCGCGATGCGCTCGATCCGAAGGACCGCTGAGATGACGCGCCGCGAGGGGGAACCCGTCTTCTCGATGCGGGACATGGCGGTGACGTTCGACACGCCGGACGGCGACGTCGAGGCGGTGCGCGGCGTCGACCTCGACGTCTTTCCAGGCGAGAGCGTCGCGGTGGTGGGGGAATCGGGCTCCGGCAAGAGCCAGATCATGATGGCGGCGATGGGCCTCCTCGCCTCCAACGGCCGCGCGACGGGCTCCGTGCGCTATCGCGGGACGGAGCTCCTCGGCATGCCGCGGCGCCGGCTCAACGAGATCCGCGGCGCGAAGATCACGATGATCTTCCAGGAGCCGATGACCTCGCTCGACCCGCTCTACACGATCGGGCGGCAGATCATGGAGCCGCTGAGGGTTCACGGCGGCCTCCCGGCGCGTCGGGCCCATGACCGTGCGATCGAGCTCCTCGACCTCGTGCAGGTGCCGAACCCCGCCGAGCGGATGAGCTCCTACCCGCACGAGCTCTCCGGCGGGCAGCGCCAGCGCGTGATGATCGCGATGGCGCTCGCCAACGACCCCGACCTCCTCATCGCCGACGAGCCGACGACCGCGCTCGACGTCACGATCCAGGCCGACATCCTGGCGCTGCTGGCAGAGCTGCAGAAGCGGCTTGGCATGGCGATCGTGTTCATCACGCACGACCTCGGCATCGTGGAAGCCTTCTGCCACCACGTCTACGTCATGCGGCGCGGCCAGGTGGTGGAGGAGGGGCCGACGGCGGAGATCTTCACCGCCCCTCGCGAGGACTACACGAAGATGCTCCTCGCCGCGGAGCCGGAGGGCACGAAGGCACCGGTGCCGCTTTCCGCGCCGGCGCTCCTCTCGGCGACCGACGTGCGCGTCACGTTCACGCGCAAGCCCGGCCTCTTCGGCCGGGGCGGCTTCGAGCTCGTCGCCGTGAAGGACGTGTCGCTGACGCTTCGGCGCGGGCAGACGCTGGGCGTCGTCGGCGAGTCGGGGTCGGGGAAATCGACGCTCGGCCGCGCGCTCGTGAACCTTCAGCCGGCGGCAGGCCGGGTCATCTTCGAGGGGACGCCGGTCAACGGCCTGTCGCGGCAGGCGATGAAGCCCTACCGCCGGCACCTCCAGATGGTTTTTCAGGATCCGTACGGCTCGCTGTCGCCGCGCATGACCGTCGGCGACATCATCGCCGAGGGGCTGACGGTGCACGAGCCGCAGCTCTCCGGCCGCGAGCGGGCGCGGCGGGCGGAGGAAGCGCTGGAGGACGTCGGCCTCGAGGCGCGGGTCAGGAACCGCTTCCCGCACGAGTTCTCCGGCGGGCAGCGCCAGCGTATCGCGATCGCCCGCTCGATCGTGCTGAAGCCGACCGTGGTGGTGCTCGACGAGCCGACGTCTGCGCTCGACCGCTCGGTGCAGAAGCAAATCATCGAGCTCCTCCGCCGGCTTCAGGCCGAGCACAACCTCACCTACGTCTTCATCAGCCACGACCTTTCCGTCGTGCGGGCGATGTCGGACACCGTGATGGTGATGCGCCGCGGCGAGGTGGTCGAGGCGGGGCCGACCGAGGGGATCTTCGACCACCCGGAGACCGAGTACACACGCGAGCTCATGCGCGCGGCGTTCGAGCTCCCGTCGCTCCTGCGCGCCCGGGCCGCTCCGCCGGTGGCCGAGCCGCACCGGGCAGTCGGCTAGAGCGCAAGGCGGGCGATCGCCGCCTCGTCCCACTCAAGGCCCGAGCCGGGACGGTCGGGCACCGCGACCGCGCCATGCTCGACCGCGAGCGGCTCGAGGAGGATCGCCTCCGCCCAGTCGACCCACTCGACGAGGTGGGCGGTCGGCGTTGCGGCGAGGAGGTGGGCGCTCACCTCCGGCATGAGGTGGCTCGACATCGGGATGTCGTGCGCGGCGGCGAGCCCCGCCGCCTGCATCCAGCCGGTGACGCCGCCGATGCGGGCCACGTCAGGCATGACGAGGTCGCAGGCGCCGGCGGCGAGGAA
>JAESGF010000057.1_pt1 | contig 118147 bp, 114 predicted proteins | sample 9269621 | NCBI WGS metagenome assembly JAESGF01 (sample SAMN14515066, study PRJNA621663) | algae metagenome | isolation source: Tolypothrix carrinoi HA7290-LM1 and co-occurring heterotrophs from dry rock... | place: USA: Makauwahi cave, Kauai, Hawaii | collected 2011-01-06
TGCCGTCTACGTTTTGACCACAGTTTAGTAGGTCGCGCCATGCTGGCCTAGCAACGGCTTGGGAACCACGTCTGCCTTGGCGAATTGAGGGCTGCACTTTCCTATGCGATCAGACCTTGGCCCGGCTCATCCGCCGGGCTTTTTTTGTTCGTGATCTGAACGATTTTTGTGCTGCAATTCCTTACCGTATGGTGAAAAGGCAATGCCCATTCCCGGTGTTTGTTTTTTCTCGTTGCTGTTATGGGCAAGCTTGTTACGCTTTGGCCGTGCCGGGGCGGCCCGTTGTTAGCTCCTTCGATCCGCACCGCATGTTAGGCCTCGGATGCATTGGCTGCACTCCGGGGCCTTTCTGCTTCTTGGCTATATTTCACGCCAGCACTCTGCAAAGGTTCGCTTCGCTGCCTCCCGCTTTTGTCACTGCCATAGAACGGACGGCGGCCCTCCGGCTCGAGAAATCGAGCCCCCAGAACCACTCGTTCGAATTTCCTGGCGCTACGGTGTGCCGGAATATGCGGCCGACCTTCTTACCCGTATCCACCAGCACCAAGTCATAGTCATCGGCGGCCAATGACCGCCGCCGCGGTTCTCGTTTGCTGAGATCAGTTTGAGCCCGGGCATAACGGCGTGGGTAGCATAGCCGCCCGGTACATCCGCGCCGGACCGACTATACCCGCGAACCGAGCCCCGGCGGCGGGGTGGGCGAGAATTAGTTTCTCGATACGTTCTGCCGGCGCTCTTTTGCAAATCCCCGAGTTATCGGCGTCTCCGCTCAATGTACCTCGCCAAAAAAGGTGCGGCCGGCTCTTGGGGGAGAGCCGGCCGCCCCCTAGCTCGGTCATGGGACGGCGCGCTGTTACTTGCCCCAGTGTGCGGTTGCCGGTCGCCACGGCACAACAGGCCCCCCAATCGCGCAGTTGCTGCCGGATGTGCTTGTGCCGAGGATGCTTGCGTTTGTGCATTGGTTGTCCGAGCCAACGCTTATTCTGTACAATTGGCAAACCACCGTTTGCCATTTGTATGGAAGTCTTCACAGCAATCTTGTTGCTCTTTCTTGAAGTGCACCGATGCTGAGCTCGGCACGGTGCAGGGGCGGACTGGAGTCGGGATGACGCTGGGTGAGGCGGGTGGCAAAGTAGCGAGATGCTTCGAAACCTGCGATTGCCGCTGCGGGGAGGGGGATGGCGCGTTCGACGCGATCATCGAACGAGAGACACGCTTTTCGTTGCGCTTCGACGATATCTGCCGGGCCCGGATCGGGTGGTACAGCGACAAGAGCCTCGACAACTCTGGGGCTCCCGGCTCACTCCTAGCAGGCCGCGCGGGGCTCTACTTCCTCTGGCACAAGGACGATTACTGCCCCCACCACGAGCGCTTCCACATGCGCGCGCTCTACGTCGGAAAAGGCAGGTTTCATCGGCGGCTGCGCGCCCATTGGGAGGGCAAGGACACATCGACCGAGATGCTGGTCTATTTCAGCTTCGTCGAGCTGGAGAACCGCGTCGCGAAATATGTCGAGCAACTGCTCCTCGACCTCTACCACTTCCCGCTGAACACTGCCGAGAACCCCGGCAAGCGGCGGCTTTGCGCGCATTTCAGCCAGAGCGAGGTCGACTAAAAATCAACCCAGGCCTGTCGGTCGAGGCGGCCTAGATCGGGAAGCGGGAATGCTGATGACGGACGAAACGTCTATGGCGATAGCTACGCAGGATGCGACTTAGGTGTTCAGGACCACGGCGAACACACCGGGCATCACCGTAGTTGTGTGAGGCGAGCGGCGCTTTCCGACCTGGCCGTCTCAAGCAGATGCGGAGTGGCGCGAGGCGCGAGAACGGGCAATGGATGATGGTTGCGCGCGTTCGCCGGCCTTTCTGGGCCTTCCTGCCCCACGCTCTAGAACTAGAGATTAAAGCCCACCTGAGGGCGGCCGGACTATTGAGGATCGCCGCTGATATGGAATTTTGGCCGATCTCTTCGGCATGGGCGATGGCTCCACGCGATGCAAGCGTTGCGATATCCGCAACATGTCGCCGCTCCCCGATACGACGCCGCTCGTTCAAGCGCGACTGCAGCGCGTGTTCTCGGAGACGCTGACCGCCGGCAGAAGCGACGCGTGATAAGCCATGTCAAGCGATCGCATCCCGGCGACGACAGGGTCGCTGTCACCGGGGTATTCCGGCGGGAGCCGATGCGTAGAGCTCGCCGGCCGCGATCGGAGGACGCGCGGCCGTTAGGATGACAACGCACGATAAGAGTGTATTCGCCGCAGCGAAGCTGATGTGAGCGTGCGCTTCGTGACCGAAAGGAGTCATTCGATCAAGCCGCCTTCGAGCTACACCGTGAAGGTGGATGGAGTGACCGTTCGCTGAAGTCCGGAGGACGAGGTCGCGAGGGTCGACTCCCTTCGTGAAGCCGGTTCCGAGCGCCTTGGCGCAGGCTTCTTTGCAGGCGAATGCCCAGGCAAAGGCGAGTCCGCTATCAGCACTGGCGAAGCAATGATCGCGCTCCTCCGGGACAAAGAGCTCTGCGATCCAAGCCTCGCCAAGCCGCTCGACCGAACGGCGTACTCGTGAGACACGGCAAAGATCGATCCCGGTGCCGAGGATCACGTCTGGTCACCAGAGCGCGCGAAACGCTAGGACGATCGCCGAAAAGATCGCCAGCCAAGTGAACAGGGCTCCGATCCCGCCCTTCAGTTCGACCCCGAGTACCGAGAGGCCGAGCGGGCCATCGTTGGCCCATGCGCCCGAAACCAACGTCGCCGCAAGCAGAACGGCGATGGGCATTCCCATAACGATGGCTGCGTGCTGCTCGATGATGCTTGATTGTGTGGCGAGCTCCAGTCGCAAGCTTCGAAACGCACAGTATCCAGCACGGAGCAGCAGCGACACGATTGCGACGAGACTATAGGCGGCTCGGCACCTCAAAGGAGTTTCGCGCGCATCGCTTAAAAATGCCTGGGTTTGTTGTGTCTCGCTCATGCGAAAAGACCGACTCGCTTCAGATTCGTCTGAGGGAAACTTGGAAGGGCCTCGCGCATGTTCCAGCGCGGAGGGAAGGTGGGCTGCGGTAGGCGCTCACGATGCCGTCGATAGACTTGCTTGATGCGAGTTCTGCCCGACAGGCCCGCCGCTTCCGGATGGGCCACGCGCGCATATTTCGAGATTTCGCAGAAGAGGTTCTGGCAGTCGATAGGCTGTAAGCGGCGGCCAAACAGCGTCTGAAATGTCAATCCGGCTCCAGCAAAGGCGCGCTCTTGTTGGTCGCAGACGCTGTAAATGACGTCCTCAGCCGACATCTTGCCGGTGGAGGCGAAGCATTTGGCGATGCCGTCGAGGGCGCCCGGGCCGGCCACCACAAAGGAGGCCTCGTCGTGATCGAGAAGCTCGGAGTAGTTAAGATCAATCGCGTATTGAAACGCTAGGAAGGGTCCAATTCCCGAATAGCGGCGCAACATCTCATAAACCGATCCAAGGCTTTGCGCCTGCCGCATTCGCTCGTGCAGCCGGTCTTCCATCATCGATAGCAGCATGGCGATGTGGTTGGCGTGCTTGCGGCGATGGCCGAATGCCGGCGCCGGCATGATGTAGGCGGCGGAATAAAGCCGCTCACCACGCGCCATGCTGTCGTCGAGCACTTGAACGATGGCGTTCGGATCGGTGTCTTTGAAGCTTATAGGCCCCAGCGCTCGTTCGAGCATCGTCCAAGTCTCGATGCGGTTAAAGATCTTGAAGAGGACCGTGCGGTAGAAAAGCTCGTCCGGCGTCGAAGGCCGATCGTCGCGATATTGCACGTCTTGAATGAGAAACTGACTGACGCGGTCCGCGGCGCGATAGGCGTTGGTGAAGCGAAAGGTCGACAGGATCGGATCGACCGTCCAAGGACCGGGCTGTCCGGCGAGGCGACGGAAGTAGATGGCTTGGCGTTCGGCTGCGAACCGCCAATAAGTTTCGAATACAGGTGTTGGATCCATGCTTCCCGACGACGCTTAGCGACGAACAGGGCAAGAGGCGCGCGCTGACCCGCTGGTCGGCCGCCCTGACGCCGAATTGAGATTCGCGGCAAAGCCTAACCTAAAGCCCGGCACGTCAGAAGCCAGACATGATGGCAATCGCGTCAAGGCTGGCGGGCGGGTGTGGAGGGCGCTGATGGCGCGTTTGCGGCGGGGCGATCCGCCGAACGTTGGATGGAGCATTCCCGCAACCCTAGGGTGATCAGCGCACCGACTGCGAGCGCCATCGCCCACTTCAAGACTGCCTGGTCGCGCTCCATGAGTCCGACACGTTCAGTCAGTTTCTTGTCGTTCTCGTTGATCTTGGAGAGCAGGCCGGCAAAAGACTGAAGTCCGCCCGCGATCGGCCCTGTGAGTTCGGATGGGATGGTGTCGTAGCCGTGGCGCGTCTCGAGCGGCGAGGGCGGATCGAGATCGGCGTACCAGATCAGAAAGCAAGCCGCGGCAAAGGTGCACAGGTCCGGGGCCGGCGTTGAAGACCGCAAAGATGAGGCGGCCCTCATAGGCTGGATCGACGTGAAATCCCGATACGTTGACCAAACCCCGAAACTTGTAGCCGGCTCGGATCGAGATGAAGCTAACCGCATTCGTCGGCACACTTACCCGCTCTTCGGTCAGGATAAAGCCGAATTGCCCGGCAGGAATGGTGAAGCCTTGGCCCTCCTCGAGTTTGGTTTTGGGTTTATTACGTGGATCGTCCGGTTCGCCGGTGGGAGAGACATATACTTCGGGTCCAATCCGCAGGCGGTAGGACGCCCGATCCATGCGTGATGGATGGTATTCACTGATCAGCGAGGGAAGTTCGGATTTGAGTCGTTCGCCGCCCCAGAACATCAGGCCTCACCTCCCGCGCCTTCGCGGAAATGCGCGTCAAAGATCGAGCGGGTTTCGACCTCGCGAATACGGCTGTTATACGCGACGGCCAAGTCAATTGCTCGGCCGCTACAATCCGCAAGTACCGCTCGCAGCAGCGCGAGGTTGCAGGCCTTCATCCCGTCGCGAAACGGCAGGGACTCAAGATGATCCCAGGACTCGCAGATTTTGGCGAGTTGACCATTGTGACGGGCAAACTGCCGCGCGATCCAGAGCGGATCGGCCGCGTTACGGGGCAGGGCACTTGCCAACTTTTCGCCGGCTGACTGCAGAGAAGGGGTCTGGCCCACCTCGGCAAGTTCCTGACCGAGATCCTGGTTGAGGGTATTAGCACTGGCCAGTGTTATGATGAAGGCATCGGTGAGGGTCTTGGCGATGCGGGCGTCGTCGCCGGCGTCGATGGCGTCCAGGAAATGGGCCGTATACTTGGCGTTGTGGAGCGCCATGTGCTTGATTCGGTCGGCCAAGGGCAAGATCAGGACATCTTTGTGATACGACTCGTCATGCCTGAGCTGGCTCCACTGCAACGCCAGAAGTTGATCGCGTACGCTCATCGTCGTTGTCCCCGTTACGCTGCGGCTGCCGCTGCGCCTTCGTAGATCGCTCGGCATGATGCGATTAGGCCGAGCGCCTCCGCCTTGGTCCAGTGCCCGCCAGAGCCTGCACCTGACCCGCAATCGAGCTGGGCGAAGGTCGAGTTGATGGTCAGCCCGCCAACGGCGAGCTTGGTCTCCCGCGCCAGAAAGTATTGGAGCCGGCCAAGGCCAACCAGGTTACCCAGCAGACGGCGCACATAGTAGTGCGACCTGTACGTTGCATTGAAGCGGATCTGACCGTCGTGGACCTTGATGCTCAGATGGCTGAGACAAGGTCCCCCGTAGAGACGCTTGCGGTCGGTGGCAGCGTCGTAGATCAGAACCTCATCCTCGAACGGTCGGCCGGATCCGAGTTCGAACGATGCGCGGTATTTTCCGTGCTGCTTGATCTTCTCGACGATGTCTTCGAGCGGATTGAAGGTATTTCCCTCGGCGTCCTTCTGCCGAAGGATGCGATACGAATAAGAGCCCCAGTTGCCGTCGGTCCGGGCCTTCTGGATCTCGCGCAGCTTGGCCGGGTAGTCGGCGAACAGGCCCTTGGCGCCGTTGCGGGCGTATTCATCGAGCGGGAAGATGGTCTCGGCCACCGTATGGACGCTGAAGGCGCCGTGCCCCTTCAGAAAGCCGTCGACCGCCTTGTAGACCGCGGCGTCAGGTTCCGAGAGGACGGTTGGCTGCGCGATGTGAAGGAAAACGTCGAAGTCCTCGGCGTTAGGCTGTTTGGCGACATGCTCGACCGCCGACAACCAGACTTCGGGGACCGTTTGGCCTTGGATCAGTTCCATCGCGAGCTCCTAGATCAACACAGCGGTTTCGTGCAGCTGACGGTGGACATAGCCGCTGGAGAGCCAGGCGTAGCCGCCCAACCCCCAGCCGGTGCCCCAGCTGTTGCGGATGAGAAGGCTCGCTGCACCGCGCGGATCGACTCCATGGCCGACCGCCAGAACGGCATGGCCGCCGCGCTCGATGTCTGGTGAGACGTCGGCCACACGGCCTTCATTGTCAGGACGGTAGAAGGCGTCGGTGATGACGAGGCCGAGAACGACAAGAACGCCAGCGTCAAGCGCAGCAACGACGCCTTCGAAGCTGAGCTGGCCCGGCGAGAGGGTTGCCTTGTGAAAGGGCGGAGAGATCACCGGTGGTGGCGACCAGGGTGCAACCGGGTCCGGCGTGTACGGCCAGGCGGTCTCGATGGGCTGGCCTTCGTCCGAAAGCGCCGCGGCGGCGGCTGCCATGGTCGTGCCGAATGCCGGGTTCTGGCCGGTTGTGCGAGCGACGGCGTGGAAAAACAGATATTCTACGCACAGATGCTCGCTGGCGGTCGACTTGGCTTCATGCGCCGTCGAGGTCGCGAAGGCGAGACAGGACGAGCGCCGACCTTGGTGACGAACGGGCAGCAACTGATGACGCAGATCGACGAGGAGTGAGGTCAAGGCTCGAACCCTAGGCGGCGCCGATCAGCGCGTGAGAGTCCTCCGGCCTCTGGCCCGTGAAGGGCAAGGGCAAGCGCGAAACTGGGATCCGTTACGTCGTCCGGCGCCCATGGCTGGCTCTCGCGCAACGTCACCGCGCCCGACCCCGTTTCAGGTGGTCGCGCAATCAGGGTGCGAACCGCTAACGCGCCGTAGTGCAAGGGATCGCGCGAGAACGCCGACTCATCGGACAAGACGGCGTAGCCGGCGTCCTTTAACGCGTCGATTTGCCATTGATGGCCGCTGGCGGAAGCTTCCTCGAGCTCGATACGAAGAAGGTCGTCCGGATTGCCGACCAAACGCGCGCCATTGTCCTTCTTGGTCAGGCGCCAGACGTCGGACCAAGACGAACCGGGACGAAACTCGCCTCCGAGCGCCGACTTGAGCCTGGCGACCTGCGCCTTGCGCAAGGCATCAACTTCGCCCTGCGGCAGGATTTGGTGGCTGAGCAGCCCCCAACATGTGGCTTCGTAGCTTACCCCCATCCGCAGCGACAGTTGATAGACGATGTCGGGGTTGCGCAGATGCCCAGCGACCGTCCAGCCCTGCGTCTGGATATGGTGGCGGTAGAGCCATCGCGGCAGGATGAACTCGGCCGCGAAGGCGTCGGCCGCGACCTCTTGCAGGTCGCGACCGCCAGCCGGCGCGAGCGGTCCGCGCTCGACAATCTCGCGATCGACGCTGCCGCGATGCTCTAAGACTGCGTGGCCGAGTTCATGGGCAGCGGTGAAACGCTGGATGTGCAAGCCGCGCTTCGTGGTGATCATGATGCCGCGCAGCGGGGCGGGGAGGCAGAGTCCGAGCGCGGAGGTCAGCGGCTTGAAGACGAGCGGAATGTCCAGTTCCCCGATAGCCTCGAACACGTCTACAAGCCCCGCCCCCTCGGTCACCCGCCGAGCCAGGTCGAGCTCGCGGTGCACCTGCTTTGCAGCGGCGACAGCTTCCAGTCGGGCAGCGGCGGCGGGGGATCTATCCACGGGAGGTGCTCCGGGGGCCACGCAGCTGAAGAAACTCAGCAAACCGCAGCAGCTCGGCCCGATCTTCGGACGAGAGTTCGGTCGCGGCGCGAGCCAACGCCTGAACGCTTTCCGGAAGCGGCTTGGTCTCGGCAACACCTGTCAGGGCTTCGATAGACTGCCGGTAGACTTGCGCGAACCGTGCGAGTTCGACTGCGTCCACTTTGCGCCGACCATTTTCGGTTAGTGACAGCGCCGAGCGTGACAGTCCGACCGCGAGCGCGGCTTCTTCCTGCTTCAGCTCGAGATACTCACGTGCCTGACGCAGTCGATCGCCGATTTCTCGCCACCTGCCGGTTTCGTCGTTCATCTCGTTGTCCTCATGCCGGTTCCAGTTCTTTCAGGGTCTTGCGCTTTTTGACCTTGATGTCGCCGATGAAGACACGCTCGAGCTTTGGGACGATGTCGGCGATCATTTCGGCGCAGCTGTCGTAGCCGCCGGGTTTGATGATCTCCGGCGGCAAATCGATTTCGAGCACCTTCTTGGTGACGGCCGTGGCGTCGAGGACGCGTTTCGAGTCGATCGCCGGGCGCATCCCCATGATCGATCCTCCGCTCCCCGAGGGCGCGCCCGACTCAACTCCAGCGTCGATCGCCTCCGCTTCTTCCTGGAACCAAGCCTCAAGCTCCACGATGAGGGTCGGTACCTTGCCGGCGAAGATTGCCTTCAGCTCCTCCTTGGTCGCGCCCATCGCCACGCTCCATGTTCGATTTCCGAACATGGTACGCTTTGTGTGCACGGAAAGTCAAACCGCCTTAGACCTCGCTGATGACCCGGGGCTTGAAGGGATAACAGGACCGGGGGCGAGCCTGGCAACCCCGGCAAACGCAGCGCCGAGCCTGAAATCTACGAAGTGCCGGAAAGGTCCCGAGCCGGTTCCGGTTCGGACCGCCAAATGCGCGGACGTCATCACCACGTGGGTGGGCGGACTCGCGAACAGTCCCCGGCGGCGGCGCCGCTAGGGGATTCGCGATCGTGATCGGAACGGCTGGGATGTTGTGTTATCTGGCCTTGGACTTTCGGGGCGCTCGGTCTTGCCACCGAACTTGCCACCTAACTAGGAGGCACTGCGCGGAACCAACTCCGACAGGGCGGCGGCGCAATGCGCAAACTTGCCGATAAGACGAACTGAATAACACGGACGGAGATAGGTCGTCACAACGACACGAGGATTTCAAGACCGCTGGGCAGACCCGATAGGCACCCAGGCTCCAGCGCTTGGGGGCGAGAGCGATGGGTATAGCGGTCCCCGCACGAACCTCCACTAAGATTAAGAGGTGAGTCCTTGCGCGCGCCCGAGCGGCTGTGGATCCCTCGACATCAGACGGGGCGCGACGCTGGCCATTGCTCAGTAGCCTGAACTGCTTCCCGGATTGGATTGCCGCTGAGAGGGCTAACAAGCGCGAGCCTCAGAATGCCCAAGCATGAAGAAGCAAAGGATCGCGACGTGCTGTTATGAACGATATTAGGAAGTGCTGTGCTGATCTGTGAAAAACCCTAAGAAACCAAATAGATAGCTGTCTGGTTTGGCTCCCCGGGCCGGATTCGAACCAGCGACCAACCGGTTAACAGCCGGTTGCTCTACCACTGAGCTACCGGGGAACGCAGCGCGGCTATAACAAAGCCTCGCCCGATTGCAAGCATTTCAGGCCGGTCCAGGCAGGATGCCCCGGAATGTTGCCTGAAAAGTGGAGGCGACGACCGGAATTGAACCGGTGTAAACGGTTTTGCAGACCGCTGCGTAACCACTCCGCCACGTCGCCATAAGCCTTGCGCCATGAACACCAGGGCTCGCGCATCAAGTCACGCGCGCAGGGTGTCATGAGCACCGCCCACTGGGCTTGCTCATATAGGAGCGCCGGGGAGCGGGCAACACATCGTGGCGCCGGTCAGCATGTTGCGATCCCGGCGATGCTCCTGATCTTGCGTTTTTCGCTCCGCTGCCGCAGAAGCAGCCGGAACCTCTTCCGGGCAAGGTCATGGCCGATTTCGCAACGCTGCGCCGTATGATGGTGGACGGTCAGGTCCGAACCGCCGATGTTACGCAATGGCCTCTGATCCAGGCCATGCTCGACACCCCGCGCGAACATTTCGTTCCGGACTCACAGGCCGGACTTGCCTATCTCGATCTCGATCTGCCCCTCGGCCATGGTGACCGTCGTCTGCTGAAGCCGATGGTGCTCGCCAGGATGCTCCAGGCGCTGGATATCACCGCCGATACGAGCGTCCTGGATGTCGGATGCGGGACCGGGTATGCTGCGGCGCTGCTGGCGCGGCTGGGCGCGTCAGTGGTGGCGCTGGAGGAACAGCCACAACTGGTTGCGAAGGCGCGAGCCAATCTTGCCGGTCATGCCAATGTCGAGGTGGTCGAGGGTGAGCTCGCGAAGGGCTATCGGTCCCGGGCGCCCTATGCCGCGATCCTGGTCGAGGGCGCGATCGAACTCGGCCCCGACGAGCTTTGCAAGCAGCTGGCCGATGGCGGCCGCCTGATCTGCATTCGGGGGACCGGGCCGGCTGGAAAAGCCGTGGTTTACAGCAAAAGTGCCGCGGATATCACGCCGCGGACCATTTTCGATGCCGCTGGGCCGACTTTGCCGGGCTTTGCGAAGCCGCTCGCCTTCGCCTTCTGACCCAATCCGGGGCACCTGTAACCTGAAATACTCAGGTCCGTGTTCTTTTGCCTATGGATGAGGAGCAGGGCTTCAAACCCCTGAGCTTAAGGATATACTTACCAAGTTGTTGCCCGAGTCTCGCGAATCCCGGACAGGGGTTTGCGGACTACGGGCGTACGGGGGTTTTCTGAATGCCGCTTGTGCGTGCGGGATCGTTGTTGCTTGCCGCCGCGCTCACGGTGGCCAGTGCGACTGGTTTTGCCGCCGATCGCAGTGTCGACGCCTCCCGCGCCGGCAATGGCGGCGGCTCGACCAATCTCGAGCAGGCGCTCGTTCAAGCCTACCAGAACAATCCACAGATCAATGCGCAGCGCGCGCTAGTCCGAGCGACCGACGAAGCCGTGCCGCAGGCCTTGTCCGGCTACCGTCCCCGCATCAGCGCGACCGCGTCGACCGCGGTCCAGTGGACGGACAACGTTACCGAACAGCGGGTGACCGTCCCGCAAACCGGTCAAACGGTCGGCCAGCGCACCACCAACTCGCATCGCCATTACCCCAACACCTATGGCGCGACACTGACGCAGAATGTCTTCAACGGCTTCCAGACCGGCAATCGCACCCGGCAGGCCGAGGCACAGGTTTTTGCCGCTCGCGAAACCCTGCGGGTGATCGAGCAGACGGTGCTGCTCGATGCAGCGACCGTCTATATGAACGTCCTGCGCGATACTGCCGTGCTCGAATTGCAACGGCGCAACGTCGAAGTCATCCAGGAGCAATTGCGGCAGACCCGCGACCGCTTCAATGTCGGCGAGGTGACGCGCACCGACGTCGCCCAGGCCGAGTCTCGCGTGGCGGCCGCGCAATCGCAGTTCCTGACCGCACAGGCCAACTTGACCACCTCGCGCGCTGCCTATCGCCGCGTGATCGGTCTCGATCCGGGCCGGCTTGCCAATGGCACGCCCGTCGATCGGTTCGTCCCGCGCACGCTCGACCTCGCGGTAGCGCAGGGGCAGTCGGAGAACCCGTCGGTGGGCGCCGCCGAATTCGGCGTCGATGTTGCGCAGCTTCAGGTGAAGGTGAATGAGGGGTCGCTGTACCCGACCGTCAACGTCACTGCCTCGGCCCAGCGAAGCCATTGGCCGAGCGAGAACAGTGTGCAGAACTTCACGGGCTCGGTCGTCGGTCAGATCACGGTGCCGATCTATCAGGGCGGGCAGGAATATTCGTTGATCCGTCAGGCCAAGGAGACGGTCGGGCAGCGGCGTCTCGAACTCGCGCTGAACCGCGATCAGGCCCGCGCCAATGTCGTCCAGTCCTGGGGCCAGCTGGATGCCGCCAAGGCGCAGATCGACGCGACGCGTTCGCAGGTGACGGCGGCCGAGATCGCATTGAACGGCGTGCGCGAAGAGGCGCGGGTCGGGCAGCGCACCACGCTCGACGTTCTGAACGCGACACAGGAATTGCTGAATGCGCGGGTTGCGCTGGTCACCGCGCAGCGCGACCGCGTCGTTGCTTCCTACACGCTGCTGTCGGCGGTCGGCCGCCTGGCCATTCCGGTGCTCGGTTTGCAGGTCCCGCTCTACGACCCGATGATCCATTACCAGCAGGTGCGTGACGCCTGGATCGGCATCCGGACACCGGACGGCCGCTAGACGCTTGGTCGCCGCACGAGGAGTGCGGCGGCTCGTCATCCACACGTCGAAATGCCTTCGGATTACGGTTCGAAGTTCGCGTGCGATACTCCCCAAGCCCGGCAAAAACAGCGATAGTGATGCGTTGATTCGGCGTTGTGCGATATGGACCTTCGGCGTCGCTGTCGCACCGGAAATTTGACGAATTTCGCAGAAGCGTGACGAGGCGGGATGAACCAGCCGGCAAAATCGCATGAACCGTCAATGGAGGAGATTCTCGCCTCCATCCGTCGCATCATCGCAGACGATGACGCCAAAACGCCCCAGCCGGCCGCATTTGCCGAACCGCCTCCGGCGCCGGCTCCGAGCCCGGTGGTTGCAGCCGCACCGATGCCGACGATGGCGCCATCTCCGGTCGAATTCCTGAGCGAGATTCCGGCGGCCGCACCGCCTCCGCCTGCGCCTGAGATGCCGCAGGAGGCACCCGATATCCTCGATCTGACCGAGGATATGCGCGCGCCCGAACCGGTACCGTCGGCTCCGTCCTTCACGACGATCGATGCACAGGCCGATGTCGTGTTCGCCGACAGTCTTCCGCCACGCGTCGAGCCGGAGCCCGAGATGCCCGCGTTCGCCATGCAGGACGAGACGCCGGCCTACGATCCCCTGGAAGCGGCGCGGCAAACGCTCGCGGAGCAGGCCGAGTTGGATCGGCCATTGCTGTCGCGGTCGGCAACGGCCGCCGTCGATTCCGCATTCGCATCGTTGACCCACACCGTGCTGAGCCAGAACGCGCGAACGCTCGACGATCTGGTCAAGGACATGCTGCGTCCGATGCTGAAATCATGGCTCGACGACAATCTCCCCAGCCTTGTTGAACGGCTGGTGCGTGCCGAGATCGAGCGGGTCTCGCGCGGCCGCTAGACCACAGGCGAGGGCGGCTGCGGCTGCGCTTCGGCCCGCCGCTGTTTCATCAGACCGCGCGCGAAGATCGCGCAGAGCAGCGGAAAGCCGATCGCCGAGGTCAGAAAGACCGGCACCGCTGTGAATCGGTCGACGATCGGTGCCGCCGCCGCCACGCCCGCGGTAATGCCCATGTAAAGCGCCGACGAGAAGATCGCGAGCGCGGTGCCGCGTGCCTGTGGCGACATCTGGGTTGCGTTGGTCTGGAAGGTGTTGTGCACCATGTAGAAGCCCAGCCCGATCAGCGTGGTCGCTAGCGGTGCGAACCACCACACGGGCTGGAAGGACAGCGTCAGGAAACCGATCGAGACCAGGGCGCCGCCGGTGATCACGAGCCCGATCTGACCCAGACGGTTGACCAGTATGCGAACGGCGAATGTGTAGATCAGGCCGCCGATGGCGAAAGAGCCCACCACCAGGCCGACCATTGTGAAGCTGAGGTCGAATCGCAGATGCAGGTCGGCGCCCACAAAGGACAGCACGGCATAGAGCAGCGCCGCCTCGACGAAGACGCAGATCGTAATGAACCGCGCCCAGGGCGAGCTGAGCACGACCTTGTATTCCGCGATCAGGCCGCCCTTGCGCTCCGGACGTGCGCTCGATGCGCGGGTGGCCGGGTTGAACGCCAGCTCTGCGATCAGGGCCGCCGCAGCGAGCGCGAATATCCCGCCCAGAATAAAGAACACGTTGCGCCAGCCGAACATGTCGCCGAGCACGCCGCCCGCGACCTGACCGAACAGCAATCCGGAGATCTGGCCGGTGAGGTAGCGGCCGAGGATCTGCTGGCGCTGATCGTAGGGAACCACGTCGCCGATATAGGCCATGGCTAGCGGGATGATGCATCCCGCCGCCAGACCGCACAGGAGCCGGTAGGCGACGAGTTCGGAGAGCGAGAACGCCAGCCCACACAGGACCGTGGCCGCGGCCGCGATCGCGCTCAAGCCGGCGACGGAATAATACTTGCCGAAACGGTCGCCGATTTCGCCTGCGAATAACTGCACCGCGCCGTGCGCGAGCCCGTAGGCGATCACCACGATCGACGCCGCGCCGATGGTGACGGCGAGATCGGTCGCAATCTGCGGCAGCAGCGAATCCGAGACCCGTACCATCGCCTGGCTGGCAAAGCCGGCAAGCGACAGGAGAAAAATGGCCCGGTTCGGGCTCGAGACGGCAACGGGATTGGCCACGATTTTAACGTTTCACCGCAATACGAAGGTTCGCGCGATTGTTGACAGTTTACATGGCGGCGGGCTTTGTAGCCCGCGCGTGCCAAACGCAGAAACCCCGAATTCCCAGATGATCGACAAGACCTATCAGCCGTCCGACGTTGAGCCGCGCATTTCAGAGGCGTGGGAGAATGCCCTGGCATTCCGTGCCGGCCGGCCGGACCGCGCCGACGCGAAGCCGTATTGTATCGTCATTCCGCCGCCGAATGTGACCGGCTCGCTGCATATGGGCCATGCGCTCAACAATACCTTGCAGGACATCCTGTGCCGCTTCGAGCGCATGCGCGGGAAGGACGTGCTCTGGCAAGTCGGCACCGACCATGCGGGCATCGCCACCCAGATGGTGGTCGAGCGGCAATTGATGGAGCGCCAGCAGCCCGACCGCCGCAGCATGGGACGCGAGAAGTTCCTCGAGCGGGTGTGGGAGTGGAAGGCCGAATCCGGCGGCACCATCATCAACCAGCTCAAGCGGCTCGGCGCCTCCTGCGACTGGTCGCGCGAACGCTTCACCATGGATGAGGGGTTGTCGAAGGCCGTGCTCAGGGTCTTCGTCGAACTTTACCGGCAGGGGCTGATCTACAAGGACAAGCGGCTGGTCAACTGGGATCCGAAGCTGCTCACCGCGATCTCAGACCTCGAAGTGCAGCAGGTCGAGGTCAAGGGCAATCTCTGGCACCTCAAATATCCGATCGAGGGGATTCCCGGCGAGTTCATCGTGGTTGCGACCACGCGACCGGAAACCATGCTGGGCGATACCGCGGTCGCTGTGCATCCCGAAAACGAGAAGCTGAAGCATCTGATCGGGCGGAACGCGATCCTGCCGCTGGTCGGCCGCCGTATCCCGATCGTCGGGGACGATTATGCCGATCCCGAAAAGGGCACCGGCGCAGTCAAGATCACGCCGGCGCATGACTTCAACGACTTCGAGGTCGGCCGACGGCATGATCTTCCGATGGTGAATATCCTCGACGTCGAAGCGAAGCTGAATCTCAAGGACAACGAGGACTTTCTTGCCGGCCTCGACGCATCGGCCGATCTCAACGAAACGCTTGCGATGCACGGCATGGATCGCTTCGCCGCGCGCAAGGCAATCGTTGCGCGCATGGAAGAGAAGGGCCTGCTCGACACCATCGAGCCCAACACGCACATGGTCCCGCATGGCGACCGGTCCGGCGTGGTGATCGAACCGTTCCTGACCGATCAATGGTACGTCGACGCCAAGACCCTGGCGCAACCTGCGATCGCCGCGGTGCGCGATGGCCGCACCGCATTCGTGCCGAAGAACTGGGAGAAGACCTATTACGACTGGATGGAAAACATCCAGCCGTGGTGCGTGTCGCGCCAGCTCTGGTGGGGCCATCAGATCCCGGCCTGGTACGGCGCCGACGGCCGCGTCTATGTCGCCGAGAGTGAGGACGAGGCGGTGGCGGAGGCGCTGGGCTTCGACACTATGAATGGCAACATCACCGAGGAGGAGGCCGAAGCGATCGCGCAGGATGCGGGCCGCCGCGCCGCTTATCTCACGCGCGACGAGGATGTGCTCGATACCTGGTTCTCTTCCGCCCTGTGGCCGTTTTCGACGCTCGGCTGGCCGGAGGAGACACCGGAACTCAAGCGCTATTATCCGACCGATGTCCTGGTGACGGGGTTCGACATCATCTTCTTCTGGGTCGCGCGGATGATGATGATGGGGCTGCATTTCAAGGAGCAGATCCCGTTCCACACCGTCTATATCCATGCGCTCGTCCGCGACGAGAAGGGCGCCAAGATGTCGAAGTCGAAGGGCAACGTGATGGACCCGCTCGACCTGATCGACCAGTACGGCGCCGATTCGCTGCGCTTCACGCTGGCCGCGATGGCGGCGCAGGGCCGCGACATCAAGCTGTCGGCGCAACGCGTCGAGGGTTATCGCAACTTCACCACCAAGCTCTGGAACGCCGCGCGCTTCGCCGAGATGAATGGCTGCGTCACCGTGCCGGAATTCTCGCCGCGCAACGCCAAACAGGTGCTGAATCGCTGGATCGCCCACGAGACCGCGAAGGCCACGCGCGAGATCACCGCGGCGATCGAGGCTTATCGCTTCAACGAGGCGGCGGGCGCAGCCTATCGCTTCGTCTGGAACATCTATTGCGACTGGTATCTCGAGCTGGTGAAGCCGGTGCTGACCGGACCGGACGGCGATGCGAAGGTCGAGACCCGCGCCACCGTCGCCTGGGCGCGCGATGAGATCGTCAAGCTGCTGCATCCGTTCATGCCATTCGTCACCGAAGAACTGTGGTGGGTGACGGGGCCGGTTCCGGTCGAGCCCGAACGCATGACCGGCAGCGAGGTCGAATTGTCGCGCAAGGGCGACGAACGCGCCGACATGCTCGCACTCACCGCCTGGCCTTCGCATGACGGCCTCGACGATGCGGCGGCCGAAGCAGAGGTCGGCTGGGTAGTCGATCTCGTATCGTCGGTGCGCTCGCTGCGCTCGGAGATGAACATTCCGCCCGCCACCATGATGCCGCTGGTTCTGGTCGGCGTGTCGGACGAGACCCGCGCGCGCGCCGGTCGCTGGCTTGATCTGGTGAAGCGGATGGCGCGCATCTCCGAACTGGTCTTTACCGAGACGGCGCCGGATGGCGCGGTCCAACTCCTGGTGCGCGAAGAAGTGGCCGCTCTGCCGCTCAAGGGCGTGATCGACCTCAACGCGGAGCGCACGCGGCTGCAGAAGGAATTGGCGAAGGCCGACTCCGATATCGCCCGCGTCGACCAGAAGCTCAGCAATCCGAAGTTCGTCGCCAATGCCGCCGAGGAGGTGGTGGAGGGCGAGAAGGAGAAGCGCGAGGAAGCCGAAGCGCGAAAGTCCAAGATCCTGGAGGCGCTGGCGCGGCTGCAGGGAGCGGCGTAACGCATGCGCCGGCTGATCCGCGGCATCGGATACGGCTTGTCGGCGATCGCCCTTGCAGTCATCGTGCTGGCTGGCGCCACCGCGCGTCAGGCCGATCCGGCGCTATGGCCGCCGAAGCCTGGCGAACCTTCAGCCGACATCTTTGTCGTCAGCCACGGCTATCATTCGGGCATTGCGGTTTCGACCGCACAGCTTGCGGCGGCGGCGCAACGCTCCGGCGATGTCGCGCTGATCCTGATCGCCGAACGGTTCGGCGGCTATCCATTCATAGAATTCGGCTGGGGCGAGCAGGACTTCTATGCGGCCGTGCCGACCGTGGCGGACCTCGACATCGGCCTTGCGGTGAAGGCGCTGTTCTCACCGAACAACAAGTCGGTGGTGCATGTGGTTGGGCTACCGGATACGCCGCGTCAGGTCTTTGGGTCTGCCGATGTCGTTCGTGTCGCACTGAGCGATGCCGGTTTCACGCGCATGCTGTCCGCGCTCAATGCCAGTGTGGAATTGAGCGGCGATCCTCCGGCATTGCAGGTTCTCGGCCGCGGCCTGTATGGACCGAGCCTGTTCTTTCGTGCGACCGGCGCCTTCCACATTTTCAACGTCTGCAATCACTGGGTTTCCGACATGCTGGCCGCGGGCGGCTTGCCGGTGACGCCGGTGCTCGACACTGTGCCGCCCGGTCTGCTGCTCGACCTGAAAATGCGGGCGGGGCTCGATCGCATGCCGGGTTTGACGCCATGAAAGTTTTTCTCGCAGGTGCCACCGGCGTGGTCGGCCGCCGCCTGACCGTGTTGCTGCGTCGCGCGGGCCACGAGGTTGCGGGCACAACCCGTTCGGAGGCGAAAGCCGCGGCGCTGCGGGCGATCGGCGCCGTCCCGGTGCTGGTCGATGCCTATGATGCCGACAAGCTGAAGCTTGCCGTCTATGCGGTTCAGCCCGATGTCATCATCCATCAGCTCACCGACCTGCCGCAGACCATCGACACGACGTCTTTGCCGAGGGCGCTCGAGGCCAATGCGCGGCTGCGCATCGCCGGCACGCGCAATCTCATCGACGCCGCTTTGACCAATAATGTGAAGCGGGTGATAGCGCAGAGCATCGCGTTCGCTTATGTGCCGGGGCAGGGTCCGATGACCGAGGACAACCCGATCGACCCGGCCCAGACCGGCGTGATCGCGCTGGAGCAGGCCGTAACCGGCACGCCCGGCATTGCGGGCATTGTCCTGCGTTACGGCCGCCTTTACGGTCCGTGCACATGGTCGGATGAGCCGAACGGTGCGGCACCGCTGCATGTCGACGCGGCGGCACAGGCTGCGTTGTTGGCGATGTCGAAGGGCCGACCGGGCATCTACAATATTGCCGAAGATGATGGCGCAGTCTCGAGCGAGAAAGCCAGGCGCGAACTCGACTTCGACCCCTCCTTCCGGATGAACCCGTGAGTCGGTGAGCCATGATTGTCGATCCCAACAACCGGTCAGGCGGCGACAGGCTTGTCGTCACCTGCAAGACTGCCAATAGGGTGCAGTTTTTCGACGCGGCCAGTCTGGCGATGACCGGCGAGATCGAGATGCCGGCCTCGACCCACGAGATGGTGCTGACGGGTGACGGCCGCGGCGTCTTCGCCTCGGTGTATGGTGGCGGCATCTTTGGCAAGAACGCCAATCCCGATCGTCGCATCGCGCTGATCGACATCGATCGCAAGGCGATCCTGCGGATGATCGATGCGGGTGCCGATGTCGCGCCGCATGGCGTGATGCTGGACCGCGACGGCAAGTTGTGGTGTACGGCCGAACTGGACAACGCCGCGCTGGTCATCGATCCGGCGACCGGCGGCGTGGAGCGGATCGACACCGGAAAGGCGGCGCATTGGCTTGCGATCAGCCATGCCGCGGACAAGGTGTTTGCGTCCTGCAAGACCTCAGACTTCGTGGCGATGATTGACCGCACGACGCGCAAGGTGACTGCGCATCTGCCAATTCCCGATCTGGCCGAAGGACTGTGCGTCAGCCCGGATGGCGGGACTCTGTTTGTCTGCGCACACCGGACGCCGACGCTTTATGTCTTCGATGCGGCGAACGGAGGTCTGCGCCACACCATCACGATCACCGGCGGGGAGGGCAGGCCGAACCAGCTCAAGCGCGTGCGCGTTTCGCCGGATGGCCGCTTCGTCTGCGTGTCGTCGCTGCTCGACCATCACGCCGCGATCTTTGAGGCGGCTTCGCTTCGGCAGATTGCCTCGATCACCACGCGCAAGGCGCCGATGGGATTCGGATTCGCACAAGATGCGCGACACGCCTATCTCTGCTGCCACGACGACGCTGTGGTGCTGGAATTCGAGCTGGCCACAGGGCGCGTGACGCGGGAATTCGCGACTGCCTCGGGGTGCGAATACATTATCGCCTATCAATAGGGATGATCGGCGCGCGGATGTGCGAGTCATGATTCGCGAAGTTTGTCATCCATCCACGTTGCACGATGTTCGCGGTCATCAGTTGCCGCAAATCGATGCATTGGATTAACTGACGCGCACGGTGTTCGATTCGTCGCTTGCGTGGTTCCTTCCGTTGACCTGACCAAGAGCAATCATGGCAAACCATCAGACGTCCAAGGTGACATCACAGGCTCGTTCGGCTGTTCTCGCTGCGCCGTTGCCGGTCGCAGGCTTCGATGGAATTCGCGAGTTGCTGCTCAGCCTCCGCAGCCGCATCGGCCCGTCGCAGATTATTCCCCTGGCCGCCGCGCTGCTGTTTGCCGTCGGCTGTACGCTCTGGGCGATCCAGGAGGGCGTATCCGTGCCGCTCGCGCTGATGGGCGGCTATTGCACGATCGTGGCCGGCATCATTCTTTGCGTCGCGCAACTGATGCTGACGCAGGTCAATACCAGCGCCACCGTGGTGGCGCACGCGCCGCGCAAGCCCAATTACGCCGCGTGGAAGCTCGTCAACAAGCTCAACGTTTCGAACGCATCGCGGCTGTGGTGCGAGATCGAACCGGGCCATCCCTATACGCAGGAATCGGCGGCCTGGACCGCGGCGCTTCTCGACGCCATTAAATCGGGTGCCTTGCCGATCAGTCCGAAGGCGCATGCCACCAAGGAAATGATCGCGCAGGAGCGGGCCAATCCGGGTTGGAATACCGAAGTCACGCGCGACGACTTGAAGGCATGGGCAAAGGCGCACGGCCATTGCCCGACATTCCTGAACGATTGAGGGACGGCCGGAGCGTTCGGCGCGAGGATCCGGACCGGTCTGCCCGGAGCCCCCGGACGGTTGCGGCTTTGCCGGGAGGGTCCTGCGCCGCGTTCCGGTCTGCGGGGTTGAATCCTCAGGGCCAGTCATTACAACGCCCCCATGACCATGCCCGCCCGCGCCGAAGCGCAGACGCCACAATCGCCACTCGCGGCCGAGATCGAGCGGCGGCGCACCTTCGCCATCATCTCGCATCCGGACGCCGGCAAGACCACGCTGACCGAGAAGCTGCTGCTGTTCGGCGGCGCGATCCAGCTCGCCGGTCAGGTCAAGGCCAAGCGCAACCGCAAGACCACGCAATCCGACTGGATGGCGATCGAGAAGGAGCGCGGCATTTCAGTCGTCACCTCGGTGATGACGTTCGAATACGGCGACCATGTTTTCAATCTGCTGGACACGCCGGGCCACGAAGACTTTTCGGAGGACACCTACCGCACGCTTACCGCGGTCGATTCCGCCGTGATGGTGATCGACGCCGCGAAGGGCATCGAAGCGCGCACCCGCAAGCTGTTCGAGGTCTGCCGGCTGCGCGATATCCCGATCCTGACCTTCATCAACAAGATGGACCGCGAGAGCCGCGATCCGTTTGAAATCCTCGACGAGATCGAGAAGACGCTGGCGCTAGATACGACCCCGATCAACTGGCCGATCGGGCAGGGGCGTGACTTCACCGGGACGATCGAGGTCGAAAGCGGGGGCGTGCGGCTGCTCGAGGGCGATGCCGGCAAGGCGGGCACCTTGCGCGAGATGAGCATTCGTGACGTCGCCGCGCTGAATCCCAATCTCGATGCGTCGGCGATCGAGGCCGAATTCGAACTGGTGCGTGAGGCCTGCCGCGGCTTCGACATGCAGGCCTTTCGGGAAGGCCATCTGTCGCCGGTCTTCTTCGGCTCCGCGCTGAGGAATTTCGGCGTTGGCGATCTGCTCGATGCGCTGGGGCGTGTTGCGCCGCCGCCGCGCGACCAGAAGGCCGACAAGCGTATGGTGGAAGCGGAAGAGCCGCGGATGTCGGCCTTCGTGTTCAAGATCCAGGCCAATATGGACCCCAACCACCGGGATCGCATAGCATTTGCAAGGCTTTGCTCGGGAAAGCTCACGCGTGGCATGAAGGTCAAGCAGGTCCGCACCGGCAAGCAGATCGCACTCAACGCCCCGCAATTCTTCTTTGCCAAGGACCGCTCGGTGGCGGACGAAGCTTACGCCGGCGACGTGGTCGGCATCCCCAATCATGGCTCGGTGCGGATCGGCGACACGCTGACTGAGGGGGAGGACATCAACTTCCTCGGGGTGCCGAGTTTCGCGCCTGAAATCCTGCGTCGTGTGCGGCTGCCGGATGCGATGAAGGCCAAGAAGCTCAAAGAGGCGCTGCAGCAGCTCGCGGAAGAGGGCGTGGTGCAGGTGTTCCGGCCGCATGACGGCTCGCCGGCACTGGTCGGGGTGGTCGGTCCGCTGCAGCTCGACGTGTTGCGGGTGAGGCTGATGGATGAATACGGCCTGGAGGTGAGCTGGGACCAGAGCGAGTTCACGCTGGCACGCTGGATCGCATCCGACGGCAAGGGTGACCCCAAGGAGGCCGCCAAGGCCTTCGACACCTTCGTGCGCAACAACGGTTCAAGCGTGGCCGACGATCTCGACGGCGATCCGGTCTTCCTCGCCCGTAATCAGTTCAATCTCGATTACACGCGCGAGCGCGCACCGGGCGTCGTCTTCACCGACATCAAGGACGTCAAGAAGGCCGCTTGAGCCCAGGCGTGGAGCGGCGTGGAAATCGGTCGTCCGTCGGCGGCGGCTTTGCGACGGCGGGTCGAGCGCATGCCCCGCAACCTGCCAACCGCTGCTTCGGCCGGGCGATCTATTGTTTTCTTGAATATTTGCGCAATGACAAAATTGGACCTCAATTGTTCCCGCTGAGATGGTTCCGTCATGCGGCGCGGAGATCTGTCTCATGTCGGTTTTCGTCGGTGCGGCCGTTCAAGCCCTGAAGTTCTGGCTCAAGCGCTTCTGGCCGCTGATCGCGGTCTTCCTTCTGGCGCAGATGCTGGTCCGCATCGGTCTGGCAATCCTATCGGGCTGGGGATTTATCGACGGCCCCCTGGACCTCGTGCGCCCCTTCGTCATCGGTTTGTGGTTCGATGTCGCGGTTCTTCTTGCGGCGCTGATCCCAGGCACCGTCTATTGGGTGGCGCTCCCGACCTCGTGGCACGGCGGCCGCTTCGATCGCGCCATGACCCAGTCCGGATTTGCGCTGTTTGCCTTCATCGTTGGCTTCACGATGATCGGCGAGGTCTTGTTCTGGAACGAGTTCGGCGCACGCTTCAATTTCATCGCCGTGGACTATCTCATCTATACCCGCGAGGTCGTGGGCAATATCTGGGAATCCTATCCGGTCGGACGAATGCTCGCGGCGCTGGCTGCTGCTTCGCTGATTCTGACCGTACTGCAGCGTGGCGTGTTGCGCCCGACGTCCGTTACGGTCTGCCTGGGCAGCCGGTTCGCGGTCCTGGCTGCGCTCGTGATCGCGGCTGTCGCCGTCAACGATGCCTCGAAGACAAGCTGGACCGAAGTGTCGAGCAATAACTACGCCAACGAGTTGTCGGAGAACGGCTATTACACCTTCGTCCGCGCCTTCTTCAACAACGAGATCGATTACCGCCGCTTCTATGCAATGCAGGACGAGGCGGACGTCAACCGGCGAATTCGCGGGCTCGTCGCGTCCCCCAATGCGACCTTCACCGGTAAGGCCCCTGGCGACATCACCCGCGATATCGTGGAGCCGGCGCCGCTGCGTCGGATGAACGTCGTTCTGGTCACAATCGAAAGCCTGAGTGCGTCGTTCATGGCGGAATTCGGCAACCGGCTTGGCATCACTCCAAATCTGGATGCGATTGCGGACCAGTCGCTGTTCTTTACGCACATGCTTGCGACCGGCACGCGGACCGTTCGCGGGCTCGAGGCCGTAACATTATCGGTGCCGCCAACACCCGGCCAATCGATCGTCCGTCGTCCCGGCAACGAGAAGCTGTTTTCGCTCGGCTCTGTGTTTCGCGACCACGGCTACAGTTCGACCTACCTGTATGGCGGCGACGGCTTCTTCGACAACATGGACGCCTTCTTCTCGGCGAATGGTTATCGGGTCATCGATCGCAAGGACTTCCTGCCGTCAGATGTAACGTTCTCGAATGCCTGGGGCGTATGTGATGAGGATCTGTTCGCGCGCGCCGCGCGCGAGGCGGATGCCTCCTTCGCAAAAGGACAGCCCTTCTTTCAGCATGTCATGACGGTGTCGAACCACCGTCCGTTCACCTATCCGGCGGGCCGGATCGGCGCGCCGCACGGCGCAGGCGACCTGAGCAAGCGGACGCTCGCCGCCTATGTCGAGCAGACCCGCGAGGGCGGCGTGAAATACACCGACTTCGCGATCGGCAAGTTTCTGGCACAGGCGCGTGAGAAACCGTGGTTCAAGGACACGCTGTTCGTGTTCGTCGCCGATCACACGGCGTCCTCGGCCGGCAAGCTCGAAGTCGACCCGACCGCCTACCATATCCCGGCGTTGTTTTACGCGCCGGGCTTCGTCGCGCCGCGCCGCATCGACCGTCTTGTCAGCCAGATCGATGTCGCACCGACCATCCTCGGTCTGCTGCACATGAGCTATCGCAGCCGTTTCATCGGTCAGGACCAGTCCGGCGACACCGGGCCAGAACGTGCGTTCATTTCCAACTATCAGAAGGTCGGCCTGGTGCGGGCCGAGGGGCTGGTCCTGCTCGGACCGCGCCGTGACGTGACCGGCGTCCGCGACGGTCGGCCGGTCGCTTCTTCGGCGGTCGATGGCGGATTGCTGGCGGATGCGGTCGCCTTCTATCAACATGCGTCACGCTGGCATCAGCATTTCGCCGGCACGTCTTCGGTCATCCCGGGCGGGCCGGGCGACTGATCTTTCGGGCGGAGGAGGGGATCGGACCGCCCGCGGGTCGCACTACGCTTCGCGCGCCTTGAATGGTTTGCTGAGATACCGCGAGCCTTTCAGCCCGTAGCGCCACGGCAATTCAGCCGCCTTGGTGATACCGATGCGCGGACCTGTCACGATGTCGACATCCGCTGCGCGCGCGCGCAGTTCGAAAGGCTGACGGTTCAGCGGAAGGCCATTCTCGGCGCCTGTGATCGCCAGTGCTTCGCACAGCCGTCCCGGTCCTGAACACAGCAGCCGCTCGTCCTCGAGTCCACGCCTGCGCCGCATCGCGGCAACGCCTTGCGTTGGCTGCAGCGCGCGTATCAGCACCGCGCTGGCGGAGCCTTCCGCTTCGCACACGACATTGACGCACCAGTGGATGCCGTAGGAGCGGTAGACATAGGCAACGCCCGGCGGTCCGAACATCACCGCGTTGCGAGCGGTCATGCCGCCAAATGAATGCGCCGCCGGATCGGTGTGATGATAGGCCTCGACCTCGACGATCAGTCCGCCCGCCCCATCGAACAGGAACGTCGCGCCGATCAGGTCGGGCGCGACCTCATGCACGGAGCGGTCGAAGAAGGAGCGGGTCAGCTTTGGGGCCACGCGGTTTGTTTACCGTGGCCGCGGCGGCAAAGGCGAGGGCGCTGACGTCCCGCAATCGTGATTCAGCCTTGTTGGAACGGACTTGCTGATTCGTCCGTTGGCGGCTCAATCGGAGCAGGTGCGATGCAAACCAACAAGCAGAAGCGCAAATCCTTTCCGGCAAGCGAGGCGGAGCGCGCCTCAATCCGGGCGTTGAAGAACTGGCTGCTGGCCACCCCTGGAGAGAGCCCGTTCGAGGATCAGCTGGTCCGCCTGCGGATCGCGGCGGCGATCGCTTCGGTGTCGTCGTCCGCCAAAGCGCGTGACGCTGTCCCGGCCTGATCGGACACCGGGTAGATCGTATCGTTTTGTCTTTGCCCGGACTGGATATGGGTCCTGGCGGCGTTTCTCATGACATTTGCGGACGCGTCGCGCGCGCCGCTAGGCCTGCGGCCGAGTTGCCCGTGGCTTCTTCGCCACACATTAGAGACATTTTGGTCTCACTGCCCCGATGCCGCGATTTGGCCATAGGCCTCACCCACAGGAAGCGTCAGAAATAGCGGCGTGACAGAGGTTTGTTACGTGAGGCGTGGCGGGGAGCGCAAACGAGTCCACATGGATGCCAAGACCAATCTGAAGAGCAAGTTGCCCAGCCGCCACGTCACCGAAGGGCCCGAACGGGCCCCGCACCGCTCCTACCTCTATGCGATGGGCCTGACGACCGCCCAGATCCATCAGCCCCTGGTCGGCGTGGCCTCCTGCTGGAACGAGGCAGCGCCTTGCAACATCTCGCTGATGCGTCAGGCACAGGCGGTCAAGAAAGGCGTCTCAGCCGCCGGCGGCACCCCCCGCGAATTCTGCACCATTACCGTGACCGACGGCATTGCCATGGGCCATGGCGGCATGAGGGCGTCGCTGCCGTCGCGCGAGGTGATTGCGGACTCGGTCGAGTTGACCATGCGCGGCCACGCCTACGACGCGCTGGTGGGTCTGGCCGGTTGCGACAAGTCGCTTCCGGGCATGATGATGGCGATGGTGCGGCTGAATGTGCCGTCGATCTTCATCTATGGCGGATCGATCCTGCCCGGCACCTTCAAGGGCCAGCAGGTCACGGTACAGGATGTGTTCGAGGCGGTCGGCAAGCATTCGGTCGGCGCCATGAGCGACGAGGATCTGTTCGGGCTCGAGCAGGTGGCGTGTCCTTCGGCCGGTGCGTGCGGTGCACAATTCACCGCCAACACCATGGCCATGGTGTCGGAGGCGATCGGCCTGGCTTTGCCCTATTCCGCCGGCGCTCCCGCGCCCTACGAGATGCGCGACCAGTTCTGCATGACCGCCGGCGAAAAGGTCATGGACCTCATTTTCTCCGGCCTGCGTCCCCGCGACATCGTCACGCGGAAGTCATTGGAGAACGCGGCCGCCACGGTCGCGGCCTCCGGCGGCTCGACCAATGCCGCGCTGCATCTGCCCGCAATTGCCAACGAGGCGGGCATCGACTTCACGCTGTTTGACGTCGCCGAAGTCTTCAAAAGGACACCATATATCGCGGATTTGAAACCGGGCGGCCGTTATGTTGCCAAGGATTTGTTTGAAGCAGGCGGCATTCCGCTGGTCATGAAAGCTCTGCTCGACGGCGGGTATCTCCACGGCGATTGCATGACTGTTACCGGGCGCACCATTGCTGAGAACCTGAAATCCGTGAAATGGAATCCGGATCAGGATGTCGTGCGCCCAGCCTCGAAGCCGCTGCTGGCGACCGGTGGCGTGGTCGGCCTCAAGGGCAATCTGGCGCCCGAGGGTGCGATCGTCAAAGTCGCCGGCATGCACAATCTCAAGTTCACCGGCCCGGCGCGCTGCTTCGACGGCGAAGAGGCCTGCTTCGAGGCGGTTAAGAACCGCACCTACAAGGAAGGCGAGGTCCTGGTCATCCGCTACGAGGGTCCGCGCGGCGGTCCGGGCATGCGCGAGATGCTGTCGACCACGGCGGCGCTCTATGGCCAGGGCATGGGCGACAAGGTCGCCCTGATCACCGACGGGCGTTTCTCCGGTGCGACCCGCGGCTTCTGCGTCGGCCATGTCGGCCCCGAAGCGGCGATCGGTGGCCCGATCGGGCTGCTGCGTGACGGCGACATTATCGAGTTGGATGCCGAGAACGGCACGCTGAACGTCAAGCTGTCCGACGAGGAATTGGCGAAGCGCCGGACGACGTGGGCGCCACGCGATAACGGCCACGGCTCCGGTTATCTCTGGAAATACGCGCAGCAGGTTGGACCCGCCGTCAGCGGCGCGATCACCCATCCGGGCGCGAAGGCTGAGAAGATCAGCTATGCGGATGAATAATCTCGCGCGGATCAGCACTCTGACCTGCGCGCTCTGGCTCGCGCCGGCTTTCGCGTTCGACGGCACCACCACGCCGGCCAATACCAGGCCGGATGTGACCCCGATCGAGGCTTTCCGGTCCGGTGCGGCGTCGCTGAAGGCCGGCGAGAACGACAAGGCTCTGTCGTCGCTGCAATACGCGGCCGATCACGGATACGCGCTCGCGCAATGGAAGCTCGGCCGCATGTATGCCGTCGGTGACGGCGTTCCCCGCAACGAGTTGCGGGCGTTTCAGTTTTTCAGCCGGATCGCCAACACCCATGCCGAGGAGGCGCCGCATCTGCCGCAGGCCCGCTTCGTCGCCAATGCCTTCGTTCAGCTCGGCCATTACTATCTCGATGGCATTGCCGATACTGAGGTGAAGGCCGATCCGGCGCGCGCGCGCGAAATGTATTCCTACGCCGCCTCGTATTTCGGGGATCCGGACGCCCAATATTCGCTGGCCCGGCTGTTTCTCGACGGCAAGGGGGTCGCGAAGGATCCGCGCCAGGCGCTGCGCTGGCTGAATCTGGCGGCCAACAAGGGGCAGGGGCGTGCCCAGGCGCTGCTCGGCCACCTGATCTTCAAGGGCGACGTGGTGCCGCGTCAGGCGGCGCGGGGCTTGATGTGGCTCACTCTCGCGCGCGAGAGTGCCGCGGGCGAGAAGTGGGTCGTCGAGATGTATGACGCGGCCTTCAAGCAGGCCACCGACGGCGAGCGCCAGATGGCGGTGCTGTATCTCGAAAACTACATGCGGGGCCGGCGGGACTGAGCGCGAGGCCGTCCTGCCGATGCGGTTTGCCGCGGAGCGGCACCCTATTTCGTCGTTAAATTGAGATCGATCCAGACCGGCACGTGGTCGGACGGCTTTTCCCAATTGCGCACATGCTTGTCGATGCCCGCGGCGGTGAGCCGATCGGCGGCCCGCGGCGACAGCAGCAGATGATCGATCCGGATGCCCCAGTTCTTCTGCCAGGCACCCGCCTGATAATCCCAGAACGTATAGAGCCCCGGAGCGTCGGTCACTGCACGGATAGCGTCGGTCAGGCCGAGATGGGTCAGCGCGCGGAATTTCTCGCGAGTTGGCGGACGAAACAGGGCATCCTCGGCCCAGGCGGCAGGATTGTGGACGTCCTCGGGGGCCGGAATCACATTGTAATCGCCGGCAAGGACAAGCTCCTCCTCCAGCTTAAGGCGTTCGCGCACGTAGTCATAAAGCCGGTCCATCCAGTTCATCTTGTAAGGATATTTCTCGCTGGCGACCGGGTTGCCGTTGGGCAGATAGATTGACGCGACGCGAACCGCGCCGTCCGGGTGCGCGATCACGGCCTCGACGAAGCGCGCATGATCGTCGGACGGGTCTCCGGGCAGGCCGATCGTGACCTCGTCGAGCTGGTATTTCGACAGGATCGCGACGCCGTTGAAGGTTTTCTGACCATGCACGGCGAGATTGTAGCCCAGCTCCTCGAGCCGATCGCGCGGGAAGGCCTCGTCGGTGATCTTGGTTTCCTGCAGGCAGACGACGTCCGGCTGGCGCTCACTGAGCCAGGCGCAGAGATTGTCCATCCGCTGCCGAATCGAATTGACGTTCCAGGTGGCGATACGCATCGGGGGTGATTGCCAAAAGTTAATGGAAAAGACCGGCGTCCGCCGTCCGGCCGTGTATAGAATTCGCGGTTGCGGTGTTTACCGCACATTGGCGGGATGGGTGCGGTTCTTGCATGGATATGGTACGAGGTTTTGACGGTCCGATCACTTCCGGGCGCGTCAACGCTGTACAAAACTTGAGGGAAACCCTGCGGGAGAATTCGCGCCGGGTCGAGAATTATCCATGAGCGCTCGGAAATGGTCCGTCACGCTGGCCGCGCTGGTTGCCGTGGGCGTTGCCGCCTATGCGGTGCAGCCGTCGCTGTTCGACGGGGTAACCGGTCCGGTCTCGCGGCTGTGGAATTCCGAAGGCGCGACGGCGGAGAAGAAGGGGCCCCCGCCCAGGGTCATCCCGGTCGAGGTGGTCACCGCGACCTTGCGCGAGGTCCCTGTCAGGCTCGAAGCGCTCGGGACCGTGACGCCGATCGCAAGCGTCGCGATCAAGGCGCGGCTCGAAAGCGTGATCACTGCGGTGCATTTCCAGGACGGCGCCATGGTGAATGCCGGCGACCTCCTGTTCTCCCTCGATAACCGCCAGCTCGATGCCGAGATCAAGCGGGTCGAGGCGGTGATTGCGGGGGCTGTCGCCCAGCAGGAGCAGGCGCAGCGCGACGTGGAGCGCTACAACGAACTGGTCAAGAAGAACGCGGTGACCCAGGTCACGCTCAACAATGCCCAGACCCAGGTCAATATCGCGAGCGCGCTTGCCGCTTCGAACCGTGCGACCCTCGAAAATCTCAGGGTGCAGTTGTCCTGGACAGCGATCCGCGCGCCGATCACCGGCCGTATCAGCGCGGCCAATGTGAAGGTCGGCAATTTCGTGCGCCCTGCGGACACCGCGCCGCTCGCGACCATCAATCAGATCAAACCGGTTTACGTGACCTTCGGGCTGCCGCAGCGGCAATTGCCCGACCTTCGCAAGGCGCTGGCGGCCGAAACCGCGACCGTCGAGGCGCTGCCGCCGGGCGAGAGTCGCGCCGCGCCCGGCCAGGTGACGATGATCGAGAATACGGTCGATCCGTCGACCGGCATGGTCCTGGTGCGCGCGACCATGGATAACACCGACGAATTACTGTGGCCGGGCACGCTGGTGAATACGCAGGTGGTCCTGCGCAACGAGAAGGCCGTGGTGGTTCCATCGCCGGTGGTGCAGGTCAGCCAGGCCGGACCGTTCGTATTCGTGGTCGAGAACGGGGTTGCGAAGGTGCGCAACGTGACTGTCGGGCGCACCATCGACATGCAATCCGTGATCACCAAGGGACTGGAGGGAGGCGAGACAGTCGTGCTCGACGGTCAGCTGCAACTCGTCGATGGCTCGCGGGTCGCTCCGCGCAGCAAGGGGAAGCCTGGAGCCTGAGATGAACCTATCCGAGGCCTGTATACGCCGGCCGGTGATGACGACCCTCATCACCGCATCCTTTATCGTGTTCGGATTTTTCGCCTATAAATTGCTGTCGGTCTCCGCGCTGCCCCGCGTCGACTTTCCGACCATCGAAATCACTGCAACCCTGCCGGGAGCGAGCCCGGAAACCATGGCGGCCTCGATCGCGTCTCCGATCGAACGCCAGCTGACCACCATCGCCGGCATTTCGTCGATGTCGTCGTCGTCCTCGCTGGGCACGACCCGCATCACCATCCAGTTCGATCTCACCCGCAACATCGATGCCGCGGCGCTCGACGTGCAGACCGCGCTCACCATCGCGCAGCGGCGTCTGCCGGTCGAGATGACCACCCCGCCGAGCTTCCGCAAAGTGAACCCGTCCGACTTCCCGGTCCTGTTCATCGCGGTGCGGTCCGGTACCTTGCCATTGTCGGCCGTTCACGAGTTTGCCGACACCGTCATTGCGCAGTCGATTTCGCAGCTGCAGGGCGTGGCGCAGGTGCTGGTCTATGGCGCTCAGAAATTCGCGGTGCGGGTTCAGGTCGACCCCGAAAAGGCGGCCGCGCGCGGACTTTCGCTCGACGACGTCCGCCAGGCGGTGTCCAAGGTCAATTCGTCGGTCCCGGTCGGCACCATGTCGGGGCCGCAGCAGAACATCACGCTGCAGGCGCCGCCTCAGCTCGACAAGGCGGCCGACTACGAGAACGTGGTGGTCGCCTGGCGCAACGGCGTGCCGGTCAAGCTGAACGAAGTCGCGACCGTGTTCGACAGCGTGGAGAACAACAAGGTCGCAAGCTGGTTCAACGGCGAACGTTCGATCGTCCTCGCGATCCAGCGGCAACCGGATGCCAACACGGTGGCCGTGGTCGATGCGATCAAGGACCGGCTGCCGTCCTTGCGGGCGGCGATCCCCGCTTCGGTCGAGGTCGAGATGCTGATGGACCGCTCGCTGTCGGTTCGCCAGGCCGTCGCCGACGTCCAGGGGCACATGTTTATCGCGCTGGTGCTCGTGCTTCTGGTGATCTTCCTGTTCCTGCGCAAGCTGTCGGCGACCATCATTCCCGGCCTGGCGGTGCCGATCTCGATCGTCGGCACCTTCGCCGTCATGTATGTGCTCGATTACTCGATCAACAACATGACGCTGCTGGCGTTGACGCTGTGTATCGGCTTCGTGGTCGACGACGCCATCGTGATGCTGGAGAATATCGTCCGCCATATCGAGGGCGGCATGCGTCCGTTCGAGGCGGCGTTGAAGGGTTCGCGCGAGATCGGATTCACGATCGTTTCGATCACGCTGTCGCTCATCGCGGTGTTCATCCCGGTCCTGCTGATGGGCGGAATTGTCGGCCGCGTGTTCCGTGAGTTCGCGATGACGATCTCGATCGCGATCATTATTTCCGGCTTCGTGTCGCTGACGCTGACTCCGATGCTGTGCGCCCGCATGCTCAAGGGGCATGACCCGCACGAAGCCGAGAAGAAGCCGTTCTTCCTGCTGCGCTGGTTCGAGTCGATGTTCAATAGCTGGCTGCGCGGCTATGAATGGACGCTCGACAAGGCGATTAAGTACAAGCCGGTCACGCTGGTGATCACCGTCGCCACGCTTCTCGGCACGGTCTGGCTCTATTACATCTATCCGAAAGGTCTGTTCCCGACCGAAGACACCGGCTTCATGATCGTTGTGACCGAGGCTGCGACCGACACCTCGTTCGAGGCGATGGTGGTGCGGCAGGCGAAGATCGCCGAGATCATCAAGCAGGACAAGGCGGTCGAGTATATCAACTCGACGGTCGGCGCGAGCGGACCGAATTCGACCGCCAATTCCGGCCGTATGTTCGTCGTGCTGAAACCAAAGAACGAGCGCGAGCCGATGCGTGCGGTGATCGCACGCCTGATGCGTGCGACGGCGGGCGTGCCCGGCATCCAGGTGTTCCCGCGGCCGATCCAGAACATCAATATCGGCGGGCGCATCTCCAAGAGCGAATACCAATACACATTGCAGAGCGGCGACACGAATGTGCTCTACAAGGTGGCGCCCGAGCTCGAGCGCAGGTTCGCGCAGCTGCCCGAATTGCGCGATGTCACGACCGACCTCTACATCAAGAATCCGCAATTGCTGGTCGACATCGACCGCGAGAAGGCGGCCGTCTACGGCATCACCGTCGACCAGATCCGGCAGGAATTGTTCAACGCCTTCGGCTCGCGGCAGGTGTCGACGATCTATACGCCGTCGAACGACTACCAAGTCATCATGGAAACGCTTCCGAAATTCCAGGAAGACCCGGCCTATCTGTCGAAGCTGCGCATCAAGACGTCGACCGGCCAGACCATCCCGATCGAGTCGGTCGCAAAACTGGTGCCGACCGTCGGACCGCTGCAGGTCAACCACCAGGGCCAGCAGCCGTCGGTCACCATCTCCTACAATGTCGCGCCCGGCTTCTCGATCGGGCAGGCCAACGAGGCGATCAAGCGGGTCGAGAGCGAAGCCAATCTGCCCGCCACCGTGACGTCGAGCTGGCAGGGTGCAACGCAGGTGTTCGAAGACGTGAAGAAGGGGCAGGGCCTGCTCATTCTCGCAGCCGTGTTCGCCGCCTATGTGGTGCTCGGCATCCTGTATGAAAGCTTCATTCACCCGATCACCATCATTTCGGGTCTGCCGTCCGCCGGCATCGGCGCGATCCTGACGCTGTGGCTGTTCGGCATGGACCTGTCGGTGATTGCGATCATCGGCATCATCATGCTGGTCGGCATCGTGAAGAAGAACGCGATCATGATGATCGACTTCGCGATCGATCGGCGGCGCGTCGGACTTTCAGCCGAAGCCGCGATCCGCGAAGCCGCGCTGCTGCGTTTTCGTCCGATCATGATGACGACACTGGCCGCGATTTTCGGCGCGCTGCCGATTGCGCTCGGCGCCGGCGCCGGTGCGGAGCTTCGTCAGCCGCTCGGCATCGCGGTGGTCGGCGGACTGTGCCTGTCGCAATTGCTGACGCTCTACATCACGCCGGTGATCTACATCTATCTCGACCGCTTCGACCGCATGCTCAAGCATCGGCTGGAGCCGCAACTGGTCGAGGTGCCCGACGTGGAGCGGCCGCGCGCGGTCGCCGCGGAGTAAGCCGCGCGATCGTCGTCGGCTCGTTGTTGACCCGCGCAACGCGGGCGCGACGGCATGGTTCTTGCTGTCATGTCTCCGAACCCTTCGGAGACAATGCATGCGTCGCTATCCACTTTTTGCCCTGCTCATTTTGCTGGCAGCACCGCCCTCTGCCTTTGCAGATTCGTGGCCGTCGAAGCCGATCAAGGCGGTGGTCCCGTTCGGCGCCGGCTCCGCGACCGATATCATCCCGCGCATCGTGTTCGAACAATTGCAGGGCCAGCTCGGCCAGTCGATCGTGGTGGAGAACCGCGGCGGGGCCGGCGGCACCATCGGCGCGGCGCAGGTCGTGAAGTCCGACCCCGACGGCTATACGTGGCTGGTGCATTCCTCGGCGCATACCGTTGCGCCCGCGCTTTACCCCAATCTGCCGTTCAAGGCGGACAGCGATCTCGTTCCGATGTCGATGATCGGCAGCGTGCCCAATGTGCTGATCATCTCGCCTGAAAAGGGCATCAAGACGATTCAGGACTTCGTCGCCTACGGCAAAGCCAATCCGGGCAAGCTGAACTTCGCCTCGCTGGGCGTCGGCTCGGCCGTTCACATGAGCGCGGAGCGTTTCCGCGCCAGTGCGGGCTATGACGCCGTGCATATTCCGTTCAAGGGGGGCGCCGAGGCGCTGTCAGAGGTAATCGCCGGTCGGGTCGATTATTATTTCTGCCCGATTGCGACGGCGCTGCCGCACATCCAGTCGGGCAAGCTGCTCGCGTTGGCGGTGAGCTCCAAGTCGCGTGCCCCGCTGTTGCCCGACGTGCCCACGACACTTGAAGCCGGTTTTCCCGATTCGGATTACACGCTGTGGGTTGGCATTCTCGGACCGACCGGCACCCCGAAGGGCGTGACCGAGAAGCTGAATGGCGAAATGACGAAGGCGCTGGCTGCGCCCGCCTTGCGCGAGAAGCTCGACAAGATCGGTGTGCAGACGATGCCGATGTCTCCGGAAGAGTTCGGAGCCCTGATCAACGCGGAGATAAAGACCTACGGTGACTTCGTGAAGAAAAGCGGGATCAAGGTGAACTGAGGTGTCTTCATCCGGGGCGCGCCTGACCGGCGCGGCCCGGGACCGTTACAGCGAGAAACTGGTACCGCAGCCGCAGGACGACTTGGCGTTCGGATTGTTGATCTTGAACGCGGCGCCGATCAGGTCGTCGACGAAATCGATCTCCGAGCCGGCCAGAAACCCGACCGAAACAGGGTCGATCAGGATCGTCGCATTCTCCCGCCCGAGCGCGAGATCGTCGTCGGCGCGCTCGCGCTCGACGTCGAACTTGTACTGAAAGCCCGAACAGCCGCCGCCCTCGACGCTGACCCGCAGCATCGCGCCCGCCGGTTCCTTCGACAGGATCTTTGCGATCTTCGAAACGGCGCGTTCGGTGACGGAGACGCTTCCAGCGGTCATGGTGGCTTCGGTCATACCCGATAGTTAGGTGCGCCGGCCGGTTCCGTCAATTCGCGCAAGGCTGCTCCAGCCGGGCGCGGGCCGTAACGGGAGGGGCCTTGCGCCCGGCGCATGCGGGCGTAAACCAGCCGCATGGCGATCCAGTCCGCTCCGCGTGCGCCCTATGCCTCCGACCCGGCGTTGAGCCGGGGCCGGATCGTCGCGGAGCCCTCGAGCCCCAGCCGTAACGATTTCCGGCGGGATTGCGACCGCATCATCCATTCCGCCGCCTTCCGCCGGCTGAAATACAAGACCCAGGTCTTCGTGTTCCACGAGGGCGACCATTATCGCACCCGGCTCACCCACACCCTGGAAGTGCAGCAGATTGCCCGTTCGCTGGCCCGGGTGCTCGGTCTCGACGAGGATCTCGCCGAGGCGCTGTCGCTCGCCCATGACCTCGGCCATCCGCCATTCGGGCACATCGGCGAACGTGCGCTGGATGACGAGCTCGCGCCGTATGGCGGCTTCGACCACAACGCGCAGGCGCTGCGGATCGTGACCGCGCTGGAGCGCCGCTATGCCGATTTCGACGGCCTCAATCTCACCTGGGAAACGCTGGAGGGCTTGGTCAAGCATAACGGCCCGCTGACCGACCGCAACGGCAAGGCGACCGGCCGCTATCGCGAGCGGGGCGTGCCGCAAACGATCCGAGATTTCCAGGCAATCTGTGACCTGCAACTGTGGAGCTATGCCAGCGCCGAGGCGCAGGTCGCCGCCATCTCCGACGACATCGCCTATGACGCCCACGACATCGACGACGGCCTGCGGGCCGGCCTGTTCACGATCGACGACCTCGATCAGGTGCCGTTCGCCGGCGGCATCGTGCGCGAGATTCGCAGGCTTTATCCGGGACTGGAACCGGCGCGCTTCGCGCATGAACTGATCCGCCGCCTGATCACCTGGATGATCGAGGACGTCGCAGCGGAATCCGCGCGCCGGCTGGACGCACTGGCGCCGCTGTCCGCCGACGACATCCGCAACGCGCCGGATGCCGTCATCGCCTTTTCCGCCGCGATGGCCGAGGCCGAACGCGGGATCAAGGATTTCCTGTTCCCGCGCATGTATCGTCATGAGCGGGTCATGCGGGTCATGGAGGAAGCCGCGATCGTCGTGCGCGACCTGTTCCGGCATTTCACGGAACGGCCGGGCGACATGCCGGACGAATGGCGTAGCGGACTTACCGGGGCTGACGCGGCTGTGCGAGCGCGTCGCGTCGGCGACTTCATCGCCGGCATGACCGACCGCTTCGCGCTTCAGGAGCACCGGCGCTTCTTTGACTTGACCCCGGAACTGCGTTAGTCCGCGCCCGCTCATCCGACCCTTGCGTCGGTCCGACCTTTGCGAAAGCCGATGGCGAACCACATCCATTACGACAATCTGTTTGCCACCATGCTTGGCCGCGTCGTTGCCGCGAACGAGGCGTTGATCGCGGCCGGCGTATTGCCCGGCGGCATTGACCTCTCGCGCATCGCGGTCGAACCGCCGCGCGATCCGAGCCATGGCGACATGGCGACTAACGCGGCGATGGTGCTGGCCAAGGATGCCGGCAGGAAGCCGCGCGAACTCGCCGACGCGCTGGCCGAAAAGCTGCGCGTCGATCCGCTGATCGAGAAGGTCGACATCGCGGGGCCCGGCTTCATCAACATGACGCTGAAGCACGCGACCTGGCTCGGCGCGTTGCGCGCGGCGATCGCGGCCGGCACCGATTTCGGCCAGAGCCGCATCGGTCGGCGCAACAAGGTCAATGTGGAATATGTGTCGGCCAATCCAACCGGGCCGATGCATGTCGGTCATTGCCGGGGCGCGGTATTTGGCGACGCGCTGGCGAGCCTGCTGGCCTTCGCCGAATACGACGTCACCCGCGAATTCTACATCAACGATGCCGGCGCGCAGGTCGATGTGCTCGCGCGCTCCGCTTATCTCCGCTACCGCGAGGCGCTGGGCGAAGACATCGGCGCGATCCCGGAGGGGCTTTATCCGGGTGACTATCTGAAGCCGGTCGGCGTGGCGCTCGCCGAAACATACGGTCGCGATCTCAACCAGAAACCGGAAAGTGATTGGCTGCCGATCGTGCGCCAGACCGCGATCGACATGATGATGGCGATGATCCGCGAGGATCTCGCGGCGCTGAACGTCAAGCACGACGTGTTCTTCTCGGAGCGCTCGCTCATCACCGGTGAAGACAAGGTCGGCGCCGTCATCGCGCAGCTGCAAAGCGAGGGCGAAGTTTATGAAGGCCGGCTGCCGCCGCCGAAAGGCGCACCCGCCGACGATTACGAAGACCGCGAACAGACGCTGTTCCGCTCCACCGATTTCGGCGACGACGTCGATCGTCCGCTGAAGAAATCGGACGGCAGCTACACCTATTTCGCCTCCGACATTGCCTATCACAAATCCAAGTTCGACCGCGGCTTCCGCGACATGATCGACGTCTGGGGCGCCGATCATGGCGGCTATATCAAGCGCATGCAGGCGGCGGTAAAGGCGATCAGCAAGGGCGAGGCGGCGCTCGACGTCAAGATCGTGCAACTGGTGAAGCTGTTGCGCGGCGGCGAGCCCGTGAAAATGTCCAAGCGCTCGGGCGAGTTCGTGACCTTGCGGGAAGTCGTGGACGAGGTCGGCTCCGACGCCGTGCGCTTCATGATGCTCTATCGCAAGAACGACGCCCCGCTCGATTTCGACATGGCCAAGGTCAAGGAACAGTCGAAGGACAATCCGGTCTTCTATGTGCAGTACGGCCATGCCCGCGGACATTCGATCTTCCGCCAGGCGCGCGAGGCGTTCCCGACCCTGCCCGACAACGCCGAGGGGCGGCTGGCGCTGCTCTCGGGTGCAGCGATCGAGCGGCTGACCGATGCCGGGGAAATGTCGATCATCCGCAAAATCGCGCTCTATCCGCGGCTGATCGAAACCGCCGCCCAGGCCCATGAGCCGCACCGAATCGCTTTCTATCTTTATGAATTGGCAAGCGATTTCCATGCCCATTTTACCCAGGGAAAAGGCTTGCCTCATTTACGCTTCATTAGACAAGATGATGAACAGTTAACCGTGGCGCGTCTGGCATTGGTCCAGGCCGTCATCACCGTGTTTGCCTCGGGTCTCGGACTGCTTGGCGTGGGGGCGCCGGAGGAGATGCGGTGAGGTCGCGTGTTGCGGCGGGTTCTTGTGGGGCAATCGCTTTTTGATTGAGTGCCTCCTGGGCGTGCCGCTGTGTAACGTCGAAGTGGATGCAGCTGGAGGGACGGCTGCATCGAACCGGCCCGGTCGAAGAAGGTCGCAGAATGGCGGATAACGATCGTACGCGCGGTTATCGCGACAACGAAACATTCCGACGGCCGAGGCCGTCATCGGATCAGCCGGCAGGCGATCCGCTCGCCGAACTCGCACGGCTGATCGGTCAGCAGAACGAGTCGGATCCGTATCAGCAGCAGACGCGCGCGCCTGCGCCTCAGGTCGGACGGCCGGTCTCCGATCCGGATTTCGCTGCGCCGGATCCGTATGAGCATCAGCCGAACCAGCGTGCTCCGCACTGGCGTCCGTCCTATGCGGCGGATCAGGGCGGGACAGCCGTGGTCTATGGCGACAGCCGCTACGATCCGCGCCGCGCTGCCGGTGCGCAACAGGCGCAACCGTCGGCCGAGGCCTATCCGTCGGATCAGGCCTATCCGTCCGATCAACCTTATTCGCCCGACCTCGATCCCGCATCCTATGCCGATCCGCGTCAGGCGACGACGGCCTATCCGGGTCAGTACGACGATCCGCGCTACGGCGATCAGCCCTACGCGGCCGATCCTCGCTATGCCGAACCGGTTTATGACGACCCGCGCTACGCCGCGCCGCGCTATGGCGATCAGTCCTATGGCGCCGATCAGGGCTATTCCGATCAGGACTATGGCGATGCGCGTTACGCCAACGGGGCCGGGCACGGCTATGCCGATCCGCGTTATCCCGATCCGCATTTCGGTGCGCAGGGTCATGCACCGTCCTATCCAACGGCTCCGGATGGATCTTCGCCATTCTCCGCCGATCAGGGCTATCCGGCTTACGCCGATCGGGCCGGCGGGCTGCCCCACGGCCAGCCTTATGCCAATGCCCATTTCGGTGCGCCGCCTCCGCCCGCTGCCACGGCGGAAGCCGGTAGCGGTTATTCGCGGGCGAAGCGGCACGGCGGGATGGTCACCGTTCTTGCCGTCCTGGCGCTCGCGGTGGTCGGAACTGCCGCCGCCTTTGGCTATCGGGCGGTATTCAGCGGGGCGGGCAATGTGGCTCCGCCGCCGGTGATCAAGGCCGATGTCCGGCCCTCGAAAGTGGTTCCGGCGACCGACCCGAACAACAAGCCGATCCAGGACCGGATCGGGGTGAAGACCGAAAAGATCGTTCCGCGTCAGGAAGAGCCGGTGCAGCAGGCCGCGCCCGGACAGCCCCGTGTCATCTCCCCGTTCCTGGCCGGTCAGAACCCGCAGGCTTTCCCGCCGGCGAGTGCGAATGTGGCGCCGACCGGCGGCACCGCGCCCTCCGGGGCAGAGCCCAAGCGGATCCGTACGGTTCCGATCAAGCCGCAGCAGGGCAGCGAAGCGCCCGCACAGCGCAACACCCGTAGCGCCAGCCCGGCGGCTCAGCAGGATGCCGCGGATCAGGCGCCGATGGCGCTCGCCCCCACGGGTTCGGTGTCGCCGCAGCGCCCAGGCGCGCGGGAGGCCCATGCGGCCCTGACCCCGCGCGATACTGGAGCCAGCGGCGGATCGCCGTTCCCGACGCCCTTGCCGGGCAGTCCGGCCAGTGCGCCGGCTAGCGGTCCTTTTGCCGTGCAGGTGACGTCCCAGCGGAGTGAGGCCGATGCGCAGGCTTCCTTCAAGTCGCTGCAGCAGCAATTCCCCTCCGTCCTGGGCAATCGTCAGCCTCTGATCCGGCGGGCCGATCTGGGCGATCGCGGAACTTATTACCGGGCTCAGATCCCGTTCTCGAGCCAGAGTGCGGCCAACGAATTCTGCTCGAGCCTGAAGGCGGCCGGCGGCCAGTGCGTCGTCGCACGGAACTAAATCTCCATTGGATAGCGGCCGTCTGCCGGACGAAGAGCCAGGTGGTTGCTTGACCCCTGAGTCCCGCAGCGGCTAAGCCGCGCCGATGACCGCGCGCGCATTCATTTCCGGCCTGGCCGGCACGGCGATCGGCGCCGATGAGATCGAATTCTTCCGGGAGGCCAGCCCGTGGGGATTGATCCTGTTCAAGCGCAACATCGACAACCCGGCTCAAGTCAAGGCGCTGACCGCTCATTTCCGGGATATCGTCGGTTGGGACGCTCCTGTTCTGGTGGATCAGGAGGGCGGCCGGGTACAGCGACTGGGACCGCCGCATTGGCCGGTTTACCCGCCCGGCGCCGCCTATGCGGCGCTCTATGAACGCGACCGGGCCAGCGGCCTTGAGGGCGCGCGTTTGGGTGGCCGGCTGATCGCCGAGGATCTCGCGGCGCTTGGCATCGACGTCGATTGTGTGCCGGTTGCCGATGTTCCGGTCGCCGGCGCCGACAGGGTGATTGGAGATCGGGCCTTTGGCGATACGCCGGAGCAGGTCGCAACGCTTGCGGGCGCACAGGCCGAGGGGCTGATGGCCGCAGGCGTTTTGCCGGTGCTGAAACATCTGCCGGGCCACGGGCGCGCAACCGCCGACAGCCATCTCGACCTGCCGGTGGTGGATACCGATCGCGCCACGCTGGAAGCGACCGACTTTGCGGCTTTCAGGCCGCTGTCAAGGCTCCCCCTTGGCATGACCGCACATGTTGTGTTCAGCGCCATCGACAAGGCCCAACCGGCGACCACATCGGCGATAATGATCGGCAACGTGATTCGCGGATGGATCGGTTTCGAAGGACTGCTGATGAGCGACGATGTGTCGATGGGAGCCTTGTCCGGCAGCCTGGCCGAACGCAGCCATGCTGCGCTCGCGGCCGGCTGCGATCTCGTGCTTCACTGCAACGGCAATCTCGACGAGATGCGGCAGGTGGCCGGCGCCTCTCCGTTGCTTGGAGGCGAAGCCGCCGCGCGAGCGGATCGCGCACTGGCGCTGCGGCGTAATCGTGTCGACATCGATGTCGCCGCGGCGCGGGCGCGCTTTGCCGAACTCATGAACCAGCCTGCGGCGGGAGCGATCGTCTGATGACCGCCGAGATCATTCCCTTCAATCCCGACCTCGCCGAACGCGCGCCCGACGAGCCCGCGCTGGTGGTCGATGTCGAGGGCTTCGAAGGCCCGCTCGATCTTCTGCTCACGCTCGCGCGCCAGCAGAAGGTCGATCTCGCCAAGATTTCCATTCTGGCGCTGGCCGACCAGTATCTCACCTTCATCGAACACGCCCGCAAGCTGCGGCTTGAGCTGGCGGCCGATTATCTGGTGATGGCGGCATGGCTCGCCTATCTGAAGTCGCGCCTGCTGCTGCCGGACGAGAAGCAGACCGAAGGCCAGAGCGCCGAGGACATGGCGACCGCGCTGGCCTTCCGGCTGAAGCGGCTCGAGGCATTCCGTGTGGTGGCGCAGAAGCTGATGGATCTGCCGCAGCTTGAGCGCGACACCTTCAGCCGCGGTGCGCCGGAGCCGATCAAGAACGTCAAGCATCCGCAATGGACCGCAAGCCTCTACGATCTGCTGTCGGCTTACTCCGTGCAGCGTCAGAAGACCGCGCTGAACCAGGTCCGGTTCAAGAAGCGGCAGGTCTGGACATTGGCCGAGGCGCGGCAACAGATCGAGCGCCTGATCGGCACGACCGAGGACTGGAGCAGGCTCGATCAGTTCCTGATTTCCTATCTGGTCGAACCGTCCATGGTCGCGACCGTCACGGCGTCGAGTTTTGCCTCCGCGCTCGAACTGGTGCGCGAAGGCGCAATCGAATTGCAGCAGCACGCAGCCTTTGCGCCGCTCTATATCCGCAAGAGCAAGGGCAAGGCTCCGGAGAATTCCGGCGCGGCGGCGCATTAGCGTCCGCGCCTGATGGTGATGGTCCCGGGAATGCCCCGGACAAGGCAGACAGGCTTTTCTATCGAACGGTTCTCCGGTCGGAGAGGGGAGTGACAGAAGGATGCAAGGCTTGGCCCGCAAACTGATGGACGACGAGGAGGAGACTCCCGAGGCGATCCGCCAGCCGCAAGTACGGCCGGACGAATTGCGCATTCTCGAAGCGCTGCTGTTCGCCTCCAAGGAGCCGCTCGACGAGAAGACGCTGGCGGAGCGCATGCCGGAGGGCGTCGACCTCGCGCAGACGCTGGCGATGCTGAAGGACGAATACGCGCCGCGCGGCGTCAATCTGGTGAAGGTCAACGGCAAATGGACCTTCCGCACCGCCAATGACCTGGCCTGGCTGCTCACCCGCGAAGCGATCCAGCCGCGCAAGCTGTCGCGCGCGGCGATCGAGACGCTGGCGGTCATCGCCTATCACCAGCCGGTCACGCGCGCCGAGGTTGAAGACATCCGCGGCGTCACCATGTCGAAGGGCACCATCGACGTGCTGCTCGAAACCGGTTGGATCCGGCCGCGCGGACGCCGGAAGGTGCCGGGCCGCCCGATCACCTACGGGACCACGGAGGCCTTCATCTCGCATTTCGGGCTCGAGCAATTGACCGACCTGCCGGGCCTCGATGAACTGAAGGGCTCCGGCATGCTGGACGGGCATCTGCCGCCGAATTTCTCGGTGCCCATCCCGAGCGACGATCCGGCGTTGCGCGAGGACGAGGACCCGCTGGAGCCGGGCGATCTTGACCTTGGGCTCGCGCCGCGTGCTGAATCCGAGCAGACACAGGAGCAGCCGGCAGACTCTTCGGCTGACGTCCCCGCCGGGGAGCCTGAGGGCCGGCCAGAGGAGTAGATGGCGGCACCCGCCAGTGAGCGTATAGACGCCGGCAGCACGCCAGCCTCGATTGCGGCAAAGCTGTCCTTTGATCATGTGACGCATCGCTACGGCGATGTCGTCGCCGTGCGCGATGTCTCGCTGGACGTCGAGCCGGGCGAGATCATGTGCCTGCTCGGGCGTTCCGGCTGCGGCAAGACCACGCTGCTGCGGCTTGCCGCCGGCGTCGAGGAGCCAAGCCAGGGCCGCATCCTGATCAACGATCGTCCGGTCTCGGAAGGCCCGACTTTCCTGCCGCCCGAGCGTCGCGGCGTCGGCCTGATGTTCCAGGATTTCGCGCTATTCCCGCATCTCACCAATCTCGCCAATGTCATGTTCGGCCTCAAATCGCTCAAGCGGTCGGAGGCCGAGCGTGAGGCGATGCGCGCGCTCGACCGCGTCGGACTTGCCGCACACGCAGCGTCCTATCCGCACATGCTGTCGGGCGGCGAACAGCAGCGCGTCGCGTTGGCGCGCGCCGTTGCGCCGCGGCCGAGTGTGCTGCTGATGGACGAGCCGTTTTCGGGCCTCGATCGCAGGCTGCGCGACGAGGTGCGCGACGACACCATGAATGTACTGCGCGAAGCCCGTGTCACCTGCATCGTCGTCACCCACGATCCGGAGGAGGCGTTGCGGATGGGCGACCGGATCGCGCTGATGAACCGGGGATCGGTGGTCCAGAGCGGCAGCCCGGAACAGCTCTACACGCAGCCGCGGGACCTGTTCGTCGCGCGCTTCTTCTGCGAATTGAACGAGATTGCCGGAATTGTGCGCGGCGGGATGGTCGAGACCCAGGTCGGTCGCTTTGCCGCACCGGGTCTGGCCGAGGGTTCGGCTGCGGCGGTGGCGATCCGGCCGCAGGCCTTGCGTCTCAGGGCTGGTGGGGCGGGGGCGAGGGCGCGCATCCAGCATCGCCAGTTTCTGGGCCATGTTGACCTGGTTGAAGTGGCGGTTGAGGGGCTTGATTTTCCGCTCAAGGGCCGTCTTTTGCGCGATGCCATCCCGCAGATTAACGATGATCTGCGTCTGGAATGCGACCCAGCCGAAGTCCTTGTTTTTGCCGCCTCCCAAGCCTAGTTTCCGGACATGTCCCGGCGCGTCCCGCCTTGTTGCGGAACAAGGCGCGCCTTCCGGCGATCACGCGGAGGTTTCGCGCTATGGGTTCACTCAGCATCTGGCACTGGATCGTCGTCTTGGTTGTGGTGCTGCTCCTGTTCGGGCGCGGCAAGATTTCCGAATTGATGGGCGACATGGCGCAGGGCATCAAGGCCTTCAAGAAGGGCATGTCGGAGGACGACACGGTCGCCAAGACCGACGACAAGTCCGGCGAGTCGATGAAGACCATCAATGCCGGCACCGACATGAAGCAGCAGGCGGAAACCCAGAAGAAATTCGAGGGTACGGTCTGAGGCAGGACGGCACCGTCGACGCTCGCGGTGTGAAGGGGCGCCATCCGAAAGGGTTGGGCGCCCCTTGGAGTTGAAGGTCCATGTTCGACTTAAGCTGGGGCGAGCTTCTCATCATCGGCATGGTTGCGCTGATCGCCATCGGGCCAAAGGAATTGCCCGGCGTGCTGCGCGGGATCGGCCATTGGATGGGCAAGGTGCGACGCATGGCGTCGGATTTCCAGGACCAGTTCCGGGAAGCGATGCGCGAGGCCGAGGTCGCCGATCTGAAGAAGCAATTTGACGAGGCCAGCGCCAAGGCGACGTCGGCTTTCACCAACCCGCTTGAGACGGCTCACAAAGAGGTTGAAGCCGCGCTCGGCAGCGAACCCAAAGCCACTGACCGCGCCGCCGAATCGTCATCGGTCTCGACCGCCGACCCCGGCGCCATCGAGCCTTCGGCCAGTATGCCGGCGCCTGAGCCGGATCGTCCATCCATTCACGAGCCGGCGATCCCGGAGCCGGCCGCAGCCGACGCGCGACCCTTGGACATCACGCCAGACAGCGCAAAGCCCGGCGGTGCCGCATGAGCAACCGCAAGCCCGAGGACGAAGACGAGATCGAGCAGAGCAAGGCTCCGCTGCTCGACCATCTGATCGAATTGCGCTCTCGACTGATCAAGGCGGTGATCGCTTTCGCCATTGCGTTCGTCTTCTGCTTCGCCTTCGCCAAGCAGATCTACAACATCCTGGTCTGGCCGTTCGTCTGGGTGGCCGGCGTCGAGAATTCGAAATTCATCTACACGGCGCTGCTCGAATACTTCCTGACCCAGCTCAAGATCGCGATGTTCGGTGCGGCCTTCATCGCCTTCCCGGTGATCGCCACGCAGATTTACATGTTCGTCGCGCCCGGCCTTTACCGCAACGAGCGCCAGGCCTTTGTGCCGTATCTGATTGCGACGCCGATCTTCTTCTTCCTCGGCTCGATGGTCGTCTACTTTGTCGTGATGCCGCTCTTGGTGCGGTTCTCGCTTGGCATGCAGCAGACCGGAGAGGGCCAGGCCGAGATCGCGCTATTGCCCAAGGTCGGCGAATATCTGTCGCTGATGATGACGCTGGTGTTTGCTTTCGGCGCCGCCTTCCAGTTGCCGGTCATCCTGACCCTGCTGGCGCGCATCGGCGTCATCACCTCGCAGCAGCTGCGCGAGAAGCGCCGCTATTTCATTGTCGGCGCCTTCGTACTCGCAGCGGTGCTGACGCCGCCCGACGTGATCAGCCAGCTCTCGCTCGCGATCCCGCTGATGCTCCTCTACGAGGGCGCGATCTGGTCGTCGCGGCTGGTGGAGAGGAAGGCGCAGCCGCCGCAGGCAGCCGCCGAGGCGACACCGGCCGAAGGCGCGGGCGGGTAGGCAGCCATATGCGCGGCGTGTTGGCGAACAGCCTGAATTAATGATACGCCGCAGTCTTTCCACCGTCATGGCCTGGCTTGACCCGGCCATCCACGTCTTCTTCGATGAAGCTCCGCAAGACGTGGATGCCCGGCACAAGGCCGGGCATGATGAATCGAGATAACGGTTCGCCATGCACGACATCAAATGGATCCGCGAAAACCCGGCCGAGTTCGACCGGCGCCTGATGCGCCGCAATCCCGACTTCCAGGGCACGGCCGAACGTCTCATTGCGCTTGATGAATCGCGCCGCGCGGCCATCACCGCGGCCGAGGCGGCGCAGGCTCGGCGCAATGCGGCGTCCAAGGAGATTGGCGGCGCAAAGAAGGCCGGCCGCAACGACATTGCCGATGCGCTCATGGCGGAGGTCAACGCGCTGAAGGAAACCCAGCCGAAGCTCGAGGCCGATGCCAAGTTAGCCGACGAGGCGCTGCAGGAGGCGCTGGCCGAACTGCCGAACCTGCCGCTCGACGAGGTGCCCGAGGGCGCCGACGAGCACGGCAATGTCGAGCATCATAAATTTGGTGCCAAACGCGACTACAAGGACTCGCAGGGCAACGACTTCACGCCGAAGCAGCATTTCGAACTCGGCGAAGCGCTCGGCATGATGGATTTCGAGGCCGCCGCCAAATTATCGGGCGCGCGCTTCGTGGTGCTGACCGGGGGGCTGGCGCGGCTCGAACGCGCATTGGGTCAGTTCATGCTCGACCTGCACACGCAGGAGCACGGCTACACCGAGGTCAATCCGCCGGTGCTGGTCAGCAACGAATCAATGTTTGGCACCGCTCAACTTCCCAAGTTTGCTGACGATCAATTCCCGACTCTGAACAAGCGCCTAGTCGCCGATGCTTCTGAAGCTTACGTGTGGCGCTCAATTAAAGGCGCAATGAATCAAATTCCGGCGGTGCTCGCTCAGATCGAAAAGGAGACCGGAATGAAGGTCTCTGCCGAGCAAGCAACTCAGAAACTCAATGATGTAATCAACGCCGATATGTCTGACTATCGGCGTGAGCTGGATGAAAAGCTCTCCGAGCAACTCCGCCTCTGGCTCATCCCCACCGCCGAAGTCCCGCTGACCAATCTCGTGCGCGAGGACATCACCGACGAAGCAAAACTGCCAATGCGGCTCACCGCCTGCACGCCGTGCTTCCGCGCCGAAGCGGGCGCGGCCGGCCGCGACACCCGCGGCATGATCCGCCAGCATCAATTCACCAAGGTCGAACTCGTCTCGATCACCACGCCGGAACAGGCGATGGACGAACACGAGCGCATGACCGCGTCGGCCGAGGAAGTGCTGCGGCGGCTCGGCCTGCATTATCGCGTAGTGACGCTCTGCACCGGCGACATGGGCTTCGCCTCGCAGAAGACCTACGACATCGAGGTCTGGCTGCCGGGCCAGAACATGTTCCGCGAAATCTCGTCCTGCTCGGTCTGCGGCGACTTCCAGGCCCGGCGCATGAACGCGCGCTACAAGGGTGCGGACGGCAAGTCCAAGGGCTTCGTCGCGACGCTGAACGGGTCCGGCGTCGCGGTCGGCCGCGCGCTGATCGCGGTGATGGAAACCTATCAGCAGGCCGACGGCTCGATTGTGGTGCCGGACGCGCTCAAGCCCTATATGGGCGGCATGACGGTCATCGAGAAGAAATAGGGACGGGACAGGTCTGGAATGAGAATCCTCGTCACCAACGACGACGGCATCCATGCCGAAGGGCTGAAAGTCTGCGAGGACATCGCCCGCGCGCTGTCCGAAGACGTCTGGGTGGTCGCGCCCGAAACCGACAATTCCGGCGTCTCGCATTCGCTGTCGCTGAACGATCCGCTGCGGCTGCGCGAGGTGGGTCCGCGGCATTTCGCGGTCAAGGGCACGCCGACCGATTGCGTGATCATGGCGGTGCGCCACATCATCGCCGACCACAAGCCGGACCTGATCCTGTCCGGCGTCAATCGCGGCCAGAATGTCGCGGAGGATGTGGGCTATTCAGGCACCGTCGCCGGCGCTCTGGAAGGCACCGTGCTCAACATCCCGTCGATCGCGCTGTCGCAGGCCTACGGGCCCGGCAATCGCGACAATCTGCATTGGAACACCGGCCGCAAATTCGGGCCGGACGTCGTGCGGAAAATTCTGGCGACCGGTATCCCGAAGGGTTCGCTGGTCAACGTGAATTTCCCCGATTGCCACGCCGACAGCGTGCAGGGGCTCTCGGTGACCGCGCAGGGCCGTCGCGACCAGGAATTGCTGCGGATCGAGCCGCGCTTCGATGGCCGCACCAATCCGTATTTCTGGATCGCGTTTGCGCGCAAGGGCAAACCGGTGCCTGTCGACGGCACCGACCTCTCGGCGCTCGATCAGAACCGTATTTCGGTGACGCCGCTGCGGCTCGACCAGACCGACACGGCGTTCATGACGAAGCTTGCGGAAGAGTTTGACTAAGACGCTTTACGTTTGCGGTGCGTCGCCACACTCTATCCGCTCGTCCCCGCGAAAGCGGGGACCCAGAGCCACGGACGCTGGATTCCCGCTTCGCGGGAATGGAGCGGCGGAGAGAGATGGGTCATGTGGCCATCGAAGAACAAGAATATCGATCGCATGAAATTCCTGCTGACGCTGCGGCGTCGCGGGATTACCGACGGCGCGGTGCTGCGCGCGATGGACGAGGTGCCGCGCGAGATGTTCGTGTCCGAGGACACCAAGGCGCAGGCCTATCAGGATCACGCGCTGCCGATCGAGTGCGGCCAGACCATCAGCCAGCCCTATGTCGTCGCCTATATGACCGAGTTGCTGGAGCTGGCCTCGCACCATCGCGTGCTGGAGATCGGCACCGGCTCGGGCTATCAGGCGGCGGTGCTGTCGCGGATCGCCGCCCATGTGGTGTCGATCGAACGCTACCGCACGCTGGCGGAGAAGGCGCGCAAGGCCTTCGACCGTATCGGCTACACCAATATCGATGTCATCCTCGGCGACGGCTTTGAAGGCGCGCCGCAGCTTGCACCGTTCGACCGCATCATCGTCACCGCCGCCGCCGAAACGATCCCCGACGCGCTGGTCGGGCAACTGGCCGATGGCGGCGTCATGGTGCTGCCGGTCGGACCGCGCAACGCGCCGCAGCATATCGTACGGCTGCGCAAGAGCGGCGAGGGGATCGAGCGCGAGGACCTGATCGCGGTGCGCTTCGTACCGCTGGTGGAAGGGCAGGCGAAGGAATTGTGACGACAAGTAATTGGTAACGCTGTTTGTTCACCGCGGATCGTGCGGTCCATTAAGGTTTACGCATACCCTTCGCTTAAAGCCTTATTTACCCCGTGGGTGTTTAACTCAACTCGCTGTTCCGTTGCGTTCGAGTGAGTTGTAAACATGCGTTTTGCTGAGCCCGTTCGCTCGCCCGCCGTGTCGCGTCTGGCTGTCTGCGCAGCTCTCGCCCTTGCGACCGCCGCGTGTTCGAGCGATGCCAATCGCATCGATCAGCCGTTCACCAATCCGTTCACGCCGACGCCGACAACCACCGGATCGGTCGCTCCGCAGCAGCCTGCGCCCGCTCCGGCCTATGGCCAGGTCCAGAGCCAGCCGCTGCCGCCGCAATATTCGCAAGCCTCCCCGCAATATCAGCAGCCGTCGCAGCCGTATCGGCCGGCGCCCGCCTATCAGGCGCCGCAGGCAGCGGTGCAGCCGGCCGCCTATCGTCCGCAGTCCGATGCGACCGCTTCATCGTCGCAGAAGAACTGGGACTGGAACGGCGGCACGCCGATCACGGTCGGGCAGAACGAGACGATCCAGACGGTGTCGCGCCGCTATGGCGTTCCGGCGATCGTGATCGCCGAAGCCAACGGCATGACGACCGGCACGCCGATCTATCCGGGCCAGCGCCTTGTCATCCCGAAATACGGCAATGCCGGCCGCGCGGCGCCGCAAGTCGCGGCTGCTCCCGCCGTCACCGGCAGCGTCCGGCAATCGCCGCCCACGCGACCGCTCGCGACACAGGGGCAGGTGCATACCGTCGGTCCGGGCGAGACCATGTTCAGCATCGGCCGGCGGTATAATGTCAGCCCGCTCACGCTGGCTCAGGCCAACCAGCTGCCCCCACACCACAAGCTGCGGATGGGCGAGCGACTCACCATCCCGGGGACGGTCGCGCGCACGCAGCCTCAACCGCAGATCCCGTCGCAGCCGCAGCGTTCGGCGCAGGTCGCGCAGAACCCGGCACCGGCGCCTGTCATGGCGCCGGCTCCTGCGATGGCGCCGGCCCAGCGCGTCGCCGAGGCCCATTCCCAGCCGATGCCGAGCGCTCGCGCCATTACGCCGGCAAAGGAGACTCCGAGCCCGATCGAGCAGGCCAAGGAGGACAAGGAAGAGCAGGTCGCGTCCAACAATGCCGCCGGCTTCCGCTGGCCGGTGCGTGGCCGCATCATCGCCGGTTTCGGCCCGAAGCCGACCGGGCAGCAGAATGACGGCATCAATATCGCGGTTCCGGAAGGCACCCCGGTCAGGGCGTCGGACGACGGCGTCGTCGCCTATTCGGGCAACGAGCTGAAGGGCTACGGCAATCTCGTCCTGGTGCGCCATGCCAACGGCCATGTCACGGCCTATGCGCATGCGAGCGAATTGCTGGTGAAGCGCGGCGATACCGTCAAGCGCGGGCAGACGATCGCCAAGTCCGGCCAGACCGGCAACGTGTCCTCGCCGCAGCTGCATTTCGAAATCCGCAAGGGCGCGACCCCGGTCGACCCGATGCAGTTCCTGACCGGTGCGAGCTGAGTCCCGTCGGTCCGGCCGGCTGCCAGCGAAGGAGCGTCAGGACAACCTGACGCCTTTCCGTCCGGCGTAATCCTGGATGAACTGCCAGGCCACCCGGCCCGAGCGCGAGCCGCGGGTGGTCGACCATTCCAGCGCCTCGCGCCGCAGGTCCTCGGGATCGCCGGGGACGTCGAAGTGCTTCACATAGCCTTCCACCATCGCCAGGAACTCGTCCTGGCTGCATTTGTGGAAGCCGAGCCAGAGTCCGAACCGGTCCGACAGCGAGACCTTCTCCTCGACCGCTTCCCCCGGATTGATGGCGGTGGAACGCTCGTTCTCCATCATGTCGCGCGACATCAGGTGGCGGCGGTTGGAGGTGGCGTAGAGGATCACGTTCTCGGGCCGCCCCTCGATGCCGCCCTCGAGTACCGCCTTGAGCGATTTGTAGGTGGTGTCGTCGCCATCGAAGGAGAGGTCGTCGCAGAAGACGATGAAGCGGTAAGGCGCCTCGCGCAGCATCGCCATCAGGACCGGCAGGCTTTCGATATCCTCCCGGTGGATTTCGATCAGCTTAAGCTGGCCGCGCTTGCCGGACGCAGCGTTCACATCCGCATGGGCGGCTTTGACCAGTGAGGACTTTCCCATCCCGCGCGCGCCCCAGAGCAGGGCATTGTTGGCCGGCAGCCCCTTCGCAAATCGCTCGGTATTCTCGATCAGGGTATCGCGCATCCGGTCGATCCCCTTGAGCAGGCCGAGATCGACGCGATTGACCCGCTTCACCGGCACCAGAACGCCGCCGCGATCGGCATGCCAGACGAACGCGTCGGCTGCGCCGAAATCGGGTTTTGCGCCTGCGGCCGGCGACAGCCGCTCGAGTGCCGCGGCGATTCGGTCGAGCGTATCGGGGGCAGCTGCGGCGGTCTGCCGACTTGCCGGCGCGGCGGCGGGCCGCTTGACGCGTTTGGCGGGCTTTCTGACGTTGCGCATGCGGTCGCGCGTCCTCTTGCATTGACTTGCCGCACCCCTTAGCTGGGCCTAAAAAGGCCTGCAAGGCCAGTGATTTGCCGGCGGCTTGCGGCATCTTGGCTTAAACTGGCCGCAACATTGCAATTGGGCGGGCGGCAGCTATAGTCCGCGCCGTTTTGGGCGCGGTGTTCGCGCCGGACGACACGCTCAAAGAGGCCGTTCGATGCTGATTTCGCCCGCTTATGCGCAGGCCGCCGGTGGTGATGCCAACTCGATGCTGGTGTCGCTCCTGCCGTTCGTTTTGATTTTTGTGATCATGTATTTTCTGATCCTTCGCCCGCAGCAGAAGCGGGTGAAGATGCATCAGGAGATGGTCAAGAACGTACGCCGCGGCGATACCGTCGTCACCTCGGGCGGGCTGATCGGGAAGGTGACCAAGGTCATCGATGACGACCAGCTCGAGGTCGAGCTTGCCGATGGCGTCCGTATCCGGCAGGTGCGCCAGATGATCAGCGACGTGCGCGCCAAAGGCGAACCGGTGAAGGACGAGAGCTGAGGGCAGTTTTCCGGCGTACAGCGGCGCGCCTGACTATTCCGCCACAACGACGCCATAACGGACCAGGTTGATGCTTTACATTTCGCGCTGGAAGATGCTGGCGATCATCGTGATTACGCTGATCGTATGCAGCTTCGCGATTCCGAATTTCTTCCCGAAGGATGTCGTCGAGTCCTGGCCGAAATGGGCGCAGCGGCACATCGTGCTCGGGCTCGATCTGCAGGGCGGCTCGCACATCCTGCTCGAGGTCGATGCCGGCGCCGTGCGCAAGGAAAAGGTGGAAGCGCTGCGTGACGATGTCCGCCGCGTCGTGCGCGAGAACCGTCTTGGCAGCCCCGCTTCGGTGACGGTGCGCGGCAACACGGTTGAGTTCCGCGTGCGCGACGGCGCCGATCAGAAAGTTGCAGCGCAGAAGTTCCAGGAATTGTCGCAGCCGCTCGGCGGACTGCTTCAGGCGACCGGCCAGCGCAGCATCGACGTGGTCGATGCCGGCGGCGGTCTGTTCCGACTCACCGTAACCGAGCCCGCCATGCTCGAGCGCATCCGCCAGTCGGTCGATCAGTCGATCCAGATCATCGAGCGGCGCGTCAATGAACTTGGTACGGTCGAGCCTTCGATCGCGCGCCAGGGCGTCGACCGGGTGCTGGTCCAGGTCCCGGGCCTGCAGGATCCGCAGCGCCTGAAGGACCTGCTCGGCAAGACCGCCAAGCTCTCATTCCGGATGGTCGACATGACCACCACGCCGGATCAGGCCGAGACCGGCAAGCTTCCGCCCGATTCCGAATTGTTGCGCGGCAGCCAGAGCGAGAACAGGCAGCCTTATGTCATTGAGAAGCGCGTCGTGGTCTCGGGCGAAGACCTGGTCGATGCGCAGCCCGGCTTCGATCAGCGCACCAGCGAGCCGGTCGTCAATTTCCGCTTCAACAACAACGGCGCCCGGCGCTTCGCGGAAGCGACGCAGGCCAATGTCGGGCGGCCGTTCGCGATCGTGCTCGACAACGAGGTGATCTCGGCGCCGGTCATTCGCGAACCGATCATCGGCGGCTCGGGCCAGATCTCCGGCAGCTTCACGGTACAGGCGGCGAACGATCTCGCGATCCTGCTGCGCGCCGGCGCGCTGCCGGCGCCACTCACTATCATCGAGGAACGCACCGTCGGTCCCGGTTTGGGTCAGGATTCGATCGAAAACGGGGTGCGCGCGGCCTGGATCGGCTCGCTCGCCGTCGTGATCTTCATGTTCGCGACTTACGGTCTGTTCGGACTGTTCGCCAATATCGCGGTGGCGATCAACGTCGCGATGATCTTCGGCATCCTGTCGCTGCTCAATGCCACCCTGACGCTGCCCGGCATCTGCGGCATCGTGCTGACCGTCGGCATCGCGGTAGATTCGAACGTGCTGATCTATGAACGCATCCGCGAGGAGGTGAGGGCGGGACGCTCCGCGCTGAACGCGCTCGATGCCGGCTTCACCCGCGCGCTTGCGACCATCCTCGATTCCAACATCACGACCTTCATTGCCGCCGCCGTGCTGTTCTATATCGGAACCGGACCGGTGCGCGGTTTCGCGGTGACGCTCGGCATCGGCATCATGACGACCGTTTTCACCGCCTTCACCCTGACCCGATTGATGGTGGCTCTGTGGGTGCGCTGGTTCCGCCCCCGCACCGTCCCGATCTGAGCTTTAGAGAAACCCCGTGCGCATTCCTCTTCTCCGTATCGTTCCCGACGATACCAAGTTCGACTTCATGCGCTTCCGGCGCATCAGCTTTCCGATTTCGGCCGTGCTGTCGATCGCGGCGATCCTGCTGTTCTTCTTCAACGGTCTCAATCTCGGCGTCGACTTTGTCGGCGGCACGCTGATCGAGGTGCAGTCGAAGTCCGGGCCGGCCGATATCTCGAAAATGCGCGCGACGGTCGGGTCGCTCAATCTCGGTGAGGCGCAGCTTCAGCAATTCGGTGCTGCGACCGACGTCCTGATCCGCATTCCGCAACAGCCCGGCGGCGAACTTGCTCAGCAGGAAGCGGCGCAAAAGGTCCGTGCAGCGCTCGGCAACGAGGTCGAAGTCCGTCGTATCGAGGTGGTCGGACCGCGCGTGTCGACCGAGCTTCTGGCCTACGGCATGCTGGGTCTGCTGCTCGCGATCTGCGGCATCTTCATTTACCTCTGGTTCCGGTTCGAATGGCAGTTCGCCCTCGGCGCGATGATCGCGAACGTCCACGACCTCGTGCTGACGATCGGCTTTCTGTCGCTGATGCAGATCGATTTCGATCTGAACGGCATTGCCGCGCTGATGACCATTCTCGGCTATTCGCTGAACGACACCGTTGTCATCTACGATCGCATTCGCGAGATGCTGCGGCGTTACAAGAAGATGCCGATGGACGATCTGCTGAACATTTCGGTCAATTCGACCCTGTCGCGCTCGGTCATCACCCACGTCACCGTGACCCTTGCGCTGCTCGCGCTGTTCTTCTTCGGCGGTCATGCGATCCACGCCTTCACCGCGACCATGTTGTTCGGCGTCGTGCTGGTCGGCACCTACACCTCGATCTTCATCGCGGCGCCGATCCTGATCTATCTGGGCGTCGGTCTCGGCCGGCAGGAGGCTGACGAGCCTACGCCGGCGAAATTCGAGCCGGAAGCTGCTGCCAAGGTTGCGACCGGCAAGTCCTCAGCAAAGACAGCTGCGGCGAAGCCCGCCGCCGCCAAGCGCTGAGCTTGGACCGGCCGGCCGGAACGCCTCATTACCCGCGGCCGGCGCCGATCGAAACCTATGGACGCGGCGGTTTCCGCTTTGCAGGGATGTCGCATCGCGGATCGCTGCTGCTGCTGCCGAGCGGGATCTGGGCCTGGCCAGTGACCGAACCCGCGGCAATTACGGCGGAAGCGCTCGCTCCGGTGATAGCCGAGTCCGACCGGATCGGTCTGCTTCTGATCGGAACCGGTCCCGCGCGCTGGCCGTTGCCGATTGAACTGATGCAGCTATGCGCCGCGCATGGGATTTCAGCGGAGACCAGCCGGACCGGTCAGGCTGCCAACACCTATAATCTGCTTCTGGATGAGGGACGCCGCGTCGCCGCGGCACTGATCGCGGTCGATTGAAGCGATCCTACGGTCCAACACGCATGACCGACGAGAGCGATTATTGCGAGAGCCTGGTGCGAGAGGCCGACAAGGATCGCTTCCTTGCGACCCTGTTCGCGCCGGCGTCCTGTCGGTCGGACCTGCTGACCCTCTATGCTTTCGATGTTGAAACGGCCGCGGTGGCGCACCGCGTGCGCGATCCGGTGGCGGGGGAAATCAGGTTGCAATGGTGGCACGACGCGCTGTCCCGGGACGGCGGCGCAGCGGGGCACCCGGTCGTCGATGCCCTGTCGGCGCTTTTGCACCGTCATGACATCGACCGCGGCATCGTTCTCGAACTGATCGATGCACGGCGACGCGCCCTGTATGCCGATGAGGAGGTCACCGAGGCCGAGTTCGAACTTGCGGCCTCGGGAAGTGCCGGTGCGGTCGTCCAGCTCGCGGCACGGATACTGGATGGTCCGCCAGGCGACGCGACGCGACTGGCCGCGCATCACGCCGGGGTGGCTGCGACGGCAGCCCAGGTTGCGCCGGATGCCGTCGGGTTCGATGCGGCGGCAATGTCGGATCGGCATCGCGATGCAGTCAGGGCGCTGATCCCGAAATTGCCGGGCGCGGTGCTGCCAGCCTTGTTGCCGCTCACGCTCGTGGTGGATGGCCGCATGTCGCTGCCGCAATGGCGCAAGCAATGGATTTTGTGGCGGGCATCGAAACGTCTGGCGCGCTGGGTTTGAACCGAGCCGCTTGGGCAGGTGTCGTCAGAAAGCGAAGCGGTCCCGCAGATTTTGCCGGCCGGCGACGATGCGGGCGACCACTTCCTTCTCGGTTTCGCTCGCCAGCAGAGGATCGATCAGATCGATCTGATTCATCGCCACCAGTTGCAGAATATCGAGCCGGACCGCGCCGGAGCTGTCGCGCGGCAGGCGCTCGACCACCTGCAGGCGTTCCGGTGCAGTGACGCGCTGCGGGTTGTCGGTGACAAAGCGGATGAGATCGCTTTCGGCAACGCGCTCGCCTTCGACAAAGGCATAGAGACCGGTGCCGGTGCGCCGGTCCGGAAACGCCACGATCACGGCGTCCCGCACGCCGTCATGTTGCTTGAGCCGTGCGGTGAGCCGGGGCGCGTCGTTGACGAAACGCGGGCCGGAGCCTTCGCGATCGGTGAAATTGAGCAGGCCGCGCGTGATCCAGTAATAGACCTTCTTGCCGGTCGCCATCCAGATCCGCGTCGGCAGGGTTTTGCGTGCGAGGATCCGCTTTTCGGTGGCGGTCAGGGACGCGCCCGCATAGCGGCGTTTGTGCTTGAGCATGTGCCGCAGGTCTTCATACGCGGCCATGCGATACAGCCGCCCACGTCGGCTGAAATGGGTCGCAAGCTGAAAGTCGGTGAGCGAGGCATACCCGGTCGGAGTCCGCAGCCAGTTCTGTTCCTTGGCCAGGTCGTTATGGGTCAGCCCTTCGCGATGGATGCCGCGCAGCGCCCGCCGTGCCGAGCGGAAGAAATTGAGGTCGCCTTCCGGCTTGGCAAGCTGCAACGGCAAGCCGTCGATCCAGCTGCGGACCAGCACCTTGTTGCCGAGATAGAGCAGGGTCGGTGCGATCCCGATCGAGCCTGCGATCGCAAGCCCGCGCGCCTCGCGCTTCAGGAAGTGCCGCGCGATCCCGTAGCTCCACCAAGGAACGACATCGATCCGGCGCAGCACTGCCTCGACATCGCCGTTAGGCGTCACGAAGGTGCCGCGCTCGACGGTGGAGAACACGTCCTGCTTCAGAATGACCCGGCTGCGAAAGCGGCCGGTGAGTTCGGAGGGGGTGGAATCGTGATCGGTCATCGTTCGGGCTGCTGGTCGCGCGGCGGGACTTCTAGCACGGGATCGGGTTGCAGGGGCCGGTCATGCTGCGGCCGTCGCCGCATTGCGGGCCCAGCCATCGAGGTCTGACAGCGCGCGGGCGGTGAGGGCGCGCTTTTTAGCCTGGGTCTTGGCGGGCCCCCGCAGCCGCTCGCCGGTTTCCGATCGCGTCGGCGCCTGCTGCAGCGGCGGAAACAGGCCGAAATTGATGTTCATTGGCTGGAAACTGCGCGGCCCCGCATCGATGGTCTCGATATGGCCGCCGGTGATGTGCCCCAGCAGCGCGCCGTGCGCGGTGGTGGGCGGCGGCGGCGTCGCCTGAATTCCGATCCGCTCGGCGGCGGCAAAGCGGCCGGCAAGCAGGCCTATCGCCGCGGATTCGACATAACCTTCGCAGCCGGTGATCTGTCCGGCAAAGCGCAAGCGCGGCATCGCGCGCAGCCGCAATTGCGGGTCGAGAAGCACCGGTGAATTCAGATAGGTATTCCGGTGCAGCCCGCCCAGCCGGGCGAATTCGGCGCCTTCGAGCCCGGGAATGGTCCGGAACAGCCGCACCTGCTCGCCATGTTTCAGCTTGGTCTGGAATCCGACCATATTGAAGAGGGTACCGAGCTTGTTGTCCTGGCGCAGCTGGACCACGGCATAGGCCTTGCGATCCGGGGCGTGCGGATTGGTCAGCCCGAATGGCTTCATCGGACCGTGCCGCAGCGTCTCCCGCCCGCGTTCCGCCATCACCTCTATCGGCAGGCAGCCGTCGAAATAGGGCGTCGAGGCCTCCCACTCGTGAAACGAGACCTTTTCGGCAGCCACGAGCGCATCGATGAAGGCATCGTATTGAGCGCGGTCCAGCGGGCAATTGACGTAATCGGCGCCCGAACCTCCGGGGCCCGGCTTGTCGTAGCGCGATTGTAGCCACGCCACCGACATGTCGATGCTCTCGCGATGCACGATCGGCGCAATCGCGTCGAAGAAGGCGAGTGATTTTTCGCCGGTCAGATTGCGGATCGACTCGGCCAGCGCGGGAGATGTGAGGGGGCCGGTCGCGATGATGACGTTGTCCCAGTCCGCCGGTGGGATGCCGTCGATCTCCTGACGGTCCACCTCAATCAACGGATGGGCTTCGATTTCCCGCGTGACCGCCGCGGAAAAGCCGTTGCGGTCGACCGCGAGCGCACCGCCGGCCGGCACCTGGTTTTCGTCAGCTGCGCGCATGATCAGCGAACCGACGCGCCGCATCTCCTCGTGCAACACACCGATCGCGCTGGTTTCGCGATCGTCCGAGCGGAAGGAATTGGAGCAGACCAGTTCGGCCAGGCCGTCGGTGTGATGCGCCGCGGTTTGTCGAGCGGGCCGCATTTCGTGCAGCACCACGGGCACGCCGTGGGTTGCGATCTGCCAGGCGGCTTCGCACCCGGCGAGCCCGCCGCCGACGATATGGACAGGATTGGAACGCGACATGCCGCCTCCCTAGGGGAAGCGGAGCGCCTCGGCAATAAGAAGCCGGTCAGCCGCATGGCCGACCGGAAGTCTTTGCCTGGCTGTGCCTCAAAAGGTGACGCCCAGCCTTGGCAGGCTGGGCGTTGGCTTCAGGTTGTCCTGACTAAGGTCTCAATCAGGCCGCGCGCTCGGCATTGTCCCAGGCGATGCGCGGGATGTCGGAACGGCTGATTCCGATGTCGGCGAGCTCGCGGTCGCCAAGGCGGGACAGCTCCTGGAGGCTGTGCCCATAAGCGCGCCACTGGCGCAGGAAACGGAAGAAGTGAGAGAGGAACATGGCTGGCATCCCTTTGAAAGATCAGATGAACCGCAACTGATTCTGAAAACCAAAATAGTGATCTATGGTGCGGTGCAACAGATTTTATGTTGCGATGCAGCTATGCGGTGTTTGCATAATGCGGGTCATATTTCGTTAAAGTTTGATGCAAATTGAGCGCGGCTTGGGCGAATTGCTCGATAATGCAGCGTTTGAGTGTCTGGAATTTTGCATAGGTCCAATGGCTCGAAGGGCCTGAAGCGCCGCCGCGTCGCCCGCGACACGCCGGGCTCGTCGAAGCGGCCCAATCAGGCAGGGCGGACGCCTGGCCGGCCGCTGGGTGGGAACAGGAACTCGACCCCACCCGCTTCGAGGGCCGCCTGAAGCGGTTTGAGCGAGTCCTCCCGTCCCGGCGGAGGCCCATTCATCTCCTCGAGCCGCCGAATGGTCGAGCTCGACACGCTTGCCGCCTGCGAGAGTTCGCGGACCGACCAGTTGAGGATCCCGCGCGCGGCACGCAATTGTGCGCCGGTCAGCACGGAATTCGCGGGGTCCTGCGATGCCGGCCAGACCTTGCGGTCCTGGATGTCCGACGACAGTCCGACCCATTCGCGCACGGCGCCGGTTTCGAGCACGATCGGCGCGGCGCGCGACAGCATCCAGCGGTATTCGCCATCCGGCTGCTGCACGCGATGCTCGACCGCGTAGTCCCGTTTTGTTGCCAGTGCCTCGGACCACGCCTGAAGTGTTTGTTCGCGATCGTCCGGATGCACGAGGTCGATCCAGCGCAGACCCAGCAAGCCGGCCGGATTTTCACCGCGCAGCTCTCGCCAGTTGCGGATGTCGAGAATCTTGCCGTCGGAATCCGCCGTCCAGACGAAGGCGTTGGTGGCCGACACCAGCGCCCGGAAGCGCGAATCCACGGCTTCCTTGGCGAGAGCCAATTCACGCTGCGAGGTGACGTCGAGCATGACGCCGAACGCACGAGTCGGTTTGCCTGACTTGTTGAGATGCACTTCGGTGCGGCTGGACAGCCATCGCAGCTTCCCGTTCGGCTGGATGATCCGCAATTCGCGATCGAGGGGCAGGCCTTCGTTGACGATCCGGTCGAACTCGCCGGACGGGCGACGATCGTCCGGATGCATCAATTCGACGATCGCCTCGTACGATGGCTCGATGGAACCGGGCTGCAGTCCCAGCAGCTCATAGAATCCGTCGGACCAGGACATTTTGCCGGTGGTGAAGTCGACGCTCCAGACTCCAGCGTGACTTTTCTTTTCGAGGAAACTCAGGGTTTCCTGTGCGCCGAAGTCATCAAACCTCAGGACCATTACACCCTCCATAGAACCGGAAATGGGCAGGCACTGGCAGGACGAAAATTTCAGGCTGTGACAGCGTATCACTGAAAAATTTGTGTGGGCAACTGCTATTAACGATAAATTATGCGGTGGGCGGATCGCTTTGAGAGCAGCCACTTGTGGTGTCGGCCTGATTACGCTCAGAGGTAGGTATGGGCGAAGTGAAAGCGCTGTTTTTCGATATCTTCGGTACCGTCGTGGACTGGCGCAGTGGGATCGCCCGCGAAGCCGAGACCATCCTCGGGCCGGCCGGCTACGAACGCGACTGGATCGCCTTCGCCGATGCGTGGCGGGCGGAGTATCAGCCCGCGATGGAAGAGGTACGGGCCGGCCGCGTCGCGTTCAGCAAGCTCGACAGTCTGCACCGGCGAAATCTCGACCGGATCCGGCCGCGCTTCGGTCTATCGGACCTGAGCGAGGACCTTTGCGGCAGGCTCAACACCGCCTGGCACCGTCTGCCGGCTTGGCCCGATGTGGGGCAGGGGCTCGAACTGCTGAGCGAACGCTTTCTGCTGGCGCCGGTTTCGAACGGCAATATCGGCATGATGGTTCGCCTCGCGCGGCATAACGGATTTCCGTGGGACGCGATTCTCGGCGCCGAAATCGCCGGCGACTACAAGCCGAAGCCGCGCGTCTACGAAACCGCCTGCGCCGCCCTCGATCTGTCGCCCGGCGAATGCATGATGGTGGCTGCGCACAGTTCCGATCTCGCCGCCGCTGCGGCTTGCGGGTTGCGGACCGCCCATGTCGCGCGTCCTGACGAATATGGACCGTCCACCGGCGAGCCCAGCCCAACTGTTCCAGTCGATGTGGCTGCGCGCGACTTCATCGAACTCGCGCGCTTGCTCAGGTGAACCCGCACCCGGCGCAACGGCTCCGCGCACGCGGCCCGCTTCCGTTGCTTGCGCAAAGCGGCCTCTGCTATAGCTCGGTTCCAGACAGCCGCACGGAGTGAATGCATGTCGGTCGACGCTTCGACCGTTCGCCGGATTGCCCATCTGTCCCGGATCGCCGTGGCGGACGGGGAGGTCGAGCATTTGCGCGGTGAACTGAACGCGATCCTGGCCTTCGTCGAGCAACTCGGCGAGGTCAATGTGGAGGGCGTGGAGCCGATGACCTCGGTGACGCCGATGGTGATGAAGAAGCGCGAGGACAAGGTGACCGATGGCGGGATCGTGGACGACATCCTCCGCAACGCGCCGCTGACCGACGGTCCCTATTTCGCCGTGCCCAAGGTGGTCGAGTGAAGGTTATCGCCTGATGTGCCTCGCCTGCGAAGAAGCCGACATGTATTACCGCTGGCAGCTCATCCAGCAGATCGCCAAGGGCGAGATGCCGGAAGGCCATAGCGAAGACGAATTGCGCGCGATGGGGCTTCCGCTTCCCGGCGAAATCGAAGTGGTCGAGGAGCCGGACGGTACCAAGGTTGTTCGCCAGAAGGCGCCGGAATCCAAATCGCCTGACAACAAGGCGCAGGCCTTTGCCTGCGACAGTCCCGACGCATGAGCGACCTTACGGCCCTGACGATTGCTGCGGCGCGCGACGGACTTAAATCGAAGAGCTTCAGCGCAGCGGAACTGACCGAAGCGCATGTCGCCGCGCTCGAGAAGGCGCGCGCGCTGAACGCCTATGTGCTGGAAACGCCGGATCACGCCCGCCAGCGGGCCAAAGAGGCCGACGCCCGTATCGCGTCCGGCGATGCGGGCCCGCTCGAAGGCATCCCGATCGGCGTCAAGGACCTGTTCTGCACGCGTGATGTGCGAACGACCGCATGCTCGAACATTCTCGGCAACTTCAACCCGCCCTATGAGTCAACGGTGACTGCGCAGCTCTGGCGCGACGGCGCCGTCATGCTCGGCAAGACCAACAACGACGAATTCGCCATGGGCTCGTCCAACGAGACCTCGGCCTTCGGTCCGGTGACGTCGCCGTGGCGGCGCAAGGGCTCGAATACGCCGCTCGTGCCTGGCGGGTCGTCCGGCGGTTCGGCGGCTGCGGTCGCCGCGCGGCTCTGTCTCGGTGCGACCGGCACCGATACCGGCGGCTCGATCCGCCAGCCCGCCGCTTTCACCGGCATCGTCGGCATCAAGCCGACCTATGGCCGCTGTTCGCGTTGGGGGATCGTCGCCTTCGCTTCATCGCTCGACCAGGCCGGGCCGTTTACCCGCACGGTCCGCGACAACGCCATCCTGCTGCGCTCGATGGCAGGGCACGATCCCAAGGACACCACCAGCGCCGATATCGCCGTGCCGGATTATGAGACGGCGGTCGGCCAGTCGGTGAAGGGCATGCGGATCGGCATTCCGAAGGAATACCGGATCGACGGCATGCCGCCGGAAATCGAGACGCTGTGGGAGCAGGGCGCGGCCTGGCTGAAGAATGCCGGCGCCGAGATGGTCGACATCTCCCTGCCGCATACCAAATACGCGCTGCCGGCCTATTACATCGTGGCGCCGGCGGAAGCCTCGTCCAATCTCGCGCGCTATGACGGCGTGCGCTACGGCTTGCGCGAACAAGGCCGCGACGTCACCGGAATGTACGAGGCGACGCGTGCGGCGGGCTTCGGCGCCGAAGTGCGACGCCGCGTGATGATCGGCACTTATGTTCTGTCAGCCGGTTACTACGACGCTTATTATCTGCGTGCGCAAAAGGTGCGAACGCTGATCAAGCGGGACTTCGAGAATGCCTTCGCGGCGGGCGTGGATGCGATCCTGACCCCGGCGACTCCGTCAGCCGCCTTCGGGATCGGCGAAAAGAGTGGCGCCGACCCGATCGAGATGTACCTCAACGATGTCTTCACGGTGACGGTGAACATGGCCGGGCTGCCGGGTATCGCCGTTCCAGCCGGGCTGTCGACGGATGGGCTGCCGCTTGGCCTGCAACTCATCGGCCGCCCGTTCGACGAGGCGACGCTGTTTTCGCTCGGCGAGGTGATCGAACAGGCGGCCGGGCATTATCCGGTCGAGGCGTGGTGGTAATGGCGACACCTGCGAAAAGCCCGAACCTGATCCGTGGCGCCACCGGCGATTGGGAAGTCGTCATCGGCATGGAAGTGCATGCGCAGGTCACCTCGGAGTCCAAACTGTTCTCTGGCGCCGCGACCGCGTTTGGCGGCGAACCCAATTCCCACGTCTCGCTGGTCGACGCGGCGATGCCCGGCATGCTTCCGGTCATCAACGAAGAATGCGTGCGGCAGGCGATCCGTACCGGTCTCGGACTGAAGGCACAGATCAACAAGCGGTCGGTGTTCGACCGCAAGAACTATTTTTATCCCGATCTGCCGCAGGGCTACCAGATCAGCCAGTACAAGTCGCCGATCGTGGGCGAGGGCGTGGTGAGCGTCGATTTGCCGGACGGCAGCGGCATCGATGTCGGGATCGAACGCGTCCATCTCGAACAGGATGCTGGCAAGAGCATCCACGATCAGCATCCCACCTTGTCGCTGGTGGACCTGAACCGTTCCGGTGTCGCCCTGATGGAGATCGTGTCGAAGCCGGACATCCGCTCGTCCGAGCAGGCCAAGGCCTTTGTGACCAAGCTGCGGTCCATCCTTCGTTACCTCGGCACCTGCGATGGCGACATGGAGAAGGGCAACCTTCGCGCCGACGTTAACGTGTCCGTACGCCGGCCGGGCGACGAACTCGGCACGCGCTGCGAGATCAAGAACGTCAATTCGATCCGCTTCATCGGCCAGGCGATCGAATACGAGGCGCGCCGCCAGATCGAGATCGTCGAGGACGGCGGCGCGATCGTGCAGGAAACGCGACTGTTCGATCCCGGAAAGGGCGAGACCCGGTCGATGCGCTCGAAGGAAGAGGCGCATGACTACCGCTATTTCCCCGATCCCGATCTGTTGCCGCTGGAATTCGACGACGCTTATGTCGACGCGCTCAGGGCGAGCCTTCCGGAACTGCCGGACGAAAAGAAGAAGAGGTTCGTGTCGGCCTACGGGCTGCAGGCCTATGACGCCGAGGTTCTGATCGCGGAAAAGGAGAGCGCCGACTATTTCGAGGCGGTCGCAAAGGGGCGCGATGCCAAGTCTGCCGCCAATTGGGTGATCAATGAACTCGCCGGCCGTCTCAACAAGGAAGGCAAGGGCATCGCGGCATCACCGGTATCGGCTGTACAACTCGCTGCGATCCTCGACCTGATCGGCGAGAAGACAATTTCCGGCAAGATTGCCAAGGATCTGTTCGAGATCGTCTGGAACGAAGGCGGCGACCCGCGCGCCATCGTCGAGCAGCGCGGCATGAAGCAGGTCACCGACACCGGTGCGATCGAAAAAGTGGTCGACGAGATCGTTGCCGCGAACCCGGACAAGGTTGCGGATGCGAAGACAAACCCGAAAGCGATCGGCTGGTTTGTCGGTCAGGTGATGAAATCGTCCGGCGGCAAGGCCAATCCGCAGACCGTGAACGAGATCCTGAAGGCAAAGCTCGGCCTTTGACCGACCAGGCGACCGCGATCGAAGCCGTCTTCTACTCCGTTTGAAGTCTACCGGCGCCCGCGCGGCGCGTTTGCGGCAAATGTCGTCCCGTTTTGGGGCAGAGCAACATCGCATTGCGAGCGCGACGCGTTCTTGCGAGCGGTACATCCCGGATCATGCGCAACGGGTTCCGCACCGCGGTCAAAATGCTCCGTCGCGGCGTTGCATGTCGGCTTCGGACGATCGTTCGAGGCGCACGATGCCTTCCCCGAAGTCGTCGCGTTGCGAATCGCCGACGCCGATTCGTGCGATTTGCGATCCAATCCGGCGTCGACCAACCCGTTTTTGCATCATCCCCAAAAAAAATATTTGACCGCCGGCGCGGCAACAAGCTTGACACCGCAAGCGCTGGAATTGCGCGACTGATGATCGTGGGCGCGATGCGATGCGGTTTGAATCGCATGCGCGCGACCAACGAATCGTCCTTATTTTATCGATACAAGTTGAATGGCATCGATGTGTGCACGTTGCGATGTTTTGCATCGTTCGCTCGACGATGCATTCGGCGGTCGCACGTTGCGTTCGGCATCGCTCGATGCAGCCAATGACGTGTGCGAGTACACGTTTCGTTAAGTGGAGTCGCTGTTTCTTGCATTCTGGTGTAATCGGAATGCCGTGCATGTCGATTCGCGACGGCACATTTTCGATAGCGCCATCTCTAACTTGGAGGGCACAATGGCGAAACGTAAGAAGGCAGCGCCGAAGAAGGCAAAGGCTGCGAAGAAGACGAAGCGCGCTAAGAAGCGGAAGTAGGCGCGAGACGTTTTCGATCCACGTTACAAAGCCGGCGACGTCGATACGCGCGATCACAATCGTGCATGACATCGCCGGCTCTCGTAACGACGGAGGGCGTCGGCGAGACGATAATAAGTCTCTCCGACGCCCTCGGTCTGTCTGGGCCCTGTTTTCTCTGATCTCGTTCTTTCCCGTCCCGCTTTTGTCGCCTCCCGGGTTTGTCTGTCTGAACCGTTGTCGGGTCCTTTAGCCTGCCTTTGCCTTCAGGCGCGTATTGCACGCACTCCAGAATTTCGGCCAGGTCATGCTCTTCTCGACGGTCCCGGCCTTGCGCGCCTCGCGCCATTCCGCACCGCATTGCTTCTGACGATCCCTGACCGCGGCGCGTGCGGCTGACGCCTTCGCCTTTTTCTCGGCACGGGACTTCTTTGCTTCCGCGCGTTTGGCCTTTCGCTCTTCGGCCTTCTTTGTCTTGGACGTGTCGTTGTCGGTGGTTTCCTTCGCGGGCGCCTGCGCCTGCGCCGGTGCGCCCTGCAGCACCGTGCATGCCAACGCCGCCGCGACCGCCGCAGCCAATATCGCCTTGCTCATTCTGACCTTGCTGACCTTGCTGACCTTGCTCATCGCTACGCTCCCTTTCACACCATGCGTGCCTTGGCGGAAACACTATGCCCTGGCGGTGGGGCGGTCCATATGGCGAGGTTGCGACTGCGGCAATGCCGCCTTAGGTGTCGACCGTCGTTCGTGACATGCAGGAGAAAGCGATGGTGCGCAGACCGGCCAAGAAGGCGAAGGCGAAATCAGCGGGCAGGGCGCGGACCGTTGCTCCCAAGCGTAGCTCGGCCGCAAAGTCCGGTTCGAGCCCGAAGCGCAAGGCGACGCCGGCAAAGCGCAAGGCCCCGGCGGCAAAGCGGCAACGCCCGATCGAACTCCATTACTGGCCGACGCCGAATGGCTGGAAAATCTCGATCATGCTCGAGGAGTGCCGGCTGCCTTACGTCATGAAGCCGGTCAACATCTCCACCGGCGACCAGTTCAAGCCGGAATTCCTGGCGATCTCTCCAAACAATCGCATGCCGGCGATCGTCGATCCCGACGGGCCCGGCGGCCGGCCGATCTCTGTCTTCGAGTCGGGTGCGATCCTTCAATATCTCGGTCGCAAGACCGGGAAATTCTATCCGGCGGACGAGCGCGCGCGGACTGCGGTCGATGAGTGGCTGTTCTGGCAGATGGGCGGGCTTGGGCCGATGTCGGGGCAGGCACATCACTTCCGGATCTATGCACCGGAAAAGCTGCAATATGCCATCGACCGATACACCAACGAGGTGCATCGCCTGTTCGGGGTCATGAATATCCGGCTCAAGGATCGCCCGTTCCTGGCCGGCAAGTATTCGATCGCCGACATGGCTTGCGTCGGCTGGGTGTCGCGCTGGGAACGGCAGGGGCAGGACATCAATGAGTTTCCGCATCTGAAGCGATGGCTGGAAACACTGATGGCGCGGCCTGCAGTCGAACGCGGCATCAAGCTGCGCGTAGAGGAAGCGTCGAAGGTCGATATGAAGGATCCGAACGTCCAGGCGCTCCTGTTCCGGCAGCGGGCACGCAGCGGCTAAATTCGATTTCGGTTTTGGTTGAAGCGGCACTGCGCCCTCAGCGCGCTCCCTCTTGCTAAGAGAGAAACGACCGGAGATCGCTGCCGCTTGTACATGTCGGCGAACCGCTCCGAGGAGAACCGCGCCTTCAGGATGGCGCGGCTCTCCAGAGATCTCCTGATACAGCGGCATGTTGAATTGGTTAGGGCCGCGACAAGATTGAAGGTTTTCGAACCGTAACCGCGATTGCAGAAACCCCTGATTTTAGCTGCGAATCGCATTGTCGTATCCGCTCGCGCCGACCGCGGCTTAACGCTCGATTCATCGCGACGCTTAAACTGCCATTCAAATTTTCCGCGACATCATCGCCATCGTCCGAATGGGGGACGTTATCCGCCGGCTACAGGCGGAACAGATGACAGGGGAATGATGATGGCGCGTTTTGAATTGGCTTCACCCGACATCGCGGCGTTGGGGCAGGGATCGGCGAGTGCAGATCTGTTCTACGATCTGGGCATCCGCTACTCGGTCGGCACCTGCGTGCCGGCTGATCTGGTCGCCGCGCATAAATGGTTCAACATCGCCGCGCTGAAAGGATGCAGCGACGCGATCCGGTTGCGCCAGGAAATTGCGGCCAACATGTCTCCGTCCGAGATTGCCGCGGCCCAGCGCGCGGCCCGCGACTGGCTGACCTCGCACTAAATGATGGGCGAAGGTTGGTTCCCGGTTGATTGCGGGGGCGGTCTTGGGCATATCCAGTGGTACCGGAGACGTGGCCGAGTGGCTGAAGGCACTCGTTTGCTAAATGAGCATACCCCAAAAGGGTATCGAGGGTTCGAATCCCTCCGTCTCCGCCACTCACGTATCAGCCAATGACCGATTCTCGTTTTTGGGCGGTTTTGACCGGTCCAAGGGCCGAGCCGGCCGGGTTCCGGCCGCATGGCTTTTTCGCGGCATGTCCGGATGGAGGTTCGGCGGAACGATAGGCATGCCTCGTGGGGGTCGAAAATGTTATTTGTTGTCAGATGCTTATCTGGCAACAGGAAGTTCTGCGAGGCGGTCCCGATGCGCGTGCCATTTGTGCAACAGGGGCTTGAAAACATTCAAAACTGCCTGTGCATGAGGCGTTTCCGGATTGCACGGTGAGGGACCTAGGATAATCTGCACTGGCGACGGAGGGGGCGTCCCCAAGTCGTGCTGCTGGGTTGTCTCTCGGGGGTTTCGAAAGAGAGCCAAGCAGTTCGCGGGGAATAGGGGAACCTCATTGGGTGGCTTTCACCCAGCGGAGTTTGAACCCTCCCTAAAGCAAACTTGGAGGTTCAACATGAAGATGGTGAAAAGCCTTCTCCTCGGCTCCGCTGCCGGTTTGATTGCAGTGGCTGGGGCGCAGGCGGCCGATCTTCCCGTAAAGGCCAAAGCGGTCGAATACGTGAAGATCTGCAGCCTGTACGGCGTCGGCTATTATTATATCCCGGGTACCGACACCTGCATCAAGATCGGCGGCTATGTCCGTCTTGAAGCCTATCACAACGCCGCGGGTGGTCTCTACTCGGAAGGCACCCCTCAGGGTGCATTCACGCGTCATACGTCGGACTTCGCCATGCAGGCTCGTTTCCGCATGTCGGCTGACGTCCGCACCCAGACCGAATACGGCACGCTGCGTTCGTACTTCGCCTTCGGTCTGAACTTCCTGAACAGCCCCGGTGGCGTCTACGAGACAGCTGGTCCGGGCAGCTCGATCGCGATGGAACGCGCTTTCATCCAGTTCGCCGGCTTCACGCTCGGCCGGTCGGATACGTTCTTCGCATTCTATAACGGCGCAGCCTACGGCCTGGTGCCGTTCGGCTTCGACGGTTCGTCCGGCCCGTCCGGCCTGAACGTGGCTGCCTATACCTGGCAGTTCGGCAACGGCCTGTCGGCGACCTTCTCGGTTGAAGATCAGCACGCACATTCTGCTGGCGTGATCGACCTCAACTCGGCTAACGGGTTGCTCGGCGGAAGCATCGCCAACACGCCGTTCGGTGGCAACCTGTTCCTCGGCAACGGCGGTAACGATCAGCAGGGCATGCATATCCCTGATCTGGTTGCTAACCTCCGCGTCGACCAGGCTTGGGGCTCGGCCCAGATCATGGGTGCCCTGCACAACGTCGGTGCGCGCTACAACACAACCCTGCCTGCTGACGGGACCTGCGCTGGCGGCGGTGCCAACACCAACCTCTGCGGCTATCCTGAAAATGAGTGGGGCTGGGCGGTCGGCGCCGGCATGACCCTGAAGATGCCTTGGGATCCCAAGGACACCCTCTCCGGTCAGATCGCGTATGCCGAAGGCGCCAGCAAGTATGTTGCCTTCACCTACAACAACCGTGCCCTGCATCGTGACGACGGCGTTTCCATCGGCGCCTTCAACGATGCCGTGTTCGCCAGCGGCAATGCTCAGACGGCCGGCGTCGGCAACACTCTTGAGCTGACCAAGACCTGGGGCGGCACCATCGCTTTCGAGCATTACTGGACCCCGAGCCTGCGCACCTCCTGGGTCGCCGGTTACCTGGAAGTCGAGTACAGCGACAATGCGAAGCAGTTGCTGGTCAACAAAGGCACCGGTTGCGCCGGAAACGGTATTACGGTGACGAACATCAACCAGTGCGCCAATCCTGACTGGTCGATGTGGCGCCTTGCCTCGCGCACCATGTGGAACCCGGTACAGAACCTCGATGTGGGTCTCGAAGTGGCCTACACCAACGTCAATACGGCGTTCGGCGGTACTGCGGTCCTTGGTGCTAACCAGGGTGGTTCGGGCCTGTCGGGCGGTACCTACAACGTCGACGACAACTCGTACTGGACTGCCACGTTCCGCGTGCAGCGCAACTTCTGGCCATGAGCCAGGACTGGCTGTGATCTGACGATCATTGCCTGACCTAAACGGAGCCCCCGGTCGCGAGACCGGGGGCTCTGCTTTTGTGGACACGGTCTGCTTCCGGCTCACGCACTTTGTCACTTCCCTGTGAGAGCCTCTCGTACGCGGCTTGAAACCTTATAGGCTTCAGACAGTCGTCATGCTGATCGCGGCTTGTCGCACCGCGATCGCCAGCGTGCTCAATTGTGCTCCCTGGAGCGAATCGCGATCCCAGCAGAGGAACCCCCATGAACAGACGCCAAAGCCTGAAATTGATCGCGGGTGCCGCCGGCGTTGCGGCCGCAGGCAGCCTGTTGAGCAGGTCGGCTGCCTTCGCGCAGACTGCACCCGCATCCGGCCCCTTCAAGCTGCCGCCGCTCGGATATGCGTACGATGCGCTCGAGCCCAATATCGACGCGCAGACCATGACCATTCATCATCAGCGGCATCACGGCGCCTTCATAGCCAATCTCAACGGGCTGGTGGGGAAATATCCCGAGCTCGCGAATTTCGTCGAGAATCCCGCAGCGCTGCTCAGTGACCTGTCGAAGGTCCCGCTCGATGTCCGCACGCCGGTTCGCAACAATCTCGGCGGGCATTGGAATCACACATTCTTCTGGGAATTGATGACGCCGGGCGGTGCGAAGGAGCCCACCGGGGATCTGAAAGCGGCCATCGACCGCGACCTGAAGTCCAGCAACGAGATGACCGACAGGCTCAACGCCGCGGGACTCGGCCGCTTCGGGTCCGGCTGGGCCTGGCTGGTCGTGACCAAGGACAAAAAGCTCGATATCGTCAACACGCCGTATCAGGACACGCCACATATGGAGCTGGCGGCGAAGCCGGTGCTGGGCGTCGACGTGTGGGAACACGCCTATTACCTGAAATACCAGAACCGGCGCGCCGACTATCTCAAGGCCTGGTGGAACACCGTGAACTGGGACAAGGCCGGCGATAATTTCAAGAAAGCGATGGGCTGATTCAGCCGCGCGTCCAGACCCGCGGTTGCCGAAACGCGCCGCGGGTCACGCGTGACCTCAGCCCTTGGCGCGGAGCAGGCGGCCGCGCTCGCGATCCCAGCTTCGCTTTTTCAGAGTATCGCGCTTGTCGTGCAGCTTCTTGCCGCGTGCGAGCGCAATCTCGACCTTGGCGCGGCCCTTCTCGTTGAAATAGAGCTTCAGCGGCACCACGGTGAAGCCCTGCCGGTCGACCGCGCCGATCAGCTTGTTGATCTGGCGCTTGTGCAGCAGGAGTTTGCGCGGCCGATTCGGCGCATGGTTGTCGCGGCCGGCCTGCGAATATTCCGTGATGGTGGAGTTGATCAGCCAGAGCTCGCCGTCGCGAGAATCCGCATAGGATTCCGCAATCGTCGCCTTGCCGGCGCGGAGCGATTTGACCTCGCTCCCGGTCAGCGCGACGCCGGCCTCGAAGGTTTCGCCGATCTCGTAATTGAAGCGCGCCTTGCGGTTGTCGGCGACGATCTTGAGCGGACGCTCTTTTGCCTGAGCCATTCGCTTCGCTAGTTCAGCAGGCCCGCATGCACCATCGCATCGCGGATCGCGGCCTTGGTGCCGGACGTCACCGGCAGGAGCGGCAACCGCACCTCTTCGTTGCCGCGCCCGAGCAGCGACAGGCCGCATTTCGCGCCCGCCAGTCCGGGCTCCATGAAGATCGCGTGGTGCAGCGGCACAAGACGGTCCTGCACCGTCAGGCCTTGCCGATAGTCACCCGCCAGCGTCGTGTCCTGCAGCTGCTTGCACAAGGCCGGCGCCACGTTCGACACCACCGAGATGCAGCCATGGCCGCCCGCGGCGTTGAAGGCCAGCGCGGTCATGTCCTCGCCGGAGAGCTGGATGAAGTCGTCGCCCATGGCCTGCCGTTGCAGCGACACGCGCGCGAGGTTGCCGGTCGCGTCCTTCACGCCGGCGATGTTCTTCAGCTCGAACAAGCGCTTCATCGTATCGACCGACATGTCGACCACCGAGCGCGGCGGGATATTGTAGATGATGATCGGGATGCCGATCGCATCGTTCACGGCCTTGAAATGGTGGACCATGCCCTCCTGGGTGGGCTTGTTGTAATAGGGCGTCACCACAAGAACGGCGTCGGCGCCGGCCTTCTCGCCGTGCTTCGCAAGTGCGACCGCTTCCGAGGTCGAGTTGGAGCCGGCGCCGGCAATCACAGGCACGCGGCCTCGCGCCTGGTCGACGCACCATTCCACCACCTTGTGATGCTCAGGATGCGACAGCGTCGGGCTCTCGCCCGTGGTCCCGCACGGAACCAGCCCGTCGGTGCCCTCGGCAATTTGCCACTCGACCAGGTCGCGGAAGGCTTTTTCGTCAAGCTGGCCGTCGCGAAACGGCGTCACCAGAGCGGTGAACGACCCCCGGAACTTTCCGCTAGCTGTCATGTCTGAACCCCGGACGGCATTATTTCGATTGGATCATGCGACCCTGATCGCCACGGTTATCCGGGCGCAGGAATTGCGATCAATAGCGGGTCGCCCCGGGGCTTGAAAGCGAATGTTCTTGACGAAACGGATCGCGGTTCGTGATGCCGCCCCATGCCGCGGTGTCGCCGCTTTCCGGTGGCAGTCACGCCTTGTGAATCGGTAAACGGTTCCTCAGCATATTCAAGGCAATAGCAAACCTGCACCATCCGATTCGGAAGGCGAGGGCTTCGATTTGACACGCAAAGGCTCGTTCACGGCCGTTATGGCCGGCTTTGCCGCATTGCTGGCCGCCGCGGCCGTCGTACAGGCGGCGCCTAAACCGAAGACAGACGAGGCGACGGCTGCCAAGGCCCGGACGGGCGCGGAAAAAAAGGCGCCGTCGAAGAAGGCCGCCGAGAAAAAGCCCGCCAAGAAGGCTGCCAAGGACAGTCCGGCCAAGAAGAACGCCGCCAAACCCGGTGCCAAGTCCGCATCGAAGTCGGCCGCCAAAGCGCCGGTGCCTTTGCCAAAGCGCCGTCCAGCCGAAAGCGCGACGGCCGCCGGCGCATTCCCCACTCCGATCGGCACGGCGCCGATCCTGCCGTCGGGCCTGGTGCCGGCCGTCACTGCGAGCGCACCGGCATTGGTGGCGCCGCAGCGCGAAGCGGCGCTGACGCCTCCCACGTCCCGGTTTCCCTCGGCGCTCGTTCCCGCCGCGCCGATTTCGGCCGATACCCTGGCTGCGGTGAAGAAGGCGGTCGAACTGACGCGGCGCCGTCGCAACAGCGAGGCAACGGCGGTCGCGTCAACAGTGACCGACCCGGTCGCGGTCAAGCTGATCGAATGGCTGGTCCTGCGTGCCGAAAACGACGATTTCGACTTCCAGCGCTATGCGGGTTTCGCCACCGAGAATCCGACCTGGCCGAACATCAATCAGTTCCGCCGCAAGGCCGAGGCCGCGTTATTCCAGAACGGCGTGAACGATGCGGTCATCCGTCGCTATTTCGCCACCACCACACCGCTGACGGCGAAAGGCAAGCTGGCCTTGGCGCGCGCCCTGCTGTCGCATGGCGACCGGGCCCAGGCGCAGCAACTCGTGCGCGAGACCTGGCGCACCGATGCCCTGAGCGCCGACATGGAACGTCAGGTGCTCGACAATTTCGGGTCGCTGCTGTCGGGCGGCGATCACAAGGTCCGGATGGATCGGCGCCTCTATGCCGACGACGAAGGCGCGGCCCTGCGCGCAGCTCAGCGGCTCGGAGCAGCGCAGGTCGCGATCGTGCGGGCATATGCAGCCTTGTCCGACAAATCGCCGAAGGCGAAGGCGTTGCTCGACGCCGTTCCCAGCGAGGTGCGCGGCGATACGGCCTACCTGTTCGCCCGGGCGCGCTATCTGCGGCGCGCGGACCAGATCGACGAGGCCGCCAAAGCCGTGCTTGCGGCTTCGTCTGCGTCCAGCGCCGTGCACGATCCAGACGAATGGTGGGAAGAGCGGCGGTTGCTGGCGCGCAAGCTGCTCGATGCCGGCGAGCACCGCACCGCGTTCCGGGTCGCGCGGGAGGCCGCAATGCCCGAAAAGGAAGGGGCGCGGGTCGAGCATCTGTTCACGGCGGGCTGGATCGCGTTCCGTTTCCTCAATGACCCGGCAACCGCAAAGCCGCTCTTTGCAGCAACCATCCAGGTCGCCGAGCATCCGGCATCGCGGTCCCGCGGCCATTACTGGCATGCCAGAGCCTCCGAAGCGCTCGGTCAGACCGCCGAAGCGCGCACCCATTACGAGCGCGCCGCGCAGTTTTCGAGCACCTATTACGGCCAGATCGCGCATGCGCGTCTGGGCGGCTCCGAACTGCGGCTGCCGCCGCCGCCGCAGGCGCATCCGCAGGCCCACCGGCTCGAAATCGTCCGCGCGATGGAAATGCTTTACGCGATCGACGAGCGCGATCTGGTGGCGTCCGCGGCGGTAGACATGGCCGACCGCGCGGTCGATCCGGCCGGACTTGCCAGCGTCGCCGCGCTGGCGGAGCGCAAAGCCGACGCGCGCACGCTGGTCCTGCTCGGACGCACCGCCGTGAGCCGCAACCTGCCGTTCGAATATTACGCCTATCCCACCGCAGGCCTGCCGAAATTTACGCCGATCGGCCCGCCGGTCGAACCGCATGTCGCCTACGCGATCGCGCGCCAGGAAAGCGGCTTCAACCCGCGCGCCCGATCGAGCGCGAATGCGCAGGGGCTGATGCAGGTGCTGCCGGGGACCGCGAAGCTGGTCGCCAAGCGCAACGGCATCCCGTTCGACCCGAAAAAGCTCTACGATCCGATCTACAACGTGCAGATCGGCGCCGCCGAACTCGGCCACGCCATCGGAAATTATCGTGGCTCCTACATTCTCACCTTCGTTGCATACAATGCCGGACCGGGCCGCGTCCGCGAATGGGTCGAACGTTTCGGCGATCCCCGCGATCCCAAGATTGATCCGATCGACTGGGTGGAGCGAATTCCGTTCTCGGAAACGCGCAACTACGTGCAGCGGGTGATGGAGAACATGCAGGTCTATCGCGTGCGGTTCGGTGCATCCCGGAACCTGATGATCGAAGCCGACCTGCGGCGCGGCATGGCGGCAAACTGACGACGGGATCGTTTGCCGTCGGCGTCGTGGGCATTAGACTGACCGGATGCCGGATCCTGCAGCCTCGGTGACTGTCGACAGCCGCTTCATCGCGGCGGCGGATGGCCTGTCGCTGCATGTGCGCTGCTATGAGCCGGCAGCGGCTTCGGCTTCCTCCTACATGCCGGTGCTGTGCCTGCCGGGCCTCACGCGCAACGAGGCCGACTTCACTCCATTGGCGACGTATCTCGCCACGGATCGCACCTTTCCGCGCCGGGTGTTTGCGCTCGATTCGCGGGGCCGCGGCCGGTCCGCCTACGATCCCGACTGGCGCAATTACAATCCGGCGGTCGAACTTGCGGACGTGCTCGCGGTGATCGCCGCGCTTGGCCTTCACCGCGCCGCGTTCGTCGGGACGTCGAGGGGCGGGATTTTGACCATGTTGCTGGCGGCGGCGCGGCCGGAATTGATCGCAGGCGCCGTGCTGAACGATATCGGGCCGGTGATCGAACCGGCCGGCCTCGAACGGATCAAGCGCTATGCCGGGAAAATCCCGCAGCCGCGCGACTTTGCCGAGGGCGCGAGCCTGCTGCGGGATCTGTTCGGCGCGCAATTTCCGCGCCTCGACCAGGCCGGATGGCTCGCCTGGGCGCATCGCAGCTGGCGGCAGGACAAGGGGGAGCTCATCGGCCGATACGATCAGGCGCTTGCCAACACCCTCGACAGCGTCACACCGGATCAGCCGATGCCGGATCTGTGGGCGCAGTTCGATGCGTTGCCGCCGGTCCCGCTGATGGTGGTGCGCGGTGGCTTGTCTGACATACTGTCAGCGGAGACGGTCGAGGCAATGCGGGCGCGCCGGCCGGATATCGAGGTGCTCGATGTGCCGGACCAGGGCCACGCGCCGCTGCTGGCGGAGCCCGAGATCATGTCACGGATATCGACGTTCCTCGCGCGCTGCGACAAGGGCGGCCCCGTAAACGACTAGTTGATCCGTGGGCCGGATGCATTAGGCGTTACGAGGTTCGTCACTCTCGATAAAGGCACGCGTTGCCGCAAACACTGCCCTGAACATGTCGGGCGTAAGCACACCGGTATTGGTATTGTAGCGGGAGCAATGATAGCTGTCGAACAGCGTGATGCGTCCGATCGCGTTCGCTGCGCCATGACCGAATTTCACCGCAGACTTGCGCGCGCCCAGCGCGGTGACAGCGGCATCATGCGCGATCCGTCCAAGCGCAACGATCGCCCGTAAATCCGGCATCTCCGCGATCGTGGCTTCCAGAAACGAGCGGCAGGTCAGAATCTCTGCGGGCAGAGGCTTGTTTTCGGGCGGAACGCAGCGCACCGCATTGGTGATGCGTGCGTCCAAGAGTTCGAGGGAATCGTCGACGCGCGCACCGAACTGTCCGCGGGCGAAGCCGTATTCGACCAGCGTTGCATAGAGCAGGTCGCCGGCATAATCGCCGGTGAACGGGCGGCCGGTGCGGTTCGCACCCTGCAATCCGGGCGCGAGACCGACGATCAGGACGCGAGCGGAGAGGGGGCCGAACGAGGCGACCGGCGCGTTGAACCAGCCCGGCTCGCGATCGCGCCATTGCGACCGGAACGCGACCAGCCGCGGGCAGCGCGGGCAGTCCCGGCCCGGTTTACCGCTGTCGCGAATGTAGGCCGGGTTCTCAGTCCTCGAAGTCGTCGCCATCGGGGCCGATATTGGCGCGTTGCGTCGGCCGCTGCAAAAATTGCGGGGTATGCTGGCGTGGCTCGCGGCCTTCGCGCGGCTCCCGGGCCGGACGCTCGGACGGGTCGCGGCCGATCTTGGATTGAAGCGTGATGATGTCGACGAACTCATCCGCCTGACGGCGCAACTCGTCGGCGATCATGGGCGGCTGCGACGACATGGTGGAGACGACCGTGACCCGCACGCCGCGCCGCTGCACCGCCTCGATCAGCGAACGGAAATCGCCGTCGCCAGAAAATAGCACCATGTGGTCGATCGAACCCGCCAGTTCCATGGCGTCGACCGCCAGCTCGATATCCATGTTGCCCTTGACCTTGCGGCGGCCGGTCTGGTCGACGAACTCCTTGGTCGCCTTGGTCACGACGGTGTAGCCATTGTAGTCGAGCCAATCGATCAGCGGGCGAATCGATGAATATTCCTGATCCTCGATCACCGCCGTGTAATAGAACGCCCGCAAAAGATACCCGCGCGACTGGAATTCACGCAGCAGGCGCTTGTAGTCGATGTCGAAATTCAGGGATCGCGCGGTCGCGTAAAGGTTGGCACCGTCAATAAAGAGCGCGGTCTTTTCGAGATTCGATCCCATTGCGTAGTCTGATCCTTGTTAATCCGCCGAGGCGGCTTGCCGCCCGGATGGCATTGGTCACGGAATGCGTCGGGTTGGCGGCAAATGATGGCCGTTTTGAGCGGAGCGAAACGCTGAAAAACCTTTCGGGACGCAGCGAAATTTGAGTGTCCTTATCAATATCCTGAAGCCGGCCGTTTGGTTCCGGCGCGGTCGTTAGCAGACGCCGGGTGGGCGGTCCAAGGCAAAACGGCCTGATGGTTCAGCGTAATTTACTTCTTGCGATTCCGGGGGCATGGGGGTACCAACGCCCACAATTCCCAGTGAAAACCCCGCTTAGGAGTGACAAGCCCATGGCCCGTGTCACCGTCGAAGACTGCATTGACAAGGTTGAGAACCGCTTCGAACTCGTGCTTCTCGCGAGCCACCGCGCCCGCATGGTGTCGTCCGGCGCGCAGATCACGGTCGATCGCGACAACGACAAGAATCCGGTCGTGGCATTGCGCGAGATTGCCGAGACCACGATTTCGCCCGGCGATCTGAAGGAAGACCTGATTCATTCCCTGCAGAAATATGTCGAGGTCGACGAGCCCGAGCCCGAGGCGCCGCTGATCGGAACCTCCGGGTCGGTCGATGCCGACGACACCGACGTCGCCATGGAGCACATGAGCGAGGAAGAGTTGCTGAAGGGCCTGGAAGGGCTGACCCCGCCCGAGGCCCAGCCCGAAGAAGAAGAATAGAGCCGCCGATCCAGGCTCCCGCATCGAGGCCCGGCATTTGCCGGGCCTTTTTGTTTCTTAACCCTTCGCCATGACCTTGCGGGTTCGACGAAGGGCCGTGATATGATTTTCTAGGCCGCATCGTCGGCCGGAGCGAGTTATGGCGCGGTCGAACCCTCAATTGCCACGGATGCAGAACCAGGCGCGGACCCGCGCGCCACTGGAACTCAGCGCGTCGGCACTGGTATCCACGCCCGAAAAGCCGAAGCCCGCAGCCAAGCCGCAGATGATGCGGCAATACGAGCTGGTCGAACGGGTCCGCAGATACAATCCGGAGACCGACGAGGCGCTGCTCAACCGCGCCTATGTCTATGCGATGAAGGCCCATGGCGAGCAGAAGCGAGCGTCCGGGGATCCCTATTTCTCGCATCCGCTGGAAGTCGCCGCGATCCTGACCGACCTCAAGCTCGATGACGCGACGGTCGCGGCCGCCTTGCTGCACGACACCATCGAGGACACACCGGCGACCCGGGTCGAGATCGACGAGCTGTTCGGGAAGGAAATCGGCGTCCTGGTCGAGGGCCTGACCAAGCTGAAGAAACTCGACCTCGTGACCAAGGAGGCGAAGCAGGCCGAAAACCTGCGCAAGCTGCTTCTCGCCATCGCCGACGATGTCCGCGTGCTGCTGGTCAAGCTTGCCGACCGGCTGCACAACATGCGCACGCTGCACCATGTCCCGGTCGAGACCAGACGGCGGATGGCGGAGGAAACCCTCGACATCTATGCGCCGCTCGCCGGCCGCATGGGCATGCAGGAAATGCGCGAGGAGCTCGAGGACCTGTCGTTCCGCGAACTCTATCCGGACGCCTATCAGGTCGTGACCGAGCGCCTGCTGACGCTCGGCCTTCGCAACAAGGACCTGATCATCGACATCGAGCAGCAGCTCACCCGCAAGCTCGCGGATCGCGGGATTGCCGCCAAGGTGAGGGGACGGCAGAAGCGCGCCTATTCGATCTGGCGCAAGATGGAGCGCAAGTCGGTCGGCTTCGAGCAATTGTCGGATATCTTCGCCTTCCGGCTGATCGTGAACGCGGCTGCGGAATGCTATCAGGCGCTCGGTGTCGTCCACACCACATGGCCGGTCGTGCCTGGCCGGTTCAAGGATTACATCTCGACGCCGAAGCAGAACGACTATCGCTCGATCCACACCACCGTGATCGGGCCCGGCAAGCAGCGCGTCGAACTGCAGATCCGCACCCAGGAAATGGACGACATCGCCGAATACGGCATCGCGGCGCACGCACTCTACAAGGATGCGAGCGTGTCGCCGTCAGATATGCTGTCGCGCGAGTCGAACGCCTATGCGTGGCTGCGACGCACCATCGAACTCCTCTCGGAAGGCTCCAATTCCGAGGAATTCCTCGAACATACCAAGCTCGAGCTGTTCCACGACCAGGTGTTCTGCTTCACCCCGAAGGGCAAGCTGATCGCATTGCCGCGTCATGCGACGCCGATCGACTTTGCCTATGCGGTTCATACCGATGTCGGCAACATGGCAGTCGGCGCCAAGATCAACGGCAAGATCGCGCCGCTTGCATCCGAATTGCAGAATGGCGACGAGGTCGAGATCATGACCTCCAAGGCGCAAAAGGCGCCGCCCGCCGCGTGGGAGTCGATTGTGGTCACCGGCAAGGCGCGCGCCTCGATCCGCCGCGCCACGCGTGTCGCGGTGCGCGACCAATATGCCGGCCTGGGCCGCCGCATCGTCGAGCGGCTGTTTCATCGCGCCAAGAAGGAATACTCGGACGAGAAGCTGCAGGGCGCGCTGCCGCGGCTCGCGCGATCGTCGATCGAGGAGGTCATGGCGGCGGTCGGCCGTGGCGAGATGAAGGCATCCGATGTCGCGCGCGCGATGTATCCGGATTATCTCGAAGAGCGCGCGGCACTTGCAACGCCCAAGGGCGACAGCTCGTGGCTCGGCTTGCGCCGCGCGAAATCGGTCAAAGCCAAGGTGCCGGCCGCCGACAGCGCGACGGCCATTCCGGTGCGTGGCATCAACAGCGATCTTCCGGTGCGGTTCGCGCCGAATGGCGGTGCGGTGCCGGGCGACCGCATCGTCGGCATTCTCACACCCGGCGAGGGCATTACCATCTACCCGATCCAGTCGCCGTCGCTGCAGGAATTCGAGGACCGGCCGGAGCAATGGCTCGACCTGCGCTGGGATGTCGACGAGCGCGAACCGCAACGGTTCCCGGCCCAGATCGTGGTCAAGTCGGTCAACGAGCCGGGTTCGCTGGTGCAACTTGCACAAGTCATCGCCGAGAATGACGGCAATATCGACAATATTCGGATGGAACGTCAGTCTCCCGATTTCACCACGTTGACCATCGACCTCGAGGTCTACGATCTGAAGCATCTGACGGCGATCATCGCGCAGTTGCGGGCGAAGGCCGTGGTCGCGAGCGTGGCGCGCGTCAACGGTTGAGTGCGAGGAGTTCATGCAGGCACCGTATCTGAGGCTCGGCGTCAACATCGACCATGTCGCCACCATCCGGAATGCACGCGGCGGCCGGCATCCTGATCCGGTGCGTGCGGCGAAGCTTGCGGTGGCAGCGGGCGCGGACGGGATCACCGCTCATCTGCGGGAGGATCGCCGGCACATTCGCGACGACGACATCGCGCGGCTCAAGGCCGAGATCGACAAGCCGCTGAATTTCGAAATGGCGGCGACCGAGGACATGATCGCGATTGCGCTTCGGACGCGTCCGCATGCGGCCTGTCTGGTGCCGGAACGGCGCGCCGAACGGACCACGGAAGGCGGCCTCGACGTGGTCGGTCAGCGCAGCCATGTCGAGGATGCAGTCCGCTCGCTTGGCGGCGCCGGCATCCGCGTGTCGCTGTTCATCGCGGCGGACAAGGACCAGGTCGAGGCTGCGAAAGCGGTCGGCGCGCCGGTGATCGAACTCCATACCGGAGCCTGGTGCGACGCGCTCGCAGCGGGCGAGGACGATGTCGCGGCGCGCGAGTTCGAGCGCCTCCGGATCGCGGCTGGCCTGGCGAAATCGATCGGCCTCGAAGTGCATGCGGGGCATGGCCTCGATTATGCGAGCGCCGAGACCATCGCGTCGTTCCCGGAGATTGTGGAACTCAATATCGGGCATTTTCTGGTCGGGGAGGCGGTCTTCGAAGGACTGGACAATGCGATCCGGACCATGCGCGGTGCCATGGATCGCGGGCGCCGCAGCGTGAAAGCGGCATGATCCCGACATGATCCTGGGCCTCGGTTCCGACCTCGTCGATATCCGCCGCATCGAGAAGGTGCTGGCGCGGCACGGCGACCGCTTCATCCAGCGCATCTTCACACCGGTCGAAGTGGCGAAGGCCGAACGGCGCGCCACCCGCATCGACACCTATGCGAAACGCTTCGCTGCCAAGGAGGCCTGCTCCAAGGCGCTCGGCACCGGGTTCCGCAAGGGCGTGTTCTTTCGCGACCTGGGGGTGGTGAACCTGCCGTCCGGGCGGCCGACCATGGCGCTGACCGGCGGCGCGCTGAAACGGTTGAAGGAAATCACCCCGGAAGGCTATGAAGCCCGGATCGATATCAGCCTGACCGACGAATATCCGCTCGCACAAGCAATCGTGATCATTTCGGCGGTCCCCCTAAATGTCGCGAAAGACCACCTGCCAGTCTCGATTATCTGAGTTATTTCTGATAGATGGCGGCATTCGCGCGTTCGTTGCGAAGCGCCGGCCCACCCGCTACAACGGCGCGCCAGCGCACAATCTCTCCCGGACATGAGGCCCATGAGCGTGACCAGCACCAAGCGCAAGGAAAGCGGATTCGGCGAAACCGTCCGCGTCGTCGTCCATGCGCTGATCATCGCTCTCGTGATCCGCACCTTTCTGTTCCAGCCCTTCAACATTCCTTCGGGTTCGATGAAGGAGACGCTGCTGGTCGGCGACTATCTGTTCGTGTCGAAATTCTCCTACGGCTACAGCTCGTATTCGTTTCCGTTCTCACCGCCGCTGTTCTCAGGCCGCATTTTCGGCTCGCCGCCCACTCGTGGCGACGTCGCTGTGTTCCGCCTGCCGAAGGATGACTCCACCGACTATATCAAGCGGGTGATCGGACTGCCCGGCGACCGCATCCAGATGAAGCAGGGCCTGCTCTTCATCAACGGCGATCCGGTGAAGCGCGAGCGGATGGACGATTATATCGAGACCGAGGAGGGGGACCGTGCGATCCGCGTAAAGCGCTGGCGCGAGACCCTGCCCAACGGCGTGAGCTATACGACGCTCGATCTGCAGGACAACGGCTTCTACGACAACACGCAGGAATACGTGGTGCCGGCCGGCCATTACTTCATGATGGGCGACAACCGCGATAACTCCACCGACAGCCGCGTGTTGAGCCAGGTCGGCTATGTTCCGTTCAGCCATCTGATCGGGCGGGCGCAGATCATCTTCTTCTCGGTCGCCGACGGCGAGCGGGCCTGGCAGGTCTGGCGCTGGCCATGGTCGGTCCGCTGGAACCGGATTTTCATGTTGGTGCGATGACCCGCGCCGCCGACAGCGCAGCGACCGCAACCGATACGCCGGTCAAGCGCAAGGCCGCCGCGGCGAAGCGGAAGTCTGCGCCGGCTGCCGCTGCTGCTGCGGACGGCGTCGCGGCCGAACGCGAAGCCGGTGCGCAGCCCGAGCCGAAGAAGCGCAAGGTCCAGCGCGCATCGCCGCTCGAGACCACCATCGGCTACCGGTTCCGTGACAAGGTGCTGCTCGAGCGCGCGCTGACCCATATTTCGGCGCTGAAGGGGCAGGGCCGCGTCGGGAGCTATCAGCGGCTCGAATTCCTCGGCGACCACGTGCTTGGCCTCGCGGTATCCGAAATGCTGTTCGAGGCCTTTCCGAAGGCGGAAGAAGGAGAGCTGTCGCGGCGTCTGGCCGATCTGGTGCGGCGCGAATCCTGCGCCGATGTCGCGCGCGCGATCGATCTCGGCGCGTCGCTGCGGCTGGGCGCATCCGAAGTGCGCGCCGGCGGCCGGTCGCGCATCGCGATCCTGGCCGATGTCTGCGAATCGCTGATCGGCGCGGTGTTTCTCGACGGCGGCTACAAGGCGGCCAAGGCGCTGGTGTTGCGCTATTGGTCCGACCGGATGCGCAAGCCGGCGCGGCCGCTGCGCGATCCGAAGACCGTGCTGCAGGAATGGGCGCAGGCCCGCGGGCTGCCGACGCCGTCCTATCGCGAGGTGGAAAGAACCGGGCCGCATCACGATCCGGTTTTCCGGATCGCGGTGGTACTGCCTGAACGCGACCCGGCCGAAGGCCGCGGCCGCTCCAAAAGAGCCGCGGAACAGGCCGCGGCTGCGGCGCTGCTGGCGCGCGAAGGTGTAGGGGCCGATGGCTGAAGACGTACCGGCACCGCCGGCACAGGACACCCGTTGCGGCTTTGTCGCGCTGATCGGAGCGCCCAATGCCGGCAAGTCGACCCTTATCAATGCGCTGGTGCGCAGCAAGGTCTCGATCGTCAGCCACAAGGTGCAGACCACGCGCATGCCGGTGCGCGGCATCATCATCGAAGGGGCATCTCAGCTCATCTTCGTCGATACGCCGGGCATTTTCGCGCCGAAGCGGCGGCTTGATCGCGCGATGGTGACGAGCGCCTGGGCTGGCGCGAAGGATGCCGACCTGACCGGCCTGCTGATCGATGCGCGCAAGGGCATGGACGCCGAGGCCGAGGCGATCGTGAAGCATTTGTCCGGCACCGGGGGCCGCAAATTCCTCGTTCTCAACAAGGTCGACGTGACCGAGAAGCCCGCATTGCTCGCGTTGGCCACGGCGCTGAACGAACGGGTCAAATTCCAGGCGACCTTCATGGTGTCGGCGCTGACCGGCGACGGTGTTGACGACATGCGGTCCTGGCTTGCCGGCGAGGTGCCGCCGGGGCCGTGGCTTTACCCGGAAGATCAGATGTCGGACGCGCCGCTGCGGCAGCTCGCGGCCGAAATCACCCGCGAGAAGATGTTCAACCGCCTGCACCAGGAATTGCCCTACCAGTCCACCGTCGAGACAGAGGCCTGGGAGGAGAAGAAGGACGGCTCGGTTCGGATCGAGCAGACGATCTTTGTCGAACGCGAAAGCCAGAAGAAGATCGTGATCGGCAAGGGCGGCCAGACGCTGAAGGCGATCGGCGCCGAGGCCCGCAAGGAGCTGGCCGGGATCGTCGAAGCGCCGGTGCACCTGTTCCTATTCGTCAAGGTGCGCGAGGGCTGGGGCGACGATCCGGAACGCTATCGCGAGATGGGACTGGACTTTCCGCGGGACAGCTGAGCTGCGGGTCGAGGGCGCGGGTGAAGATCGCAACCTTCAACATCAACAACGTCAACCGCCGCCTGCCCAATCTCCTGCAATGGTTGAAGCGGACGAAGCCGGACATCGTCGGCCTGCAGGAACTCAAATGCACCGACGCGGATTTTCCTGCGGCGGCTCTGCGCAAGGCCGGCTATTCCTCGGTGTGGCGGGGGCAGAAGACCTGGAACGGCGTCGCCATCCTGTCCCGCATCGGCGAGCCGGTCGTTACCCGGATGGCGCTGCCGGGCGAACGCAACGACCTGCAAAGCCGCTATATCGAAGCTGCGGTCGACGGCATCCTGATCGGCTGCCTGTATCTGCCGAATGGCAATCCGCAGCCCGGACCCAAGTTCGACTACAAGCTGAAGTGGTTCAGCCGGCTATCGACGCATGCTCGCAAGCTATTGAAAGCCAATGTGCCCGTGGCGCTGATCGGCGACTACAACGTGGCGCCGAGAGAGCTCGACATTTACCCGACCAGATCGTGGGACAACGACGCGCTGGTGCAGCCGCAAAGCCGCGCTGCCTACGCCCGGCTGTTGAAACAGGGCTGGACCGATGCCCTGCGGGAAACCCATCCCGACGAGCGCATCTATACGTTCTGGGACTACAAGCGAAACCGCTGGCCGCGCGATGCCGGATTGCGGCTCGACCACATCCTGCTTGGCCCGATCCTCGGAAAGCGGTTGGAGGCTGCCGGTGTCGACCGGGTGGAGCGGGGCCGCGAGGGCGCCAGCGACCACGCCCCGGCCTGGGTGGAACTTGGCTAGCCTCCGGGCAACTCGACTTTCCGCCTCGGATCGGGTGAGGTCGCGCCATGCAATGGAGTGACGACGGATTCGTCCTCGGCATCAGGCGGCATGGCGAGACCAGTGCCATTCTGGAACTGATGACCCGGGAGCATGGGCGCCATCTCGGGCTGGTCCGGGGCGGAGCGGGCAGCCGCATGCGGCCCGTGCTGCAGCCGGCGAATGCGGTGCGGGCGCAATGGCGCGCACGTCTCGACGATCAGCTGGGGACTTACACCATCGAGCCGATGGCGTTGCGTGCGGGCGCGCTGTTCGCCGACTCGCATGCGCTGTTCGCGGTGACCCATCTTGCCGCGCTGGCGCGGCTGCTTCCGGAACGCGATCCGCATGAAATCGTGTTCGACGGTATGGAATCGATCGTATCGCATCTGCATGACCCTGCGCTCTGCGCCGCGCTGATCGTGCGGTTCGAATTGCTGATGCTGACCGAACTCGGCTTCGGCCTCGATCTGGAGTCCTGCGCCTCGACCGGTTCGCGCTCCGAGCTGATTTATGTTTCGCCAAAATCCGGCCGCGCGGTGTCGCGTGAGGCGGGCGCGCCGTGGCGCGAACGGCTGCTGTCGCTGCCGGCCTTCGTCACCGGCGATGTCGAGCGCGTCGTCGCCAGGGACATCACCGATGGCTTTGCGCTGACATCGTTCTTTCTCGCACGGCATGTTCTGGAGCCGCGCGGGATTACGCTGCCGGATGCGCGGGCCCATTTTATCGCCGCGATATGCCGGCGGCTGCCGGACGCCGCGTAGCCAGTCCGGAAAAGAAAAGGCCGGCCCTGACGGACCGGCCCGATCTTGGATCGTCTGCGAAATGCCGATTAGCGGCAGACGCGTTCGCGCCAGCAGCGCTGATAGGGGTAGTAGCCGGAGCAACGGCGCTCGTACCAGCAATGTTGACGATAGCCGTAGCCACCGCCGCCGTAACCGCCGCCGTAGCCGCCACCGTAATACTGGGCCGGTGTGAACTGACCCTGCACATGCAACTGGTTGCCAGTTGCACTGAGCGGTGCGGAAGAGGCCGCGCCGGCGCCGAGGCCAAGCCCTGCTGCAACGATCAGGGCGGTAACAAACTTCTTCATGAGCTGATCTCCATCAATCGACGACACGCAGCGGTGTCCACTGCGCATTGACCGGCAGCGAAAGCCACCGACCGCGTGATCCGCGACCCGAACGTGAATAGGCGCGGTTTGAAGCCACCCTGCCGCAAAATTGATCCCCTCCGCGGCCGCGCCACATAATTACCATAAAATTTGGCGGGCAGCGCACGTTTTTCGCTGCCCGCCAATAACGCATGCGTGACAAGGATGCTGTCAGCCCGGGTGCCTATCAGTAGCGGTAGTAGCGGTACGGCCGGTAGTAAGGCCGATAGGGCCGATAATACGGGCGGTAATAACGCGGCGCGGTATAGAAGCAGCGACGCTTGCAACCATAGGGGCCGCACCAGCGGCGGCAGACATAGGCGGTCGCTTCAGCCTGACTGCCGATGACGTCGGCCATCGCAGCCGGTGCCGTCAGGGTCATGGCTTCCGCCCGGTTGGGCGCGAGAGACCCGAACGAAAGGATCGCGGCGGCGGCCGCGATGACGAACATCAGTTTTCTCATGTTTCACTCCGGATGATGGGTCGCCCGGACGATATCGTATGTCGCCGCGGCGCTTCGTCCCCGTCGTGAATTAAGTCATAGAATCAATGAACTGCGTGGGTCTGCGATGTTCAGCGGCGGTTCATTGCGAGCCGGTGGCGAAACCCCGGGTTTCGCCGCACCATTAATGGCGACGCCTCGCCGGCGAGCCGTCGTCTTGTCTCGTCAATGGCGGTAACGCCGGTAGAGACGGTCTTCACCAGGGTGGATGTGCGGCGACATGGCAATCATCGCCTGCGACGCTAGCGTCATCGCCTGCGCGGGTTTTGGCGAAACGATGCTAGTCAAACGGCGTCGGAGAGGCGCCCGCTCGGGCGTGCGTCACTTGTTCGCGACGGCGATGCGCGGTACCGAATCTCATGGGTACCAGGCTGATTCCTCCGCCGGACAAGGACGTCCAGGACATTGCGCTGCAGGACGCGCTCGAAGAGCGCTATCTGGCTTATGCGCTGTCGACCATCATGCATCGCGCGCTTCCCGACGCGCGCGACGGGCTGAAGCCGGTCCATCGCCGCATTTTGCATGGCATGAATCTGTTGCGGCTTGATCCGGGTTCTACGCCGAAGAAATCCGCCAAGATCGTCGGCGACGTCATGGGTAACTTCCACCCGCATGGCGACCAGGCGATCTATGACGCGCTGGTGCGGCTGGCGCAGGATTTCTCCTCCCGCTATCCGCTGATCGACGGGCAGGGCAATTTCGGCAATATCGACGGCGATAACGCCGCCGCCTACCGCTACACCGAAGCGCGCATGACCGAGGTCGCGCGGTTGCTGCTCGAGGGCATCAACGAGAACGCGGTCGACTTTCGTCCGAACTATGACGGGCTCACGGAAGAGCCGGTGGTTCTGCCGGGCGCGTTCCCCAATCTCCTGGCCAACGGTTCGCAGGGCATCGCCGTCGGCATGGCGACCTCGATCCCGCCGCACAATGCAGCCGAACTCTGCGACGCCGCATTGTTCATGATCGACAACCCGAACGCGCGCAGCAAGACGCTGCTGAAATACGTTCCGGGGCCGGATTTTCCGACCGGCGGCGTGGTAGTCGATTCGAAAGAGGCGATCGCCGAGGCCTATACGACCGGGCGCGGCTCCTTTCGGGTGCGAGCGCGCTGGAGCAAGGAAGATACCGGCCGCGGCGGCTACCAGATCGTGGTCACGCAGATTCCCTATCTGGTGCAGAAGTCACGGCTGGTGGAGCGCATCGCCGAACTGCTCAACGAGCGCAAGCTCGCGCTGGTGGCCGACATCCGCGACGAATCCGCAGCCGACATCCGTCTGGTGATCGAGCCGAAGTCGCGCACCGTCGATCCGGTGCTGCTGATGGAATCGCTGTTCAAGGTGAGCGAGCTGGAAAGCCGCGTGCCGATGAACATGAATGTGCTGGTTAAGGGCCGGGTGCCGAAGGTGCTGGGCCTCGCGGAGGCGTTGCGCGAATGGCTCGATCATCGCCGCGACGTCCTGGTGCGACGCAGCCAGCACCGGCTGGAAGCAATCGAGCATCGCCTCGAAGTGCTGGGCGGCTACCTGATCGCCTATCTGAACCTCGACAAGGTGATCAAGATCATCCGCACCGAGGACGAGCCGAAGCCGGTATTGATCCGCACCTTCAAGCTCACCGACGTCCAGGCCGACGCCATCCTCAACATGCGGCTGCGCAACTTGCGCAAGCTCGAGGAAATGGAGATCCGCAGCGAGGACAAGAATTTACGCGACGAACTGAAGAAGCTGAAGGCGCTGCTTAAATCCGAAGATGAGCAGTGGAAGACGGTTGCCGGCGAAATCCGGAAGGTGCGCGAGACCTTCGGGCCCAAGACCGAGCTCGGCAAGCGCCGCACCAGCTTCGGGCAGGTGCAGGACGTCGAGCAGGAACTCGCCGAGATGCTGGTCGAGCGCGAACCGGTTACGGTCGTGGTGTCGGAGAAGGGCTGGGTGCGGGCGTTGCGTGGCCATGTCACCGACCTGTCGGCCGTTGCGTTCAAGTCCGACGATTCGCTGCAATTCCATTTCCACGCCGAGACCACGTCGAAATGCGTGTTCTTCGCCTCGAACGGAAAGTTCTACACCATCGATGCATCGAAGCTTCCGGGTGGCCGCGGCCACGGCGAGCCGGTGCGGCTGTTCTTCGATCTGGAACAGGACGCGTCGATCGTTGCCGCCTTCAAGCACCAGGGCGGACGCAAGTTTCTGCTCGCCTCTGCCGAGGGCAAGGGCTTCGTGGTGCCGGAGGATGAGTGCCTCGCCAACACCCGCAAGGGCAAGCAGGTGCTGAACGTCAAGGCGCCGGACAAGGCGGTGGCGATCACGTTGGTGGAGGGCGATCTGGTCGTTGCCATCGGCGAGAACCGCAAGATGATCGTTTTTCCGATCAACCAGGTGCCGGAGATGACGCGCGGCGCCGGCGTGCGGTTGCAGCGCTACAAGGACGGCGCCCTGAGCGACATCATGACGTTCGAGTCCAAGGGCGATGGCATGAACTGGTTCGACTCAGCCGGCCGCGCGCAGCTGACGTCGTTGAGGGACCTGGCGGAATGGCGCGGCAATCGCGGCGACGCCGGACGGGTCAGGCCGAACGGGTTTCCGAAGACCAACAGGTTCGGCAAGACGATCGGCCAGGGCTGACCGGGTCAGCCAGTAGGGCTTTGCGTTTGTCTCGCGTCGCCTTGTTTGCGTAGCTGCATCTGCTGGGGCGCGGACAGCAGTTCATCTGGTCTTCGTTGCGCGAAGTGGGATGCGCGGCAGCAAACTGCCGCGTTGGCGCGCTGTCACCTTGAGGGGCTTATGAAAAATTTTGGTCTGATTTTGTCGGCGCTCGCGGCGGGTTTCGTCGTCGGCGGCGCGGGGATGGCGCGGGCGCAATCCGCCGATCCATCCGGGTCCGGTATGCCGCGATCCGCGTTTTATGTTGGCGCCGGCGCCGGCTATGCTTTCGGCCAATTCGGTACGCAATCGTACTACAACAAGGGATATTCAGAAACCTATCAGGGTGGGGTGCTGGTTGCGACAGGAACGGCGGGCGGACCGCCGGTTCCTGTTTCCCTTGGTAGCGACTCCAGCCTCACTCCCGGGATTCAATTCGGATATTACCAGCATCTCGGCAATACGGACTGGCTGCTTGGCGTGAAGGCCTCGTACAATTATCTCGGTTTGAAACGCTCGATGTCGGATGTGAACGTGCCGCAATACGGCACGTCAACCCAGAACGGCGGCTCGACATTCGACGGCAATGCAGTCACGAATTCGTACTCCGTCGAGGTCCGGCACCAGTTCGCATCGCTGCTTTATGCGGGGCGCTCCTTCGGCAACGGGTTCGTCTATGCCGGCGGCGGCTTGTCGTTTTCGCAGATGAAGTTGCAGGTGGACGATGTCGTCGGCTACGCGACGCTCAACGGTGTGCTCACCAACGTCTCCGGCGCGCCGCAGAGTTTTTCCGATACGGACTGGCGGGTGGGTGGCGCCGTGACGGCCGGCATGACCTATTTCGTCATGCCATCGTGGTTCGTCGACATCGCCTATCTGGTGAGTTTTCCCGCATCCCGCACGTTCGACATAAGATCGCCATTCAACAATCCCGGCAATCCGGACACGTTCAAGGGCTTGCTGACGGGGACGGCGACGTCGAACGTCGAAAATGTCCAGACCATTACGCTGTCGCTGAACAAGGCCTTCTGACGCTTCGCGCGTGAGCGCGGAGCCTCACATCTCCGCGCGCACCCAGCCCTGCGACATCAGCCGCTCCTGCGGCAGGAAGCGGCTCTTGTAGTCCATCTTGCGCGAGCCACGTACCCAATAGCCGAGATAGACGTAGGGCAGCCCCATGCGCTTCGCCCGCTCGATGTGATCGAGGATCATCAGCGTGCCGAGCGAGCGGTCCTCGTGGTCGGGATCGAAGAACGAATAGACCATCGACAGCCCGTCGCCGAGCACGTCGGTCAGCGCCACCGCGATCAGTTCGCCGCTGCGGCGGCCGGCGGGCTGCTCCGGCCTGACGCGGTATTCGACCATGCGGGTCTCGACATGCGAATCCTCGACCATCATCGCGTAATCGAGCACGGTCATGTCGGCCATGCCGCCATCGCGGTGACGCTCGTCGAGATAGCCGCGAAACACCGAATATTGCTCCGAGCTCGGCACCGCGGCGCGCATTTCGCCGGAAACATCCGCATTGCGCTGGGCGATCCGGCGCATCGAGCGGCTGGGGACGAAATCGTCCGCCACCACCCGCACCGACACGCAGGCGCGGCAGGTCTCGCAGGCCGGGCGGTAGGCGATCGACTGGCTGCGCCGGAAGCCGCCATGGGTGAGCAGATCGTTCAGGCCCGGCGCGCGGTCGCCGACCAGATGGGTGAATACCTTCCGCTCCTCCTTCCCGGCGAGATACGGGCAGGGCGAGGGCGCCGTCAGGTAGAATTGCGGCGTATCGCGGGAATGCTGGGTCACGGTCCGGTCAGTTGCTCCGAAACAGAGTCTGACCCGGCAAGGCCGCTCTCGTCAAACGGTACCACGATCCGGTCCTTCCGGACGCACGGTCGCGGCGCGGCCGGGGCTGTTGACCACCACCGTGCCGACCAGGAAATCGTGCATCAGGCGTCCGCGCTTGTTGAAGAAACAGACCAGCAGGATCAGCGGCGTCAGCACGCTGGTGGAGACCCAGAACAGGCCGGCATGGATCACCGCCAGCACGAAATAGGACGCGCCGCCGTCGGCGGTGCGCATCTCGATATCCAGCGCGCGCATGCCGATCGTGGCCGAGCGGGGGCCACCGAGCGTGGTGCCATAATAGAACGCCGCCCAGATCAGGGTGATGACCGGCATCAGCGCGAAAAGGCCGAAGCCCAGGCCCAGCGTCACGATCCCGATGGCGAAAAAGAACAGCCAGACCAGGATCAGCGGAATCGCCAGGATCACCAGGTCGATGATGAAGGCGAGCACCCGCCGCGCCGGCACGCCGTCGAACAATTCCGGATGGATGTCCGGGTCATAGACGTGCGGCTTCGCGTTGTAACCGACGCCGGCCCGGTCGCGTTCGTCCGTCATCATGTCCCTCGAACCTGTCGATCACGGCTCCCGAAGAGTCTAACGCATTGCCACCCGCGCGCCTATAGTACGGCCGGAGAGGCGGACGAGGATCCATGATCAGGCTGAGCGACATCGAGGATGCCCAAACAATTCTCGACAGGCGGATCCTTCGCACGCCGATGCTGCCGGCGCCGCGGCTGTCGGAACTGACCGGCGCGGAGATCTTCGTCAAATACGAGAACCTGCAGGTCACCAATTCGTTCAAGGAGCGCGGCGCGCTCAACAAGCTTGCGAGCCTTTCCGCCGCTGACCGCGCCCGCGGTGTGATCGCGATGTCGGCCGGCAATCATGCGCAGGCGGTCGCCTATCATGCGGCCAGGCTCGACATCGCCGCGACCATCGTGATGCCGGTGACGACGCCCGCAGTGAAGGTCGCGGCGACCCGGGCCTATGGCGGGACCGTGGTGCTGCATGGCGAGACCATTGCCGAAGCGCAGGCGCGCGCCGAGGAACTGCAGACGCGGAACGGGCTCGTGTTCATTCACCCCTATGACGACCCGCGCATCATCGCCGGGCAGGGCACCATCGCAATCGAGATGCTGGAAGAGCGACCCGATCTCGATTGCCTGATCGTGCCGATCGGCGGTGGCGGCCTCATTTCCGGCAATGCCATCGCCGCCAAGGCGATCAATCCGGCAATCGACGTGGTCGGCGTCGAGGCCGAACTCTATCCGTCGATGTGGAATGCGCTGCACGGCGAGAGCAGGCCGTGCGGTGGCGCGACGCTCGCCGAAGGCATCGCGGTGAAGAATGTCGGCAAGCTGACACTGCCGATCATCCGCGACCTCGTGTCCGATGTCGTGCTGGTGAGCGAGACGCATCTCGAGCGCGCGGTGAATGCCTATCTCACCTTGCAGAAGGCGATGGCGGAGGGCGCGGGCGCGGCGGGACTTGCGGCGATGCTGAAGGAGCCCGCGCGGTTTGCGGGCAAACGGGTCGGCCTGATCCTGTGCGGCGGCAATATCGATCCGCGCATCCTGGCGTCGATCATGGTGCGCGAACTGGAACGCGGCGAGCAGATCGTGTCGTTCCGCCTCACCATTCCCGACCGGCCCGGCGTGCTCGGTCAGATCGCGAGCCGGCTGGGCGACCTCGGCGCCAACATTCTCGAAGTCGACCACAAGCGGCTGTTTCTCGACGTGCCGGCAAAGGGCGCGCGACTCGACGTCACGGTAGAGACCCGCGACCATGCGCATGCCGAGGAGATCATCGCCGCGCTTGCGGCGGAGGGCTTCCACCCGGTGCGCATTCACGCAAGCGACGTGATGGAGTAATCGGGAGCGCTCGCTCCAGGTCTTCGTTTCCGCGATGGCGGGGACCCGTAGCCACCGCCCTGAGATATAGGTCCCCGCTTTCGCGGGGACGACGACGTTGCTTGATAGCTGAGATTGTTATTTCCGCAGCATCTCGGCGGCTTTCGGCGCGAAATACGTCAGGATCCCGTCTGCACCCGCGCGCTTGAACGCGAACAGGCTTTCCAGCATCGCCTTGTCGCCATCGAGCCAGCCATTTTGCACCGCAGCCGTGATCATCGAATATTCGCCCGACACCTGGTAGGCGAAAGTCGGCACCCCGAATTCGGACTTCACGCGGCGCACGATATCGAGATAGGGCAGGCCGGGCTTCACCATCACCATGTCGGCGCCTTCCTCGAGATCGAGCGCGACCTCGCGCAATGCCTCGTCGGAATTGGCATAGTCCATCTGATAGGTGCGCTTGTCGCCGGTCAGCGTTTTGGACGAGCCGACGGCGTCGCGGAACGGTCCGTAGAAGGCCGAGGCATATTTCGCCGCATAGGCCATGATGGCGACATTCTGGTGTCCGGCATCGTCAAGCGCCATCCGGATTGCGCCCACGCGTCCGTCCATCATGTCGGACGGCGCGATGATATCGCAGCCGGCATCGGCCTGGACCAGAGCCTGTCGGGTCAGGACCTCGACCGTCTCGTCATTCAGGATCACACCGTCCTGCAAGAGCCCGTCGTGACCGTGGCTGGTGAATGGATCGAGGGCCACATCGCAGAGGATACCGACCTCCGGCACCGCCTGCTTGATCGCGCGCACCGCGCGGCAGACCAGGTTCTCGGGGTTGACGGCTTCGCTGCCGCCTTCGTCGCGCAATCCAGGGTCGGTATAGGGGAAGATCGCGACACAGGGTATCGCGAGTTTGGCCGCGCGTTCGACGTCGCGCACCGCTTCCTCGATCGACACCCTGTCGACACCCGGCATGGAGGGAACAGGTGTGCGCCTGGCTTTCCCGTCGACCACGAAGATCGGCCAGATCAGGTCGGACGCCGTCAGTTCGTTCTCGCGCACCATGCGGCGCAGCCACTCGGTCTGCCGCAGCCGCCGCGGCCGGTGCGACAGGTCGAGCGGCAGGTGAGGGGGCGGTTCGACCGGAACCACGCGGGTCCGGTGTTCGAGCGGGCGACCGTATTTGATTGCCATTCTATGTGCCTTCACTCTCCGTCCGCTCGTCCCCGCGCAGGCGGGGACAAGGACTCACGCGCGCTGGACTCCCGCTTTCGCGGGAATGAGCGGGCAAACATTAGCCGCTCGGACGGCAGACCGCTACCGGTCGCCACAATTGACGCCGCCCGCGGCCAAACCTATCCGTGAGTTATGGATTTCGCCCTCTCCGAGGACCAGCGCGCCTTCCAGGCCACCGCCCGGCAATTCGCCCGCGATGCGATGATGCCGCAGGCCGCGCATTGGGACGAGCATGAGATCTTCCCGGTCGAGACGCTGCGCGAGGCCGCGGCGCTCGGCTTCGGCGGCATTTACGTCAAGGGCGACGTCGGCGGCTCGGAACTGACCCGGCTCGATGCCGCGATCATCTTCGAGGAACTGGCACAGGGCTGCACGTCGACCGCCGCCTATATCTCGATCCACAACATGGCGGCCTGGATGATCGACGCGTTCGGTAACGAGGCGCAGCGAAAGCGCTTTCTGCCGAAGCTCTGCACGATGGATCATTTCGCCAGCTATTGCCTGACCGAGCCGGGCGCGGGTTCGGATGCGGCAAGTCTTTCCACCCGCGCGCAACGCGACGGCCAGCATTACATCCTTGACGGCGCCAAGGCCTTCATCTCCGGCGGCAGCACCTCCGACCTCTATGTGTGCATGGTGCGCACCGGCGGCGCGGGGCCGAACGGCATTTCCTGCATCGCGGTCGAGAAGGGCACGCCGGGGCTCTCTTTCGGCGCGCGCGAGAAGAAGCTCGGATGGAAGTCGCAGCCGACCGCGATGGTGATGTTCGAGAGTTGCCGCGTACCGGCAGAGAACCTGATCGGCAAGGAAGGCGACGGTTTCAGGATCGCGATGATGGGGCTTGATGGCGGGCGGCTGAACATCGCGGCCTGTTCGCTCGGCGGCGCGCAATTCTGTCTCGACCGCACCGTCGACTACATGCGCGACCGCAAGCAGTTCGGCTCGCGGCTGTCGGATTTTCAAGCGCTGCGGTTCAAGATTGCGGATTATGCGACGGAGCTGGAGGCGGCGCGGCTGATGGTGCGGCGTGCCGCGCATGCGGTGAGCGAGGGCGAGCCTGGCGCGACGCGGCTTGCGGCGATGGCGAAGCGTTTCGCAACCGATGTTGGGTTCGAAGTGGTGAACGGATGTTTGCAACTCCATGGCGGCTACGGATACTTGCGCGACCATCCTATCGAACGCGTGCTGCGCGACGTGCGCGTGCATCAGATTCTCGAAGGCACCAACGAGATCATGCGCCTGATCGTCAGCCGCGATCTGCTGGACAACTGACGTGAGCGAAACCGACGACATCCTGTTCGAACGGCGCGGTTCCGCTGGCATCGTCACGCTCAACCGCCCGAAGGCGCTGAACGCGATCACCCATGGCATGGTGCGTGCACTGGCGGCGAAGCTGCACGATTGGGCGCGCGACGATGCGGTGACGCGCGTCATCGTCACGGCCAACGGCGAGCGCGCCTTCTCTGCCGGAGGCGACATCCGGGCGCTCTACGATCTGATCACCGCCGGCAGGCACCAGGAGGCGCTGTCATTCTTTCGCGAGGAATACAGGCTCAACACCGCGATCAAGCGCTATCCGAAGCCCTATGTCTCGCTGATCGACGGCATCGTCATGGGCGGCGGTGTTGGAATCTCGATCCACGGTTCGCATCGCGTCGCGGGTGAACGTTACGCGTTCGCGATGCCGGAGGTGGGCATCGGCTTCTTTCCGGATGTGGGCGCGACCTATGCGTTGCCGCGGCTGGCCGGCGAGATCGGGACCTGGCTCGCGTTGACCGGCGAACGGATGAAGGCGGCGGATGCGGTGCTGTCGGGTGCTGCAACGCATCATGTGAAGTCGCACCGTTTCGGCGATCTGACAGAGGCCTTGTGCGGGACCGATCCGGTGAACGCGGTGCTCGCCGATTTCATGGAGAGCGTGGGGCACGGCGAGGTCATGCCGCGGCGGCGGGTGATCGATCGGACGTTTTCGTGGGGCAGTGTGGATGCGATTGTCGACGCCCTGCATAGGGAGTCGCAGATCATCTCAGACCAGTCGGAATGGTCTGCGAGAACTTTGCAGACCATTCGCGCCAAATCCCCCACAAGTCTCGTTCTGGCGCTGGCCCAGATGCGCTACGGGCGAACGCATTCCTTCGAGGCCTGCATGGCCGCCGAGTTTCGCATCGTGTCCCGGATCGTCTATGGTCCCGACATGGCCGAGGGGGTACGCGCCGTCATCGTCGACAAGGATAACGCCCCGCGCTGGTCGCCGGGCGATCTGTCCGCCGTGCCGGACGATCTGGTCGCACGGCATTTTGCGGCTCTGCCCGCCGATGAACTGGAGCTGACATGAGCGAACCCGCTGCGACCGCATCACAGCAGCAGCCCGAGGAGCTTGCGCCGGTCCATGCCGACGACGAGAACAAGGGCGTCGGTCAATGGACGCGCTGGCTGATCTGGTTTCTGCGCGCGATGGCGGTCGTGTCGATGCTGAAGGGGCTTTATCACTGGTCCGTCGTTCTGGGCATCGGTGAAGGACCTGATTCACGCTTTTCGACGGAATCGATTCCGTGGCAGACGGCGACGGTCTATTTCGCGATCATCGACCTCGTGGCGGCAGTCGGGCTGTGGCTCGCGGCCGTCTGGGGCGCCGTGGTCTGGCTGACCGCCGTGGTCTCGATGGCTGCGGTGCAGGTGTTTTTTCCGCAGATCTATGGCGGATCGTGGTTTGTGGTGGTGATAGAATTGGTCCTGCTCTGCAGCTATCTGGTGCTGGCGCTGCAGTCGGCGCGCGAGCACCCGCATTGATGTCATGCTCGAAGAAGCAGGGAAGCCCGGACCGGAGGATTAGGTGAAATGGCGCAGATAGCCTTTATCGGCCTCGGGAATATGGGCGGCCCGATGGCGCAGAACCTGATCAAGGCCGGTCACGCGGTGCTGGGCTACGACATCAGCCTTGACGCGGTCGGCAAGCTCGTTGCCGCCGGCGGGGTCGCTGCCGGCAAGCCGGGTGCGGCCGCGGCCGAGGCCGAGGTGATCGTCACCATGCTGCCGTCGGGCGCCGAGGTGCGCGAGACCTATCTCGGGCCGGATGGTCTGATCGAACGCGCCCGCGCCGGCGCGCTGCTGATCGACTGCTCGACCATCGATGTCGAAACCGCACGCGAGGTTGCTGCGGCGGCCGAAGCGAAAGGCCTGCTGATGGTCGACGCGCCGGTCTCCGGCGGGGTCGGCGGCGCGCAGGGCGGCACGCTCACCTTCATGGTCGGCGGTTCGAACGCCGCCTTCGAGGCGGCCAGGCCGATCCTCGAAGCCATGGGCAAGACCATCGTACATGCCGGCGGCGCCGGTAACGGCCAGGCCGCGAAGATCTGCAACAACATGATCCTCGGCATTTCGATGATCGGCGTGTCGGAGGCGTTCGTGCTGGCCGAGAAGCTCGGTCTCGACGCGCAGAAGCTGTTCGACATCTCGTCGAAGTCGTCGGGCCAATGCTGGTCGATGACGAGCTATTGCCCGGTGCCGGGCCCGGTGCCGACCTCGCCCGCCAACCGCGATTATCAGGCCGGCTTTACCGCGAACATGATGCTGAAGGACCTGAAGCTGTCGCAGGATGCGGCGAAAGCGGCGAAGGCGCCGACCCCGCTCGGCGCCGGTGCGACCGCGATCTACGAGCGCTATGTCGAGGCCGGCGAGGGCGCCCGCGATTTTTCCGGCATCATCCGGTACCTGCGGGGGGAGTGAGGCGGCGCAATACGCCTAGGCTGAGCTTTTCCTCTGGCCGACGCTCCGCCGCCACGTCACGACACTCGCGCCCGTCGCATCATCCAGTATTCGCCGCGGGCCGGGTGTCAGTCCATGCGCGGACAATATCTCCTCCGGCGTCTGGTCAGGGACACCGGGAAAAACCGCGCGCCCGCCGGGGAGGCGAAGCCCCGGCAGGCGGGACAGATGGAAGATGTCGTAGTGCGGCAGGAAGCGCCCATAGACCTCGGTGCCGCCGAGAATGGCCGCCGTGCCGCTTTCGACCCCGAGCCGACTGGCGGCGTCGTCGAGCGACAGGCCGGCCGGATTCCAGTACAGGGCGTTCGGCATTCCGGCGACGGGCCCGCTGGCGACCACGCCACGGGTGGCGATCAGCCTGCGCCGCCGGAGTGACGGTGGCTGGCTTTCAAAGGAATTGCGCCCATGCACCAGGATCGCGGCGCGATCCACGGCAGCCGACAGGAACGCCTGATCGGCATCGACCAGCAGGGCAGGCGGCATCACCCCGTTCGAATCCGCCAGCATCCCGTCGTCGGAAACGATCGCCAAGCCTTCGATAGTCAAGCCTTCGACCTGCAGCCCCATATCAATCGTCGACCGCCATGATGACTTGTTCAAAGCCTGACCTTGTTCTTGTCCACCATGACAGCCACATCCGGTTCTGGCTACGTCCGCCTTCGACCTTCGCAGGCTTCTGGCCAAGCCCTCTATCTAGGCCCCTCTGGAGTAACCGATGACATCGCGTTCCGGCGCCGCCGCAATCCTGGCTGTCCTTGCCGGTACGGCGCCGGCATTCGCAATGACCGATTACAAATGGAAATACCGGCCACTGCTGGTGTTCGCCGACAGCGAGGCGAGCGGGCCGCTCTCCGATCAGCGCCGGATCGTGGCCGCCAGCCGTGCCAGCCTCACCGAGCGCAACGTGGTGGTCATCTGGGTGGTGGGAGACAAGGTCTCGGCTGAGCTCGGGCCGCATCCGCGGGAGAGCGCCAAGGCGCTTCGCGCCCGGTTCGGCGCGTCAACGTCCGGTTTCCGTGTCGTTCTGGTCGGCAAGGATGGCGGGACGAAACTGAACACCGTTTCGCCTCTCGGCATCGGCGCGCTATACGCTACCATTGATGCGATGCCGATGCGGCAAAACGAGATGCGCCGCGAATGATCAGCGTGCCGTCGTCGTGACGATCGGCAAGCCGCAAGGGTGACCATGGCTGACAGTGAAGACAAGCCGGACACGCCGGACCTCCCGGTCTCGGCGAAAATCCGGGACCGCCTGCGGCGTGCCGGCCGGCGGTTCAACGCCAACGATAACATCGCGGCCTTCATCGAGCCGGGCGAAATCGAGCGCCTGCAGGATGAGGTGGCCGCCAAGATGCGGACCGTGCTGGAAAGCCTGGTGATCGATATCGACAACGATCACAACACCCAGGACACCGCGCAACGGGTCGCGAAGATGTATCTGAACGAGGTGTTTCGCGGGCGTTATTGGCCGTCACCCCGGGTGACGGAATTCCCCAATGTCGAGAGCCTCAACGAGTTGATGATCGTCGGCCCGGTGACGGTGCGCAGCGCCTGCAGCCATCACTTCTGTCCGATCATGGGACGGTTGTGGATCGGGCTGATGCCCAACCAGCATTCGAACCTGATCGGCCTGTCGAAATATGCGCGCATTGCCGAATGGATCATGACGCGGCCGCAGATCCAGGAAGAGGCCATCACACAGGTGGCGGAACTGCTGATGGATATGGTCAGGCCGGACGGGCTGGCGGTGGTGATGGAGGCCGATCACTTCTGCATGCACTGGCGCGGCGTCAAGGACACAGCGGCCAAGATGACGAACAGCGTAATGCGCGGGTCGTTCCTGAAAGACCCGTCGCTTCGCCGGGAATTCCTGTCGCTCATCGCGATGAACAGCTGAGGGTGTGATGCTCGTTCGATGTCTCTATGCCAGCCGGCCGACGAAACCGGTACAGGCCGATCTGCTGGACCGGATTCTGGAGCAGTCGCGCCGGAACAATCCGCCGCGGGGAATTACCGGACTTCTGTGCTTCACCAGCGACGTATTCGTTCAGGTGATCGAAGGCGGACGCGACGAAGTCTGCGACTTGTACAATGCGATCGTGCGCGACCAGCGGCACGGGCATATCCGGCTGCTGTCCTATGAAGAGATCGGCGAGCGGCGCTTTTCCGGCTGGACCATGGGACAGGTCAATGTGGATACCGTCAACCGCGCGCTGCTGCTGAAATATTCCGAGAAGGCGGCGCTCGATCCATTCGGCTCGCCCGCCCAGGCGACCATGGCGCTACTGACCGAACTGGTCGCCAGCGGCTCGATCCTGACGCGCCAGGGCGTGTGATGTCTGCTGGCGATCGCTGGACCTCATCACGTCGCGCGCGTTAGATAGATATCGCGCGTCAGATCGCGTTCCGCTCCAGCCTGCGATTGTTCGAATGCCTACCGTATCCAAGAAGCGCACTGCCGCTCACAACAAGCCGGGTACCGGCGTGGTTGCCATGCCGGGCCGGCAGGTGCCGTGCGAGCATTGCCCTCTGCGCCCGATGCCGGTGTTGCGGGACTTCACGCCCGAGGAACTCGATTTCGTCCGGACCTTCAAATCGGGCGAACTCAACATCGAGGCCGGCAGCAGCATCCTCCTGCAGGGCACCAACTCCGCCTATCTCTACACCGTTCTGGTCGGCTGGGCGTTCCGCTACAAATCGCTGCCGGACGGACGGCGCCAGATCCTCAATTTCTCGATGCCCTCGGACTTCCTTGGGCTGCAGGGGACAATCGCCGACGAGATGCAGCATTCGGTCGAAGCGCTGACCGACATGACGCTGTGCATCTTTCCGCGCGAGAAACTCTGGGGCCTGTACAGCCGGTTTCCCGCGCTGGCCTATGATGTGACCTGGCTCGCCGCGCGCGAAGAGCAGATCCTCGACGAAAGCCTGCTCAGCATCGGCCGTCGTACCGCGATCGAGCGCATGGCCTACCTGTTCCTGCATCTGTTCGTGCGTGCGGAGGAGGTGTCGCTGACCAAGGGCCACACCATCCAGTTTCCATTCACGCAGCAGCACGTCGCCGACACGCTCGGCATGTCGCTCGTCCACGCCAACAAGACGTTGAAGAAATTGTCCGCCACACGCACCATGCGCTGGAAGGGCAGGGTATTCGAAATTCTCGATCGCGAGGGCCTCGCGCGTATTGCGAATTTCGAATTCCCGGGCGAGCACAAGCGGCCGTTCATCTAAAGCGCGACAAGGCCGAGACAGGCGACGCGCCGCACGCAGCAAGGCGGCGCGGTCGCATACGGGTGTGTCAAACTTAATTCGCGATCTGTTCCGCAGCATCTAGGTTCGTCCCGAAGAGGGACAGGCTGCAACAATGGCGACGATCTATACCTCGTGTCCGAATACGGGACGCGACATCTCCACCGGTATCGAAATCGAACCGGAATGTTTCGCGGATCTGCCGGATGTGATTACCCGCGTGCATTGCCAGCATTGCGGCGAACGGCACAATTGGTCGAAATACAACGTGTTCTTGCGCGAGGGCACGGACGTGCAATCGCCCCGAGCAACGACGCGCAAACGGTGAATCGCGGGTTACGAAAGAGGCTGCAATTGCAGCTTCAATTGACCGTTCACCGCGCCAAATAAACCTTCTCTTTATGTTGTTGTTTAAGTCGATTTTAGATCATCGTCTGTAGTTTCGGTTCTTAAGCGGGGAAACAGGGCCTCGCACAAAGACTGAAAAAAACTACACAGGAAGGCGTCACATGAAAGCCGTTATGAAGCCGGCCGAGCAACCCGCGCAGAATGCGCAGCGCTTCGAGCATATCCGGCCACTCTATCTTGAAGCACTGACCTTGGTGGAGCGTCTGCACCGGCGGCTGCTCGACGTGATCAAGGACGAGTTCGATCGCCGCGGCCGCGCCGACATCAATTCGGTCCAGGCCCTTCTTCTCTACAACATCGGCGACAAGGAGCTGACAGCGGGAGAACTGCGTACGCGCGGCTATTATCTCGGCTCCAACGTGTCCTACAATCTGAAGAAGCTGGTCGAGATGGGCTTCCTCGATCACCAGCGTTCGCGTGTGGATCGCCGTTCGGTCCGCATCAAGCTGACCGACAAGGGCCGGGAGGTTCGCGACATTGTCGAGAACCTGTACCAGAAGCATGTCCGCACCGTCGAACAGGTGGGCGGCATCGCGGCCGAGGAGTTCAGCACGCTGAACAAGTCCCTGCACCGGCTCGAGCGTTTCTGGACCGACCAGATCCTGTATCGGCTCTGACGCGCACCCGTTCTCAATAAGCCAGAATGTGTCGACCTTAACTGCCCCGGCGGAAACGCCGGGGCTTTTTGCGTCGGGGACGCGCGAGGCTCGCCGCGATTAGGGTCGCTACCGAATCGCTACTTGATCGCTACTTGGCGTAGCCCTGCGACCGAAGCCAGCCGATGCGCCGCTCCCCGTTGAGCCAGTCGTCGACATCGGCCTTGCTGGTCAGACCCTTGATGATGCGGTCTTCCACGCCCGGATATTCGGCGATGATCTGCCAGTCATCCGCGGCGATCCGCTGCATTCTGAAGTTCACTTTTGCTTTTGCCATGGCCCCTTATGCGCGGGCGGGGCGCGAAAATCGACTCCCTTGTTCAAGGCGCGGTGCACAGCCCCAGCCGGCCGGACCATCTTGATGCCGCATTGAGTGTTATCGTCGGTGCGATTCCGATTTCTCGGGCGCGGGCGCTCTCCGGCCGCGACGGATGCCGGATCCGGGGGCGATTTCCGTCAGGGCCATTGCCAATCCGGCGGCTCCGGTCTTAATTCCAGCAGTCAAGGGCTCACGGACCAGCGCATGACCGACCGGCCGGACCTCTCTCGATATTGGAACCGTCGCGCCCTGCTGCGCCATCTTGGCCGCGGCGCGCTGGGGGCGGGCGCGGCGCTCGCCGCAGGCCGGGCCGAGGCCCAGGACCAGATGCTGCAACTGCTGATGGAGCAGACGCGGCGCAGCGATTTCGGCCAGACCTACGATTCGGGCATCCGCTCGGTGCGGATGCCGAAATCGTCGCTGCCGACATTGTCGCCTGCGACCGTCCAGACCACCGAGGCCGCAATTCCCCGCTATGAACAGCTGGCCTCCGAAGGCGGCTGGCCGATGGTGCCGCCGAACGAGCGGATGCGGCTCGGCAATCGCAGCAAGGCTGTGGTCGCGCTGCGTCAACGGCTGATCGCGGGCGGCGATCTCGCGACCAGCGCCGGGGTCTCGGACGTCTTCGATTCCTATGTCGAGGCCGGGGTGAAGCGCTTCCAGGCGCGGCACGGCCTGACTGTCGACGGCCTGGCGCGCGAGGCGACGCTTGCCGCGATGAATGTTCCGGCCGAGGCGCGGGTCGCGCAGTTGAAGACCAACCTGGTCCGCCTGAAGAATTTGTCCGGCAAGCTCGGGTCGAAATTCGTGATGTGCAACATCCCGGCCGCCCAGATCGAGGCGATCGAGAACGGCGTCGCGGTGACCCGCCACACCGCGGTGGTCGGCAAGCCTGACCGCGCCTCGCCCGACATCAACAGCCGGATCGTCGAGGTGAATTTCAATCCGTTCTGGACCGTGCCGGTGTCAATCGTGCGCCGCGACCTGATCCCGAAGATGCAGGAAGAGCCTGATTACCTCACCAAGCAGCGGATCCGCATCATCGACGCGCGCGGCAACGAATTGCAGCCGACGCAGATCGACTGGAGTACAAACGAGGCGGTCAATTACAAGTTCAAGCAGGACCCGGGCGACTTCAATTCGCTCGGCGCGATCCGCATCAATTTCCCGTCGGCGCATGGCGTCTACATGCACGATACGCCGTCGCGCAATCTGTTCGGCGAGGATTTCCGCTTCCATTCGTCGGGCTGCGTGCGGGTGCAGAATGTGCGCGAACTGGTGACCTGGCTGCTGGCCGGAACGCCGGGCTGGACGCGGCAGCAGATCGACGACGTGATCCGCTCCGGCGACCGCAAGGATGCCCGGCTGAAGGCGGCGGTGCCGCTCTACTGGGTCTATGTCACCGGCTGGGCGACGCCGGACGGCGTGGTACAGTTCCGCGACGACATCTACGGACGCGACGGGATCGGCTCACCCATCAGTCGCGGGTAGACCAATGGCGCGGCGCAGACGGGCATGACCGAATCCCGCGAGGTGCTGTTCGAATTCACCGCCGTAGGTGCGGTGATGAAGGTGGCCGCCATCGACGCCGCGACGGGTATCGAGGTGATGGTGATGGGACCGGTCCACGCCTCGCGCGCCGATCTGCAGAAACTGGCGCTCGCCAAACTGCGCAGGCGGCTGCAAGGCTCGGATTCCCGCTAGATATTGCGGCTTATCGTCTGATAGAAGCTATTGCTTGGCGGCCGACGGGCTCTCGTGGTAGTGCGCCCGCTCCGGGACGCCCGGAAACCTGAGCCCGAATTGCCTGAAGCCCAAGGAGAGCAGCATGTCGGCAACCGATGCCGCCGGCGCTGAGCGCAGCGATATGTTCACCGCCACGCTGCGCCAAAGCGACCCCGAAATCGCGGCCGCGATCGCGAGCGAACTCGGCCGCCAGCGCGACGAGATCGAGCTGATCGCCTCGGAAAATATCGTCAGCCGCGCCGTCCTCGAGGCGCAGGGTTCGGTGCTGACCAACAAATATGCCGAAGGCTATCCGGGACGGCGCTATTACGGCGGCTGCCAGTTTGTCGATATCGCCGAGCAGCTCGCGATCGACCGCATCACCCGATTGTTCGGCTGCGCCTTCGCCAATGTGCAGCCGCATTCCGGCGCCTCGGCCAATGCGGCGGTGTTCTTCGCGCTGATGAATCCGGGCGATACCTTTCTTGGCCTGAATCTGGCCGCCGGCGGGCATCTGACCCACGGCATGAAGATCAATTATTCCGGCAAGTGGTTCAACGCGGTCGCCTATAATGTGCGGCCGGACGACCACCGCATCGACATGGACGAGCTGCGCACGCTCGCGCATCAGCACAAGCCGAAGGTCATCATCGCCGGCGGCTCGGCCTATCCGCGGATCATCGACTTCAAGCGTTTTCGCGAGATCGCGGACGAGGTGGGGGCTTATCTTTTCGTCGACATGGCGCATTTCGCGGGGCTTGTTGCCGGCGGCGTGCATCCGTCGCCGTTCCCGCACGCGCATGTCGTGACCACCACGACCCACAAGACGCTGCGCGGCCCGCGCGGCGGGGTGGTGCTGACCAACGACGAGGAGATCGCCAAGAAGATCAATTCGGCGGTATTTCCGGGCCTGCAGGGCGGGCCGCTGATGCATGTGATCGCGGCGAAAGCAGTGGCGTTCGGCGAGGCCTTGCGGCCGTCCTTCAAGGTCTACGCGAAGAACGTCGTGGAGAACGCGAAGGCGCTCGCCGAAACCTTGAAGGCGGCCGGCTATGACATCACCTCGGGCGGCACCGACACGCACCTGATGCTGGTCGATCTGCGGCCGAAGCGGCTGACCGGCAAGGTGTCGGAAGCAGCGCTCGGGCGCGCGCATATCACCTGCAACAAGAACGGGATCCCGTTCGATCCGGAAAAGCCGACGATCACCTCGGGCATCCGGCTCGGTACGCCGGCCGGCACCACGCGCGGCTTCGGCGTCGCCGAATTCAAGCAGGTCGGCGACATGATTGCCGAGGTGCTCGACGTGCTGTCGCAGAAACAGGCGGACGAGGATTCGCTGGTCGAAGCCGCGGTCCGCGACAAGGTGAAGGCGCTGGTCCAGCGGTTTCCGATTTATCAATAGGCGAAACGCGTCATGCGCTGTCCGAGCTGCGGCAGTCTCGATACCCAGGTGAAGGACTCGCGTCCGACCGAGGATTCCAACGCGATCCGGCGCCGACGGGTCTGCCTGACCTGCCAGTTCCGCTTCACCACGTTCGAACGGGTGCAGTTGCGCGAACTGGTGGTGATCAAGCGCAACGGCCGGCGCGTTCCGTTCGACCGCGACAAGCTGATGCGCTCACTGCAGATCGCGCTGCGCAAGCGCAATGTCGATCCGGAGCGGCTTGAACAGCTGGTCTCGAAAATCGTGCGCGAACTGGAAAGTCTTGGCGAAAGCGATATCTCCACCGACGCCATCGGCGAGGCGGTGATGGCGCATCTGCGCGAACTCGACGATGTGGCCTACGTCCGCTTCGCCTCGGTCTATCGCAATTTCCGCGAGCCGAAGGATTTCGAGACGGCGCTCGCCGAGCTTGCCAGCGAAGAGGATGGCAAGGCCGTACCGCCGCAGCGCAAGTGAGCCCATCCGACGATCTTCGCTTCATGCAGCTGGCGCTGACGCTCGGGCGGCGCGGGCTTGGCAATACATGGCCGAATCCCGCAGTCGGCGCGGTGGTCGTGAAAGACGGCGTCGTGCTCGGACGCGGCTGGACCCAACCCGGCGGGCGCCCGCATGCGGAGACCGAGGCTTTGCGGCGTGCGGGCGAACGGGCACGCGGCGCGACGCTTTACGTCACGCTGGAGCCCTGTTCGCATCACGGCAAGACGCCGCCCTGTGCGGATGCGGTTGTCGCGGCCGGAATTGCGCGGGTGGTCTGTGCGTTGGGCGACCCCAATCCGAAGGTGGCCGGCGACGGTTATGCGCGGCTGCGGGAGGCCGGCATTGCGGTGACCGAGGGCGTCTGCGCCGAGGAGGCGCGGCGCGACCATGCCGGTCACATCCGCCGGCTTCTCGATGGCCGTCCTCATATCATGCTGAAGCTTGCCGTCTCCGCCGACGGCAAGGCGGCGCTGCCAGGCGGTAGGCCTGTCGCGATTACCGGCGAGGCGACGCGTGCGCGCGTGCATCTGATGCGTGCGATGAGCGACGCGATCCTTGTCGGGATCGGCACGGTGCTGGCCGACGATCCGGCGCTGACCTGCCGGCTTCCCGGAATGCTGAAGGCATCGCCGGTGCGGGTGGTGCTCGATCCGGGTTTGCGCATACCGGCGCGGTCGCAGCTTGTCTCCAGCGCCAGGGAGGTTCCGGTATGGGTCTTCTGTGCGAGTGACGCGCCGGCCGAGCCCGAGCGCATGCTGACCGGTCTTGGTGTGACGGTGATCCGGAGCCCGGCCGGTGAGGGCGGTCTCGATCTTCACGCGGTGCTGCGGGCGCTGGCTGAGCGCGGGATCACGCGGCTGATGGTGGAGGGCGGTCCCAAGGTCGCGGCCTCTTTCCTGCGTGCCGGCCTCATCGACGAAGCGGTGCTGCTGCACGGATCGCTTACGATCGGGCCCGATGGCGTGGATGCGCTTGACGGGCTTGCGCTCGGCGCTCTAACCGCTTCCCCTGTTCTCGTGCTGTCCGATACCCAAACGATCGGTGGCGACAAACTCGAACGATACGAGCGGCGCTAGATGTTCACCGGCATTGTCACCGATATCGGCGAAGTGGCTTCGGTCGAAGCGAAGGCCGACGGGCTGCGACGCATTGTCATCGCTTGCAACTACGACCGCGACACGATTGCGATCGGTGCATCCATCGCCTGCGCCGGGGTGTGCCTCACGGTCGTGGAGACCGGGCTGACCGGAAACCGCACCTGGTTTGCGGTCGATGCCGCGGCCGAGACGGTCCGTCTCACCAACGTGCGTGAGTGGCAGAACGGCAGCCGGATCAATCTCGAGCGCGCGCTGAAGATCGGCGACGAGCTCGGCGGGCATATCGTCACCGGCCACGTCGATGGCGTCGCCACGATCAAGTCGCGTGAAGACCTGGAAGGCCAGGTGCGGTTTGTGCTTACGGCGCCACAGGCGCTTTCGGCATTTATTGCAAAGAAGGGGTCGGTGGCGCTGGATGGTGTGTCCCTCACCGTGAACGAGGTCGATGGCAATGACTTCTCGGTTCTGATCATTCCGCACACGCTGGCGGTAACCACGCTGGAGAACTGGCAATCCGGCACAGCGGTCCATCTCGAGGTTGACATGATGGCGCGCTATGCTGCGCGTCTGATGGAGGCGCGGAGATAGCGCCCCTGGCGCCCTTGCGGTGCGCCGCGCGGTGTAGTTAGTGGCGCCGCAACGGAGATCAGGGAATGGCCGGGCCACGTCAGGCAAAGAGCGACAAAGCGGGCACGAGCGTGGCGGGCGCGAGCCGCGAGGGCGCGCGCATCCTCGTCGTCGAGGCACGCTATTACGAGAAACTGGCCGACGAACTCCTCACAGGTGCAACCCGCGCGCTGGACGCGGCAGGTGCTGCCTTTGACGTCATCACCGTCCCCGGCGCGCTCGAAATCCCGACCGCGCTCGCGATCGCGCTCGATGCCGCCGCCGCAAAGAAGAAGCCCTATGACGGCGCGGTCGCGCTCGGCTGCGTGATCCTGGGCGAGACGTTTCATTTCGAAATCGTGTCGGAACAGTCAGCGCGCGGGCTGATGGATGTGTCGATCGCACGCAAGATTCCGATCGGCAACGGCATCCTCACCGTGGATACCGAGGCGCAAGCCTGGGCGCGCGCGCGGGTGAGCGAAGGTGACAAGGGCGGTGGTGCCGCGCAGGCGGCGCTGGCGCTAATCGAAATCAAGCGCGCCGTCTCCAAAGCCGCTGTCTCCAAGACCGCCGCTTCCAAGACTGCCGCCTCCAAAACCGCCGTTGCGAAGGCGAAGCGATGAACGCTCCGCGCAGCGACGAACGCAAGGACGAGCGCAAGGCTAACCGGCGTGGCGCCGCGAGGCTGGCCGCGGTGCAGGCGCTCTACCAGATGGACATTGCCGGGACCGATCTGAGCGAGATCCTGGCCGAATACGAGAGTCATCGCCTGGGCGGCGAGGTCGATGGCGACAAGTATCTCCCGGCCGATGCCAACCTGTTCCGCGAGATCGTGCGCGGCGTCGTCGCCGATCAGCGCGCGCTCGATCCGGTGATCGACAATGCGCTGACCAAGGGCTGGCCGCTGAAGCGGGTGGAGGCGCTGGTGCGCGCGGTGCTGCGCGCGGGCTGTTTCGAGCTGCAAAACCGCAAGGACATTCCCGCCCGGGTGATCGTCTCGGAATATGTCGACGTCGCCAATGCGTTCGTCGACCGCGACGAGACCGGGATGGTGAATGCGGTGCTCGACATGCTGGCGCGCAGTGCGCGGGTGGACGAGTTCGGCGCGTCTCCATAACCGGTATCCGCCATGCCGTCAGGCGAAGACGAACTGATCGGACGCTATTTCAGGCCGCTGGCGACGGCGCCGGGAGCGCTCGGACTGTCCGACGACACGGCCTTCTACACCCCGCCCGAGGGCCACGACCTCGTCCTCACCGCCGACGCCATCGTATCCGGTATCCATTTCCTTCCCGACGATCCGCCGGAAACGGTGGCGCGCAAGGTGCTGCGGGTCAATCTCTCCGACCTTGCCGCGAAGGGGGCGCATCCGGCCGGCTGCCTGCTGACGCTGGCCTTGCCGGCGGGCATCGCAGAGGCATGGCTGCCTGGCTTCGCTTCGGGGCTGCAATCGGATTGCGATCTGTTCGCCTGTCCGCTTTATGGCGGCGACACGGTGCGAACCGAGGGGCCGCTGTGGCTCTCGGTGACGGCCTTCGGCATCCTGCCGCGCGGAACCATGGTCAGGCGCGCCGGCGCTAGGCCGGGCGACCGCATCGTCGTGACCGGCACGATCGGCGATGCCGCGCTGGGCCTTCGCATGCTGCGCGAGCCGGACCTGATCGGACAATGGTCGCTCGGCGAAGACGACGCAGCGCATCTCGCGGGCCGTTACAGAGTGCCGCAGCCTCGCAACGCGCTGGCGGATGCGGTGCGTGCATTCGGCTCGGCAGCAATGGATGTATCGGACGGGCTTGCCGGCGATCTTGCCAAACTGTGCGATGTCTCCGGCGTGTCGGCGCGGATCGAGGCGGCGCGCCTGCCGCTGTCGGCTGCGGCGCGCAAGGCGCTTTCGGCAGACCCGGGTTTGATCGAGACGATCGCAACCGGCGGCGACGATTACGAGATCCTCGCCGCCATTCCCGCCGACAGGCTCGCGGCGTTTCGCGAGCAGGCCAACGCCGCCGCGATCCCGGTGACCGAAATCGGCGAGATCGTCGCCGGCCGCACGCCCGTGCGGGTGATTAGTGCCGACGGCACAGAGCTGACATTCGCGCGCGGCTCGTTCAGTCACTTCTGAATGTCTGCCAGAACATGGGCGCGCTACAAGAACGCCGGGGAGAGAGACGCCATGCATGACCGCACCGCAGTAAAGGCCGCGCCGACCGGCTGGGGCGTCTCCGGCAACGCGCGCGAGGCGCAACTGCGCCGGCGTTTTCCGACCGTCGAGGATCTGCGCAAGGCCTCCGAGCGCCGGGTCCCGTCGCTCGGTTACGAAACCGTGGCGGGCGGCAATGGCCAGAATCTCGCCGTCAAGCGCAACGCCGACGCGCTGGATGCCATCCAGATGGCGCCGCGGACCGGCGGCGACAGGGGACCGGTTGCAACCGATGTCACGCTGTTCGGCCGGCATTATGCAGCGCCGCTCGGCATCGCCCCGATGGGATTGCAAAGCGTGTTCTGGCCCGGCGCCGAACGGCATCTGGCGCGCGCAGCGCAACGCGCCCGCATCCCCTATACCGCCGGGACCGTCAGCGGCATCGCGCTGGAGGAGGCCGCCAAACTCGCGCCGGACGTGGTCTGGTTCCAGCTTTACCGACTGGCACGCGACGATCACAAGGTCGGTTTCGATCTGGTGCGCCGCGCGCAGGCGGCCGGCGTGCATGTGCTGGTGGTGACGGTCGATACCCCGGGTCGGGCCAAGCGGCCGGGCGAATTGCGCAACGGACTGACGCTGCCGTTCCGCCCCACGCTGCACACCATCATGCAGGCGGCGGTTAGGCCGAACTGGATGCGCGCGCTCCTGAGCAACGGGCAGCCGAGTTTTCCCTGTCTCGCGCCGTATTGCGGTGCCAATCCGAGCAAATCGGACATCGCCTGGTTCGCCCAGAACGAGGTCGGCGGCGCCTTCACCTTCGAGGAACTCAAGCGCTATCGCGACGCCTGGAGGGGACCGATGGTGATCAAGGGCGTGATGCATCCCGCAGATGCGGAAAAGGCGATATCCATCGGGCTCGACGGCGTTCAGGTGTCCAATCATGGCGGCCGTCAGCTCGAAGCGGCGCCGGCGGCGATCGACGTGCTGCCCGCGATCGTGAATGCCGTCGGCAACAAGGGAACCGTGCTGTTCGACAGCGGCGTGCGCTCGGGGCTCGATGCGGTGCGGGCGGTGGCGCTCGGTGCGCAGGCGGCGCTGGCGGGCAGGGCGTTCCTCTATGGTGTTGGGGCGGCCGGCGGCGACGGCGCCAGTTACGTGACCGACATGCTGGTGGAGGAAGTCTCTGTCGCGATGCGGCAGCTCGGCACCCCGGACATCGCCGCATTGCGGGCGCTGTCGATCCGCCATCCGGGTGCATGGCAGTTCTGACTAGCCGTTTTGGCGCTGGTTTATATTCAACCGGCCGGATATGTAGGGCGCCCTTGCCGGGGATTCCTTCATGTCGGTAGCCGCCCAGGGCCCGCACCATCTGATTGACGACGCGCTGGCGCGTCGCAACGCGATCGTGCTGTCGATCGCGCAGGCGATGGCCGGCGGCAACAACACCGTATTGCTTGCGACCGGCGCCATCACCGGTGCGATGCTGGCGCCCGACAAGATTTTGGCGACGGTTCCGATCACCGTTTACGTCATCGGCATGTGGCTCGGCACGCTTCCGGTCGGTGCACTGGCCCGCCGCTTCGGCCGCCGCACCGCGTTCCAGATCGGCACGGTCTGCGGCGTCGCGACCGGGCTGATCTGCTGCGCCGGCGTTCTCCAGGGTTCGTTCTTGCTCTTCAATATCGGTGCGTTTTTCTCCGGCCTCTACGCAGCCGCGCATCAGGCCTATCGCTTCGCCGCCGCCGACACCGCGAGTGACGCGTTCCGGCCGAAGGCGATCTCATGGGTGCTGGTCGGCGGGGTGGCTGCAGCCATCGTCGGTCCACAGGTCGTGATTGCGACCAAGGACATGCTGTCGCCTTACCTGTTCGCGGCGACCTATCTGGCGCAGGCGGCGATCGCCGTGGTCGCAGGCCTCGTCCTGATGCTGCTGAAAATCCCGATGCCGTCGGCGGCCGCGCGGGCCAATGCCGGGCGCCCGCTTTCGGAGATCGCGCGGCAACCGAAATTCATCGTCGCCGTGGCCTGCGGCATCGCCAGCTATTCGATGATGAATATGGTGATGACCGCGGCCCCGCTGGCGATGATCGAATGCAATCATACGGTCACCGATGCGGCGCTCGGCCTGCAATGGCATGTGCTGGGCATGTTCGTGCCGAGCTTCTTTACCGGGTCGCTGATCGCGCGCTTCGGCGTCGAACGCGTCATCGCCGCGGGCTTCGCGATCCTGCTGGCCAGCGCGGCGATCAGCATCGCGGGCATTACGCTGTGGCATTTCTGGGTCGGCCTCGTGCTGCTCGGGATCGGCTGGAATTTCGGCTTCGTTGGCGCCACGACGCTCGTGACCCAGACGCATCGGCCCGAAGAGCGCACGCGGGTGCAGAGCTTCAACGACTTCCTCGTGTTCGGCTCGATGGCGATCGGCTCCTTCGGCTCCGGCAAGGTGCTCGCGATCTATGGCTGGGCGGCTGTCAACGAAATCGTTTTCCCGGTGGTGCTGACGGCCGCGATGCTGCTTGGCTGGCTGGCGCTGAGGCAGCGCCGTAACCCGATCTGAGCGACGCAACCTTCGGGGCACTTGCGGCAGCCGCTTCACCGGCGCAATCTGCGCATGGCTGCCGGGCCATCGTCGAGAGAACATGCCAATGCACAATGCCGTCCGTGTTTCCATCGCAGCCGCCATCGCAGCGTCAGCCCTCTGGGTGTTCCCAGCGAAGGCGCAGACCTATCCTACGAAGCCGATCACCATGATCGTGCCTTATGCTGCCGGCGGCAGCGTCGATGCGGTCGCGCGCCTCGTGTCCGATCGGCTCGCGGCGAAACTCGGTGGGACCATCATCATCGAGAACGTGCCCGGCGCCGGCGGCGTGGTTGGCACCACGCGGGCGACGCGCGCGGCACCGGACGGCTACACGCTTCTGTTCTCTGTCGAGAGCACGATCGTGATTGCCAAACTCGTCTCGCCCAAGACCGTGCAATACGACGCGCTGACCGAATTTCAGCCGATCTCGATGGTGGGGTCGTCGCCGCTGGTGCTGCTCGGCCGCAAGGATTTCCCGGCCAACAACCTCGCCGAGCTGATGAAGCTGCTGAAGGACAATCCCGGCAAGTACAATTACGCCACCTCCGGCGTCGGCACTTCGCTGCATGTCGCGGGCGAGATGATCAATGCCGAGGGCAAGGTGAACATGGTGCACGTGCCCTACAAGACCGGCGCGCAAATACCGACCGACCTGATGGGCAACAATATCGACCTCGCAGTGCTGCCATTGGTGATGGCGATGCAGAACGTGAAGGCGGGCAACATCAAGGCATTCGGGATCACCGAGCCCAAGCGGTTCGAACTCACCCCGGACGTGCCGAGCCTCGCCGAACATCCCGACCTGAAGAACGTGTCGGTCACCGTCTGGTATGGGCTGTTCGCACCGGCCAAGACCGAACCGGCGATTGTCGAGAAGCTGCACAAGGCGCTCTCCGAGGTCGTGAAGGAGCCGGGTATCGTCGAGAAGCTGACAGCATCGAACCTGATTCCGGTCGGCAATTCGCCGAAGGAGTTTGCCGAATTCCTGAAGGCGGAGAGCGAGAAGTTTTCCGCGCTGGTGAAGGCAGCCGGCATCAAGGCCGAATAGTCGTGTTGGAGCCGATTGCGTTCGAGGTTCGCAGGCGCGCGATCGAGGCTGCGCAGGGCAGGGCGCCGTTCGACCTGCTGCTGCGTGGCGCGCGTATTGCCGATGTCGCGACCATGGAGATCCGCGAAGCCGATATCGGCATCGTCGGCCCGATGATCGCGAGCGTGCATGCGCCGGGTGCGTTCACGGAAGCGGCGGCGGTACACGACCTCGCCGGTCTGATCATCGCTCCGGGCTTCATCGATGCCCATGTGCATGTCGAATCCTCGCACATGCTGCCGCATCGCTATGCCGAGGTGGTGGTGCCGCAGGGGACGACCACGATCTTCTGGGATCCGCATGAACTCGCCAATGTGCTTGGCCTCGACGGCATCCGCTATGCGGTCGAAGCGTCGCGCAACCTGCCGCTTCGCTTCATCGTGCAGGCATCGTCCTGCGTGCCGGCGGCGCCGGGCCTTGAAATATCGGGCGCCGATTTCAGGGCGGACGACATCCGCGAATTGATGTCCTGGCCGGACGTGGCCGGGCTCGCCGAAGTCATGGACATGCGCGCGGTGCTGGAAGCGCAGCCGCGGATGATGGGCATCCTCGAAGCCGCCAACGCGTCGGGCAAGATCATCGAAGGCCATGCACGCGGCCTGACCGGGCCCGGCCTGATGGCCTATCTCTCGGCTGGCATTTCCGGCGATCATGAAATCACGTCAGGCGCCGATGCGCTGGAAAAGCTGCGGGCCGGCTTCACCGTCGAGATCCGCGGTTCGCATGACTATCTGCTGCCGGACGTGGTCGCTGCCATCAACACCCTGCCGGTGATCCCGACCAGCCTGACGATCTGCACCGACGACGTGTTCCCGGATTATCTGGTCGAACATGGCGGCATCAATGACGTGCTGCGGCGGCTGATCCGCTACGGGCTCGATCCGCTGCAGGCGATCCGCTGTGCCACCATCAACAACGCGATCCGGCTGCGCCGCGACGATCTCGGTCTGGTCGCGGCCGGCCGGCGGGCGGACTTGGTGGCTTTGTCCGATCTGACTGCGGTGACGGTGGAAGCGGTCTATAGCGGCGGCCGCCATGTCGCTCAGGGGGGACAGCTGATCGTCCCGCTGGCGGAGACGCCACCGCCACTCGTCAACACGATGAAGGTCGGTCAGCTGACGGCCGACGACTTCCGCATTCGTGTGCCGGGCGTCACCAACGGCCGGGCGCTGATCCAGACCATCAAGGGCGCGCGCTTCAATTCGTGGAGCGAAGTCGAGGTCGAGGTGCGGGACGGCTTCGCTTTGGTGCCGTCGGATCTCAGCGTGATGGCGATCGTGCATCGCCACGGGCGCAACGATCCGAGGCCGCAGCTCGCCATCATCGAGGGGTGGGACCGCTGGGGTGGCGCTTTCGCCACCTCCTATTCGCACGATTCCCACAACCTGATCCTGTATGGCCACGACCCGGAGGAACTCGCGCTTGCAGCGAATACCGTGATCGGCATGCAGGGCGGCATCGTGGTGGTCAGGGATGGGCAGGTGGCCGCGCAGCTCGCCTATCCGGTCGCCGGGATGCTGTCGCTGGGCGACCCGGACGACGTGGCGGCTGCCCACAAGCGCATCGTCGAGGCCGCGGGCGAAATCTGCGCCTGGCAGCCGCCTTACCGGACCTTCAAGGCGCTGAGCGGCCAGTCGCTGGCCTGCAATCCGGGTCCGCATCTCACGGACCTTGGGCTGACCGACGGGACCACCAAGGATATTCGGCCGATGCTGATCCGGGCAGGTGACGTTCACTGAGCTTGTCACTGGGCATGTCATGGGCTTGTCAGGACGGGCCGAGGCACGACGGAATGGGGCCTGTGGGCCAGGGCTTGCGCGCAGCGCGCAAGTCTTTGGCGAGCCCCCGAAAACCCCAAGGAAATCGGCGATTTCCCCGGTTGCTTTGCAAATTCCTTTTTGGCAATGTCCGCGCGATTTTGAGGCAGGGCGGAGGCGATTCCGCACGTCCGGCATCAATGAAGCACAGCCGGACTTGGGGAAGTTCCGGCACATTCAAGTCCAATCGAGGGTTACTATGACAGCTTTGTGGGTGATCATCGCCTGCGGTTTGCTTGCCATTGTCTATGGCATCTGGGCCACGATGTCGGTGATGAAGGCCGATGCCGGCTCGGCGAAAATGCAGGAGATCGCCGCCGCCGTCCGTGAGGGCGCGCAGGCCTATCTGAAACGCCAATACACCACGATCGGTCTGGTCGGCGTGGTGATCTTCGTCGTCGTCGGACTGCTGCTCGGCTGGCTGGTCGCGATCGGCTTTGCCATCGGCGCGATCCTGTCCGGCGCCGCGGGCTTCATCGGCATGAACGTGTCGGTGCGCGCCAACGTCCGCACCGCGCAGGCCGCGGTGAAGTCGCTGGCGGGTGGACTGGAGATCGCCTTCAAGGCCGGCGCCATCACCGGCATGCTGGTGGCGGGTCTCGCGCTGCTTGGCGTCGCCGTCTATTACATGATCCTGACCGGCCCGCTGGCGCTTGCGCCGAACAGCCGCGTCGTTGTCGACGCGCTGGTGGCACTCGGGTTCGGCGCCTCGCTGATTTCGATCTTCGCCCGTCTCGGCGGCGGCATCTTCACTAAGGGTGCGGACGTCGGCGGCGACCTCGTCGGCAAGGTCGAGGCCGGCATTCCCGAAGACGACCCCCGCAACCCGGCCACCATTGCCGACAACGTCGGTGACAATGTCGGCGACTGCGCCGGCATGGCGGCCGACCTGTTCGAAACCTATGCGGTGACCGCGGTCGCCACCATGGTGCTGGCCGCGATCTTCTTCGCCGGCCAGCCGGTGCTCTCTTCGATGATGATCTATCCGCTCGCGATCGGCGCGGTCTGCATCATCACCTCGATCGCAGGCACCTTCTTCGTCAAGCTCGGCGCCAACCAGTCGATCATGGGCGCCCTGTACAAGGGTCTGATCGCGACCGGCTTGCTGTCGCTCGTCGGCGTCGCGATCGTGACGCACATCATGCTCGGTTTCGGCACCGTGCTGAAGACCGGCGGCGGCGTGACCTTCACGTCGACGGCGCTGTTCATCTGCGGCGTCGTCGGACTCGCGGTCACCGGCCTGATCATCTGGATCACCGAATACTACACCGGCACCAATTTCCGTCCGGTGAAGTCGATCGCCGAAGCCTCGGTGACCGGGCATGGCACCAACGTGATCCAGGGCCTCGCCATTTCGATGGAATCGACGGCGCTGCCGGCGCTGGTGATCATCGCCGGCATCCTGGTCACCTACGCGCTGGCCGGCCTGTTCGGCATCGCCATTGCGACCACCACGATGCTGGCACTGGCCGGCATGATCGTTGCGCTCGACGCCTTCGGCCCGGTCACCGACAATGCCGGCGGCATTGCCGAAATGGCCGGTCTGCCGAAGGAAGTGCGCAAGTCGACCGACGCGCTGGACGCTGTCGGCAACACCACCAAGGCGGTGACCAAGGGCTACGCGATCGGCTCCGCCGGTCTCGGCGCGCTGGTGCTGTTCGCGGCGTATAACGAAGACTTGAAATACTTCATCGCTGCGAAGAACCCGTATTTCGTTGGCGTCGCTCCGGACTTCTCGCTGAACAATCCGTATGTCGTGGTCGGCCTCCTGTTCGGCGGCTTGCTGCCGTACCTGTTCGGCGCGATGGGCATGACCGCGGTCGGCCGTGCAGCCTCCTCGATCGTCGAGGAAGTCCGCCGGCAGTTCCGCGAAAACCCTGGCATCATGAAGGGCACCAGCAAGCCGGATTACGGCCGCGCCGTGGACCTTCTGACCAAGGCTGCGATCAAGGAAATGATCATCCCGTCGCTGCTGCCGGTGCTGTCGCCGATCTTCGTCTATTTCGCCATCTACTTCATCGCGGGCGGTGGAGCGGCCGGCAAGTCGGCGGCCTTCTCGGCGGTCGGCGCGATGCTGCTCGGCGTGATCGTGACCGGCCTGTTCGTCGCGATCTCGATGACCTCGGGCGGCGGTGCCTGGGACAACGCCAAGAAGTACATCGAGGACGGCCATTTCGGCGGCAAGGGTTCCGAGGCCCACAAGGCTGCGGTGACCGGCGACACCGTCGGCGATCCCTACAAGGACACGGCCGGTCCGGCGGTCAATCCGATGATCAAGATCACCAACATCGTGGCGCTGCTTTTGCTCGCCATCCTCGCGCACTGACGCGGCGCCCAGGTCCGAGACGACGACCGGGGCCCCGCGGAAGCGGGGCCCTTTCTTTTTGAAGGGGGCTTTTGCTTCGCCGGAAGTGTCGTGAAGTCGGCGGCCGCCAGGTTGCCATCGCGCCCGGCGATGCGCCCGGCCGCATGGCGTCAGGATGGGCGTGACACGTCGGGCAGGGTGATGGAGACGAACGCTATACGGTCGCCGCGGATATCTGCTGTAGAAAGCATCCGGTCATGGCACCCGCCTGCCGCGCTACGAACCGCTAGTTCTGCAGACCG